>CEGF01003577.1_pt1 | contig 15309 bp, 8 predicted proteins | sample 306341 | NCBI WGS metagenome assembly CEGF01 (sample SAMEA2755655, study PRJEB7226) | microbial mat metagenome | biome: microbial mat; feature: hypersaline; material: grass silage | place: USA | collected 2014-02-19 | depth 0 m
TAGGTTGACACACAGGGACGTTGTTAAGTGGGTTCTTGAGGGGTTGGAAGAAGCTGAAAGAATAGGTTTTGCAAAACTGAAATGTGATAAAAAATCAGGCCATCTTAAGGCTGCGCACCATGCTTTTGATACGTCTATTTTAGAGCTTGCGGACGATATCTCGTACAGCTTGCACGACCTGGAAGATGCTATCGCTGTGGGCATGATACGTCGAAAGGATTGGGATAAGCATTTTGCATCAGACGAGCATAAGAAACTGTTTATCGCCTGCGAATTGGATGCAGATTCTGTTGGTACAAAACTGTTTTCAGATGCCAGTCACGAACGTAAGGAAATGATCGGTCAACTGGTACATAAGTGTATTACCAGCATCTATGTTGATGATTCAGGAATACCCAATGCGGTCTCACCTTTGCTCAAATGGAATGCGAAGATGGATGCGGTGACAGAAGAGTTACGAAAGCATATTTTTACACTTGTTAAAGCAAAAGCAATTAAAAGCACTGGTGTGCAGCAGTTGGAGTTTAAGGGGCAGAAACTGGTTGTGGAACTGTTCGAAGCACTGGCCTCTGATCCTGAGCGCCTGCTACCGGAATCTACGTTAGCACGTTATATGCAAGCTGCTAACGAGAGCAAAATGCGCGTGATTTGTGATTATGTTTCCGGTATGACCGATGAATACGCCACCCGTATGTATGAGAAAATTTATGCCCCTCATAAGGGATCAATTTTCGACCGGTTGTGAGAATAAGCGATGGATAACGACCTGATCCTCTACACCACCGACGATGGTGAATCCCAGCTGGTACTGCGGGAGCTAGGCGGCCAAGTATGGTTGACCCAGCTGGAAATGGCTGATCTCTACCAGACCAGTAAGCAGAATATCGGTAAGCATGTAAAAGCCATTTTGTCAGAAGGCGAGCTGGCTGAGCAGGCAGTTGTAAACCAAAAGTTTATAACTGCTGCTGATGGCAAAGAGTACCTGACTCAGCTCTATGCACTGCCCATGATTATTGCCGTAGGCTATCGGGTTCGTTCTACCCGTGGCACTCAGTTTCGGCAATGGGCTACCCGGACCTTGGGTGAGTACCTATCCAAAGGCTTTGCCATGGATGACGAACGGCTCAAGGACCCAAAATGGGACTACTTTGATGAGCTGCTTGAACGTATCAGGGACATACGTTCATCCGAAAAGCGCTTCTATCAGAAAGTACGCGATCTCTTGGCTCTGTCGGAAGACTATCGAGCTAATGAGAAGGAAACGGGGTTACTGTTCGCGGAAGTGCAGAACAAACTGTTCTACGCAGTAACGGGTCATACCGCCGCAGAGCTGGTTGTTGAGCGTGCTGACCCCAGTCAGCCCAATATGAGCCTGACCAGCTTCTCAGGCAAGCGTGTGCGTAAGGCTGATGTGGTGATCGCCAAGAACTACCTGAACGCAGATGAGCTTGAACAGCTAAACCGGTTGGTGAGTATGTTCTTCGAATTTGCCGAGTTTCGGGCCAAGAACCGTGAGCATCTGACATTGGGCGACTGGAGGAAGTACGTTAACAACTTCATGGAGTTCAATGAACAGCCTCTGCTTAACAATGCAGGCAGAATCAGCAGATCACAGATGGAGCAGGTCGCGCATCAGCGTTATGACCAGTTTGATCAACATCGTAAATCAGCTGAAGCGCTGGCTGAGGATGAAAAAGAGCTCCAAGAGCTTGAAAAACTACAGGCAAGGCTGCAAAAGCGACGAAAGGATCAGGAATGACAAATCACAGTGCTCCTAAATTTCAGGAAGAATACAGCGCCAAGCTACCTGCCTTGGCATTACTCACTCATCTTGGCTGGACATTCTTGCCACCTGAGAAGGCATTTGCGGCTCGTGGCGGCAAATATGATCAGGTCGTGCTGCGCGACATCCTGCGCGAGGAGCTGAGTAAACGGCGCTTTACCTTCGCTGGCCGGGAGCACGCGCTTTCAGAGAAGTCGATTGATAATCTTATAGCCGAGGTGTGCAGCCCTGCACTGAATGAGGGGCTGTTGGCGGCGAATGAAAAGCTTTACAACCACCTGTTGTATGGCATTTCGGTCACTGAATTCGTTGATGGTAAAAAGACCAGCCCCACCATTCCCCTGATCGACTGGAAAGACCTCACCAATAACAGCTTCACCTATACTGAAGAGTTCACGGTGTCGCGCACTGGTGGCGTTGGATCTTCAGCCCAGGACACACGCCGCCCGGATATCGTCTGCTTTGTGAATGGCATACCGTTGGTGGTCATTGAGGCCAAGCGCCCGGATGGCAACGCAAAAAAAGGCCCGACGATCGATGAAGGCGTTTCGCAAAGCCTGCGCAACCAGCGCCATGATGAGATCCCAATGCTGTTTGCCTACAGCCAGCTATTGCTATCGATCAACGGTAATGAGGGGCGCTACGGGACTTGTGGTACACCGTCCAAGTTCTGGGCGGCCTGGCGTGAGGAGGATATCTCCGGCGCCGAGATGTATGCCATCAAGAATACACAACTCTCAGACCAGCAGCTGACAGGCTTGTTTACTCATCGCGCTGCCAAGGATCTGGATTGGTATCAAAGCCTGACGGCTGCGGGTGAACTGGCTGTTACCGGTCAGGATCAACTGCTGATCAGCCTGTTAAGCCCCGCCCGCCTGATGGAAATGATTCGTTACTTTACCCTGTTTGATAAAAAGGCGGGCAAGATAGTCGCCCGCTATCAGCAGGTGTTCGGTATCAAGCGCCTCATCGAACGCATCAACACGAGAAGCGCCAATGGGGGGCGTGAAGGCGGTGTGATTTGGCATACCACCGGGTCAGGCAAGTCATTCACCATGGTGTTTTTGAGTAAGGCGTTGATCCTGCACGACAGCCTCAAGCAGTGCCGCATTGTGGTCGTGACCGACCGAGTGGATCTTGAGAGTCAGCTCAGCAAGACTTTTGCCTCGGGCGGTGAACTGGCGGACAAGAAAGATAAAGCCGCTGCCATGGCAACGTCGGGTAAGCGCTTGGCGGAGCAGATTGGCAAAGGGACTGAGCGTATTATCTTCTCGTTGATCCAGAAATTTAATACCGCGACAAAGCTCCCGGAATGTATAAATACCAGCCCGGATATCATCGTACTGATCGATGAGGGGCACCGAAGCCAGGGTGGCGAAAACCATATCCGTATGAAGCAGGCACTGCCGAAAGCGGCCTTCGTTGCCTTTACGGGCACACCGCTCCTCAAAGACGATAAAACCACCAATAAATTTGGCCCTATCGTCCATGCCTATACCATGCAGCGCGCTGTGGAAGATCGGGCGGTCACACCCTTGCTCTATGAAGAGCGCATCCCTGATCTTGATGTGAATGAACGTGCGATCGACAGCTGGTTCGAGCGTATTACCGAAGGCCTTTCCGATGACCAGAAGGCCGATTTGAAGCGCAAGTTTGCCAAAAAGGGCCAGGTTTATGGTGCTGACGATCGCATCCGCCTGATTGCATTGGACATTGCCAACCACTTTGTAAAGAACATCGATGAGGGCTTGAAGGGGCAGCTCGCCTGCGACAGCAAGGCCTCGGCGATTAAGTACAAGAAGTACCTGGATGAAGCCGGCTTGTTTGAGTCCGCTGTGGTAATGAGTCCGCCGGATACACGTGAGGGCAACATAGCGGTAGATGAAGCTGCCACACCCGAGGTGACCCAGTGGTGGAAAGAGAATGTCGGCACGCTTTTTGGTTCTGGGGATGAGCAGGCTTATACCAAGCATATTATCGAGCGCTTCGATAAGGATGATTCACTCAAACTTTTGATCGTGGTGGACAAGCTGCTGACTGGCTTCGACGAGCCGAAGAATACCGTGCTGTATATCGACAAGCCTTTGAAAGAGCACAATCTGATTCAGGCGATTGCGCGAGTGAACCGCCTGCATCCGAAGAAGAAATTCGGCCTGCTCATCGACTATCGCGGCATTCTGGCTGAGCTGGATACCACTATCCAGAAGTATCAGGACTTGGCCTCCCGCACACAGGGGGGGTATGACATCAATGATATTGCCGGCCTCTACAACCAGATGAGCACCGAGTACAAGCGTTTGCCACATCTGTACAAGCAGCTATGGGCGATCTTTGATGGCGTTAAGAACAAAAACGATATTGAACAGCTGCGCCAGGTGCTGGTACCCAAGATTGAAGATAGAGACGGAGAGCTGGTGGATGTGCATCTGAAGGTACGTGAGGACTTCTATGAAGCCCTGACCGCCTTTGCCAGCTGCTTGAAGGTTGCATTGCAGTCTGCCACTTTCTTTGAAGATAAGAGCTTCAGTGACGATGACCGCCGCCACTACAAGGAAACCGTCAAACAGTTCTCCAGCCTGCGCCAGTTGGTGCAACAGGACTCTGGCGAGAAGGTTGATTACGACGAATACGCCGACCAGGTGAAGAAACTGCTGGATAAGCATGTAGTGGGCGTAGAAGTGAAAGAGCCTGAAGGGGCCTATGAAGTTGGCAAAATGGGCCAGCAGCAACAGGCCGAAGACTGGGGCGAAGATAAAACCCGCAACGAAACCGACATCATCAAAACCCGCGTGACCCGCATGATTGAGCAGGAGTTACAGGATGACCCCTATGCTCAGGAAGCCTTTTCTAAATTGCTGCGCCAGGCCATCGAAGAAGCGGAGAAGCTTTTCGACCATCCGTTGAAACAGTACATGCTGTTCCGTGAGTTTGAAGAGCAGGTACAAGAGCGTCGATTGAATGAGATCCCGGATGTTTTTGCCGGTAATCATCATGCACAGGCCTACTTCGGTGTGTTCAAGAAGGTGTTGCCGGAAGCTTTGTCTGTCCTCGATCAGCAGGTGCAGGACAAGTGGGTGAAGTTGGCCTTTGAGGTTGATCAGACAGTCGAAACGTCTGTTGCTGAAAACTCTATAAATCCGCAGAACATTGAAGCGGATATCCGCAAGAAGTTGCTGCCCCTGATGTTCAAGGAGTCAAAAGCTGTGGGTGGCGGTATGGACCAGGCCAGGAAGCTGGTTGAAATGATCGTACAGATTACGCGTGTCGGACTGAAAGGAGCATAACGCATCAATGAGTGCTCTGATTTATCCGGAAGGGCGTGAGCTGAGCTTCCTCTACGGCGATGAGCGGATTGTCTTTCTGCGTTTTGATCGTCCCAAGGCAAGCGGTAAAGTACAGATCAAAGTGCACCCGGATTGCCGTGTCATCGCTGCGGCACCGGCTGCCGCAGATGACGAATCTGTCCTGATGGCGGTGAGGCAACGGGCACGTTGGGTGTACCAGCAGCTACGGGAGTTTCGCAAGCAAAATGAACACCTTACACCTCGTCGCTATGTCAGTGGTGAAAGCCACTATTATCTCGGCAAGCAGTATCTCTTGAAGGTGATTGAGGCACCGGACCAGAAGCAAGGGGTTAAATTATTGCGAGGCAAACTGGAGGTCTCCGTCCGCCAGAAACAGCCCGATAAGGTAAAAAAACTGCTGGACGATTGGTACAGGGAGCGTGCCCGTGAGGTCTTTGGGCGTCGATTGACCGCTATGTTGGAACAGGCACTGTGGGTTGATGAGTGCCCAACCTTTCGAACTCGGGTGATGCAAACCCGTTGGGGTAGTTGTTCACCCAAAGGCTGTCTGACGCTGAACCCCTACCTTGTAAAGGCACCTCGCGAATGCATCGACTACGTTTTGCTGCACGAGCTTTGCCACCTTGCCGAGCACAACCACAGTGAACGGTTTTACCGGTTGATGAACCAAGTCATGCCGGGCTGGGAACCGGTCAAAGAAAAGCTGGATGGTATGGCCAGTAGTCTGCTACTTGAGTGAAGGAAGCAATGAGGCAGGCTCGCATTCCAGCCGGGCCGCTTGGAGTCAACTAAAGCACATGGCAGAAAAGTAGGGGTTATCTACTGCTCACCTGCATGGCGATACTTGTGAATGGGTTCGCCCGTTTGAGCATGCACAGCAAGGACAGGATAAACGAAGGGGCCGTGGCCGTTGGGATCAGTAGCCTGCACATACTCATCGTCGGTTTTGGGCAGGTTGTTCTCGGGGCATAAATAAAAAATCATCGGTGCGCGAATGCTGAATTCGCAGGGTTCAAGCAGGTAGTCCAGCTCAATCACCCTCTGCTGCGCCTTGCTCAGCGCAGGATTGGCAATGAAGCGCACAGGGATCGCGATCTCCCATGCCTTGTCTTCAATTGGCGGTGCTTCGGCAGGAGTAATGAGTTTCGGCATGCCTATGAATCGTGCCAGAACAAAGTCTTTGTATGCCGAACTGTCCCAATCATAAGCACGTACATGTTGTCGTCTGTTGACGGTGATAATGACCGCAGGGGTTAGCCTTCGGGGCCTGCCTTCAGGATTCTCCATGGAAGCATAGATCGCGCGTATCTGGCCTTGCTGCTCGATCGCAGACAGGAAGATCGACAGCGTGCGGCTGGGTACCGCGCGATGAATAATCGGAACTTCCTGCGCATGAGCCGCTTGCGGTGGTTGAAACTCTGCCGTCCCGTGCCATACCAAGTCATTCTCCCCCAGCAATACAGGCGAAAATGTGGCACTGGGAAAATACCCCTTGCGACCACCGTTTTGGTCAGCCACGTTGCCAGGTGCCAGCTCCAAATAGGTCCGTACGTCAGTCCGGGCCTGCTGAGCAGAGACACCAAACTCATCTGTAATCATGCGCGATGTGACCTTGCGCTCCCACAGCAACTGACGCTCGATATAACGTAAACGCAACCACTGTGCATGACTGAGCGATGTTTTTTGCTGACCGAGAAACGTTGAGTAATGCATACCAGTTTTTGTTTGGCTCGGTGGACGGGGTGTGATTCGGGATCTAGCCGATACGTGCAGCCAGTGTAGAGCTTTATGTGTATTAAAACAAATAAAGTTGTATATATACCAAATAAAGCAAAGTAACTTTTCAAATATCGATGTGGTGCTATAGTAATATTCTCTTAGCTGGAGAATGCCATGTCGCTAGAGTTTCTGGAGCAGACTCGCAACGAGTCGATGGCTCGTCGTGAGCTGACCATTCAATCTCATGCACTGCTGGTGGTACGGACGCTGGATTCAATCTACAGCGCCCTGCAGCGCAAGCCGTTCGACGGGATCGACTTTGATGTCCTTGCGGCCATCATGTATCTGTTCGATGCCATGCTGTACTACGCCGACCGTGAGCGACAGCCGGGTATGACCCGTAAAGAAGCGGAGTTGTGCTTACTGGAACACCTGCGAGAGGCGTATCCGGGACACAATGATCCTGGCTATGCGCAGGTGGCCGGCAAGATTTTCACCGCGATCAAGGACCCTTTCCGCCTGCGGTTCTATGACTTCACCGAGCGTGCGCATTCCGACGAGCAGGTGGTTCGACTGGTGCGTCATGACCAGGTTGCCGGCTTCGACGATATCCTCTGGTCGCTGACCGATGAGGGGATGATGTTTTATACCCTCCGTCTTGATGAAACCCCGATCGAGCGTGCCGCCATACTGGCTTGGCGCACCCTCAAGACCATCCGCCGTGGCGAGATCGACAAAGCGGTGCACCAGATCCAGTCGACTCAGCGGCAACTGGAGCAATACCTGATCGGCATGCGAATGAAAGTGCGCGCGGCTCAGGCGGGTGATCTGGGTGCATCCTATGCGCAGGATATCCAGCCAGTACTCACCGATTCCCTTGAAAAGATCGGTGAAGTGCTTGGGTTTATTGAAAGCACTCGCTCAACCATCACAGAAATGCTGGCCGATGGGCGCTCGGCACTTCATCCCGACAAGCTCAACAAACTGCGCAAAGCGCAGGAGACCTTTGCCGATGTAAGCGCCTTCACGCTCGGGTATCAGGATCGCCTTCTTGATGTAAACAAGGACTTTGAGAGGGCTCGCCTAAAGCTGATTATCCCTAGGGATAACACCCTGTTCCGGGAGACGTTGGAGAAAGGAGGACTCCAGCCGCTACTAGCCCATACACCAGCGACCGCCGAACAATGCATGGACGACATGGTGGCACGCCTGCTGGCCCCGCGCAGTCAGGATGATGACCACCACACCCTGCTTGATCTGGAAGCGGTACTAAATTTGTACCTCGACCAGTTCGATCAGGTGCTTCCTCACGAGATTCAGGATCCCACCGAACACCCTGTCGCGATTGAAGCCAGTCTGCAGGGAATTCCAGAGTCAGTGATCCGGCATTGCAGCGACTGGGTAGCTAACCGCCTCGAAGAGAATGGCAACGTCAGTTTTGCCGATGTGTTTGACGCCTACGAGAAGGGGGAGTTATCCGAGCAGGAGCAGCAAGTTTGTTTGCTCCACATAGGCAGTTTGGCCGCCAATAGCGATCCCGCCATCGAAGTAAATCTGGACAACACGCCTATCGAATCCGCGCTTTGGCGGGCCGACAACATCACCCTACTGACAGCAGCCCCCGCTCTGCCCTTTGAGGAGTAGTCATGCACGACGCAGATCAACATGCTAAACGCTACGCCGAGATCGCCACACAGGCGATCATGAATTCATTGGGGTACAAGATGGGGGATGAGGTTGTTCAACGTGCCTTGGAGCTTCAAGGTGATGTCCTGTTTGTAGAGATTATCCGAGGCGTCGCGGCCGGCATGAAGTTGCGTTACCTCGGTATTCACGAAAGCTATGGCGTGTTGCTGACTGCCGATGGCCGCGGCCCGTATGCCCCCACTCTGGGGTGGCTGAATAAGCGCCTGCTACCCGATGTAAGCGCTGAGCAGATGGGCAGAGAACGCAAGGAACAGCGGCTCTTTGCAGGCCTGACTCTGATCGCACTGCTAGCAGATATGTTCCCCAATCCCGATACGGTTCGAGTTGAATCTGGCCAAGCCAACGGTACCAACGCAGCATCAGTGGTAGCCAAGCTTAACGATGTGGCCGACCAGGTCATTGCGCAGCGCAAGGCCGAGGGCGATGAGTCGGTGGATGGCCTGCTTCTGGCAGCCAGGTTTGTGCAGGAAGAGCGCATTCCCCGCATCCACGACGAAAAGGTGGGGCGTGTCTCCAGTATTCGCTCGCAAACTGAGATGGCAATGCGCTGGATTCAACTGCTGCAGGAGGACGGATTTTTGGCCGAGGACAGCAGCTTGTCTGGGGAGTCTGACTGGTACCCGACCCAAAAGCTCAAACACTATCTACGCCATACCGGCATTGAAGAGACAGTTCGTTTTGTGATGGATATCGATCCCACGACAGAGGAGCAGTCGTCCGGCATGAGTGACGTAGACGCGACCGCATCAGCCGATCAGTCGCAATCCGCAGCAGATCGGGTGCAGTCTACCCCCGCCGCACCCACTGAAACTCAACACACACTGGAGATCTGATCATGTGGCTGATCAAGCGGGTCTATATGGATGGCGCAGGTCACGAAGAGGCCTTCTACAAGGACCTCAAGCTGGACTATGTCGGTTTCGCTCAAGCGGCAGAACTGCCGGATGACAACGCGCACAGCGCTCCAGCTAAGAATGCAAAGGCAGTCGTCAGTACCTATCAGCAACTGGTGAACGGGGGCGGCAAGTCCACCTACATCGCTCTGCTGCTGTCGGTCTTCGAGCCTTCGGTTAACGACTTTACCCAGTATCTGGCTAACCGCCGCCAGAGCGAATACCACTACCGCAATTATTTTCATCAGGAGCTATCCGTCATCCTAGTGGAGATGGTAAATGAGAGTGGCCAAACCCTATTGCTAGGGCATGCCCACCAGCGCAAAGGAGACGAGGTCGATCGCATATTCTTTATCTGTGATGCTCCCGACAACCTACTTGATACGCCCTTTGATGAAGTGCCATCCTATTCTCGTGCCGAACGTCATCCTGAGTTGCGCCCCTATGCCAACACTCTGCACAGCTTTGAGGGCTGGCTTAATTACAAGGCGGGTGGCGATGGCGGTGTACACTGGCGAAAAACCCGGATAAACAAAGAATGGCGCGCGTTTTTGCTGGAGCAGCGGATCAACGTTGATCTCATCAAGACCATGGTGACCTTCAACTCTGAAGAGGGCGGGTTGACCAAGTTCATCGACTACAAGACCGAGCAGGATTTTCTCGGCGCTTTCTTTGCCTGCACCATGTCCAAGGACACGTCTGAGCAACTTCGTGATCTAGTGTCGCACGAGGTTGAGCGCCAAGGGGAGCTAGATGCGATTCGACGCAACGAATCCTTCTTAGGGGATGTGCTGAACAACTGGCGAAAGTTTCTTGAGCCAGCCCAGAAACTGGAGGCTGCCGAAACGAAGCAGCAGCAGATGGCTGAAGGGTTTCGCGAAGCGATGCGCGACCTCGCGGCCTTTGCTGAGAGTGCGAAGACTGAGCAGACTCGACTGGAGGGGCAATCGGAAAGCCTGCAGAAAGAGGCTGGCCAGGTGATCTCAGATCGTGTACTACACGGTAAACGCAAAGTCCTTCTCGAACATGATCTGGCTCTGCATCAACTGAATGAGCAGCAGCAAAATGTCGCCGCACTTGAGGAAGAGGCGGATGCTTATCAGCGTCATTTGCATGTCTCTCGCGCTTCCATCGATTACAAAACCTATGCGACAGCGAAGGATCTCTACCGCCAGTCGGATGAAGCGCTCAAGGTATTCCAAAGTGAGACAGAAAAGCCGCTGCAGGTGATCTTTGATCGCGCGGCAAGTGAGGCATTAGGCGTGCTGAAACGGGCTATCAGCGACCATCGAGATCTGGAGGCTGTGATCAAGGACGAACTGAGAACGCTTGATGAGGACATTCAGGCCCTTAGAAAGTCCTGCGGCGACCTGGAAAACAAGCTGGGTGGCCTGGATAACGAAAGCGAGCATTGCCGAAAAAACAAACGCATAGGTGAATCACGCCGCGACGCGCTGCGCGAGAAGGGGTTGATCCTGCGGGACGAAACCCCCGCATCAGCGCGCCACAGACTCGCATCAACCTTACAGGATGCGGTACAACGAGAGACCCAAGCCAAGGCCGACGCGAGCAAAGCGGAGCAGGACCTTGAAGTACACCAGCTGGTGATCAATCAGGCCTCGGTGGCGCACAACCGGGCTGAGCATGCGCTCACCCAGGCAGAGCAAAAACACCAGGCCGCGGTGGACAGCGCACAGGCGCTGACTGAGGCATATCAAGCGCTCCCAGCGCCGACTCAGCACGCCTTTGGCCTTGAAGATGCCAACTGGCACAGCGAGCAGTGCGGATCACGGATCGACGAGGTAGCGAAAGCTGATTCTAAAGCCCTGTCCGATTTGAAGCAGACCCTGCTGGCCGCCCAGCACGAGCTGGGTGAGCTAAAGCTGATGGGCCATGAGATGGTCGCCAAGCAGGTCAAATTGGCGCTTGAGGCATTTTACGCGGCGGGCGTCGTGCGCGATAAACTGTGGGCCTTTCCCCGCTACCTCGCCTCCGCTTTCAATGACGATGCGACGCGTATCGCGGCGGTGATCGATCAAAACCCGGGCCGCTACCTGAGTCTGGTTGCACTCGATGACGCAACATTCGCTCAGGTCAGCGAACTCAGCGACAACTTGCCCTGGAAAGGAGTGCCGGTTGCCATTCATCGACTCGATGAAGCACAGGATCTCCAGGGCGTGTCGCCCGATGCAGCGCAGGTGGTTCTTTCTAACTCTGACAAATACGGTTATAGCCAAGCAGCCTATGAGGCACGGTTGCAGGAGCTGGAGCGATCTGTCGCCACACACGAGGCCACCGTTGAGGCAGCAGAGCAAGACCTGGCGGCGCTAATGTCCTTCAAAGGGGACTGGCGCCTGCACTACGACCAATACGGCAAACACTGGTCAAGTCTGATCAATCAGCGCGAACAGGCGCGCACCGCGGAGGCGGAGGCGGAAGGCAAATTGGCGCAGGCACAGCAGCATGATCAGAAACTGCGTGGCGAAAAAACGCGGGCTCAAGGGCTTTTTGAAAGCGCCCAGCAGCAGCGCCAGCAGACCCAGCAAGCCCATGACACGCTGGTTCGTTTTGTTGAAAATGAGTGGGCGGCACGCAACGCAGCGATAGCGAAGCTTGAAAGGTTGGCCGAGCAGATTCAACAGTGCGAGGAAGCCCTTGAGAAGCAGAGTGCCAAGCTGGCACAAACGGAACAGGCGGCGGCGAGCAAGCGCTCGGATGCCACCCGTCTCAGCATACAGATAGGTCAGTGGACCAGCCTGAGCGAGCAACCACTCTATTCAGGAGTGTCGACAATAGAGGGCGGAGCTGATCGAAGCCCTGAGGATGCCCATGCCGCCGCTGTCCAGGCCCAGAAGAAATTACTTGAAGCGGCCCAAGGCGATCAGGTTACGGAACTCAAGCGCCAACGGGAAAAGGCCGAACGTGCACAGAGAGATGCCTATGACCGACTTTCCGCTCACACCGCCTTCCGTACGCACCCGGAAGACGTTAAAGCGGAGGCCATCAGTGATATCGCGCTGATCAATGATCGCATCACCCAGCTTGAGATACAGCAGAAAGGGTGCGCCGAGCGTGGGATTAAGGCACAGGCGACCTTACAAATTCTGACCGAGAAATGTAAGAGTGCTCGTGAGGCGCTTGTCATTGTCGAAGGCTTTGATTGGCCTGAAAAGCCCACCGAGGTTGAAGCGATAAAGGCAGCCCTTGCCGATACCAACGCGGCACTGTGGGAGGCGAATGCGTTGCTTGACCGCCTTGCTGAACAACAGAAAGCCCTGGCAAATGAGGCGGAGGCTGTAAAAGAGCAGCTTCGCAAGGCCGATTCCGCTCAGACGATGATTCAGCCGCATACACCGACCTCGGCGGCGGGTCTGCCAATGAAGATTCTGAATATCGCCGAGTATGTCGAAGCCCTGCGCACCGAGAGCCAACGTTATGCACAGCTGGAAGCAACGCTGAAAACACAAAAGGACCAAGTGGAAATTGCTTGGGGGCATTTTCGTAAACGGATCATTGAGGAGTCCGCTAAGGATTCGGACGACCGGGCCAGTCAGGAATACCTGCAACAACTGGAGTCTATCGCTACCTGGCGAGAGATCCTGGGTGATCTGGATCGCGTCAGCACAGGCATCGCTGAGGTGTTTGCGGCGGTGCAGGATAGTTTGGAGCAATTCCAGCGCTCGATTGATCTTACTGTCACCCACTTGACTGCGCATCTGAATGGCGCTATCAAACTTCTAAAGCGCGCCAAGTCGGTTAAGATTCCAGACAACTGTCCTGTGCTTCCAGGCCGCGCGATCTTAAAGATGACTGACCGGCTGAATGAGCTACCCGCCGATCTTAAGGGTTTTGCCAGCGCCCGGCTGCAACAGTGGATCACCAAGGGTCAGGTACCCCGCGCACCTAACCGAGACGCTTTGACAGCCGATCTGATTCAGTCGGTTTTGGGCGAAGGGGAGCTGGATGTGCGCCTGCTAAAGACAAACGCCAGCCGCCCGCAGTGGACTCACATCACTCGACTGGAAGGCTCAGGAGGTCAGCGCCTTACCTCGGCCTTCTTACTGTTCGTGACAGTCGGCAAAGTCCGCGAGTACGACACGGGGATTTCGAGCGCAGGCTTCCTGCTGGCTGACAATCCGCTTGGTAAGTCGAATGCTGATGATCTGATGCGTATTCAGACCCAGATGGCTCGTGCATACAATATCCAGCTCATTTATCTTACCGGCATCTCGGACGAAAACGCCCAGTCGATGTTTGATAACCATATCTTCCTGAACAAGATGCTGAAGCTGAAACGGCGTGATCTCGTTACCGTTGACAATAACCGACAAGCATTATGGGCCGCCTCCTTGTCTGCAAAATCTCAGCCCGGCTCGGCTGCGTAAGGTGGGTGCGTGATGAGTGGTATGGAAACGTGGTTATCTCGACTGGAGTCGACCGCCAATAAGCACCGCCGTGCGGCCGGCAAAGGAGCTCGCACGGTAAAAGCCCAAGCAGTATTGGAGGAGGTGCTGCGTACCCACCAGCAGGAATCGCGGAGCCATGACGTACCGGACTTGCTGCGTCAGGCGGTTATGCAGATGTTTGAGGGTGACTGGCGGGCGCGGCCTAAGCGCGAGGCTAGCTGGCAGCCGTATTGGCGTGGTTTGCGACTGCCCAACGCATTTGTGTACGAAGGTGCCGCTGCCTCCACGAAGACAATGCAAGAGATCGCCTGGCACCCCTGGCTGGCAGCGCGTATTACCGGTCCTGTTACAACGCAGGTAAAAGAGCGCCTGCAGCAGCTGAATACATACTTGTTTCGTCAAACTGAACGGGGCAAGTCGCTGTTCCCAGGTACGCTTGGTCACCGTGAGCGTGCGCTGCTGATCTTTGGCGATGAAAAGGCGCTGGATTCGATGCCTGCAAGTGGCTGGAAGCATGTCGATCTGACTCTTGCTGACATGAACGCTGTTCGTCGCGCACCGCCGTTACCATATGAGTCGTTAGGTCGTCCCAACCTCCCGGCTGTGATAGTTGAAAACTCTGATGTGTATTACCGGCTGTGCCAATTTAACCGCGATCTCAAACGCTGGTCCTTGGTGATTTATGGCTCCGGTAACAAGGTATCAGGGCAAGCAGAGTGCGTGTCTCAACTGCTAAAAGCAGAGCAGGTAACGCGACTGCTCTATTTTGGAGATCTGGATGTGGCCGGCTTGAAAATTGCCCACCAGCTGCGCAGCAAGCTGCTCGATGACTACGGCATATCTCTACAATTGGATGAGTTGCTTTACGATGAGTTGATCCTCAATCGCCTGGTCACGCCCGAAGGCAATGCCAACAACGAGCGGTTCGATTTTGAGGCGCTATGCGATTGGATGCCGCGTTTTGTTATCCGCGAAATGAAGGCGTTGATAGCAGATCATCAGCGACTACCTCAGGAGGGTGTGTCCGACATCTGAAATGGCCAGAAAACAATCCTTATCAGCTCTACAGCCCTCTGTCCAAGGACTGGGTTGAGCGTCTCCTCAATAGTTCCGCTGTGCGGTCAGGAATTTGTGCTACGGTTCTATCCGCTGGGGTTATATGACTAAGGGATGCAGCTCAACCAAAGTTATTATATCGACTGGCATGAAATAGAAGGTTATTGTAAGGCTCTAAATGTATCCGGTGGCTGTTCGTGTAGGTCGGTGTATGATGAAAAATCAAAGACCGGGAGATTACTTCCAGCTATCGGCTTAGTTTTTATGCATCAAAGTTACCAACTTTATTTTCATGTAGTGTTCGGTTTCTTGAAGATGCTTCAGGGAAAGTTACCAACTTTATTTTTTGGATTTATATTTTACAAGCGGTCTCATAGGCCATTCTGAGATACTTTGTTACCAACTTTATTCTTATCTCACAAAAAATGCCCTGCAGTGCA
>CEGF01000171.1_pt1 | contig 15027 bp, 3 predicted proteins | sample 306341 | NCBI WGS metagenome assembly CEGF01 (sample SAMEA2755655, study PRJEB7226) | microbial mat metagenome | biome: microbial mat; feature: hypersaline; material: grass silage | place: USA | collected 2014-02-19 | depth 0 m
CCGACAGACTGCTAGGAAAGTTGATCAGTGAATGTATGCATTTTCTGGACTTATCCGAGAATAATGATGTGTTTGTCAGGTTCAATAATAGATTGATACCTATTGATAGCATGCCATGTATCCCATGCCTGGCTGACAGAGGGATGCTGAAGATCGCAATTTCCAATATTTTGGATAATGCGGTTAAATACTCAGCAAAAAGCTTGATACACTTGGACATCGAGCAGCTGAATGGTGAACTGAATATATATATTCAGGATGAAGGGCCTGGTATTCCTGAAAGCCAAGCCGAAGAAGTATTTAAACGTTATCGTCGGCTTGATGTTCCACAAAAAGGTAGTATTGGGACCGGCCTTGGCTTGTATGTTTCAAGAGAAATAGTTCAGGCGCATGGGGGGGATATTAAATTGTTGACCTACCAACCTGAGAGCTGTCGCTTTAAAATCAGTCTGCCGAACAAAAACGAGAATTATGGGCAAAAAACAGATTCGTATCGCTATACTTGAAGATAATGACGATCTTAGGGAAGAGTTAGGCTTTTTTTTGACGAACCAAGGGCATTTCGTATGGGGGGTAGACAGTGCCGAGGCATTCTGGAAACAACTCCATCTGGTGCCGGTTGATGTGGTCCTGGTTGATATAGGCCTACCCGGTGAAGACGGCTTTAGTGTCGTCAGCTTCTTGCACCAGATTCGTCGTCACGGCGTCATTGTTATCAGTGCCAGAGGGAGCCAGCAAGATCACATGCGAGGTCTCAGCTTGGGCGCTGATCTGTATATGGTTAAACCCATCAATTTTGCAGATCTGAATCACGCAATAGTAAGCCTTGGGCAACGTATACAACATGAGGCTCGCAGTACAGGGACGACTGTTGAGGAGGGCTCCGAATGGTTGTTGGACGATCGTCAACTGGTTTCGCCTGAGGGAAAGCGCCTCTCACTCACTCCACAGGAACAGCTGTTGATCGACTGCCTGCTGAACCATAAAAACAGTGTCTGCAGTAAAGAGCAGTTACATGATGTACTGTTCGGCTATCATCCAGAGCCTGACACACACCGCGTTGATGTCATCATCAGTCGGTTGCGCAGCAAGGCCCGCCAGCATCACTTCTCACTGCCCATTCGGGCCCTGTTTGGCAGAGGCTTGACTTTCGTCGATAAAAATAGCGGTTATAAGGTTTAAAACGAGAGTTTTGAGATAACTGAGACTGGCTGCTAGCCACGACACTTTGGCATAGTGCCCCAAAGCGAATCAAAAGAGCTGTTTTGCTCGCAGCTCACTAACGCCTGATACATGATCATGGGGTGTCCAGCATGTCCACGTCTCGCACACAGTCTATCTATTTCGTCGATGCAACCCTTTCGGATCTTGATACGTTGCTGGCAGGTTTGCCGCCAGAGTCTGACGTGGTTCTGCTGCAACCTGATCAGGACGGGCTACAACAGATGTTGGCAGCTCTGGCAGCGCGTGAAGAGATCGATGCGGTACATATTGTTACCCACGGTGCGCCAGGCAGTATTCAGCTCGGCAACACAACTCTAAATCGTGAGACTCTGCCGGAGTTGAAAGAGTCACTGGCAGCGCTGGGTGAGCATCTCAGCGAAGAGGCTGATCTGCTGTTCTACGGCTGCGATGTGACTTCCAGTGAAGAAGGCAATGCGCTGATTGAACAGATTGCCGAGCTGACAGGCGCTGATGTGGCCGCTTCGGATGATCTCACAGGCGCTGCAGAGCAGGGTGGTGATTGGGTTCTGGAAACTACTGTTGGAGCTATTGAGGCTGCCGGTATCACTGCTTATGATTTCGATGGCACCTTGGCACTACCCGGCGTCCATAGTGCCGTACAGGGCGGCGAGGTCTTCCTGGGCGGTAACTATATCGAGCTGGGTATCAGCGCGGTGGGGTCGTTTGGTACCAGTGGCAGCAAGCCGAGTGGCTTTTTCGGTACGGGTGGCAGCAGCGCTGTCGGTATGAGCAATGATGCCGATGGTTTCGGCACCGGCAGTGACCTGCGTATCGACTACTTCCTGCCAGGCACGCCCGAAGAACGTTGGGCGATTGGTTATAACGGCTCACAGTATGGCGGCTTCAGTGCGCTGAACCGGAATAACGGTACGACCACCTCTCTTTCAGGCACCAGCATTACCAATAATTCTACGGGAGATAATCTATCTGCCACCTTTGGAACAACTGTCGGAAGCACCCTTCAAGTCGAACAGACGCACTCTTTCAAGGCAGATGACAAGTTCTTCAAAACCACAGTCACCCTGACCAATACCACCGGCAGTACATTGACCGACGTGCGCTTTATGCGCTCGTTCGACCCGGATAATACCGTGTATAAGGGCGGTAGCTATGGCACCGTCAACAAGGTTGAAAACACCCATGCAGCTGGCGATGGGAAGGCGGTCGTTTCAGCGACGAGCCAGTCGGACAGCTACTCGTCTACTGCGGGCAGTACGGCCAAGATCCTGTTTTTCTCATCCGATCCACGTGCCTATGTTGCCAATTTCGGCTTTTCGAACTCCAATCCTTATGCGGCGCCAGAGCAGGCCAAGGGTTATACCACCAGTTCGGATTCAGCCATTGCGATCATCTTCAAGGCAGGCACTTTGGCTGCAGGTGAGTCGGTCACCTTCGAGTACTATACCTCTCTCGATACGGCGAATATCGAAGATACCATTGCAGCGATCGAGGCGGCCTCGAACCCGGCGCCAACCTTTACTTCGTTCGATGACGCGGTCGACAGCGTCGATGAAGACACCCAGGTTGAAATTACGCTGGCCGACCTGAAGGCACAGGGTAACGAGGCGGACCAGGAACCAATTCCCGAAGATGAGCTGACCGACGGTGGCCCGACCCTTCGTGAAGGCAATGTGGATGCCTTTGTCGTCACCAGCGTTACCTCCGGCACACTGCTGATTGGTGCCGACGCAGGCAGTGCCACGGCCTGGGTGCCGGGCGTCAATGATGTGATTGATGCAGGCCACCATGCCTACTGGACGCCAGCCGCAAACGCCAATGGCACGCTGAATGCGTTCAAGGTAGTGGCGCAGGATTCTGATGGCCTTAAGTCGTCTTCGCCGGTTGAGGCGCAGGTGACGGTCAGCGCGGTGAATGATGCGCCGGTTATCGCCCCTGCTGAAACCGGCATTACTCTGGCGGCGATCAATGAGGATCAGTCGACCATCAACGGGGCAACCGTTGCAGACCTGGTTGGGCCGCGTTTCACCGATGTGGATGCGGGCGCTAGCTTTGGCGGCATCCTGGTCGTGGCGGATACTTCCACGGCTGGGCAGGGTGTCTGGCAGTACAGCACGAACAACGGTGTAAACTGGTACGCAATCGGTACTGTTGCCGCTGACAGCGCGCTGGCGCTGGACCCCAGCGCCAAGCTGCGTTTCGTACCAGAGCCGGATTGGAACGGCGAGCCGGGCGCACTTTCAGTCCGCGTGACGGATAATGAATACACTGGCAGCTATACTAGCGGCGAAACGAAGGAGCACGAAACCGATACGGGTGCCAGCGGTGTTTCTGACAACACCGTCAATATCAAGACCAACGTCAACTCCATCAACGACGTGCCAGTGTTCACGTCTGTAGCTGGCGCGGCGACACTGACGGAAACGTCCGCCTATGACGATGCTCTTGATACAGGCAAAGTCGAGTTCTCCACCGGAAGCCTAACCGGCACCCTGGTCGGCGATGATGTCGAAGACGGCTCTGCGGGCGTCAGCTTCACCATTCGTGGTGGTTCCGAATCTGGCGGTACGGTCACCAAAGATGGTTTCTACGGCACCCTGACACTCGATACGAGTAATAACACCTGGAGCTACACCCCTACCAACTTCACCGCCATCAATGCACTGGCGCTGGATGTCACAGCCACTGAAACCTTCGAATTCAAGGTCGTGGATGCAGAAGGCGCCTCCGCCACCCAGGAACTGACCATCAGCCTTGAGGGCACCAACGACCTGCCGGTGCTGTCGGCAGAAATTGCCGACCAGGAATTCAACGGTAACGGCACCTGGGTGTACCAGATCCCGTCCTCAAGCTTTACCGATGCGGAAGGCCTGGCGCTGACCTATACGGTTGAGATCGTGGACGGTGGCGGCATCACCACCGACACCATCGCTGCCACGACGGGTGCCGGTACGGTATCCAGCTGGATGATCTTCGATGCTGAATCCCGCACCCTGTCCGGGGATCCGACGCCGTTGCAGCTGGCGCAGCTGCCACTGAACATCAAGGTGACTGCAGAGGACTCGGCTGGAGCCACGTTCTCCGATACCTTCACGCTGACCCTTAACGAGCTGGCATCCGACGCCAACCCTGCAGCCCCCAATGTGGCGCCCACCTCCACCAACGACCAGATATATATCGATGCGGGGGTGCCTCAGGTACTGACGGCAGATGACTTCGGTATCTTTGACGATGCCGACGGCGATGCGCTGGCGGCAGTGAAGATCACTGCGCTGCCGGTTTCTGGAAGTCTTCAGTTCTCCTCTGACGGTGGCAGCTCCTGGAGTGCCGTCTCGCTAAATGATGAGATTTCTAAAGCGGACATCGACGCTGGCAATCTGCGTTACACCGGAAACAGCCTCGACTCACTCACCTTCCAGGTAAGCGACAGTGCCGCTCTTAGCGGTGATTACACTCTGACACTGGCAGTTGACGAGTCTGCCGCAGACGCCGGTGTTGCATTGGCAGCGAGTGGTGTCACCACCGCTATCGAAAACCAGTGGACGCAGGTCTACGATGCAGGCCCGTTATCGGGCTTTACAGGTACCGTCCGGGTTGTAGTGGATGCCTCCAACGGCTATGTAAAGCTGGATTCGCTGCAGATAGGTGTAACGGCGATCACCACCGGCTATGACTCCGCCACGGGTGATACATCGACCAGCATAGCCTTCGAAGGCTCTCAGGCCGATATCAATACGGCATTGCAGCTACTGCGGGCCAACGTGCAGGAAAACCCAGGCATGTCGATCAGCATCGACGTGCAACCAGGTGGCAAGGCCTATTACAGCTACAACGGTCATTTCTACGAGTTCGTTGAAGCGTCTGGTATCACCTGGCAGGATGCGCAAACAGCCGCTGCTGACAAGACGTTCATGGGGCTGCAGGGCTATCTGGCAACCATCACCTCCGAGGGCGAAAACAGTTTTGCCGCTGACAAGCTTGCAGGCGATGGCTGGATCGGTGCCTCCGACGCCGGCAGTGAAGGGATCTGGAAGTGGGTGCAAGGGCCGGAGGGCGAAGCCAACGCTGGCAGCGGCACTCAGTTCTGGACCGGTGACACCGGCGCAGGAGCGAACTCGACGACTAACTACGGCAGCGCGTTTGGTGGGGCCTATGCAAACTGGGCGGCAACCGAGCCAAATAACAGTGACGCCAGCAATGGCGGAGAGGATTATGCGCACTTCTATGGTGTCGGCGCTAATAAAGGCACCTGGAACGATTACTATGAAGGTAATCCGACCATCGACGGTTATCTGGTCGAATACGGTGGGCTGAGCAGCGATACAAGTACAGTCAAGTCTGCCTCCCGCACTATCACTCTCACCGCTCAGGACCCGGCCCCGGTACTTACTCTGTCCGGCAACGCGGCCTATACCGAAAACGCCACACCCAAGGCGCTGAGCCCGACTCTGTCGATTACCGATATCGACAGTGCGACCCTTTCGTCCGCCACTGTGGCAATTACGACGGGCAGTGTCGCTGGCGATACGTTGTCCTTTATCAACGATAACGTTGCCACCTACGGCAATATCCAGGCGGTTTTCAATGCAGGTACGTTGACGCTTTCGTCCTCTGGCAGCACGGCGACGCTCGCTCAGTGGGAAGCCGCGCTCCAGGCGGTTACTTTCTTCTCTTCCAGTGAAGACCCGGGTGCAACCCGCACGATTCAGTGGCAGGTGACTGATCCGAACGACAATACCTCTGAGGTGGCCAGCACGACCATCGCCGTAAAAGATGTGAATGATGCGCCGGTAGCGGCTGCGCTCAACGATATCACGGTAACAGCCGGTAATGACTTCACCCTTGATGTCGGCGAGACCTTTACCGACCCGGAAGGCGACCTCATCACCTATTCCGCCAAGCTTGAAGATGGTTCCGACCTGCCGTCCTGGTTGAGTTTCGATCCTGACACTCAACAATTCAGCGGCAACCCGCCGGCTGGTGTGCCCTACCTGAATATCCGCGTCATCGGGACAGATACCGGGGGGGGCTGAAGGCACCACGACGTTTACCCTAAACCTGGCCGATGCAGATTCCGGTGTCGAAGCCGAGAACAACGTCGGCACCTTCAGTATTGCCGATGACAATGGCGGTGCTATCGCGCTGGGAGATACCATCACGGCGACAGCGCCGAGCGATAACGATGGATATAATCCAGCCAACCTGAGTTACCAGTGGCAGGTCAGCAGCGATGGAGGTACCAGTTGGGTCGACATCGACGGTGCTGCCAGTAACAGCTACACCATCACCCAAGACGAATCGGGGAAAATGCTGCGTACTCAGGCATTCTATATTGATAATGGTGGTTTCGCCGAAGCCCCACTGTCTAATGAGCTGACAGTGCCGACGCTTAATATGGGTGGTGTCGCTAATATCACCGGCTCGCCCATTCCTGGCCAGACTCTTGTCGCTACACTCTCTGATGGCAACGGCATCACTGGCGCAGAGCCCACTTATGCATGGTATCGCTCGGACACCGCTGGCGGGGCCAAAACACTTATCGACGGTGCAACGGCCAGCGCCTATACGCTGACCAATGACGACGGCGGCAAATTCATCAGTGTTGAAATCACGTATACCGATGATGAAGGCACTGCCGAGGTTGCTACCGACACCAGTGGCGAAATTCAGCTGGGTGCAACCGCGCCTGTTGCAGTGGACGACACAGGTACGGCTACAGAAGCAGGAGGTGTGGATAACGGCACGCCCGGCAGCAACGCCACCGGCAACGTACTGGGTAACGATACCGACGCCAACGACAGTGATACCAAAACCATCACGGCACTGCGCAGTGGCGATACTGAAGGACTGGGCAACCCGGCTCTGCCGGATGGCAGCGGTGGTTACTCCGTCAGCGGCAAGTACGGTACGCTTACCATTGGTGCAGATGGTGAATACACCTATCAAGTCAGCCAGTTCAACTTCAGTGTTGAAGCAATGGGGCCGGGCGACACACTCACTGATTCATTCAACTACACCGTGACCGATGGCACCGGCCTGACCGACATAGGGGTGCTCGACGTCACCATTAACGGTACTGATGACGCGCCCACCGTGCGCGATCTGCCGACCGATCTGGTGGCCACAGAAGACACCAAAACCGCTATCCCGTTGTCAGTGCCTTTTGCACTGGAAGATGTGGACAGTGATGGACCTTTTACCGTCAAACTGACGGCGGATACCGGTAAGCTTTTCGGAGAGAGCAGTGGCGACGTTACGGTTTCCGGTGCGGAAAGCTCGACGCTTACATTGGTAGGAGATCTGTCTGATATCAATGCCTGGCTGAATGCTGACGGAAACCTCTTCTACAGTTCGTCACCCAACGATGAAGGTGATACAGCAGATACGCTGACACTGGATGCAATCGTAGGTGGAGACACTGTCACCCTTGGCACCATCAATGTCGAGATTGAAGATGCTAATAACGCCCCGCGTTTGGATCTGAATGCTGACAACAGCATTGCTCCGGGTGTGGTTGAAGTCGATGCTCTGGGTGCAGGCGCAGACCTGACCGGTAACGATCACGCGGTGGTGTTCCGCCCGCGTGGGGAATCCGTGTCAGTGGTCGATGACGATATTCGCATAACCGATGCGATTGATGGCGATACAACCCTGGTGAGTGCTACCGCCGAAATAACCGCTGGCGCCTGGGATAACGGCCGTACCATTTACGAAACACTCAGCTCAACGGCTGGCAACAGTTTTGAGGGTGTGGGCGGAACCATTGCGATTAGCGGTAATGGCACGGGTGATAATGGTCTTGTCGGCGCAACCAAGCTGACGTTCAGTGGTGAGGCGACACACGCTGACTATGAAAATGTCCTGAAGACAGTGGTATATAACAACAGCCTCGACAGTGCGTCTGCGGGTAACCGTACTATTACGTTTTCGGTGCAGGACAAGGCCACAGCTGAAGGTGGTTTGGTGTCCAATGCTGCAGCCTTCACGACTGAAAGTGCCAACAATGATATCGCTGTCGGCCAGATGATCTATATCGATGGTGTTGACAGTGGCCACACTGTTGCTGAAGTCATCGATGAGACTCACTTTGTTGCCTCAGGACCGCTGTCCAGCCTGGCAGACGGGTCAGCCCTGAAATTCACCCTGGATGGGAGTGAAGTCACCACAGCAACCGCCAAGGCGGATCTTGCCGCTGATGGCTATGTGGCGGGCGCGGCGACCACCTTGGTACAGGTACTCTGGACTCCGGTTGTCGACCTGAACGGTAATGCCAACGAAGGCTCTGATTACTCAACAACCTATACTGAGGGCGATATAGGTGCCTATATCACCTCTCCTGATGCACTGATTACTGATCAGGATGGTAATCTGAGTTCAGTCACCATCACTCTGAATAACCCTGTTGATGGTGCCGCTGAAAGCTTATTTATGGATGCTTCGGAGGTCGCTGACCTGTCAGGCAAAGGTATTACGATAACCTTCTACAATGCCTCAGACGAAGCTGTGTCGAACGGCGACGCAGGCGTGCATAAAGTCGTATTCAGAGGCGACAAGGACGTTACAACCTTCCAGCAGGGTATCCGCGAAGTTCAGTACCGTAATACGTCTGAAAATCCTGATATTACGGCCCGCAGTTTGACAGTCGATGTGGTCGATGCGGCCAATAATGATGGTATCTCGGCCACCACAACTATCGGCATAATACCCGTCAACGACGCCCCGGTTATGGGTGGAGACTATGCAGATGAGCTGGATGAAGGCGGCGTTTACGTCTTCGCCAATGCTGACCTCAACAGCACAGATGTCGATAACGACAACGGCACGCTCAAGTACATTCTGACGTCCACTCCTGCACAAGGTACGCTGTTCCGCGACACCAACAACAACGGCGTGGTCGACACTGGTGAAGTGATTGCCACTGTCGACGCTAGCGACAGCGTGGGCGCCATCAACGCGATTGGTACCGACGGCTACTTTACCCAAGCTGAGGTTGATGCGCGCCAGATCAAGTATGCCCACAACGGCCAGAACCCGGATGGCACCAGTGCAACCGGTACTGACAGCTTTGGCTTCAAGGTTGTCGATGGTATGGAAGACTATGCCTTTGCCGATATCGCTGCCAATCAGTCCGGTAACGTTACGCTCACCATCACCGAAACCGATGATGCACCCACGGGTGAACCTGTCATCACAGGCACTATGACGCCTGGTGAAACGCTCACGGCAGATGTCAGCAGTATTGCTGATGCTGATGGGCCTGAAAGCCTTACTTTCAGTTATCAGTGGCAAACTTTCAATGGTACAACCTGGGATAACGTTGGCACCGATTCGGCCAATTACACATTGGAAGCAGCCGACCAGGGCAAACAGGTTTGGGTACAGGTCAGCTTTGACGATGCTCTGAATCGTTCCAACACCCTGAGCGGTGAGGCAGACGGGACGGTTGCCTTTACCAACACAGCGGCCACCGGTGCTGTCACCATTACTGATGATGGCACGCCGCAGGCGGGTGAAACGCTCACCGCAAACACGTCTGCCATAGAAGATGTCGATGGTCTGGGGCCGTTTGGCTACCAGTGGCAGGTAAGCACGGATGGTGGCACCACCTGGCTCCCTGTAGAGGGTGCCACTGCCAAAGCATATAGCCTCCCGACCGATGCTGCCGAGGGTGCACAATACAAGGTCGCCGTGAGCTTTACTGATGGCCGGGGCAATGCTGAAACCCTGGAAAGTGATGCAACTACGGTAGTAGCAGCCGGTGCGGTAGCCAATGTGGCGCCATGGCTGACGGCAACCGGGAAAAATCCGACCGTCATCGATGGTAGCGGAGCGCTGTTCAGCAGTGTGGTTGCTGACACCGTAGAAGACGGTCAGTTGATCACCCAGTTGACCCTGACGGTTACTGGTTTGGCCGATGGCGCGGATGAGAAGCTGAAACTTGACGGCGAAGAGATTGGCTTAACCGACACCAATACCGGTACTACAGCCACCGGGGCTATTGATTATGCCGTGGCTGTAAGCGGTACAACTGCTACGGTAACTCTGACTCATGCCGGGCTTACAGAAGTCGAAGTGGGTGCTCTGGTCAGCGGGTTGGCCTACGTCAACAGCAAGAATGGCGGTGCTGAACCGCCCGTATCAACAGCGACTGATGGGTTGCGTGTAGTCACACTGGTCAGCCTGCAGGACAGCGGTGATGGTGATAACACGGGTCTTATTGGCCTGAGTTCAACGCAGGATGTCGGCGACTCACTGAGTGGTGATCCATCCAGCAATACTGCACCTACGGTGGCAGGGGATCCTGGCGCCACGGTTAATGAAGGCGAAACGGTCACTCTGACGTTGGCTGACCTCGACGGAACCGATACTGAACAACCCGGCCTCAGTGTCAAACTGGCCAGCGCCACCACAAATGGCGTGCTGTTCCGCGACACCAACGGCAATGGCACTGTTGATGAGGGGGAAACTCTGACAGTAGGCACCACCTTCGCGCTGGCCGATGTCGAGGAAGGCCGTATCCAATACCAGCACGACGGCAGCGAAACGCTCGCAGACAGCTTTACCTTCCATATCAGTGATGGCCTTGCGCTGAGTGATGCCGATACCGGCGCCGATGGTGATCAGGCGGCAGCCTTCAACATCACGGTTAATCCGGTGGATGATGCGCCGACGCTGACAGCTACAGCCTTGGGTAATAGTGTGACACCTGTTGCCTTTACTGAAGGTGACGCCGGTAAGGTCTTGTTCAGTGATGCAAATGCCGACCCGATCGAAACTGACGAAAATATCACCGGCCTGACGGTAATGATCAGTGGCCTGAAAGATGGTACAGCCGAAAAGTTGGTTGTCGATGGCATGGAAGTAGCACTGACAGCAGGTACAACTGGAACCACAGCGACCAACAGTGTTGGGTACAGTGTGTCTGTGACTGGCGGTACCGCGACAGTTGTGCTGAGCAAAGAAGCTGATAAAGCCACCTGGAACAGCCTGATTGACGGCCTTGCCTACCAGAACACCAGCGAGAACCCGACGGAGGGCAACCGTACTATTATGCTCACCAACGTGACTGAAACGGGTGGCCAGAGTACAGAGGTTGCCATCACCAGTCATGTTGCAGTAACCGCTGTCAATGATGCGCCAACCTTGGCAGTGAATGGCTTTACAGTAGCCGAAGGTGGCTCAAAAACTTTGACCACCGCTGATATTGTGGCCGATGATGACGATCATGCGCTGAACACACTGACCTACACACTCAAGGCTGCACCGGCAGAGGGGGCTGTCTATATTGATGCCAACGGCAACGGTGTTCAGGATAGCGGCGAAGCGCTGACAACGGGTGAGTCCTTCAGCCACAGCCTGTTGAGTTCTGGCAAGGTGCGCTATCAGCACAATGACGGTGAAAACAACGACAGCTTCACCCTGAGCGTCAGCGATCCTGAAGCGGCCAGCTCAGCTGATGTCACGTTGAACATCACCCGCACACCGGTCAATGATGCACCTGTGATCACCGGTTTGAACACCGATATTCTGGGCTATCCGGCCAACTCCGGTGCCAAAACCCTGGAGCAGGGCGGTGATGTTGTGATCAACGACCCGGATTCTGCCAACTTCGATGGTGGCAAGCTGCAAGTCTCGATTACCTTCAACCGTGATCCTGCCCATGACCTGCTGAGTATCGAGAATATCGGTACTGGCGCCGGGCAGATTGGTGTTGATGGCAGTAATGTTTCCTATGCAGGCACTGTTATTGGTGCCTTCACTGGGGGCAGCGGCACCAACGACCTGGTGGTTACTTTTAACGCTGCCTCCACACAGGAAGCGGTCGCGGCACTGGTCGAAGCGATTCAGTTCACCAATGGTCAGGAAAATCCGGTTAATACATCACGCACCGTCAGCTTCGCACTTAGTGACGGTGATGGTGGTCAGTCTCAGCCTGCGGCGGTCAACGTGAACATTGCGACGGGTGTCACGCCCAGTATCTCGATCGCCAACGGCTTCTTCGTGGTTGAAAACTCTCAGTTGGTGACAGCACTGTCGGCAGTAGATCCAAATGGACGTCCGATCACCTTCAGCATCAGCGCTGCTGACGACGCGGCAAACAATCCGGACAACAGCCTGTTTGAAATCGTGTCAGGTAACCTGCTGCGTTTCAAAGGCGCACCGGACTTCGAAAACCCGACTGATAATGGAGCCGACAACGTCTATAACGTGATTGTTCGTGCCACCAACGACCAGGGCTCCTATGCTGAACAGGCGCTGGCCGTCACAGTACTGGACCAGGAACCAGAAGGCTCCGCCGTTGGTGACACCGATGGCCCCGTATTCGGCTTCGCAACGGTGAATGGCAATAGCCTGGTGATGACATACACGGACGCAAGTCCTCTCTCGTCTACCAACCTGCCGCTAACCAATGCTTTTGGTGTTAACGTCAACGGCTCGTCCGTTGCAGTGAACAATGTAACGGTAGACTCGGCTGCCAAGACCGTAACCCTCACTCTTGCCAATGCTGTTCGAGCAGGGCAGACCGTGTCGGTTTCGTACACCGATCCGACTGCAGATGATGATGTGGTCGCATTGCAGGACAGTGCGGGTAATGATGCCCAGAGTCTTTTGAATGCATCTGTGAATAATGTGACGCCAAGTACAGGTGGCAGCACAGGTGGGGGCAATACAGGCGGAGGCAGCACAAGCGGCGGATCTACCGATGAAGATGAAACAGATGATGGCGGCTCTTCGGGTGGTGATACCCCTGAAGGTGAAGTGACTGGAGGGACAAGTACTACCGTTCAAGAAGGCGATGGTACAACTAAAACAACTACCACCGGCACGCTCGGAAATGTCACGGTCACTGAAACCATTACGGTAACACTTGAAGGTAAAACGGAAACGCAGCTGGTGTATGTGCCAATGGGAGCAAGTAACGGGGGGGCAGTGACGCTGCCGCTCTTGTATGAAGCAATCCCTGGCAGTGATGCAAATACGACAGTGACGTTACCCACTGGAGTAGGATTAACCTCGGTGGGTGATCGTACTCCGACAGGAGAGGCGCGTCAGCTGGATCTTCTGGAACTGATCAGAGGCACTGTATCAGAAGAAGATGACACGCGGGTCAACATGCTGGGTGGCGGCCAAGAGTTCCTTGACACCCGTAATGAAGGCTCAACACTTTGGATTAACAAAATTGTGCTCAGCACACCGGCACCGTTACTAACCGCACCCGATACCCCCGTAATTGTTAATGGTTCTGCAAACAATGCATCCAGTAACTTTACAGGCGACAAGCTTGAAGCGTTGGTTATTGATGCCAGTTCATTACCATCAGGTACCACACTGGAGTTACGAAATGTTGATTTCGCGGTTGTAATTGGTGAGGGTATATATGTACGTGGCGGTGATGGAGCCAATATTGTCTATGGTGGAGTGGGCTCTCAAAATATAGTGCTTGGTGCAGATGATGACATCCTGTTTGGTGGTGCCGGCGATGATGTCATTGGAAGTGAAGGTGGTGCAGATCAATTGTTCGGTAACTCAGGTAACGATACCCTTTTCGGTGGTGCAGGGGCTGATGTACTTCACGGTGGTGCCGACACAGATATTGCGCTTTACGATGGCAATATGAGCCGTTACGAAATTGTTCGTGATCATGGCAAAACAATCGTACGCTCCTTGGACCGATTGGACGATATTGACACCTTGGTCAACATTGAAACCATTCGGTTTGATGACGGGGACTATACAGTCCGAAATGAGGGGTTCCATTCGACTATTGCTACCCTGTACCAGCAGGTACTTGGTAGACAAGCTGACTTGGCAGGTTTTCAGTATTGGTCTGAAGAGCATCAGCAAGGGCAGTCGATCGGAAAAATAGCGATGTCATTCCTCTATTCTGCAGAACATGCTGCCGGGGTTGGTGCCCGCTTTGACGGTCTGAGTCAAGAGGACCAGATGGCACAGTTCTATGAGTACTTCCTGGGACGAGAAGCTGAGCAGGCGGGGCATGAATATTGGGTCGGACGGCTCAGCTCAGGTACATCGTTTGAAGACATAGCCGAAGGGTTTGTTTTGTCCGAAGAGCTGCAGAACTCTTATCAGCAAGACTATCACTGGGAGTTTTTCCTCTAAATGCCCCCGTACCGGCCAGGTATCCTGTACCTGGCCGGTTTTTTGGATGGTGGTGCGCCTTATGGATTTGATATACTCCACTCGTTACGTTCAATGGAGTACAAGAAGTAACAACGCAAGTCCATATAGTCCAGAAAGCAATGCTCGACATATCGTTCTGGATCCATTGGCCTGGCACATCCAGTAACCGGGTAGAGTCCAATTCGTGCAGTCATCCAACATCCGCTACATACCTCGGCTCGATCACCTTAGAGGTGTGGCGGCTATGATCGTTTTTATATATCACCTCTATCACCATTTCTATCATCAATGGCAGCCGAATCCTGACGTCTGGTATCTAGGCATCATGGTAGAAGGGCATACAGGCGTTGGTCTGTTTTTTGTTCTTTCTGGTTTTATCCTCATGCTGATCAGGATGAATGCATCTGATATAAGCTACTGGGGATTCATGAGAAATCGATTTTTACGGATTTTTCCACTGTTTTTAGTAATATATTTTGTCGCGATTTCGATCGGACGTAATGAATTCAGGCCTGCTGATATACTATATGTTTTCTTCTCGAATTTAGGGATGGCTCCTACTTCAAACAGTTTTATAACAGGAGCTGCTTGGACAATTTCTGTAGAGTTTACATTTTATGCACTATTTCCTTTTGTCGCGTATGCTGCTACAAATAAAGGTGTTAAATACCTCTTACAACT
>CEGF01002235.1_pt1 | contig 15022 bp, 18 predicted proteins | sample 306341 | NCBI WGS metagenome assembly CEGF01 (sample SAMEA2755655, study PRJEB7226) | microbial mat metagenome | biome: microbial mat; feature: hypersaline; material: grass silage | place: USA | collected 2014-02-19 | depth 0 m
TTCACTCTTTCCTTTCCCTCCGGCTGTCCCGGAGAGTAACATTCTCTCAAACATTTTAAATTACCTTTATTGGTTTTTGAGTATACTCATAGTTTAAGGTTTCTTCACTTTACGCTTCAGGTTGTCCTGTTCACGTTTCAGTGTTTCTTTACCCTTAACGTCGTCTGAGTTGGTTACTGTACTGGAGACTTTGTTGAACCGCGCATTAACGTAACGACCCAACAGTGCCATGATCTTACCTTCCGTTTTAAACGACTTATCGATCAGGTCATAATACTGTTGTAATCCAGCGATACGACCTTTAATCGACCGTATGGCATTTTTAGCGGCGGTCTCAACCGGAATCGAGGTTAACTGCAATGACTTCACCGACTTCAATGAATCAACTCGCTTCTTCAACTTCTCCAGTTCACTGTGGTTGTTCGTGGTTTTAAAGTCGTACGGTTCCCAATGACCCCCACTGTGTAACCCACGGTAGTAATCAATGTCCCGTTCCTTGGCTGGCGCTTCGGTTTCCTCTACGTAGTGTTGTTTAAGGATGCGGAAGAACTCTTCTTCACCGTCAATCTTTTCAATGCCGGGATACAGGTCAGCAAAAGCAGTCTGCAGACGCGGTAACACAGGTTCATCAATCAGGGTATTGAACCGTGAAAGGTGTCCCTGCATCCGAAGGTCGTGTTTAAGTCCAGAAGGTACAAAGCGTTCAGCTTCCTTCAGAGACTTGATGTACATATCAATGGCTTCATTCACCAGATTGATTTCATAGGACATCGGTTCGGCTAATGACACCAACGCGCGATGAAACCCTTCACGTAATACCAGCCCTTCCGCAAATCGATTAAACACCGAATCAAATTCCTTTTGATATTGATCCTTAACCGGGTCCAATTGTTTCTGAACTTCCTGACGGGTTTCCGGCTCGACAGCATCCACTACTCGTTCAGTGGAGTCTGAAACCGCATCGGTGTTCTTAGAAACCTGGTCCACTTTATCCTGAGTTTTTGAATTGTTCAGGAATAAATCCAGTAACCACCCCACGATTTTAGCCAGAATCGCACCAATCAAAACAATGATAGCACCGATAATCGCGTTGGAGTGGTCTTCAAGGGCTTCTAAGGCGATTTCGTAATTAACCTTGGTCGGACTGGCAGTGAAACCGTTTAACCCACCAGGGACCTTTACAACCTCCGAGTGGGCCTCTACCATACAGCGTGAGACACCTTCAATAGAGAGCATGTGTTCCATTGTGGCATGAAGGTCACAAACGCTGGCTTCCAAAGAAGCCAGCTGTTCCTCTTCATCCATCAAATCCAGTTCTTTAGAAAACTCTTCAACTGTGATGGTTAAAGACATTGGGCATTACTCCTCAACCGTATTGTACTCACCAGCAAACACTGCTAACTCGAACCCATTGTACTTATTGGCGATGTCGGTGTACACTTGTGGTATATCGGATACCCCGTTACGTACCAGGTTGGTCAGTAGGTCACGTACCTGAACCGCATGGGGCTCGTGAACTAAACGGTAGCGTACCAACCACAACTTAAGTACGAGGGACTCAACTTCATCGACATCCACCACCAACTCTTCGTTAATTTCGCTCACCAGACGGTGTAAGGTTACTTGGTGGGTATCGCGGAAGAACTTGTACGGGTTTTCCACTTTACTGGTGGGGAGTGTAAAATGCATACCCAAGGCACGTGCTGTGATGTAAGACAGGGCGTGGGCGCGGTCAACCATTTCTACATTCAGGTCTTGTAACTGACCTTTGATGACCTCAGTGATATTGGACATAATTCTTTCACCTTTTCTTTTAAGTTAAACGTTAAGGGTTTCTAAACGGGCAGCTGCCAGGAAGAGGTCATTATTCGCCATGCTCTCCAGATCTTTCTGGAACTGTAGCTGACTATATTGTTTACGACCTTTGGGCATAATGGACGTGTGGAAGAATTCCAACCAACTGCGGCGGTCTTTCATCGGTTCCATGATCTTGTCGATGGCTTTCACGTCGATGCTGATCTTTTCCTTGGTTTCTTTATCCAGATGTGGGTCTTTCAAACCGGCTATCAATTCCTGACGGATACGTTTAATGCGGGCAGTCTCAGGATCATAGATCTTGACCGCTGGGTTAATGAACAACACCAGTAGTGCAGGGAAGAAACCAATACCAAGGGCTCCCAAGAACAACAACAAAGTCAAACCGTTGAAGATGACATGCTTTACGGTAGAGCGGTGAGCAGGTGAACCGTACATCTTGAACATCTTATCCAGACCGGTCACCAACTCACGCCCAGCCCCGTGGCGGGCCGCAAACTGGTCACTGGCCGCTTCCCACGCGGTGTAGTCGTAAATACCGGAACCCAGTGTAGACTTATTCTGACGCACCGCTTCACGCAACAGGATGGTTTGGAAGACTTCTCGACTGCGTACGTTAATCAAGGCGTCGGGGTCATCCAGTTCAATGCCCAGTGCTGCTTGAGTCTCAGAAACAATCTCGTGTTTACGCACCGACCCTTCTGCATCGAAATACTGGTGCATGGCGGCCTGGAGGGTTGTGTTCGTGGTCAGGTTGAATTCCAGGTACTCGAAGTAACTGAACAGATGTCCTAACTCGTGTAAAAGGATACCTGCTATTTCACCCGGTTCAAACTGTCCCGATTCCAAAAGACCTTTCGTTAAAAAAGTTTTACACTTAACCTCAGAATACAGACCCGATACAGTGGACCCCTTAAGATCAATCGTACCTTTAAGGGTGGTCTTTTCTTTCTTGATCCGTTTGAGTGAATCCTTACTGGTCACTGCACCGTAAGCGGCCCAAAAATAATTAACGATTGGGTTATTTTTATCGATGTCCGGCGGATAAACATACGCATTAGGGTGTGGGCTGTTATCCATTTTAAGGGTGATCGAGAGGCCTGTACGTTTCCGAACGATTTCTTCGATACCTGACTTCTTCATCCGGCTCGGTGTAATCGGTAGGGTACTTGTAAGCTCTGTAAGGGCGATTGTGAGCTCTTTAAACAGTAGACTCGAACCTTGGTGGGATATAGCCTCAAAACCCCGTGAGAGGCCTTTTGGAAGCTTCATATGGAATTCCTTAAAATCTAAAAGTTAACGAATGCATTCATACCAATACCGGTCGTTTTTGTCTAAATATTTAAAAACTTACCAGTACCATTTTATAGTTCACTGAAGGTGAGTTAAAACGAGAGGTAAAACAATGAGCAATCCCGTGCCAAAGGAAAACATAAAAGGTCTGGAATGTAAACATGCGGTCTATGTAAACTCTAAAGACCCTATGTCACAAGATGACCTGGTGGTGGTCAAAGAAGTCATCCACACAAAAGATGGTGAGTTGGTCCCTAACCTGAGGTTCTTTAAAAACTACAAGCGCCCTTTCTACATTACTCGCGAACTGCACAGAAATCACACCGAAAAGAAAGAGTGGGAGAAATTGTCCCGCCTTCAGAAGTTTGAATGTCAACAAAATCAATTGTTGGATCGTATCTCCCGCGCACTCGGTCGCGGTAAAATTAACGGCGGTCTACGAGTGGCTGGGCGCAACCCCTACTTGTATGGTGCTGACATCTCTACACCGACCCTGATCAAGCAGATGTATCGGGACAAGTGGCCTACGTGTGTGTCTGATAACCGCGTGGCGGTATTCGACATTGAAACTGACGTCGTCCATGGGACCAACGAGCCTATTTACATGGCGCTGACGTTTAAAAATAAAGCCTTCTTGGCGGTGACCAAATTCTTTCTGGGTTCTACGATTAATCCGGTAGAAAAACTCCACCAGAAGTTTGAAGAATATCTAGGTGAATACAAAGAAAAAAGAAACATCGAACTGGAAGTGATGGTGGTCAATGACCCTGCCACCGGTGTCATCGAAGCGTTCAAGCGCGCACACGAATGGAAGCCTGACTTTGTTTCTATTTGGAACATCGACTTCGATATTCCTCGTGTTACCCAGACTTTGGTGAATGCTGGGTACGATCCCGCTGAAGTCTTCAGTGACCCCTCTGTACCGCCAGAGTTTCGTTTCTTCAAATACAAACAAGGACCGTCTAAGAAACAAACCGCGAGTGGTCAGGTAATGACCATACACCCAGCAGAGCGTTGGCATGTAGCCGAGTGCCCAGCCACGTTTTTCTTGATTGACTCAATGTGTGTCTATAAGCGGATACGCATGGCGAAGCAGAACGAAACCAGTTATGCTTTGGATGCTATTTTGAATAAACACCTGAAGTTGGGTAAACTTAAGTTTGAGGAAGCAGACGCTTTTACAGGACTGAAGTGGCACCAAGTCATGCAGAGTGACTATAAAATCGAATACGGTATATACAACTTGTTTGACTGTATCGGTGTCGAGTTATTGGACGAGAAAACCAAAGACCTTTCTCAGATCATCTCCACACAGTCCAAATCCTCTGAATACACCATTTTTAATTCACAGCCTAGACGGTTGGTAGATGACCTTTATTTCTTCTGCCGCGATCGCGGTCTGGTACCTTCTTCTTGTAGTGATGACATGGTTCACGAGTTAGACGCTGAGGTTGTAGGTCTAAAAAATTGGATGAATTAAACGTAGTGGGTTTTAAAGCCTTAACTACTAGTAACGTCCCCTCAGGTTGTAAGACCTGAGTGAAACTCTCCTAATTGCGGGAAACCCCTTAGAGCTTTGTGATACCCCTTACAGGTGGAAACACACTGTAACAGCCCTGGCGTAATATTTCCAAGGGACATGGTAAAAACTCACAGAGATTGGGCAACCGACGCAGCGAAGCTCCTACCGTTGACTGTAGTCAACCACGGAGTGAGTTCAACGACTAGCCTAACGGCGTAGAGCGGTAAGTGATTGATCGCCCCAAACGGAGAGCTTCCTATTCACTAACGTGAAGGAAGAAGATATAGTCTGTCCCTACAGGAAACTGTAGGCAGTGCTGCCTGTAAAAAAGGACAAGCCGGGTCGGCCTAACGAACCGACTGGACAATGAGAGTTACCCTCCCGAGTCATCTGACTGTGGATAACGGTCTCCCTTTACTCGAAGAATTACCTGACGTACGCTCACACTGTCGCGTACATGTAGCAGATCTAGATATCGTGTCAACCTACCCCAATGTCCAGTTGATACTGAACATTAGTCGAGAAACAACCTACCGCGAACTGTGTAAAATTTCTGGTACCCTACACGGAACCCAGAGGATGGCAGGCATTAACCTCACCGCAGGTTTTGTAAATGCTGTCGAAATTGTTTGCGACCTTTATAAAGCCCCTAACTTTAATACACTATTAGAAGACTTTGAACAAACCGTGAATTAATTTAAGACACGGTTACAGGGAGTGTGGCCTTAAGGTCACACTCCTTAACTTATGCCGAAAAAAAAAGGGGGGGCCAGCCCCTTTTTTGTTACCAATACCCATCGTCGCCTCCAGTATCCTGTGGGCGATTTTGGATAACGAATTCGGACGCCGCATTAATTGCGTTGTTCAAATCCACTTGGGAATTAAATTCCCCACCAGATACCTTTTTACCATCAATGGTACCGGTAGCTGATGACTGGTACAACTTAACCAGTTTGTAGCGGTGCTGGTTAGTATTGTACCAATGGACAATCTCATCCTCACCCAACTCAAGGCCAGTGGCCCTGTGAATCAGGTTGAGAACGTGATCAGGGTTTACGTTGAACATATTGTTTCTCCTTAGAAACGGGGGGATTAGGCAGCCACTTCACAGTTAATGTGTGCGTGACCTTCAATCCAGGAACTCACTTCCTGGAACATCCGGCTGTAGTCTTCTTCAGACATCCCCACCAGGGAAGCACCTGATGAACGGTATCCACCAGAACGTTTGTCCAAATCAACCCAAGCCTGATACAGACTTTCGTGCAACCACGGAAGGTTGTAGGATTTCAACGCGTCTTCCATGGAAATGGCATGGATTATTTCGAGTCCTTCCAAGTAGGAAGAACCCTCCAATTCATACAGGTCCACCACGTTATTAGTGGAGCAGGGGATACTTCCGTACCCCTCTTCATCCAGAAGTACTGCAGTCTGGTGACATACAGTCTGGATGATAAGATAAAAGCGGTCTCCCACTTGAGCAACGGAGGCATAATCCCCGTTACCCACAACCAAAAGGTCTTTATACGCCACGGCGTTCTTACCGTTAAGCGCAACCAACTTACTAACCTCTTTAGAGAGGCCAGCCATATGAATGTCAAATCCGATCATGATAGTTCTCCTAAGAACTTTAATGGTTTTTACTACAACAGAATAGTTTCTACTGTAGTTTATTCACTCGAGTAATATATACTTGAAAATGTTTTAAATCGACATAAAAAAGGAGTCCCCGTAACGGGAACTCCTGTACTTCATTTCTGTAGCGAATAAAGATATGCCAATGTGCACATGGGTATAACCTGGGGTGCGAACCAACCGATCAAAAACAATCTGGTATACAAACCACGACCCTCTTTACTTTAAATTTAAGGCAGGAATACCTTTGAGTTTTCATTATACCCTTCGTCAACACCCTGTTTTAAAACCAACAGTGCATCGTTGTCAAAATCTAAAAAGAAGCGGATCACGTCATTTCGACCGAATGGTGTCGCTGTTATCGGTAACCAATATTTGACAACTCCATCCAATCTAATTCCCCTTTCCCCCATTCCCAAATAAACCGAATTAGGTAATGCATTGGCGGAATATGATCCTATGGGTCCAGAACGCTTAGGGCCGATATGTATACTAGATGCCCCAACTTGGGACCCTACCGTCACTTCGAAATAGACCTTACCCGAAGTAACCACTTTATCGTAATAACCCTGGTATAAGTTGGGGGGTGCAACAAACCCGTCAGCTAGGTGACTTACTCCAACCCATAACCCACTATCATAGTTATAATCATAAGGTCGGTAACCGGGCGGGAGCGGGTTTAAAAAAGGTTCTTGTCCAAAATTAAACTTAAAGCTTCCAAGTGTTCCGGATTGGTTGTCACCACATCCGGGTACCCATATAGTTTCCTTCAACCCCAACCCCTTATAAGTATAAAAATCCAAAAAAACGTTATATGGGCGACTCGATTTACCTCCACCCTGATGGGCGGACATTAACATACGTTCAAACATTATTTTATCTTACCTCGCTTAACAAACCGTAAAAGCTTACTTTTCACTAACTCATACGGAGTAATGACACTGGAGGACTTACCTTCAAACAGTTCTATCCCAGAGAACCGTAAGAGTTCAACCACAAACTGTGAACAAAACATCACACTGTCTTTGTCGGAAGAGAATAACTCTTTTTTAAAGATGGCGTTGATTAACCCTAAATGGTTATAACGGGTGTTACCTGCATTCTCTTCCAGTTCCTTAACACGACTTTTCATCTTGTTAAGGGTGGCTATCCCCACCTTAATTTCATAGAGTGAGTAATTGGCCCCTTCTAACTCTTCCCAGGTTTCCTGTTTAAGACCCCCTTTTATCCCGTTTGCGTTCATTAACGCGTATGTATATAACGTCTTAAGGGAATGGTCAAACGCCACGGAGACGTGGTTATAGGGGGCTTCTGTGATCAGTTTACTGAGTTTCGAGAACCGAGTTTTAGTGTCGGTCAACAGAATATAAACACTGTTCCCCACCACATCATCATTTGACAGGTCTAGAAGTTCTCGACCTTCCATTGAAAGTGTTAGTCCTTCCAACTCCATTATCATCACCCTTTACTGTAAAGTCAAAAATAAAAAACTCTATACTATTAGGTGAAAAAAAAAGAGCCCCGTGAGGGACTCATTTAAATTGTGCCAGTAACGCTTCCCACCCCTCCTCAAAAGAGGGTATCATACCCTTGTCAACCGTATACTGGAGTTCTCTGGTATACGCTTCTTTTTCCCAGGGTTGTTCAAAGTATTCCAGGGTTTTAGAATTCGTACATAATTCGAATTCTTTCCCTTCCCAAATGACAATCCCAGTCCCCGAACCTATCTCCAGTCGTTTAGACTCAATTTGCTCTATATGGACAAATTCATGGAACAGTACGTGCTCCAATCTAATCTTGCCTTCTTCTGGGTCCCCCATAAGGTCTTCAAGGAAAAAACTATTGACAAACAGGACGGGCTCATTTGAAACCACAGTCGCCCCTGCCAACGTGGCCCCTTTTTCACCATACACAACTATTGGGTAGTCCCTGGAATCCAGTAGTTGAAAACTCTCTTCATTTAAAAGAGACTCCAATAGCCGAATATCGGCCTCTTGATTGAATTGTTCACCAGATTGGCTACCGAACAATTCGCCTTCGTAGTAATACATGGCAGTTCTCCTTAGAACTTAGGTTAATTCACGTAAGTAATATATATCTGAAAAAAAGTTAAAACGGTATAGAAAAGAAAAGGGGAGTTTCCTCCCCTTAAAGTCGTACTGATTGATAAATCTTCCGAAGGGTCCAATTGGTCAATCGGTTTTTCACCATCAGTATTTTCCACACCTCGCCCGTGGAGTTCTCCATCCCTCGCACGGTGACGTAATCCCCTGTTCTGGCGTAGAAGGCGATCTGTTTACAACGATCCTTCTTGAATTCGTGACAGACAATGTAGAGAAGTTGCATCTCGTGATCCAAGTCTTTGATGTGGGGCACTGTCCCCCAATCAATGTAAAATCTCTGATACCACAGCTCACCCATTGCGTCATAAAACTCAATGAAGTTATCATCCTTGTGTACGAGTTGGGTACACCACCCCCAGTTGACTACAGGTTTCTCCGCGTGTTCACCCGAATAACGCACGCATCCCTTTTTGTGTTCAGGTGCGAAGAAGTTCTGAATCCCTTTAGCCAAACCTACCAAATTGATTTTTATCGTCATCTACTACACCTTCAATAGGTTTTTGAAATGAGGATGGAAACATCGACCTCTAACTCTTTCAAGTGTTGGTAAATCAACGGCTTCACGCAACGTATGAAATCCAATTGACCTCGACCACACCCTATGGGGACCATCGCCAGAGACTTTATTCCCAGCTCTTTGTACTGTTCTTTAAGTGTTTTTAAACCACTCTCCACGTATTCAATCTTGGATGGGTTTCTCCAATACGCTTTGGTAGGGAATAAGAGTACCTGTTTATCGGTATCGGGTATGGGGAACACTAGAAGGTCCCCCACTTTAAAACGCTTTTCTTTACACGCTTCCTGATAGAACTCAAATAAACCAGGTACCCTATTCCTAAAGGCTAACGCCAGACCGGCTCCCATCACACCCACGGTATTCACAGGACAGGTAAGGGTCTGACAATCACTCTTGAAAAGGTCACCCTCCCCACAGTACACTATAGTCATTTCTTACCTACCCCGCGTATGTCCTTCATGACGTCATCGACGTCTTTAGAACTTTTCTGGTTTTCATGGGAGATAACATCGAATATCAATTCGGTGTATTCCCGTGGGAGTTCTAAAAAGTCAGTCAGTGACAGACCAAAGTGCTTATAGACATCGTAAAAACGATACCGATACACCATGTGGTGTAAAGGACCATAGTCCGCGTAGTTTTCTTTTGTCTGGAACCCGACCAACGATAGCGGGGAGCGACCAGGTTCATCGTGGTCACAAATCTCGTACTCGGTGTCATAAATCTCACCCAATACAAGCTGTGCGGAAATGGAATCCAACTTTTCCACAGACCCGATTAATTCGTCTAACTCCCCTCGAACACCGACCTTGGATAAACCAAACCGTGCATTGACAACGTGACCGTCATCATTGTCTAGGTTGAGTCTTACATCCGCGATTTTGCTAGGCCCCTGTTGATGCGTTGGTCGAGTAGGGTAAAAAAAACCCGAGCAACATCAATGGGGATCAAGAAGGGGTGTTTGCTATCGTCACCGGATTGTTCTGTACCGCAGGACGGACACGTGTATTTCGGGATTGCAATCAACGAAACCGTAGAGTCGTCAATGAACTTCCCAATTTCAGTAAAGAAGGAATCGGAAATAGTTTCATCAGAGGACAAGAGACCCACCAGCTCTTCAATGGTGTCGCGGTCATCGCCGGTTTCTTCATCCCCCAATTCTATCTTTGAAACCCAGTGTGCATATTGACGCATACTGGTCAAACGAGCCTGGTCACTGATATACGTATCACGCTGTTGACCCTGGAGTGACACATTGAGTGAGTCTTCCAACATCCGCACAATGCCGTCTACCCATGAAAAACCGGAGTCTTCATACTGGGAGATCGTCGGAGCTTCCAAGGTTACTTTCAGCTCTTCAGTAATATTAACCTGGCGCTGACCACTGCGGATATGTTCGTCACGGTAACGCTTAAGGTCTTCTTCAGACGCCTTTGTGTTCCGCTTGGTCATGTGTTTACGTTGCCAGTTAGTCAAGGCGCGGTTATCCGTCCAGGACAGTTTAGACAACGCAAGTGTTTCACGCACCACTTCCTGGCACTCACCGTTCTTACTCACACAAGGACGGGCATAAGGGTAACCGTTAGGGTACACTGCACAGGCCAGACCCCAAATCAGGGTGGGGATGTCACGGACATCAATGATGCTCTTGAGGTGATCAGACGAAATGTCTTTCACAGTGGCATCGTAAACGTGTTGCAGTACGAAGTTAACCAGGTAGCTGGTGACATAAACTGAAGTGTTGGAATAGATCATCCCGTTGGTGATACGCCCTAGGGTGATCTTTTCGTTGGCCAGTCGCTGCTGCATCTCTAACAGCGCACCGTCTTGTGGTGCTTTAATACTAACCCAAATACCTGTATGCCAAAGCGGGATCTGAACAATCGCACCCAAGCCCAGTAATGCCGATGCTTTCATCAGGGCGCGCTCACCCGTCAGATAACCACCACCTGAATTAGCTGACAGACGTGGGCGACCGGCCGCCAAGTCACCCGCTTCAGTTTCAACCACCTGCTTCCACTGTGTCAATTCTTTCGTCAGGGTGGACAGGAGTGCGTTACCCCGCATCAGGTAGTCGGTACCTTCTTCAATTGCGGCCATCCAGTCGGCGGCTTTTTTACCTTTGGTGATATCAATATTAGGTAAAGAAGCTGCCAGGTTATTCAGATCTTCTACCGTACCATTCAGGATATTGAGGTGTTCGTTCGTACGGGAGAAGTCGTGTTTAGAAGGGCCAGTGCACGGGCGAGTGAGTTCAACATTAGGATTGGTGTTGGGTGAACCGCCCTCTTCTTCCATGTCCTCTTCCGCTTCAGGTTCAACACCGTCCTGAGGACCCGAGACTTCCTCTTCTTCCACAGATTCTTCTTCTAACTCAACCTCTTCCATACCCAGGTTGATTTCGTCCCGATCGTCGTGTTTACTCATTCTGAAACGTCCTCATCGTGACCGCTCTTGGCATATTCAAACATGGCCAAGATTTTGTTAGTTGTCGGCAAAACAACGGTTTGATATGACTCCAGCCAATTCTGATATTCTTCACCCAGCTGCATGGCGAACATCATTTCTTCCGGAGAATTGGTTTTACCACTGAATTCTTTGTGCTTTGAATGGATTGCTTCCAAACGCTCAGCGTACTCTTTAGCATCCCGCGAAAGCATTCCGGCTGATTCGATCAGCTCCTGTTTGTTTTCAACTTTCTCTACCAACTCGACATCTTTAATGAGCGGCAGTGTAGTGGCCGGGGTGGTGCTAACGGCACAACATTCCAAGTAGACAGTGTTAAGGTCATCCCACAGGCGGTCAGGAGTTTTACCGTTTGAAAGACCCACTGTTACTTCTTGGCCGCGCTTGTTTTTGCGACCGTTGAACACATTCTGTTTTTTACTCATCGTATACAGCCTTATTTTTTAAATACTATTACGTAATGTTTGATGCGTTAGCCTCTTCTTATGATTACGTAAATGTGTAACATTTAACTGAAGGAACTACATTGTGTTTCAAGAACTGAGATTCTTTCTGAATCAAACCACCTCACCTGAACACGGGGATTACCTTATTCGAGCGGCGAGTACGTTGGAAGCAGTCGGCTTGACCAGTGTAGGGGATTACCTTGAAGAATTTATGGCGACCTTAAATCAGCGCACCACGGTGGAAAGTTTAGAGGCGTTAGAAGTATTGTTAAAAACCCAAACTGAACAGGCGATTAACCAGTTTGGTATCTTTTTGGTGGACACCGACTTCAGTCTCAAAGTGGCCACCTACATACTGATGGGTGTTCATCAGGTAGAGAATTACGATAACCCAACGGCTATAATGGACATCTGTCAATCCGATGCAGACCCAGAAGAAAAGTTGGCTGAGATTTTGGGTCTGGTTACTCCGCTGACGTGGATGGATTATTTATCCACCATTCAGGGTGTGAACCAATCCCTCATTGACCGTTTGATGGAAACGCTTCCCGACGTCGAAGAGTCTGAAACTGTCCCTGAAACCCAGACCTTCATCTTAGTGAGGACTAAACGTTACCTAGAACTCAACCCTCGTGCGTGGGTGTTGGATGAAGTTGATAACGGCTTGATTATAGGTCAGGGACTTGATTTTTACATCGACGCATTTAACAGTCGTTATCACGACAAATCGCAGGAAGCTGAGATCTCACTAGACGTCCTCTCACAAGAGTTTGTAGGATATCTACTCCTAACTAACCTGCCCGATGAAAAGATATTAGACGTCCAGTCTGACGCCCTGGAATCGATTTTATCGAACCCCGTGGATCAGAGTAAAGTCAGTATCAGGAACGAAGCTTTGCTGAATCTGATTCTAAACCCGGAGGCTTAAGTTCACCATGTTAAAAGAAGACTACTTTAAATTGGGCTTAAAGACCCGCGCTTATCACCATAAAGATTGGATCATGAATGTGTTCAGTCTGACACGGGGTGGTGAACAAAATTATCCACTGACGGTGGTGCGGACCGATAAAACGGTTGGGTTTAAACAGGGCGACGCTATTGAACCCTTAGAAGGGGTTAAAGTGGATGAACCCATTTTCTCATTCAAGGATAAACTGGTGTTGGAACCGGGTGATCTTGAGAACCTTACTGAGCGTGTTGAAACCACGTATGGAATTGCGCTCGTTAATGCGATTGTGTTGGTCTACCCCTTTGGTGATAAAATACCCTTTATCAACGGGGAGGTTTCAGCCAAACAGTTGGAACGCATTATAGAACGACGATTGGTGGACGACCCCAAAGAGGGTGAAAGTGTCGCTCCAGAGAGTATCACTGTCGGCGAATACCGTAAGTTTGTGGATGCCATGTTTTCCTTAGTGGGGTATACCCAGCTGTGTACGCCTTCCGCTACTCAGAAGTCGCTGACCACTGACCCACGGATACCCAAGGTTCGAAAAGAACTTCTAGAGAAATACAAAGACCGGCTCAATGACCCTGCCACGATTGCTGAGATTGAGAAGGTGTTAATCCAAATGGATAAAGAATGGCTGAAGGGTGACCCTTCTGAAGGGTTCTATATCCAGGATAAACACTACTCAATTGTGCGTAAGAAAATGTACTTGATGCACGGGATAGAACGTGGGTTTAAAGCTGGGGGTGAGATTGAACTCATCGAGAACTCTTTGGATGAAGGCTGGGACATTACCAAGATGCCATCCATGGTAAACTCCTTGCGCGAAGGTACATTCAACCGAGGTGCCCAAACCGCCCTGGGTGGGGAAGCCGCTAAATTCTTGGGGCGTGTATTCCAGAATGCTATCGTAGCTGAAGACGACTGTGGCACTACGTTAGGTTGGGATCGTTTAATCACTGAAAATAACCGGATGGATTATCACGGTCTTTATCAGTTAAAGGCAGGGAAAAGTTCTGTATTGACTGAAGAGATTCTAGAGGCGTCGGTAGGTAAAGTATTGACGGTGCGCAGCCCGATGTTTTGTCGGACTGAGGGGGCTAGTTTCTGTGCTAAGTGTATGGGTGACAAGATCGCTGCAAGTCCAACGTCCCTCACGATGCACGCAGTGTCGGTGGGTAGCCGCATTATGAATGCCATGATGAAAAGTATGCATGGTAAAAAGTTGGAAACCGCTGAGTTTTTAATCAGTGACATACGCTGAAATAGTATGGCTCTGTATTAAAATAATCTTTAACGCTATTAGATGTAGTGTTTTTTGTTAATCGTTATGGAGAAACAAGATGAGTAATGTTGTAAATAAACAAGCTACCCAGTGGACTGATGAAGAACTGGTTCAGTGGGCGAAAGGTGAAGTGGAAACCGGTCCTTCCACCAGTGTTAAAGCGGTTGCTAAAGAAGCCACTGCTCGGTTCAAACTGGAAGGAGGTGACGTTGAAGTGGTGAAGGGTCAAATCCTGGCGATGTCTGAACCTGTTGATGAAGAGCAACCTGAAGCTCCCGTTTCTGAAGAACCTGTCGTTAATGACGGTCCCAGTGTTCAGACCGACGCTGACGGTAATTCTGCCATGGTCTTTACCCAGAAGCCGTTCGACCTGAATAAAGAAAGCGGTGTTGCGGTGAAGACTGAAGGTAAGAAGATCGTTGCCACCAAAACCGCTGCTGATGTTCGCCGTGAAACCACCATTGCACAACAGGGTCTGGGTATGAAACTGATTGAAGAAGGTCTGAAAGAGTACGTTAATAAGATGCGTCCTGGTGTACCACACAACGGTGAAGAAGGTCCGAACGCTCAGGCTGCATTGTACCGTGTAATCACGAACGCATTCCGTCAGACCGGTTCTGACTTCAGCGCCGCTATGGGTCTTCTGTTGTCTACCGTGCGTGAACACCGTAAAGGTGCCTTTAACGAACGTTACGTGTTCCGATACATGGACCGTGTAAAACTGAATGCGCAAGAACGTCGTAATTTTGAACGCGTCATTAACCTCCTCATGACTACCTGTGAACCCGCCACTCGCCAGCAGGGTCTCAAGCAGGTGGATCTGGAATCCACCGTATCTGGATTTGGTGACCCGAACCTGATTCAGAAGCTGACTGAGTATTTTTCAGCGTAACCGGTATAAATTAGAGTCCTCCCTTGGGAGGACTCTTTTCTATGTTGCCTAACCCGTAAACGTCTAGCCCACTACCTTACCC
>CEGF01001249.1_pt1 | contig 14982 bp, 13 predicted proteins | sample 306341 | NCBI WGS metagenome assembly CEGF01 (sample SAMEA2755655, study PRJEB7226) | microbial mat metagenome | biome: microbial mat; feature: hypersaline; material: grass silage | place: USA | collected 2014-02-19 | depth 0 m
GCAGCGGTGCTCATATCGCAAAACTCCTTCACAGCGGGGTGAACTATTGGGCTCAAATCAAAGCCACTATACGTGGCATCGGAGTGAAGTATAGACCCGACTTCCAACCACATACGGCACTTTTTTCAAAATTTCCTACCATATATAGAAAAATCAGCGCCTTACACTTTTGTCATCGAGTAACTCGCTATAGACTGTTTTTTTCGACTATTCGCCCAAGGATTTTGGTTAGATGGCTCAGATCATAACGACGACTCGCGCTCTGCGTTTCTACTCGCCTTGGTTAGTCGCGATGGCCATGGCCGTCCCCATGATGGTCGCAACATCCATGGCGAACGCGGCCACCTTTAATACCGACGACGTGGTCATCCATGACCATTGGCAGTCAATGGCGCTTTCGCTGGGGGATGAGCGTCACTACCGCGCAGTGGAAACCCACAGCTACTCGGATGCAACGCTAAGCCTGAATGCCACTTCGGGCGTTTGCGATTTACCCTGGCTGGAGATGCGCGTCACCCTTGAACAGCAGCAGGGGGAAAGCCGCGCAGTCAACTTAGTACCCGCCAGGCTGCGCATTGATGAGCAGCCTGTGATTGATACCATGGCGGAGTTTATTACGGAGCGGGGGGATGACGGTTTTTATGCCCACTTTTACCTCAGCGATATGCAGCCCCTGATAGCGGATATGCGCCAGGGTGAGCAACTGTTTCTTGGCTTTGACCAGGAAGAGCGTGACCCGTGGTATATGACCTTTAGCCTAAAAGGCGCCGACGCGGCGATCAACCGGATGCTCACCCAGTGTGAAGGTAGCGGTGCTCACTAGGCTTTGTACGAAAACTGCCTGCGCTCGGCCATGCTGCGTTAAAAAACGGCTCAAAATGCTCATTTACACCCCGTAAACTCCGCTTTTTCGCCGTTTTTTGCCTTGCCTGACCTTCGCTCGCCGACTTTTCGTAAAAGCCTAAGGTGCGAGTTTTAAAGCGCCGTAGCAGGCTCTAGCGCCACCTCAACGCGATTGCGCCCACCATGCTTAGCGCGATACATGGCATTGTCGGCCCGGGAAATAAGGGTTTTACAGCTGTCACCCGGCTGCCAAACGGCGACACCGATACTCACCGTAATCACTTGATCAAGCCCCTCTATACGCAGCTCTGCTACCAGCGAGCGCAGCCGCTCGGCCAGGCCAGTGGCGGCATCAACATCGGAATGAGTCGCCAGCACAATAAACTCTTCGCCTCCCCAACGGCCCAGGTGGTCGCAGCCACGCAGCGAGCTTTCCACTAAGCGCGCCAGGGCCACCAGCACATCGTCACCCACGCTATGGCCATGGGCATCGTTAATCTGCTTAAAGTTATCCACATCGAACAAGAGCAAGGCAAAGGCGGCGGCGTAACGCTTGGCAGCTACCAGCTCGGCATTGATCGCCTCTTCAATGCGGTAACGGTTCCACACCTGGGTGAGCGGATCAAAGTGGGCTAATTGCTCAAGGCGCTGGTTGGCCTCGGCAAGGGCTTTGCGCTCGTGTTCCAGGTGCATATTCAATGAGCTAATTTCATAGGCCGAAATCGCCAGCGTCAGGTCTTCACCCAAGTCTACCGCCGCTAAGCGCTCTACCCGCAGCCACGCTTCACTTTTGCCGACGACCTCTTCCGACCAAGCAACCGACGGGGCCAATATCACGGCTGGTTTAGGGCTGATAGTCGGCTGCATCGCCCAATAGAGTGTTTCCACCTGCTCAGGGCGGAAAAAAATAAGCCAGGCACGCTGGGTTGAACTCATCGGTAGCGGCACCGCTAGCGCCCCACACTGCTCGGGCATGGCCAGCGAAGCGGTTAACGTCTCTTTGGCAATTTCGCGCGTACACCAAGGGCCGCTATGCACATGAGCTCTTTCCAGGCGCAGCACAAACTGGCTTATCGCTTCTGGAGTCGGCGTCACACCCGCTTGATAAGCGCCACCATTCACCCACAGCACCACGCCATGGGCGCGAAACAGCTTCATCCAGATAGCCGCCTGCTCATGAAGTAACTGTTGGGGACTTTGCGGCTCGCTGCGCGCTCGCGCACTGAGCACGAGGCTATCCTGAACCCGTTGTAGGTAGCGGGCTTCTTGACGCGCCCGTAGCAACAGCATGCGCTGGGTGGCCATTTGCACGAGGGTGCGAACGGCATCACGCACGGGGGGTTCAACCGAGTGCGGTGCTGGCGAATGGCAAAACACTAGACCCCATAAGCCAGTATCCCCCTGCATGGCCAAACTGAATGACCCACGCACCCCCAGGCGATTTAAATATCGCTGCCGCTCAGGGGCAGGGGCGCGTAAAAAGCTGCCGCTAAGGCTCACTCCCGAGTAGGCGGGAGTCAGCGTTTCAGGCGGCGCATCGACGTCTTCAATTAACCGAACGGGGTAATGTTGGTAACTTTTGCGTAAGGCGACAGGGAAGTCGCTTGAGGGGAAGCGCTGACCCAACAGCGAGGGCAGCTGGTTGCCCAGCGCTTCGGCAACCATTAAACCATGCCAATCACTGTCGAAATGGCACACGGTGACGCGATCATGGCCAGTGAGCTGTTGAATAGCGTTAACCAAGCAGTCGAGCAGCTCTTCCTGGTGGGTTGCGTCGGCTAAATGCATCAGCCGCTCATTGACTGTGCCAAGCAGGCGGCGCTTACCTTGGGGGTTGAGTGACTCAATCTCGACGATGACCTTCCCACCTGCTCGGTAAGCATAGAGCTGAAAACGCATGTTGCTATGCTTGGAACGAATAAACACCAGCGGGCCGGAGAGTTTCTGCTGCCCCTGCAACTCGCGGCGCACCCGCTGGCTTAGCCGTTTTCCTAACACATAGGCAAGAGTGTGCGGCCCATTTTCAGGGCGCTCAATACCGGTCAAGCGGGTTAAGTTGGTGCTACTGGCTTGAATGCGGCGACAATCGGCATCTAAAACCAGCAGAGCTCCAAACGACTGCAACCGCGGGTGGTACATGGACACAAACGTGGCCTCGCAATCTATTCACCCTCGACCTGCTGCCTTAGCAACAACTCTACGCGACGGTTGGCAGCTCGGCCCTCCGCCGTTGCGTTCGGTTCCATGGGTTGGGTGTCGGCATAACCGACGGCCCGCATACGAGAGATATTGAATCCTTGGCGCTCTAAATGCCTCACCACAGCGATAGCCCGCGCTGATGAAAGCTCCCAATTAGAGGGGAAGCGGGCCGTTGAAATAGGCACGCTGTCGGTGTGGCCTTCTACCGAAATCTGACCGTCAAAACGGGTCAGCACATCGATAAGGCTTTCTACCACCTCTTGCCCACGGGAAGTCAGTACAGCTTGACCGCTGGGAAATAAAAGGCTGGTATCAATACGTAACGTGACCCCTTCACTCCCTTGCGAAACACTGACACCGGGGATGTCGAGCCCATCAAACTGCGGCTGAACCCCTGAATGGCGGGGCTGAATACCAGTGGCTAGAGACGCCAGCGGCAATGATGATACAGCGCTAGCCGAGCGCATGAAAGCAGTATCAGCCGCCTCACCGCCTCCCGGCGGTGTCAGTGAAAGCAGCAGCACAAAGAGCGTGATTAGCAGCGTCAGCACATCCAAATAGCTGGTTAGCCAACCCTCGTCACCATCGCCTGGCGACGGCGTCATTTCCAGTGCGTGGCGCGTATCACGGTCAAGCATCTGGCCTACCCCTTCGCCGCCGCACTAACCGACGAATCAGGCCTTGGTTTGACGCTGTTATCACGGATCTCATCGTGATAGTTAGCTACAAACGAGTTGAGGGTCTCTTCAATAAACGACGGCAGGCGGCGCTTGGTAATCAGCGAAATACCTTCCAGCACCATGTTCATGGTAATCAGCCGCTCTTCGGTGCGGCGCTCGAGTTTCACCGCAATCGGCTTAAACACCAAGTTGGCGAGTAAAATGCCGTAGAAGGTGGTGAGCAGGGCCACCGCCATGCGCGGGCCGATCACCTGCAGGTCGCCTGCGTCCATGACTTCCAGCATATTGACCAGCCCCACCAGGGTGCCGATCATGCCAAATGCGGGTGCATAGGTGGCCATGGTACGGAATATTTGTGCCTCGGCATGCTCACGCGCTTTAAGACGGGCAATGCGCCAACGCAGCATGTCAAAAATTTCATCCTCTTTGGTGTTGGCAATGACCAGTTGGATCCCGGTACGCAAAAACGGGTTTCGGGTATGCTCCAACTCGCGCTCGACCGCACGTACATCGCCCTTAAACCAGAGTCGCGACATATCCACCAATTCGCGGATATCGTCACGCATATAGGTATTTTCGCGCCGGAATACCAAGCCCACCAACCGTACGACGCGGAGCACCTCTTTCAGCGGATAGCTGATAAAGGTTGCCGCTAGGGTACCGGTCACCACAATGGCCAAACCCGGCAAATTGATAAAACTTTCAGGGGACTCTGCGGTGAAAAACAGCACGCTCACCAACAGTAGTATGCTGGCAAATATGCCTATCAGCGTCGAAGGGTTCATCCACGGCTCCTTGCCGGTCACAAGTGAGTAAAAAGAGGTGTTATGCCGAGTCGTGTAAACGCGCGCGTAAGCGGCTGACGGCTTGGCTGTGCAGTTGTGAAACGCGTGACTCCGTGACACCCAACACAGCCCCTACTTCCTTAAGGTTGAGTTCTTCTTGGTAGTACAGAGCCATTAGCAGCTTTTCACGCTCTGGCAGCGCTTCAATTGCCTCAATCAACGTTTGTCGTTGCTGGCCGTCTAGCAACTGCTCGAACGGTGAATTAGCCAATTCATTATTGCTAGGCTCGCCACCGTCGGCCACCAGCTCTTCAAACGGCAACAGTTGACCACTGTTGGTGTCGTTGAGGAGCTGCTGATACTCACTCAACGGCATTTCAAGGTGTTGGGCGATTTCGTTCTCTTCTGGTGCCCGTCCGAGCTGTTGCTCTAATTGACGAACGGCACTGTCAACCGCTCGCGCTGAGCGGCGCACGCTGCGGGGCAACCAGTCGCGGGTACGTAATTCATCCATCATTGCACCGCGAATACGCTGACTGGCAAACGTCGCGAACGTTGCCCCCTGGGTGGCATCGAAGCGCCCCAGCGCTTCCAGCAGCCCTACCATCCCGGCTTGAATAAGGTCGTCGAGCTCAATACTGGCTGGCAAACGGACCTGAAGCGTCAAGGCCTGACGTCGTACCAGTGGCATGTATTGCGTCAACAGCTCACTCTGTTTGATCCTGCCTTGTGCTGTGTACATCCTCTCGCCTCGCGTCTATCCAGCCTTCACTGATAGTTCACAATCATTTGCAGCCCCTGGACACGAACAGGCCGCTGCCCCGGACGTAAAGCGAAGCGAAAATGCAACGGCGCATCCGCGGCAAACCCCGCCAGGGCAGTGGTAGTCCCCCGCATGCCAGCTAACGCAACGCACTGCTCAGGATGGCACAGCCAAGCGTTTAATAACGCACCAGGGGGATATTGAAACTGCCAATGAATACGCCCGAGCTGTGCTGACTCCACATTGTTAGCAGCAGCAGGTGGGGTAGCGTTTTGGCTAGCGCTTGACCGATCACTCATCGCTACCATCAGACCTGGTATCTGGCTGCTCCAGCTACCGGGTGTCGCCTGGGCGTTTCCCGTTACCCCTGCTAGTAGACACCCTGTCAGCAGTACTGGGCTCAGTAGCAGTCTCCCTCTTAATAGCCAGCTTAGCATGCTTGGTCTCCTCGGCAGAGTGCGCTCATCGTGCAAGTACCAACAGCTCCATATTTAAGTAGTAATCAGCTGCCTCACGCAAGTTATTGAGCAACCCTTGACGCGGCAAGTGCGGCTCGTGGAGCGCCAGCAAACGGCGCGGCCCGCCACGCTCATGTAGTTGACGCAAGGTACGGAACATGGAAGCAAAGGTATCGGCATCGCTACTGATCCACAGTGCCCAACGGCTGTATTGATCGCAAAGTTGGGCTAGGTCGGCCGTTTCGGCCATGACGATATGAATATCCCAATCCTCAGGATCACCGGCCCAGCTTCGACCTAACGTCGACCACTGCCCTAATCGTGCTTTAACCTTGTTCACCTGGGCTGCACCACTACCCGGTAGTCCGACCACAATAAGCGGAATTTTGGGCCGGTGCGCTACCACCGTTGCTGGCTCTTCCACCGCTGCAGCTGTCGGCTTTAACAGAGAGCTAGGCTGTTCAGATTCCGGCACGTGTTCTGCCGCCGCAACATCAACTGTACCCTCAGCTTGCTGCTGTTGGCGCTGCAGGTTTGCCCACTTGCGTAGACCCGATGCTTGATCCTGTTCGCTCACGCCACGCCCTCTCGACTAACACTGCCCATTTGACGAATCGCATCTCGTGCCATAAAGGCGTAGACCAGTGCATCAAGCATGCCGGTATCGCGGCGGCGACGGCTGTTGCCTAATAGGTTGAGCAGATCGCCACGCAGCGTCTGCGCCTCCTCATCATCAGCAACATCGAGATGCCCGGCGACCGATGCCACACCGCTGGCCATCAATAGGCGAACTTCAGCATTTAGATCCCCGCTATCGGCCTCTTTTAACTGCTGCCACGCGCGACGCGTCAAGGCGGCCAAGCCTTCGCTTTGCAGCTGGGTTAACAGCAGTGAGAGCACCTCTGCTCCTAGCCGAGCGGGGGTAAGCCAGTAGCGGCGCGCCACTACTTTGGCGCTTTCCGGATCGCGAACTTCACCGAACCAGGCGAGTAGCGCCGTGCCGCTGGCGTCCTCGACTTCGGCGTAGGCAGTCCACAGTTGCACCGATTGGCCACGAAAACGCACGCCCACATGGTGCGTTAGCACACTGTCACTAAATAGCTGGCGGATAGATTGACGTTCGTGGTGAAAGCGTAACCGATGACTGGGGGCCACTTGGCTGACCCAGGTCAAGTGCTCGGCTTCCAGCCACGCTAGTGCATCCGGTTCAGGGAAGCGCGGTAGTAAGTGCACCGCAACGCCGCTCGATGCCGACAGAGCGGCTAAGCGTGGCTGCCACCCTGCGGCGTGGCGATGCTGCAGCCAGGGTAGCGCCAGCCAGGCACCATCCGTGTCCAGGCCAATGTCCGGCATTGCCCAGTCGCAGCCGCGCTCATTGCGCCGCGGAAACCACGCCATCCCTAAGGTGGTCTTTGCCGCTGGATAACCGGCAAGTAATGCATCCAAATGTGTTTCCTGCAAACGACTAGGCAGCGAAGCTAGGTTCCAGATCTCTTCTAATTCCGCAAACCCCGTGACGCGTTGGCGCAACCTCGCCAGTAGCGACGACAAACGACGCCCTTGGCCCAGGACATCCCGCGACCAGCGCGGCATTCCCATCGGCGCATCGGCACTTTGCACCCGTTCACGCTGAGGTGTCGCGGTACTCAGCGCTTGATCCACTAGCGCATCGGGGGCGGCAAGGGCCATATCTTCGGGCACCTGCTGGCCATTAGAGCCAAACAGTACGCGCATCCCGTGACGCATAATAATATCTAACACTGGAGCCAGACGTCCCGCCTCATCCTGTTTGGTGATAATACAGTCATCTAACTCTGCGCCCGCCGCCCGCGCGGCCTGACGGTAGCGCAGCACCACTTCTTCGAGGGTTTCCGGTTGGCTGGCAGCATTGAGTAGCAGCACCAAACGTACCCGCGAGCGTCCGCCTTGCAGGTGGGCAATCTGCTCTATCACCCGCTGGTCACGCTGACTCATGCCTACGGTGTCGATAATTACCCACTGCTTGCCCTGCAGGCGGCCCAGCAAATCGTCGATGGGCTGTTCGGCATCCAAGGCGTACATCGGGGTATCCAGCAGGCGCGCATAAATGCGCAACTGCTCATAGGCACCGATCCGGAAGCTGTCGGTGGTAACCAGCGCTACCGGGCGCGTGCCGTGGCGCATCACAAAACGAGCGGCCAGCTTGGCGGTGGTGGTGGTTTTACCTACCCCCGTTGGCCCCACCAGGGCAACAATGCCGGTTTGGTCGAAAAAGCTTGCTTCATCGTTGAGTACGTAAAGGCGATCCATTAACTGCTGTCGCAGCCACTGCAGTGGGGCTTCGCTATCGCCGTCTAACCTGGTTAGCGATGCAGGCAACCCAGCCAGCAGTTCATCGGCAATTTCGCTGCTAAAACCCACATTCCACAGCAGTTGACGCAGCCGTGCAGCCGTTCCGGTGGGCGCTGCTGGCGATGGTGAAGCAGTATGGGTTGACTGGCTGTTTGCCAGCAGCGCTCGCATATCCTGCATTTCGCGCAGTAAGCGCTCGCTCATCGCCTGCATGGGGTCTTGCGCTGAAGGTGCTGTCGGCGTTTCGGGTGGTGCAGGTTCTGGTGAGGGTTCAAAGTGGTCAATGGCTTCATCCGCCATCGCTAAAATTTCAACGCCCCCTTCGGTACGCCGATTTGCGACAATCAAGGCGTCTTCACCGAGCGTTTCACGCACTTGGCGCATCACATCACGACTATTGGCTCCCACGAAACGTCTAACGCTCATGATTTACCCTTGCCTGTTCTGAAAATGGACGACGCTAGCCTATCACGGCGTGCCATCTTTAACGTCCGCCGACCACTGTGGTCACTCTTAATGTGCGATCGTCGGGAATTTCAGCCTGGGACAGTACCGACATATGGCGTAACCGGCGGCGTAAGAAGCGCGATAGCACCGCCCTTAGCGAATGTTGCACGACCAGCACCGGCGGCTCGCCGGAACTTTCGTGACGCTCCAGCGCCTGCTGGGCCTGGGTCATCAGCGTTTCTGCCAACCCGGGCTCCATGGCGCCGTTGCCATTCATGGCCTGTACCAGCACTTGTTCCAGTTGAGCATCCAGCCCCATGACATTGAGTGTCTCCTGCCCCGCAAACCACTGCTGGACAATGGCGCGCCCCAGCGAGACTCGCACCAGCGCCGTCAGCTCATTAGGATCTTTTTGCTGTGTGGCGTACTCGGCCAGGGTATCGAGAATAGTGCGCATGTCGCGGATAGAGACATCTTCGTCGAGCAGGTTTTGCAAGATACGCTGCAGTACCGTCAAGGAAATAGCTTTGGGGATCACCTCTTCGACCAACGCTTTTTGATCATCGCCCATTTTATCCAGCAACTTCTGTACTTCCTGACGGCCCAGCATCTCGGGTGAATGGCGGTGCAACAGGTGGTTCAAGTGGGTCGCTATGACGGTACTGGCATCCACAACGGTGTAGCCATACACCTGGGCATGCTCACGCTGGTTGCTATCAATCCAGACAGCGGGCAAGCCAAAGGCGGGATCCTGAGTATGGGTGCCCTGCAGCTCGCCCGATACCTGCCCAGGGTTAATCGCTAGCCATTTGCCCGGCTGTGCCTCAGCGCGACCAATCTCGGCGCCTTTCATGGAGAGCACATAGGCGTTCGGCGGCAGCTCCAAATTATCGCGGATATGCACCACTGGCGGCAGGAAACCCACTTCTTGGGCAAACTTCTTACGCACGCTCTTAATGCGCCCAAGCAGCTCGCCTTTTTGACGCGAGTCCACCAGCGGGATTAAGCGATGGCCCACTTCCAGGCCGAGGGTATCGACCAGTTGCACATCTTCCCAGCTCGCTTCGGGTGTCTCTTGTACAGGTACAGGCGCAGTCGCAATTTCCTCCTTGACCAACGCCTGTTCTTTTTGGCGCATAATAAACCACGCCAAACCCGCCAATAGTGCGGTAAAGAGCAGAAATACGACATTGGGCATGCCGGGCACCATGCCCAGTAGCCCCATCACTATGGCGGCTAATATCAGCACCTGGGGATTAACGAATAGTTGGCTGAGCATTTGCTGGCCAATATCTTCGTTCGTATCCATGCTGACCCGGGATACCGTGACACCCGCGGCGGTGGAGATCACCAAAGCAGGGATTTGCGCCACCAGGCCATCACCAATCGCCAGCAGCATATAGGTTTGGCCTGCCGCACCAAAGCTCATATCGTGCTGCAGCATACCAATCATCAACCCGCCGATGATATTGACCACCATTATCACCAAACCGGCAATGGCATCACCACGGACAAATTTACTCGCGCCGTCCATCGAACCAAAGANNGCATCGATGGCCATCTGCTTACCCGGCATCGCATCCAACGTAAAGCGCGCACCCACTTCGGCAATACGGCCAGCACCTTTGGTGATAACCATAAAGTTGATGATGACAAGAATCAGGAAGACCACTAGGCCGACAGCGAAATTGCCGCCGACCAGGAACGCCCCGAACGCTTCAATGACCTTACCCGCAGAGGCGCCGCCTTGGTGGCCCTCCATGAGCACCACACGGGTAGAGGCCACATTGAGCGACAGGCGCAGCAGCGTAGTAAATAGCAACACGGCAGGGAATGCCGCAAAGTCCAGCGGCTTCTGGGTAAACATGCTGACCATTAACACCATAATGGCCAGCGCGATATTGAAGGTGAAGAGTAAATCCAGAGCAAAGGGGGGCAAGGGCACAATCATCATGCCCAAAATCATTAGGATGAGCAGCGGGCCGACCAGCAGCTTCATGCGCACATCGCTCATCCAGTCACGCCGACCTACTAGCTGACTCAAGCCTTTCATGGTTGCGCCTCATTACCACCGGCGCCTTGCCCGGGGCTTTCCATCTCCGGTGGTACCGGCAGGTTATCGGGGGTTGGGGGCACCTCGCCTCCTTGTTTTGCGACTTGCTTGAGGCGATAGGCCCAGGCCATTACTTCCGCCACTGCGGTATACAGTTCAGCCGGCACCTCCGCCTCTAGATCCACGTGATGATACAGGGCACGCGCCAATGGCGCCGCCTCCAATCGCGGCACACCGGCCTCTTCACCAATTTCGCGAATACGCGCGGCCACCGCATCGGCGCCTTTTGCCACCAGCCGCGGGGCGCCCATGCTGCCTTCCTGATAAGTCAGTGCTATCGCGTAGTGCGTGGGGTTGGTAATGATGACGTCCGCATCGGGTACCTTGCTCATCATCCTGCCCCGCGCCATGGCCTGTTGCTGCTGGCGTATGCGCGCTTTCACATGCGGGTCGCCTTCAGACTCCTTGTGCTCACGCTTGATCTCTTCCTGGCTCATGCGCAGCTTCTTGGCATTGTCCCAGAGCTGGAAAGGGACATCGATCAAAATGACCACAATCAATACCATCACCATGAGCCCAGCTGCCTGAGCCGCCATGGTTAGAGCGTTGGTCAGCGCTTGCTGGATAGGCTGATCCATTAGCGCCATAAATTTGCCGATGTTGAAATACAAAAAGGTCGCAGCGACGCCCCCGACCAGAGCCGACTTGGCGATCGCTTTGGCCAATTCGATCAATGCCTGGGTGGAGAAGATGCGCTTTACGCCCTTAATAGGGTCTAGCTTGGAAAACTTGGGCTGCATCGATTTAGCCGATATCAGCCAGCCCCCCATCAGCCCAGGGGCTACTAACGCAATGATGGCTAACAGTAAAAACAGCGGCATCATGGCAAATAGCGTGCGCTGACCAAGATCCAGCGCATTGACCAGCATCGGCGTACTTTCCATTGCCTGGCGGCGCTCAAACAAGAAAGCTTGTTCCATCACCGCACCCAATTGGTCGTAGAGCATGTTGCCCATGCTATAGAGGCCAATCACACCACCCAGCAAAAGTAAAAACGTATTTAACTCGCGGGAACGGGCAACTTGGCCCTCTTCACGGGCTTTCTCTTTCCGCCTGGGCGTGGCCTCTTCGGTCTTTTCCTGGTCGCTATCGTTATCTGCCATACGGGTATCCGGCCAGGTGAAGCAAAGCTTATCACGTATTCAGCCGTCCATAGGGACGGCTGAATGGCGTACTTGCGTGCCCAGAGGGCGTTTAATAACGCATCTTAGAAGCCTAATTCGTCCAATAAGTCGTCTACTTGATCTTGCCCAGAGACGGTATCAGGGACATTATCCTTCACTTGCGGCCCATTCAAAAGCTCTTCGTTACGCCGTGCACTGTCGCTTTTCCACTGATCCTCGGCCTTGCGCTGCAGCGTTTCTCGTGCATGGGCGCCCGGCGCGTTATCGATCAACACTTGCACCAACTGATGTTCGATCTCATGGATCACGTCCATCATCTTCTTAATCACTTGGCCGGTCAGGTCCTGAAAGTCCTGAGCCATCATGATTTCCATCAGTTCTTTGTTAGTCGCTGAAACCACATCGGGCACTTCGCTAAGATAAGTGCGTGTCTCGACAACGAGCGCTTTCGCCTCATCCAGCTCTTTCGGTGCTTCAAACCACTCGGCCCAGCGCTTATCCAGCGCTTCCGCCCGGTCTGACAACTGATCCTGCAGCGGCTGCGCACGGTCAACGGCATTGAGCGCTCGATCTGCTGCCTGCTCCGTCATGGTGGCGACATAGTGCAAGCGGTCGCGTGCATCGGGGATGGCTTCAGCCGCTTTCTCAATCTCTTTATCAAGCCCTAATTCACGCATGTTCTCGCGCAGCATACGCGTCAACTTGCCGATGCGATGAATTAGATCTTCAGCGGCTTGTTCGGACGATTGGGCAGAATCGGACTGCTCATTCTGGCTCATAATGTTGTCTCCTCGTTAACCAAGCACATAGGCCCAGTCACTCACATACCCAGTTTGTCGAAGATCTTATTGAGCTTCTCTTCGAGGGTAGCGGCAGTGAACGGCTTGACGACATAGCCGTTAGCGCCCGCCTGAGCGGCCGCTATAATGTTCTCTTTCTTCGCTTCTGCGGTCACCATCAACACAGGAAGGTCTTTCAAGGCGTCATCCTGACGGATCTCCTTAAGCATCTCCAGGCCATCAAGGTTCGGCATGTTCCAATCGGAAACGACGAACTCAAACTTGCCGGCACGCAGCTTATTGAGCGCATCTTGTCCATCTTCGGCTTCATCCACGTTGGTGAAGCCCAACTCCTTAAGCAGACTACGTACGATCCGACGCATGGTGGGAAAGTCGTCTACAACCAGGAAACTCATATTCTTATCTGCCATGGGTCATCCTCTAATCAATCAGTATATGGCACAGGGGCGACTGAAAAGTACAGTCAGGGTTTAAAACGGTTACTTTGAAACAGCTCTTTCAAAACTGTTCTTCAAAACGGTTCTTCAGAATTCCTCCCACTCTTCGTGGTCGCTGCGCTGAGAGGCTGGGGCTGGGGCTGGGGCTGGGCGACGAGCTTGCTGTTCAGCCCTCGGCGGTGAAAAACTGGTACTGCGCTGCCTAAAATCTTCAGAACACATTTTACCGTTGGCAGATACAGGACTGTTAGAGTGCCAGTATCAATGCTTCGAGCAGGCATTATCAAAGACTCAGGGACTTATTATTGTCACAGGGCCAACCGGGAGCGGAAAGACATCGACCTTATACAGCGCACTTCAGTCCATTAATGTTCAAAAACTCAACGTTTGCACGGTGGAAGACCCAATTGAAGCTCCTTTAGCCGGGAGCACACAACTCATGGTAAATGAGCGCAAAGGACTGTCGTTTGCCTCGCTGTTGCGAGCCCTGCTAAGACAAGACCCCGATGTCATTATGATTGGCGAAATTCGCGATGCAGAGACCGCTAAAATAGCCCTGCAAGCGGCTCAAACGGGTCACCTTGTTTTAACTACTATGCATACCAATGGGTCGTTGGAAACGCTCGCTCGTTTAAAGTCGCTCGGCGTTAATCCGCTGGATATTGCTAGCGCGCTCACTCTAATTGTTAGTCAGCGCTTACTTCCAGCGTTTGACAATAACTTCCAGCCTCATAGACAGGCGATTTTTGAGGTGCTGCCCTGGGGACAGGAGGCCAGCCCGCTGCTTAACTCCAGAGCATCCGGTACCGATAAAGCCAATTATTTAGAGCACCTAAAACTGCCAACTTTTGAGCAGGCAAGAGCCTATTACGAAAGACACAAGGTCAGCATTAATGACTGAGCAAAAAGTAACTCGCTGGCGCTGGAAAAGTGCCGGACAGACTGGGTTAATACATGCCACCAGTCAATTGCACGCCATTCGACTTTTGTCGGAAAGAGGGTTGAGTCGTATTTCAGTACAGCGCGAACACCTTATAAAAACACCTAAGCCCGCTGATAAAGAATGGCTGCAAACTATAGAGCAGTGGCTTGAACTGCTGGAGTGCGGTCTGCCTTTACCTGACGCATTAAAGCATAGTGTTAATCAGCACTCTTCAAAGGCAATGACTTGGCTAGTGAATGACTGCCTTGCGACAATAAAGTTGGGACGCCCACTTTCAAGTGCGCTTAAGCAATACTCAGATTGGCTGCCCGCTGCTGACATACAAACCATTGAATGGGCCGAGTCGAGTGGTCATTTGGTCAGTGGTTTGCACAATATTTTGACGTTAAAGCAGCAGCAAATGGCACTAAAAGAACAACTCACCAAAGCACTTCGCTACCCGCTTATTATTGCGGCATTTGCCTGTGTCGTTGCTTTACTCATGATGACTTGGGTACTTCCCCAGTTTCAAAAGCTTTTTGGGAATGCCAACTTACCGCTGTTGACTCAAAAGGTTATCGCAATTTCAGAATTCGTAAGCCAACACGCTGTTTTTATCGGCAGCGCTTTTTGTCTACTCTACCTTTCCTGCCGGCTGATTAGACACCAATTTCCTGCATTTTGGCGACACTGCTCGCTAAAGCTGCCGGTCTATAGGGAATTAGTAATTGGCTCACGCGAACAACAAATTTATTATCAGCTTGGTTTATCGCTAGAAGCAGGCATTGATGCTATTCATGCCCTACAGCTTACGACAAATAACCTGAGCTGCCCGGTCTATAAAAGCCGGCTTCACCTTATTAGTTACCATTTAGAAAAAGGCTTAGGTTGGTCTAAGGCGTTCAGATCGTCGGCATTGAATACGCCGAAAACCATGAGCTTTATTCAGTCAGCAGAGAAGTCCGGCCGTATGGCGCAAGCATTTAAGCAGTTGGCGTTGTACCAGCAAAAGCAGCTCACTCTTTATTCTGAGCGTATTTCAAGTTACTCACAGCCCTTGCTGATGCTTATTTTAGGCGG
>CEGF01002110.1_pt1 | contig 14958 bp, 14 predicted proteins | sample 306341 | NCBI WGS metagenome assembly CEGF01 (sample SAMEA2755655, study PRJEB7226) | microbial mat metagenome | biome: microbial mat; feature: hypersaline; material: grass silage | place: USA | collected 2014-02-19 | depth 0 m
CCGACCTTTATCACCGCGACCATTGGTTATGGTGCCATTGTCATTGGTCTTGGCATGATCGGCTTGATGGCATTGATGACCGGCATGGAGCCGATCGATGGCGACATGAACAATCTGATTCCGCAGATGGTTTCAATGTACCTCTCACCGGTGTTTATCGGGTTGTTCTTTATTCTGGTGATCGGTTCGCTCTCCTCCACTGCTGACTCGGATCTTTCCGCCATGTCGGCGATTGTGATGGCCGATGTCTACGGTAAAAACATTGCCAAAAACAAGCCCGACCCGACCAAGATGCTGTTTATTGGCCGGTTAACCATGATCGTCGCGACGCTGATCGGGGTGATTCTTGCCAGCTTCTCGATGGACATTCTGATCATGCTGGTCTTCGTTGGTGCGCTGTGGGGTGCAATTGTGTTCCCGGTCATCGCCAGTTGCTTCTGGGATCGAGTCACCAACAAGGCCTTCACCTCCGCTGTCATCGCGGGCTTGGTGATGTTCTGTGTCGCACGATTCGAGCTAGTACCGATGATTGGCGTCACTGCGGGGCTGTTTGAACTACTCGCCGCCGTCGGCGGTGGTGTGGTGCTCGGTCTGATGGCCTTCGGCTTCTGTGGGCGCAGAATTGGTTTGGTTTTCGGCACACTCTGCGCCATTGTGCTGGCCTACTTCTGCGTCGGATTCCTGCGGGACTACACCGTGCTGCTGGCTTCCTTAATGGCTTACGGCGTCAGCACCATCTTCTGCATCGCGGTCAGCCTGATGAGTTCCAGTAAGTTCGACTTCTCGCAGATCGATCAGAAAGTGATCAACTACGACCCGACCAAACCTGCGACGCAAGGCTAAGTCCAGCGCCACGCTAGATTCATCACTTCATCCGCTGGTGCGCCAAGCGCACCAGCCAGACAATAGGAAAGCGCATGCAAACCTTTATCTTGGCGTTATATGTACTGATCTGGCCGTTGATCTCACTTGTCATCTTCGCGGTGATTGGCATCGCCACCGTCAAAGACATTCGCATTGCACGACGTGATAAGCGTGAACTGGTGTGATGTAGCTCTTCATCGATGAACAGTAACAGTGGTTAAGGAAAATAGAGGCAAGGAAAAGAGATGCGGCAAAGGATTGCCGTGGTTTGTAACCCTACATCAAGCTCCAAAATGCATCGACCAGCGGGTTTTTTAAGTTTTTCTTTAACGTAAACAAGCCAATATCGTAGGGTTCCAGCTCAGGCTTCACATCAAGCACCCGAATACGATCCTTCAATGGGCTGTTATCGAGCACAATTTTTGGCACTACGCCAATGCCGAAGCCCAAGCTCACCATACTTACAATCGCCTCATTGCCCGTGACCTGTGCATAAATGCGCGGGGCAATATCGCGTTGGCGAAACCATTCGTCCACACGAGTTCTTGAGACACCGCTTTCAGATAAAATCATCGGGATATTCGCCCACTCTCCGGGTGCGGTTGGCGAGGTCGTGGGAATATTTGGCACTTGCTGCTCAAGTGGTGCGATAAATAACAAAGGCGATGTGGCAATGGGCTTGAATGCTAACCCGCGAGGTAAGTTTGCGGGGCGTGCCGCGATGCTGAGGTCTTCTTTACCGTCCAGAACATGCGCAATCGCGTGTTCTGGATCCCCCGTGCGCAGCTTTATTTCAATCGCAGGATAGGCGATACGAAAGCGACGCAGCAGCTCGTACAGAAAACTGTAGCTCGCGGTGACTGAACCGTACAAGCTGATTTCACCGCTTAATTGATCAGAGTTGTCAGTTAACTCATGGCGGATCAAGTTCCACTGGCTGCTGGTATCGCGCGCGTATTTAAGAAATTTCTGGCCTTCCTGAGTCAATGCCACGGTTCGATTGTCGCGATTAAACAGCGGTACACCCAGCTCGTCTTCTAAATGACGAATGTTGCGCGACAGCGCAGAAATGCTGATATGACACTCATCGCTGGCGCGTCCAAAATGCAGCGTTTCTGCCAGGGCAAGGAATTGTTTTAAAAGTTTAATATTCATAATAAGACCGACGCTCCGCGACTGCGCTTGTGGCGATGTCCGAATACTAACCGACAGTTGCGAAAAATGGGACGTGTTATTGCAAATATATCAATTTAAGAAAGAGTCACTCTTCTATACATTACCTCTCATCACATGCTCTTACCGACATGGCGCTAGCGTTTCCCCCTAGCGACGGTGTCACCTTTTTAATATCGGTGTACCTTACACCGACACATTGATCATAAAATTAGGATGCTAACGATGGCTAACTATTTCAATACGTTACCGCTACGCGAGCAATTGGCTCAGCTAGCGCAATGCCGCTTCATGCACACCGCTGAGTTTGCTGATGGCGTCGAAGCGCTAAAAGGCAAAAAAATGGTGGTTATCGGCTGTGGCGCACAAGGCCTTAACCAAGGTTTGAACCTACGTGACAGCGGCCTAGATGTTTCTTATGCACTGCGTCCTGAAGCCATTGAGCAAAAGCGCCAGTCCTGGAAAAACGCCACTGAAAACGGTTTTGTGGTAGGAACTTACGAAGAGTTGATCCCCACCGCAGACGTTGTTTTGAACCTCACCCCTGATAAGCAGCACACTTCAGTAGTGAACACAGTGATGCCGCTGATGAAGGAAGGCGCCTGCCTGTCTTACTCTCACGGTTTCAACATCGTAGAAGAAGGCATGAAAATTCGCGACGACTTAACCGTCATCATGGTGGCACCGAAGTGCCCTGGCTCTGAAGTTCGCGCTGAATACGTGCGTGGTTTCGGTGTTCCCACCTTGATCGCTGTTCACGAAGACAATGACCCCAAAGGCGAAGGCCTTGCGCTCGCCAAAGCTTACGCTGTAGGTACTGGCGGCCATAAAGCGGGCGTGCTGATGTCCTCTTTTATCGCGGAAGTGAAATCCGATCTGATGGGCGAGCAAACGATCCTTTGCGGCATGCTGCAAACGGGCTCCCTGCTTTGCTTCGACAAGATGGTCGAAGAAGGTATCGACCCGGGTTACGCCTCTAAGCTGATCCAGTACGGCTGGGAAACAGTCACCGAAGCGCTGAAGTACGGCGGTGTGACAAATATGCTAGATCGTCTTTCTAACCCAGCGAAGATTAAAGCGTTCGATCTTTCTGAAGAGTTAAAAGACATCATGCGTCCGCTGTACAACAAGCACCAAGACGACATCATGAGTGGCCACTTCTCTAAAACGATGATGGAAGACTGGGCGAACGATGATGCGAACCTTCTAAAATGGCGTGCAGAAACGGCTGAAACGAACTTCGAGAAAACACCCGCTGGCGATGTAGAAATCTCTGAGCAAGAGTTCTTCGACAACGGCATTTTGATGGTCGCTATGGTGAAAGCCGGTGTTGAACTTGCTTTCGAAACCATGACAGCGGCGGGCATCATCGCTGAATCGGCTTACTACGAGTCGCTACACGAAACGCCGCTCATCGCGAACACCATCGCGCGTAAGAAATTGTACGAAATGAACGCGACTATCTCTGATACGGCGGAATACGGTTGCTACCTCTACAACCATGCCTGTGTGCCACTGTTGGCAGACTTTATGAAAGGCATCAAATCCGATGTGATCGGTAAAGGGCTTTCGCTAGACGACAACGGCGTTGATAACGCACGCCTGATCGAAGTTAACACTGCCCTTCGTTCACACCCCGTAGAAGCCGTTGGCTCGGTTCTTCGTGGCTACATGGCTGACATGAAAAAAATCGTTTAATCGCCTGATTAAACGATAGACGTTCAGGTCATCAAAACCTAAGCCGTCAAAAAAAGCCGAGATATCATCACGATATGCTCGGCTTTTTGGTTCCCCGAACAGCGTAAGGAAGAGAGTAATGGATTCGTTAACCCGCCTAGACAATATTCGCCTATCAAAAGCGACGGTTAGCTTTGATGATCGTTTCACACTAAGCGAGATTGATTGGACCATTACGCCAGAACAGCATTGGGTTATCACTGGCCCCAATGGCGCAGGTAAATCCGCCCTTGCTGCTGCGCTCGCGGGCATTGGTGACATCCAGAGCGGAAGCATTCAAGGCCTTCCCAACAACGTGGAAATCGTCTCTTTTGAAGCACAGGCAGAGCTCATCGCCCAAGAGTTGAAAAAAGACGACGCCGACATTATGGACGTCATTTCACTCGGCACTCCCGTCAGTGAAATGATTTTCGACCACTGCCAAGACACTGAACTTGCCCAATCCTTGGTCGAGAAATTTGGCCTAGGGAAACTGCTCGATCGCGCGTTTCGTAAACTTTCCACCGGTGAAACCCGCAAAGTCATGCTGATTCGCGCGCTGGCCAACAAGCCTGATTTACTTATTTTAGACGAACCATTCGATGGCCTGGATGTAGACACGCTCGCCATGCTGCAAGCACATCTAGCCTCTATCATCGACACCGTTCCCATGGTCATGGTGTTGAATCGCTTTGATGAAATGCCAGACTTCATCACCCATGTGGCCTATCTAGACAAAGAGCGTGGGGATAAACAGAGTGGCGACAAAGGCCGCTTGAAGCTCACGGTAGACCGTCAGGATGACGCCGCCTTCAATGAGCTCTACCAGTTACTGCATTTGAAAACCACCGACCTAAGCGTGCCAGAGGCCGATCCCACCAGTAAGCTACCCGCTCTCAGCCCGAGCCAGCCATTAGTAAAACTAACGCAAGCGACCATCCAATACGGCGACACCGTGATTGTCGATAAGCTCGATTGGACGATAGAACGGGGCCAGCATTGGCAACTGAGTGGGCCTAACGGTAGCGGCAAAACCTGCGTTTTATCGTTGATCACCGGCGATCATCCGCAGTGCTATACCAACGATATTTTCGTGTTTGGTTTCCAGCGCGGTAACGGCGAAAGCATCTGGCAGATTAAACAGTTTATCGGCTATGTATCCACTAACCTGCAGTGGGAATACCGGGTTAGCACCAGCTGCAAAAACGTGATTATTTCCGGTTTCTACGACAGCATCGGCATGTACACCAAGCCCACTGACAGCCAGAAAAAAATTGCCGACCAATGGCTCGAACTACTGGGCATGCAAGACCGCGCCGACCAGCCGTTTAACAAACTCTCGTACGGCGACCAGCGCCTGCTACTCATTGCCCGCGCCATGGTCAAACATCCGCCCCTGCTGATTCTAGATGAACCTTGCCTTGGCCTGGACGACATAAACCGCCAACTCGTCCTCGCCCTGATCGAGAAAATCTGCCAAGGCTCAGAAACCACCGTGCTCTACGTCAACCACCACGCGGAAGACCAGATAACAGGCATAGAGCATTATTTAGGGCTGGAGAAAAATAACTAATTTTTCAAATAGTTAAGATCATTAACTATACTGAAAAATGGTCAGCCAGCTAGTCTTTTTTGTCTATCGTTACCTCAATCGATTTGCTATCGCCAGCAAACCATTTCTGAACATACAGAGTGCCCACGATAGGCGCCGTTCCTTCATCAGGCACTTCTTTATAGCGAACGCTGTTTTTGGTTTCTTTCTCGTATTCAAACAAAACTACTTTCTTCGACATGAAACATATCCAGTAAATAATAATTAGGACTTGGGCGACTAATGTCGCTCAACAGGCTTGTTAGGTTTTGGAATTAATCAGTCTCAAAGCGAACGGTTACTTTCGATCCGCACGCCTGAGCGACGCAACGCGCATAGCCTTCAAGAGATCATCGACCTTGTGATGATATAGATCAAGGTCTACGTTGGATGCAGGCGCAGCCTGTTGCCGTGCCTTCACGCATCACACGGAGGTGAATATGATCAGCACACTCAACATCCACGCCCAGTCACAAGCATTGCCCGGCAGCGAGGCCACCATGGATCCACCGGCCGAGATGATCCGCGATGGTTACAAGGGCGCCGACAAACTTGACGGCAAGGTCGCGCTCATCACTGGCGGCGACAGCGGCATCGGCCGTTCGGTGGCGATCCACTTCGCCCGCGAAGGGGCCGACGTGGCTATCGTCTATCTCAGCGAAACCGAGGACGCCACCGATGCCAAGCGTTTGGTCGAGGCGGAAGGACGCCGCTGTCATCTAATCGAAGGCGACCTGTCGGATGCCGACTTCTGCCGCCGCTGCATCGAAGAGACAGTTGATAAGCTGGGCGGGCTCAATGTGCTGGTCAATAACGCAGGGACACAATGTGTCAGTGAAAACCTCACCGAGTTGCCCGATGAGCAGTGGCGCCGGATGTTCGAGGTCAACATGCACAGCCAGTTCTATCTCGCCAAGTCGGCGCTACCGCACCTAAGCGAAGGCGACTCAATCATCAACACCGCCTCGATCAATGCCTATGTCGGCCCCGACTTCCTCGTCGACTACTCGGCCACCAAGGGCGCAATCGTCAGCTTTACCCGCAGCCTGTCGAATCAGGTAGTGGGGCGCGGTATTCGCGTCAACGCGGTAGCCCCCGGCCCGGTCTGGACGCCACTGCAACCCGCCACCCTGGGTGCCCATGACCCGCAGTGGCTGGAAGGCTTCGGCGAAGATACGCCGATGGGTCGCGCTGGTCAGCCCAGCGAACTTGGCCCGGTTTTCGTGTTCCTGGCCAGCCAGGATGCTTCCTTCATCAGCGGCCAGACGATACACCCCAACGGGGGCACCATCGTCAATGGCTGAGGCACGGAGCCTACTCAATTAATTGAGAGTATTAAGGATAATGGATGCAATGAAACACGATACTAAGCCCCATGAAACTGAGCCCCATGACACCGATCAAAAGCCCCGGCGCTGGCTCGATAGCGCCACCCACCACTACTGGCTGACCCGCGAAGGGCTCGCGCTGTTTGAGTTCCACCGCCAGGCGCGTCTGGACTCCGGCGGCTTCGCACCGCTCGATGGTGACGGGCGCATACCCGACGACGCCGTGGCCGACACCATGCTTACCGCGCGCATGGCACATAGTTGTGCCTTAGCAGCGCTACAGGGCGTGCCGGGCGCTGCCGCGCTGGCCAAGCATGCTATTCGCGCGTTGGAAGGTAAGCTGCACGACGAGCAACACGGCGGCTGGTTTGGCGCCGACCCCGCCACCAGCGACGACCGCACCAAGCAGTGCTATATCCATCACTTCGTCGCCCTCGGTGCCGCCACTGCGACCCACGCCGATATTCCCGGCGCGGCTGCTCTGCTCGAAGAGGCCATTGGGGTGATCGACACCCGCTTCTGGTCGATGGATGAGCAAGCTTTCGTCGAGAGTTTCAGTCAGGACTGGAGCGAACTGAGCGACTACCGCGGCGGTAACAGCAACATGCACGGCGTAGAGCTGTGCTTGGCGCTAGCCGATGTGCGCGACGAACCGCTGTGGCTTGATCGGGCGCTGGCCATCGTCGAACGACTGATTCACCGCCACGCGGCTCCCCGGGAATACCGCATCCTCGAGCATTTTCACGGCGACTGGTCGGAGTGGCCGGAACACAACGCCGACCGTCCTGACGACGGCTTCTCCCCCTATGGCGCTACGCCGGGGCACGGCTTTGAGTGGTCGCGTTTGATGCTGCACCTGGAAGCATCGCTGCAATCCCGCGGCCGAACGGTTCCTGCCTGGCTGTTCACCGACGCTGCGGCGCTATTTGACGCCAGCCTGCGCGACGGCTGGAATACCGACGGCGCCCCAGGGCTGGTATATACCGTCGATTGGGAGGGTAACCCGCACTCCCTGCGGCGACGCCACTGGACCCACGCCAAGGCGGCGGGCGCGGCGGCCGCGTTCCTACAGCGCACCGGCGAGGCCCACTACGAGCACTGGTATCGGTAACTCTGGGATGCGATCGACACCCTCTTTATCGATCGTAAACGGGGCGGCTGGTACCAGGAGCTCAGCGGTGAGTTGCAGATCGACCCCGCCGAAGGCGACGTCAAACCCGATCTCTACCATGCCTACCAGCCCACGTTGCTGCCACGGTTGCCCTTAGCCCCCAACCTAGCGTTAACCGTCCACCGGTTGTAACTGGTTGTAATAAATAGTGCAACGTTCACCCGAGGTGGTCCCCCCTCAGTCGCCGTGCCTGTCGTGGGCCCGGCTTTTTCAGTTTATTTCAGTCATACCAGTGGTGGATTACGCTCAGCGAACTGGCCGTTCCAATAGGGATAATAGGGGTAAGGTGGAGTTACCGCGCTCGCCACGTCTAATCGTGCAACCTGAGACTCATCAAGGCGCCAGCCAACCGCACCAAGATTCTGCCGTAACTGGGTTTCGTCCCGGGCACCTATCAAAACCGATGACACCGTCGGACGGCGCAGCAACCAGTTAATCGCTACCTGGGGCACGCTCTTGCCGACTTCGTCAGCGATCTCGAATAGCACGTCCAGTACCCGGTACAGTCTTTCATTCGGCACAGGTGGCGCGAATCCTTCGGTCTCGTGAAGACGGCTCCCGACGGGCAGTGGTTGGCCGCGACGAATCTTACCGGTCAGGCGGCCCCAGCCCAGCGGGCTCCACACCAGAGCACCCAGGCCTTGATCCTGCCCCAATGGCATCAGCTCCCACTCGTAATCTCTGCCCACCAGGGAGTAATACGTCTGGTTCGCCACGAAGCGCGCATAGCCATAACGCTCAGCAACGCTTTGGGACTTCATCAACTGCCAGCCAGAGAAATTGGACGCCCCCAGGTAGCGAACCTTGCCAGCCCGCACCAGATCATCCAGTGCGGACATCACCTCCTCCACCGGGGTCATGGCATCGAAGTGATGCAGTTGCAGCACATCGATATAATCGGTTCCCAGCCTTTTTAGTGCGCGCTCGGTGGCGCGGATCAAGTGGTGTCGAGAGCTGCCCACGTCATTGGCGTCATCCCCGCTGCGTAGTGACAGTTTCGTGGACACGATCACCCGGTCACGACGGCCTTTGATCGCCGCACCAAGGATCGCTTCCGATGCACCATCGGAATAAACATCTGCGGAGTCGAACAGATTGACCCCAGCGTCCAGACATATATCGATCAGCCGCTTCGCTTGCTCAACATCGGTATTGCCCCAGGCACTGAACAGCGGCCCCTTGCCACCGAAGGTGCCGGCCCCGAAACCCAATGCAGGCACCTTGAAACCAGACCGCCCTAGATAACGATATTCCATCACACTCACTCCTGTTCGCAGGAAATTGCCGGGGCGGGCCGAAGGGACTCGCCATGCTCACGTTTGATGGCCCAAACGGCCACCGCCAGTCCGGTAAGAGCAACCAGTGCGGCGGCGCCAGGCACGGCGGTAAAGCTGCCGCTGCGCTCAATCACCACACCGCCCAAGCCCGCACCAATGGCATTGCCCAGATTGAACGCACCGATATTGAAGCTGGACGCCAGGCTGGCCGCGCCTTCCGCCCGGTTAAGTACCCACAGTTGCAAGGGCGCCACCGTAGCGAAACCGGCCATGCCCAGCAGGCCGACGAAGACCACCGTTGTCCACTGATAGCCGAGCGCAAAAGGAAACAGACCCAGCACCGCCGCCAGCACTGCCAATGTGATAATCAGGGCCGGTGCCAGCCCCCGATCCGCGAGACGCCCACCGAGCAGGTTACCGACGATCATGCCAACGCCGAATACCAGCAGAATCAGCGACACCGCATCCTGGGAGAAACCGGCGATGCCGGTCAGCATCGGCTGGATGTAGGTAAACACGGTGAACACCCCGGCGATGCCAAGCGCTGTCATCAGCAACCCCAGCAACACCGTGGGTCGACCGATCGACGCCAGACTCTTTTGCCAACCCAATACCTCTCCGTCACCGCTGTCGCGAGGCACCATGAGGGCGATCACCAGGGTCGCCAGTACGCCCACACCGGTGATTGCCCAGAAGGTGGTGCGCCAGCCATATTCGTGCCCCAACCAGGCGCCAGCGGGCACCCCCAGCAGCGTTGCCACGGTCAGGCCGGTGAACATCGTGGCAATGGCACTGGCCCGTTTGTCCGGCGCCACCAGGCCTGTGGCGACCACCGAACCGACGCCGAAAAAAGTGCCGTGTGCTAGGGAGGTCACCACCCGGGCAACCATCAGCATCGAGTAGTTCGGAGCCAGCGCGCAGGCCAGGTTGCCGAGGGTAAAAATAACCATCAACGCCACCAGCACCTTCTTGCGAGGCCAGCGGGCACTGGCAATGGTGAGCAACGGCGCGCCCACGAACACACCCAGGGCATAGCCAGAGATCAGCAGGCCCGCTTGGCGGATACTGACATCCAGATCAGCGGCCACTTGCTCCAGCACACCCATGATTACGAACTCGGTGGTGCCGATGCCGAAGGCACCAATGGTCAAAGCGTAGAGCGCCCAGGGGATCGGGCGCGAAGAGGTCGAAGTCATCATCAAAACGTCCATCAGGGAGTGATGAGACGAATGCTAGACCCGCATCACCCTCCTTGATACCTTTAGGATATGTAATGACTTTCAATATTTTATTGATAATGAGGCCATCATGGATCGTCTGAGCGATATCGCCCTCTTTCTTCGCGTGGTGGATCTGGGCACGATCAGCGCCGCCGCCCGCAGCCTTGACCTCTCTGTGGCCGTGGCCAGCCAGCGTCTTCAGCGATTGGAAAAAGGCCTCAATGTACGACTACTGCACCGCACAACCCGACGCCTTCACCCCACCCCCGAGGGGTTGGCGCTGGCGGAACAGGGCCGCGATCTAGTGGAGGGGCTGGAAGCACTCACCCAGGATCTACGCAGCGGCGCCGACAACGTCACCGGCACCCTGCGCGTCACCCTACCCCACTCCTTCGGGCGTCAGTACATTTCGCCGCTGTTGCCCGAGTTCCTTAACCGCTACCCCCGCTTGAACCTGGATGTCAGCCTGACGGATCAAGTGGTCGACCTGGTCGGCGAGGGCTATGACCTGGGTATTCGCATCGGCATTCTGGAAGACTCCAGCCTGGTGGCCCGGCGCTTGGCCGACGACGAGCGGGTACTGTGCGCCTCTCCCGACTACCTGAAACGCCACGGCACCCCGCAACGCCCCAGCGACCTGGTCGATCACCAATGCCTGGTACTTTCCAGCAGTCGGCGTCGGCAGGACATCTGGCATCTCACCGACAAACAAGGGCAAAGCGAGGCGGTACAGGTAGGCGGCCGCATACGCAGCAATCAGGGAGAAATGCTCACCGAAGGGGTACTCGGCGGCTTGGGCATCGCACAGCACTCGGTGTGGCACATCCACGAATACCTGCACAGCGGTCAATTGAGCGTGATATTGCCGGATTACCGGTTAACGGAAACCAGCATCTACGCGGTGATGCCCCAGCGCCAGTTGGTGCCACCTCGGGTGCGGGCGTTTGTGGCGTTTCTGGGAGAGCGGCTCGCTGAACATCCTGTCTGGGCGTTGCGGCGGGAAGATCAGTAAGTGTCAATAATCCGAAGAAGCCATTTCCGCGTCTCCGTTTCCTCCCTCAGTGCGATGGCTGCTAAAAATAACCACATGGTATGGAGGCTCGGGGGGCGTTAGCATTTTTTGTCATAGCTCTCTTTAGACATTTTTAACTGTCGAAAAGGCTTCAGTGAGACACGCCACAATTCGATCAGCGCACACTCCTAAGGAATCAAGATCGGGGTCATAGATGGTGACCTCCGTGCCAACGCATTTGGGTGATGAGAGGGGTTGCGTTAGGAGAGTGGTGATCACTATAAGCTATGGCCCTCCAGCAAACACTTGGCCCCCAAGCTACGGGTATTTATTGATATTATGGTTGAAGAGCTTTTTAAGGCTTAGTTTTTTCGGTTCCTTATAAGATTGCAAACCGAGGTGATCAGACTGAACTTCAGGTTATACAGCTACTATAGATCTGCTTTGAAACGAAAGAAATTTACTGCCACCTAAGATGCGGTCCTCGACATATTTCATACCAATTTTTTCGGCTACGCGAGCTGACGCAATATTCTGTGGGTCTATATCCGCAACTATGCGAGGAAGCCCAACGGTGTTGAGCCCATGCTCAAGAATAATCTTCGCTGCCTCTGTAGCGACCCCTTTACCCCACGCATCCCTGACTAAGCGCCAACCGATCTCTACTTCAGGCTTTAGCACATGGTAAGGAATTAAAAGAACCCAACCGTAGAATTTTTCTGTTTCACGATCACGGATCGTCCAATAGCCCAGCCCAGAGGGATACACTTGCTCAATCCGCTCAACCACAAAGCTTCTATGAGCGCTAGGCTTATGCCAAGGCCCCTGGACGAACCGCGTTACCTCTGGATCACGATCCATTCTCAAACACTCTTCGAGATCACTTAGCCTCCGTGGCCGGAGCGTTAGATGATTGGTGTTAAAGGAGGGTTGCGTATTACGCTGCATAACAAAGCTCTAGATAAAAGCGGCCCCGGGGCAATCCTCACTCCTCGATTTCATTTGGAGGGAAGGTGTTCTTAAATTGCCATTGATTGCAAACTAACGCTTGAACAGAACGGCCTTTGAAACACATGCACAATCTGCAAAAAAACGCCTCACTTCAATGGTTGTTTAGCTCACATATGAGTTTCAGCCGTCATACTCGTCGTGGCGGCGGTTCCACACATACGGCTTCGTCTGTGGCCAACCTTCCGGTGAGTCCTCCCAGGTTTCCTGGCGACCAAACGGCGTCAAATCCAGGTATGTCCAGTGGCTACCTAAATATTCGACGCCACGGGCACCGGTAAAGTAGGTACGATAAATGTCGTTTCCATCGCGAAGGAAGACACTCGCGCCATGCCTTTCGCCCTCTTCTGTCGTTGCGCCGACATCTTCGTTGAAGTCGCTTCCGTAAGAGGAGTACCAGGGAATCGTCCAGCCCATGCGCGTCTTATATTGATTGATTTTCTCTAGCGGAGCGCGTGACACCATGACCAGCGAAGTGTCACGTGCATGGAGGTGGGCCGGGTGCGTCATGGCATCGGCCACCCACGAGCACCCATCACACCCCGCCTTCCAATCGGGGGCAAACATGAAATGGTAAACAATCAGTTGACGTTGCCCAGCGAACAAGTCGCGGAATGACACGCTGCCCTCATCACCCTGGAAGACATAAGGCTTTTCCATTTTCACCATGGGTAGCTTGCGCCGCTCAGCGCTCAAGGCATCGCGTGCCCGAGTGTGTTCTTTTTCTTTAATGAGCAATCGGTTGAGTGCCGCCTCCCACTCTTCAGGGGAGACAACTTGCGGTAAAGGGTGTTTAGTTGTTGGCATATTTGGCCCTTCTTCTTTAAAGCCCGTTTGTTCTCGCTCCGCAGAAAGATCTAATTCATGGGTTGATACCAATAGCCGACTCAGTGCTTGAGTAGCACCATAGTCACCTCCCTTTCGGTAAGGGTCAGCGCTTCTATCAATGCGGGGTGGCAAGGCACGTTTCGATGGATTGCCGCATGGAACAAATTAGCGCCTGGAACTCCCCCTGCTTCCCCTGCCATTGGTCGACGACCTTTCCGAGGTAGCCTTGCTTAGCGTAGTCCAATAAAGCCGCATCTTCCTTTGCCAGCTGTTCCTTTGCCCACTCTGCTGCCACATCTTTTGAAGCAATATCACCCGTTGCTACGGTCAGCCACATGCGAGACAAGGTTAAGAGCACATTGCGTTCATCACCTGCTGTCTCTGCCAGCAACGTAGGCAAGGAATCACGAATCGCTCTTTGGACATCAGCCATTGGCACTGGCTCAAACACCTCAGCGGCGTTGATCCCATATAGCGGCAGGCTGTTATCGATCACCTTTTTCAGCACAATCGCCAGATCAGGATCACAGGCTGGTTTCGGGATGTGCCCTGCCTCGAACTCATCCCGCAACCACTCACCGTATATAAGTTCCGCCCGCGGCGGGAACCGCCAGGGCACAACATCAGAGATCGTGATGACCGTCAGCTCTACTGGCCTGGTAGCTTGTGCATTGCCAATCGTGCCAGAGACCTCCATCAGCTGCGCAACCAGAGCCTCCCTCTGCTTACAGGTTGGTGAGTCGCTCACTGCCACCAGAACATCAACATCGCTGTTACGCTGTAAGCCATCGGCAACGGCAACGGCAGAACCAAAAAGATAAATACCCACGATCGACTCGCCAAGCACGTCTTCCGCGATGGATTGCGCTTGTTGTGCTTCATATGGAATCACGGGTCACACCACTTTTGCTGGAATGTAGTTTCCTACACTGACGAAATGCGGCGATGGTAAAAATCGAACCAGATAGAGAGTGTTTTTGAGTTTTTAGGTGGCCCAATATCTTCATCAAACATAAGCTTATGACCTCGGGTGTTACTACCCCAAACTCATGCAGGCCCCACGGTCACGGTTTATCAGTGATTCTCTAAAAGATATTAACTCCACGACGCTGATAGTCGTGAACAATCTCGGCGAAACCTTCACAATCTACATAGCCAAAGTAGGAATGTTCTCACGCATCACGAGCAGATAATTCATCAGGACAGTGGCCTAATGAAAAACAAGCTGGACAAGTTCATCGGCCACGGGACTGAGCTTATAGGCGGCTTTGTGGTGACCAGCACTGGCTGCTTGATGCGGCAGCACACACGACTTTTCAAACAGCTTTAGCTTTTAAGATGGCTATCGGCTTGCTGGAACAATGCATTGGCAGCTTTAACATATTGGCTAAAACAGATGCAAGTAGCCTCGCCATGGGCTATTACTGGCTCACTGACCGCCGCCATCTCCTCCGCCGCCAGAGCAATCGATGCTAGCAGCGTCACCTCCAAAACTCGCTGACGCTGCTATTACGCTTGAACAGTTGAACTCAGTACTACCCGAAAAGTAGGCACCGCCGACCTCTTCACGCAGCTTTTCATAGCTGAAATTTTCATGTAGCTCGCTCTGATAAACGACAAATTCTGGATGATTGGTATACATCGCCAGCGCGTAGTGCTGATGCTGGCTATTTAGCCCCGCACGCTCAATACTCCGCCTTACCTGCAGCTGTGTGTAATATTCCTGGCGGCCATAATCGTTGGCCAAAACATTAGGCAGTTTCTCTATGT
>CEGF01000790.1_pt1 | contig 14945 bp, 24 predicted proteins | sample 306341 | NCBI WGS metagenome assembly CEGF01 (sample SAMEA2755655, study PRJEB7226) | microbial mat metagenome | biome: microbial mat; feature: hypersaline; material: grass silage | place: USA | collected 2014-02-19 | depth 0 m
ATGCGTTTGAGACAACTTGATGTTCTGAGGTAAGTATCGATTCGTTAACGCCGAAAACAATAGTTGCATCGGCTCCCTTGGCTGGGGCAGAAACTAGTACCTTGCCGGCACCTTGCTGCAAATGAATACTGGCCTGTTCGCGGTCTGTAAATCGACCTGTGCACTCGAGCACAATATCAACGCCCAGTTCGCGCCAGGGGAGGGCGTGAGGATCTGGCTCACGCAGCATCGGAATAGAGTGCTCCCCTAGAATCAAACGATCCTTTTCGGCGCGAACTGGCCACATGAAGCGGCCGTGCACTGAGTCGTATTCAGTCAAGTGAGCACTGATTGTGCTGTCTCCAAGATCATTGATCGCCACAACCTCAAATTCCTGCTCGCGGCCACTCTCGTACAGGGCGCGCAGAATGTTGCGACCGATCCTGCCGTACCCGTTGATTGCAATGCGTATAGCCATGGTTGCTGCTCCTTTTTTATCGGCTTTACAGCATCTTAGATGAGTTTGGCTGATCGGGGTATGTGTGGCTTGCGTTTCCTGTCAGTGAGGCGTTAAATTGGCCTAACTCGATACATATCATTCAATACATATTGCGTACTATATGTCCAAAAAAAGCGATACACATGGCCGGGTCATTGAGGTGGCTGATCAACTCCTGGAAGAAGGAATCAGGCCCACACAGCAAAATGTACGCGAGAGGCTGGGTAGCGGTAGTCTGACGACGATCAATCGCGCTTTGAATGACTGGTGGCATACTCTTGCGCAGCGTATTTCTCGTCGAAATGAACACCCGCAACTGCCTGAACCGGTCCTGACTTTGGCCAATCAAACCTGGGATCGTGCTCTGGCTTATGCCGAGCATCAATTCGCTGAGCAAAAACGAGTGTTTGAGCAAAGGCAGCAGGAGTTGCTGCAGTCTGCACAGCAAAAAAACAGTGGTGGTGAGCGGGCTCTTTCTGATGCGCATAGTCAGAACGCAAGGCTGCTCGATCGTTGCGAGCAGCTGGCGCAGGAGAAACGTGAGCTTGAAAGGCGCGTATTTGAGCTGGAAGAGCAGCAGTTGAAGCTTACTGTGGAGCGCGATGCTGCTCAGCGTGAGGTGCGCCAACTGCAACATATGGGTGCCGAAAATGGCGGACATGCTGAGGCTATGATTGAGCTGAGGGTACGCTCGCGAATGCAGGAAGAGGAGCTTCAGCGTTTGCGCCAGCTTGGCGACCGGCTGAGCCAGGAGAATGCCCGGCTGAGGAATCGACTGGGTGAATGATCATAAAGCCTTTTAACTTGCCTCCCTAACGAATTGAAAATATGGAATTTTATTTATCCAGCGATGTTGGTGTACAGGAAGTGACAGAACGTCTGCGTGCCTGCTCGCCGGGTGATCAGGTGAGTTGCTCTGATGAGGCTCTGTTCGAAGTTGCCAAGGCTGTACTGGTGCGTGAGAAGCTTGCAGGGCTCACGATTCAGCTGCTGGATGCCGGCGATTATGTGTTGCGTACGGTCACCAGCCGTCGCAGGCACCAGGTTGAAAAGCTGGATCGATTCAATGATCGACAGGAGTCGGTGCTTAAGGCATTGGAACGTGTGCTGGCTCATTGTGATAAAGAAGGGATTCGACTGATCGGGTTCAGTGATGAGCTGGTTGCAGTGCCGGCTCATCTTGATAACAGCGCTTGTCTCTCGGCTGAGGCCGTAGATGTTGACACCTCTGGTGTTTATCGGGGCGCTGACAGTATAGGGGAATATACTAAAGGGTAATTCCTGAGTGGTGAGTTGGCAGGGTGGTTCTGGTATTCTTTCTGCGCGTTTCGATCAACACACGGGGGCTGATATGAGCGATACTATCCGCATATTGCTGGTTGATGATCACTCGATCGTCCGTGCTGGATTCCAGCATATGTTGTTGAAAGAAGAAGATATGGAGATTTTGGCAGAGGCTGAGAACGGTAGTCAGGCTGTTGAGCTGTATCGAGAGTTATCGCCGGACGTCGTTGTAATGGATCTCGCCATGCCTGCTGATAGTACGACTGTAGAGGCGACCTCGACGACTGGTGGTCTTGATGCCATCAAGCATATTCTGGCTATTGATCCCTATGCGCGTATTCTGGTGTTAACAATCTGGGAGGCCAGTCCTTACCCCGCGCGGGTGGCTGATGCGGGAGTGAAAGGCTATGTGACCAAGCGCTGTGCCCAGGATGAGCTTGTGCATGCTGTGCGTGAAATCTATTGTGGGCGCAGCTATTTTTCCAGGTCGGTTAGTGATCAGATTGGGCAAGACTCACATGTTCCGCCAGAGTATTCTCCTATTGCGCAGCTGACCCGACGTGAGCTGGAAATTTTTACACTTTTGGCTGAGGGGCGCAGCGTAAATGCCATCGCTGAAACTATATTTCTCAGCCCTAAAACAGTTCATGCGCACCGTGCCAATATTCTTCGCAAGCTGAGTCTCACCAATGGTTCCGAAATCATTCATCTCGCATTGAGGACCGGAATCATACAGGCCTGATCGGGTCTATACTGACTGTAAGCTTTTTGCTGCAAGAGGTGGTGGTTATGAGTCCGCATACTGGTGTCTCAACAGACTTTGTTGCCGACATGATGCTGGAGTCGCTTCAGCTCTGGAATGAGATTGATGTGGGCTCGCTGGTACAGCTTGAGGCTGATCTGATCGACCACAATACGCTCGTCTTGACGAGAGGGCATCTCTATGAGGTGCTGGCCAAGACTGATCTTTCTCCATTTCATCCCATGTTTGTCGTGCAGTCTGAGCTTACTGAAGAGCTAATTCAGTTGCATCCCGGTTTGATCTGCAATTATCTGCAAAATCCTCACGAGATATATCATGCATAAATAAGTACTTACTGATGCTCAATGGCTGTTCTTTTGGGATTATTTAACTTCGTATAATGTATAGTATGCCGGTTAAGAAACCGCTCTAACCTCTTGAATTTCCTCTGTAATTTTTTCTAAGTAGTGTCTCGTTTCGAGATCGTCTATTGTTTCTTCAAACCTTCTCAATAACGCAATTCCGGGATCAATACCGGCCAGCTTCGCGGCTCTAACCGTTTGTTCTGGCGATAGATTTCGGCGTCCGGCTCGAATATTCGACACCATCTGCCTTGTGATTCCCAGAATCTCCGCTGCTTTGTAGTCGGATGGCAATTTCTGCTTGTCCCGCAACGCGTCAATGAGGCATTCACTGTAGTTCATAGCTGCCCCCACTCTTGAATGATTCTAATCGTAGTTGGTGTTATCCGGTATGGCTACGGTTCAAACGTGTTTACAGGTTCAAAACGGATGACTATTGTAGGTTCAAGTTAGTTGACACCTACAGGGGATTCACGGAATGAAAATCGAACTGAACAAAACACTGCTTGATCAGCTTGCGCGTTACCGTGCTACGTCTGCCGCTCTGCAGGATGCTGATTATTCGACTATGTCGGCTGATGATGTCATGTCCGCTTATAACGCCAACCGTGACGCTGCACATGCTCTTGCCATTTATTTTGATATCGCTGTAGGCATTGAAGAGGCCTGTGAGTAATGGCCACTAAATCAGATATCAAGCTTCCCGGCGGCTGCCTCGACTGTGGCGGTGATCTGTATTCCGTCGGTTTATATCCAAAGGTCAACCCTGAGCTGATCCTTTTCATGTGTCAGACCTGCGGCTGTCAGCATGAAATGCCGTTGCTGGATACGGAACAAGTTTCTGAACCTTCCGACAACCTCAATTTTCCGGTTGAGGGCTTCTGAATGTCTGCGCCCATCTTCTACTTTGAAGAGATACACGGAACCTACTATCTGATGGATAGTGGCGTGATTCGTGAATTCTCCTCTGAGTCTGAAATGGGCCTGTTCATCGCTGACGCTGTCCCGGACGGCTCCGCACTCCTGATCGAAGTGACCCCGGATAACTGGTCCGAACTGTACGATTCGGGGGCGTTCTTCTGATGGTATTGCCACCTAAACCCGTACAGCAGCCACTGTGCATCATTGATTACCTGTCGTTTACATGGTGTCCGTCAGAGCTTGCACCAATGCGCACCCTTGCCAGCTCCGGCCAATTCGTTGATCCAGATAGTGAAGAGGCCAAGCCGGTCAAAACCATGTCTCAATTCATCAAGTACCGTGAATCAGTCGGTGATCCGCTTGATGTGCATTGGCTTGAGTTCGCGGCACTGGATGAACTGAAAACTTTCTTTTGGACCGTTGGTAAGGACATCTTTGCCAACTGTCAGTATTCCACCCGTGACCTCTGGGAAGAGCATTTTCAGTTGATCGAACGGGCAGGGGGTGTGTTTGGTTATCGTCGCTCTTTCGATCTTGTTCTTGATGGGCATGTTATCGGTATGGCTGCTTCTGGTGGCTCTCAAGCGTCTTGCTATGTATCTATTACCGGCAGGGGGTGTCGCCTACTTGATATGTCGACTGTTGCTCGGGTTTTGCGTTCACTTCCTTTTGTTAACCTTACTCGCGTCGATGTGGCCCTTGATGATTACGAGGGTGTAACGGGTGGCTTCCATGCATCGCGTGAAGCCTTTCTTGATGGGAAATTCATCACCCGTGGTAAACCGCCTGAATGTGATATTTCCGGCTCTGGTGGCAAGCCTGCAAAGGGCAAGCGAGAAATTGAGTACACCAAAGGGTGCACGTTCTATGTTGGCTCTCGTGGTGGTGGCAAGTTGTATCGCGGGTATGAAAAAGGCCTGCAATTACAGTCAACGGAGCATCCTAATTGGTTTCGTCATGAGGTAGAGCTTCGGTCTTCCAACCGTGAAATATCGCTCCATGTCCTCACTGATCCCGATAGCTATTTTGCCGGTTTCTATCCGTACATGGCCGCAGTGCTTGAAATGGTCAAGTCTTCACCTGTCACGGCTGTACCGTCACCCTGTAAACGAAACATTGTCGCAACCAAACGCACTGCAAAGGCTGCATACCTCGCGAGTGTCGAAAACCTGAAGCGAGTAGGGGGCGGAGTTATCAATGTCATGCGTCATTCGGCGGGTCTGACTGATTCCGAAATCATCAATCTGTTAATCCGGGATGCTGTACCGCGTTCGCTGTCGCGTGTCGCTGTGCCCGGTCTTGTTCAATAGGAGATCTACTCATGTCTATTCGTGTATTTGTTGAAAGTGCTGAAACCGATGAATTCAAAGGCACTTCCGGTCGTACTGGTAAAGATTTCTGTTTCTACAAGCAAAAGGCCCATGTCTTCCTGCATGGCTCCCGCTTCCCTGAGCGCATTGAGCTGGCTCACAACTCACCGTCTGAAGCCCTGCGCCCAGGTGATTACACGCTTGACGTTGAACAAGCGCTTGCAGTGGATCGCTTCGGGGGTCTGGGTATCGACTCGCGAAAGTTGGTTTTCGTACCTGCCGCGCCCAAGGCCGCAACAGGTGCGACGGCCTCTGCCGCAACTACTGCGCAGGCTAAATAATGTTCGGCCCCAATGACGTTGTTCAGGTTTGTACACCTGACCTGTCCCAGTGTCAGTGGGTGCCGGTTTCTGAATTCTCGGTTATTCCTGCTCTGTCCGTTCAGGATGCCGGATTACTCAGCAGTGCGGTTCTGGGGCTTTTCGCACTGGCTTGGGTTGCTCGAAAGGTAAGGCAAGCCCCATAAACCAAAAACAGGAGATCCATCATGGATACTACAGAAGCGGTAGCCGCGATCGTCGCGGGTGGTGTCGCAATTGCGGCAATTGCAAACGCCAGTCTCATTATTGAGGTTGGTCTGAAAGTCTGGAAAAAGCTTCGTCGGGCGGCTTGATCCATCAAGGGCGCTTCGGCGCCCTTTTTTATTCGGAGGGAGGGTTATGTGTGGTCGACTTAACGGGCTGGTTTGTGCTTTTTGTATTATGCTCTGCGGGTTATATTCTGTTCAAATAAGTGCCGCCACGGCTGGAAGCGCTGTGTTTCAGGCATACAGTGTCCTTGGAAAAAAGCGCGTTGGTTCTAATATCCGCGTGGATTATGCTGTAAAAACCAATTTTGAAGGCTCGCATATTCCACGATATAAGCGTGTTTCTGCTGAATATACGCCTAGTGATTTGGCAGCAATGTTCGCAAGTCTCCGTGGTAAAAATCCGAGTTCTGCTGTAGTTACTGTTGGCATCGGTGCTATTGTTGGCGGCGCTGGCTGGGCCATTGATGAGTTAACGGATCAAATAACCAGAAAGGGCGAGCAAATGCCTGATGGTTATCAGCCGGGTTATGGTTGGTGCTCAACTGCTGGTGGCGGTTGTTTTGGTACTCCTCAGGAAGCGTGCGACGCTGGCTCAGCTATAAAAGGCGGTAATTGCGCTTCCACTTTTGCTAATGATTACGCTCCGACTCTAAAGCAGTGTATTAAAACCGGAACGGCTAATTTTAGTTGCTTTAATGTTATTAGGAATCCCGGTGATTTTCCCGAACCCGACCCGGTTACTGTTGATATACCTGTAACTGATGACGAGCTTTTTGACGAAATAAAGAAATGGGTTGAGCGTGCCCCATTATCAACGCTTGATGATCTTTTTAGACAGCCATCTGGTAATCCGTCTCCTACTGATAAACTCAGGAATGCTATTCGTGATTGGCTTCGGGATTTGGCTGACACTGACCCTAATTTAACTTTTAACCCGCCTGATACTATCGTTGTTACTAATCCCGATGGCTCTACTACAACGGTTGAAAATACTGATCCTGCTGAGGATACAGTTGCAACTCCATCACAACAGCCAGGCACTCAATCATCTCAGTGGCCCGGCTTTTGTGAGTGGGCACCTGTAGTCTGTGACTGGATCGACTGGACGCAGGAAATGCCCGAAGACATGCAGCCGGAGGATTTCCCTGTTGAAACTCTCACGGTTGATGATCTGCGTAAGGATTACAACTCAGGTCTCGGTTCTGGTTCCTGTCCGTCACCTGTCACGACTCAGTTTATGGGCAGTCAGATAGTATTAAGTTATGAAACGGCGTGTTATGGGGCTAGAACCTATTTCAAGCCGATACTGCTTATGATTGCCGGCATTATAGCGGCGTTCATTATCGTTGGTGCCAGTAGGAGAACATAATGTTTAAGGCCCTTTTTAAACTACTGGAAAATTTCGCAAAAGGCGGTATTAATAGCTGGATGATTCATGCCGGTATTACTGCCGTTGTATTTTCGGGTCTTGATATACTCATAACTGAGGCACTTGACTATGCAATTAACGGTCTCGATGGGTTGCCTGCGGACGCTTTACAGCTCGCATTGCTCTGCGGTATCTCCGAGTTTTTTTCTATAATCGGCAGTGCGCTATTAACTCGCGTCGCATTGGTTATGGCTACGCAGTCGATGGGTCTTTCATATAAAGGGAAGGGTGCGGCATGATTACGTTAATAACTGGGGTTCCCGGTTCGGGTAAATCGCTTTATGCGATCAAGTTAATAAAGGAATTCATTGAGCAGGGGCGCACTGTTTATGCAGATATTGACGGCCTTAATATTGATGGTGTTAACCCTGCCCCTGACGATTGGCGGGATACTCCTCATGGTTCTGTTGTTGTTTATGATGAGTGCCAACAGCGTTTTGGTCCTGACGGTCAAGGGCGTGCAAAAAATCCTTCAATTCAGGCTCTAGAAGTCCATCGCCATACCGGCCATGATCTTGTTTTTATAACCCAGCGAGAAAGGCTCCTGCATGCTCACATAAGGGATTTGGTCGGTCGTCACTATCATATTCAACGCCAGTACGGGACGCACAATGTAAAAGTTTTTCGTCGGGATGAAACGATAGACACTAAATCAAGATCACTGCTTGAGTCATGCGATAGTTTTCTCTGGCGGTATGATAAGTCCCTCTTTGACTGCTATAAGTCGGCGACAGTGCATACCCATAAAGCCACGCTTCCGAGTTGGCTTAAAATGTCGGCCTTTGGCCTTGTCGTTGCTCTATTTGCAATGTTGTTTCTGGGTTACAAGGCTTTTGCGTTTTTCACGGGTGAGACTGTTACTGACGGTGCTCAGGCTGCTGCTGGTGTTCAGGTTGCTGAGGTGCGTCATGATCCTCTTGTTGTTGAGGTCACGCGTGGCCGTCGCCCATTGAACGGCTGTGTTGTCTGGGCTCAGGAAACCGAGTGCCGTTGTCACGATATAGACGGGCGTACAGTTGATTCACTCTCATTTGAGCAGTGTATGATTCATGCTCGTGGTTCAACGCTCAATTTCCATAGTCCAGCGGGTTATGAGAAGCGGGGCAGGGAAGCGCCAGAAGCGAAGGCACGAAGCTCTGGCGATCCCGGCCCCGCCTCTTCGGCTCCTGTTGTTATGTAGATGTTACGTATAGCAGTGCTAGTCCCAGCATCACGTTCACGGCCAGTGACAGCCATAACGTGATTGTCTTTGTGTCCAGGTCATCAGGTGCCGCGTTCCATTGGGATGCGGTTTTTTTTGGTTTGAACGTCATGCTGTCCCGGCGTTTGCGGTCATCTTTGTACCAATCTCGGTTATCCAGTCCCATAGCATATCTCCTTGTCTTATGCTGGCACCCGTGCGCAGCACATAGGCGGCATGATAACGCTCATTTAATGTACAGGGCCATATCCGCCGTAACCTTGATCACGTTCTGTCTATCGCATTGCCCCCAGCAACCACGACACCAAACCCGCCACGGTTTCTGTTTCGCGCCCACCGTGCCTTTCGCTCTGCCTGTGGCGCCCCCGCGCACTGTTCAACCGCTTTTGATGTTCTAGGGCTGGCACGTTGTCCAGCCCATTACCCCCATATACTAATAGGGGGGTAAAGTCTCCAAACCTTCAGGCTCTGCCGGTCTGGCTGATCTCGACTAACCGAGTTTGATTGATCTTAAGAGAGGCAGGCTCATGATATCGCCAATGCTGTATCGGTAGCCGGTGGGATCCCATAGTTCACCCGGGCCAATTCGCCATCCATCCCAGCCAGGTATCAAGCCGAACAACTTCAGCTCCAGAATTTCACGCTGAACGGCGCTCATTCGTTTGGTTTGCATGATTCGATAAGCTGTTGGCCGTGACACGCTTAGTAGTCGCATCAGATCTACATGGGTCAGGAATGCGCAATAGCGTTCGCATCGGCTATGGAAGTGCAGCTTTCTGAGATGAATCACATTATTGGGGTTCATTTTTTCGATCCTTTATCTTGAAATTTTTTCATGCTCTTCATTGAGCATTGGGGATCGTATGAATGGGTTCTGAGGGGGTCTAGCGGTGCTGTGAGTGAGTGCTGATTGATCTGGAAGCGCTGGAACTGCTGAATTATGGCACTTCGTATAATGTATATTATGTTAAATTATTTGTCTGGTTAGTCTCCGGTGGCTGTTCGGCTGTTATTTGTATTTTACCGTGAGATCGGTCTCATCTTACGGACTAAAGCCCAATCTCAGACAGCGCCTGGCCTACAGACTGATTCGCCCTGTTCTGCCAAAACGGTTAACTGTCGATAAGATGAGATCCTGCTTTTTCGAGAGCAAAACGCTAAGCAGAATTTTTGGGTGTGATTAAGGATTAATCACACCCGTGCGGAGAGTGCCGAAGATTTCAGTTTCGTGAGCTGAGTGTCGTTCCGTGCAAGCTCGTGACGATTTGTGATTGGCGTGATTCTGTACTGATCCGATCAGTGAAGAGTCTCATGTGGGTCTGGTAGCTGCTCCAGTAGCTTCTGCATCTCTTTGGCTGGCCAAAGGCAGTCCAACCCTCTCATGCCCTTGATGCTGCATGGATGTTCACAGAGGCTTGCGGAAATCGAGTATGGTGCCAAGTCAGTGATCTCTGTGCCGTCCCACGTAAATGATTCCAGGTCCCAGATCATGTTGCGTAATGTTCCTTGAACTGAGCGGCTGCACTGTGTGTCGAAGCTGAGTTCACTAAATGAACTCACGGCACGTTCCATCAACTCTGCAGGATAGCCCAGCTTTAGCATGGTGTTAGCCAGCATATCGCTGAACCAGAATGTCAGCTCCTTAAGCTCTTTTTGCGTCACGCACATCAATGCCAATGAGAACCGCGTCTGGTCGTGAGTAAGCACCAGGCACTGGCGGCGCTGGATTGTGGTGATATTGGCATGCCAGTCGCCTAGCACAGATGGCTGCTCTTCAGCTGAATCAGCGATTTCAAAGCCAGCCTTCTTGAGTTTTCCTGCCAACTTTTTTGTAACGTGGATTCTCAAGATAATTCTTCAACCATATGATTTATTTATAGTTTTGTTGATTAGCATATCGGAAACGACACGTGCGAAGCCTTGTGCGATCTGCGGGGGGATTACCCGGGTTGCTAAGGATTTTCATCATCTGATTCTGATGTGCTTCCGAACTGCCCATGACTGCATCATCTACGGCCTGCGGGAAATCTCCAAGAAAAGCCTGACCGGGCGAGTTGTTCCTGAGCTGATGCATCACCCTTTCATTCTCCCCTACTTTGTCTGCAACCGTGCGAGCGTAATTGAGCATGTCGTCATCAGTCAGATTGTCGGTGATAAACAGCTCATTCAGTCGCTGAAGGATGGTAGAAAGAAATTCCTCTTTCTTGTCTCGGGCTTTTGCTGAACCCATCTCGTTACCTGGCTCAAGGCCGTACTCGCCCTGGCCTTCTTTCAGCTGTAGATCTTGCTGTTTGATCTTTGAAAGGCGGTAATGGCTCAGCGTGACATTGCTGAGGTCGACATCGTCATCTTCATTGTCAGGCGGAACTGCGTTAGCTTTCGTGCTCACTACTCAGCGGGACCTGTGATTCCTGGATTTCCTTGAGTGATCTTCCATTCTTATCTGACCATTCCAGACGTCCATTCGCTGAGCGTCCGAGCACGACTCCTGCCGCGGTTGAAGGTGATGAAAAGCTATAGTCCTGGGTGAATTTTAAACGGCCATTCATTTCCGCAATGACCCCAGCTGCCAGCAGCTTGGCTCTCATCTGAGAAACGGAGGTTGGCACCGATGCCACCTCTTCAGGTGAGACATCAGTGCCCTCAAATACTGTAAAGCCCTGGGACGACTCTGTTCCCGATCCCTGTATGCCTTTTGTCGGGGCCTTGATATACAACCTTGTGGCTGGTGATGCCTTCTTGGAAGGTGGCTGCTCAAACGCATGGATACCCAGAACAGGCAGGATGCCCAGAATATGGTCGAGGAAAACCTCCATGTCAGCCTGGTCCGCCTCGGTCAGCGTTGGCTTGGATGGCGTTTGGATGTTATCCAGCGCCAGCCGCTTGGCTTCTTTGGCGATATCGACAAGGCGATGCTCAAGGTACTGCACATGTGCCTTGTTCAGCTGCCCTGCCGTCGATACGAAGAACACGCCACGGTTCCAGAAGTCCTTTTTGGCAAAGTGGCTCTCAAGGCGCGGCAAAACGGGATCGCCTTCCCCGATGTAGAGCATCTCACCATCGCCGACCTCTTCAGGCCCAAGCAGGAGGTAGACGCCTGTCTGCTTGAATTCATCACGGTTCTTGACGCGTGGCAGGTGTGAACGTGGAAATAGCACCGCCTTCCCTATCCAGTTTGAGCGCTCGACCAGCCGCAAGCCGTCTGGATCGCCATCCGTGACGAATATTCGGATTGAGAAAGGTGATTGTGACATAACGAATTCCTTTGGTTACCGTCTGCTTCGGTTGAGAGTGAACCCAGCGAGTGCACGATCAATGAAGTTGTCTTTGCCTGGTGCTGTTGAGGTGTTCCGAGTGCTGGTAAAGAGGTCTAGTGTGGACATGCTCGCTGGGTCGGGCATATTAGTTTTCGTCCACTCAATAGCCCTGTCTCTACGCGGATGGTAGAGCCAGTGAACATATGCTCGGGGCTATCGAACAAATATGATTTGAGCTGCTCTTTGAATGACTGCACGCCCTTTCCTGTATGCCCAAAAAAACAACCCAAGGTGGCACTAAAATCAATCCTGATCACCCCTGCACGAGCCTCATCTGTAGCAGGTTCATCAATGTGAAAGTGGCGCTCTGGGTGATCGAAGCCAATGATCAGCGGGAAACCATGAACCCAACCAATAACATCACCATATACCGACTCTACTCCTCCAGTGAGGGTGTTCAAAACTCTGTGTCAGCCAACCAGCCTTATAGGCTGATGTGATGTTCCAAGCGCCTTGGGAAGTGGATGGCCATCTGTGACAGCGTCAGGTTCCAGTTCTGCACGGGGTGCGTCCAGCGCCCAGAGGCCTTGAGTATACCGGCATAGAGCAGCTTGAGTAAGCTGTTCTCATTGGCGAAGCCGCCCTTGGTCTTGGTGAGCTTGCGGAACTGGCGGTGTACGGCTTCCACCGCGTTGGTGGTGTAAATCGCCTTGCGCACGTAATCGGGGTATTTGAAGTAGGCTGAGAGCGTGGGCCACTTGTCCCGCCAAGACTTGATCACCATAGGATATTTATCGCCCCACTTGGCTTCCAGGTCATCAAGCGCAAGTTCGGCGGCATTGAGTGTGGCAGCCTTGTAGACGGCTTCCAAGTCACGCTCACGCCAGGCTTGCAGCTCGGGTAGCAGCTTGTCGGTAACGGCGTTGATGGTGCCGTTGGAGAGCGAAACACCATACAGCTCGTAAGCGTCCGGTGAACCCACCTTGAGCACCCGGCTGCCCACGGCGATAGTGTCCACCTATTTATAAGTGGACACCTGTTATGACCCTGTTAAGCACATCGGAAGCCCCTATTAAGCGTCGCCGCTTCACTGCCGAGTTCAAGGCCAGGATTGTGGCCGACTGCCAGCAACCTGGGGCATCAGTCGCCCGGATCGCCCTGGATCATGGGCTCAACGCCAACCTGGTCCATAAATGGATCCGCGCCGTCCGGAAGCAGGACATCACCCCAACGCCCCCTGCTTTTCTGCCCATCGCATTGCCGGCACAGCCGCCCCAACCACAGACGTCAGGCATCGGCGAGAGCATCCGGGTCGAGATCCCGCACGCCAGCGGCAGTGTGGTCGTGAACTGGCCGATGACAGACGGCGATCGTTGTCTGAGCTGGTTGCAGGATCTACTGCGATGATCCGCATCGACGAGATCTGGTTAGCCACCGAGCCGCTGGACATGCGCGCAGGCCCCGATACTGCTCTGGCACGCGTCGTGGCGGTGTTCGGTGTGGCAAGGCCGCACTGCGCCTATCTGTTCGCCAACCGACGTGCCAACCGCATGAAGGTGCTGGTGCATGACGGCATGGGTGTCTGGCTGGCCGCACGCCGCCTTCATCAGGGTAAGTTCAAATGGCCAGAGACGTGGCGCGGTGAGCGGGTGGAACTGCACCCGGAGCAGCTACACGCTCTGGTACAGGGGCTGCCCTGGCAGCGCTTCGGCCCCGGCGGCGTTATCAGCGTACTTTAGATCCGCAACACAATCGTCGGTCCAAGGCTATTGGCCGTTCTGCCCATCGCCAAGCCCGGAAAGCTCCGGCACACTGCCCAGCATGACGACACCTGACCTCTCCCAACTCTCTCCCGAACAGCTTCGCCGGTTGGCGGCGGAGCTGATGACACGTGTCGAGCAGCAGGATGAGGTCATCAAGCGCACCGAGCTGCGTAACCAACAGCTGACCCATGAGCTGGCGCTGCTCAAGCGTCACAAGTACGGCCAGCGCAGCGAGCAGCTCAATGTGCTCCAGATCAGCTTGTTGGACGAGGTGGTCGATGCCGACATCGCTGCTATCGAGATGGAGCTTGAACACCTGAGCACAGCAGCGATCCCGCCAGAGAAACGTCGTCCCAAACGTACCCCCTTGCCGCCTGAGCTGCCCCGTACCGAAATCCATCATGAGCCGGCGTCCAGACACTGCGCTTGCGGCTGCCAATTGAAGCGCATCGGTGAAGATGTCAGCGAGAAGCTCGACTATATGCCCGGGGTGTTCACCGTCGAGCGTCATATCCGGGGCAAATGGGTCTGCGATGCCTGCGAGACGCTGACCCAGGCACCGATGCCGGCGCACCTTATCGACAAGGGTATCCCGACGACCGGCTTGCTGGCCCATGTACTAATCGCCAAATACGCCGACCATCTACCGCTGTACCGACAGGAACAGATCTTCGCCCGCGCCGGCGTTGCAATCCCGCGCTCGACACTCGCCGAGTGGGTCGGTGTCTGCGGTGTGCGGTTACAACCGTTGGCTGATGCGCTTCGCGATACTCTGCTGAACGAAGCGGTGCTGCACGCGGACGAAACGCCGGTACCGATGCTCGCACCGGGCAAGAAGAAAACCCACAAGGCCTACGTCTGGGCATATGCCAGCGCGCCGTTCTCCAATGTGGAGGCGGTCGTCTACGACTTCGCGCCCGGCCGTGCCGGCCAACACGCGCGGGACTTCCTCGGAGACTGGAAGGGACAGCTGGTCTGCGATGACTACTCGGGCTACAAGGCCGGCTTCGACAAAGGGATCATCGAGATCGGCTGCCTGGCGCACGCGCGCCGTAAGTTCATCGAGTTACATGTCACGGGCAAGAGCCAGATCGCCGGCCAGGCGGTCGAGTACATCAAGCAGCTCTACAAGGTTGAGCATGAAGCCCGGGAGCTGAAAGCCGAGGAGCGAAGGCAGCAGCGTCAAGACCACGCCAAGCCAATCGCGGATGCACTGCATGACTGGATGCTGATCCAGCGGCTGCAAGTGCCGGAAGGTACGTCCATAGCCAACGCCCTGGACTACAGTCTCAAACGCTGGGCGGCGCTGATGCGTTATCTGGATGATGGCGCAGTCCCGATCGACAACAACCGGGTAGAGAACCTGATCAGGCCTTGGGCGCTCGGTCGAAAAAACTGGCTGTTCGCCGGCTCCTTACGCAGCGGTCGTCGTGCTGCCGCGATCATGAGCTTGGTCCAGTCCGCCAAACTAAACGGACATGAGCCCTATGCCTATCTGAAGGATGTACTCACTCGGCTACCGACTCACAAGGCTAGCGCCATCAATGAGCTGCTACCGCATAACTGGAAACCGGCAGCCGCCGACAAGGTGTGATCGCAGGACGCTTAC
>CEGF01004868.1_pt1 | contig 14921 bp, 13 predicted proteins | sample 306341 | NCBI WGS metagenome assembly CEGF01 (sample SAMEA2755655, study PRJEB7226) | microbial mat metagenome | biome: microbial mat; feature: hypersaline; material: grass silage | place: USA | collected 2014-02-19 | depth 0 m
TTAAGTCACGGAGTCAGGCATAAGTTAAGCTCGGAGAATGAGTACATCAACTGCTTCATGAACAGATTCCATCAGAAGGAGTCGGGCGTATGTTTCTTCGAGTTTTGTACTTACATACCAGGTTTGGTTTTGCCGCAGCTTCAGCCAGATTTGACAGCAGAAAACGCGAATCACTCTTGCGATCCGATTCCTGTTGCGGAGGGTACACCCGCATCGGAGTTGGTTCATGTGGCGGAGGTTCTTGCATTCGGCAACATATTAATCGTTGAAAGTGTACGAGGTATGGGTGGGCTATCCCTTCTTTGCAAGTACATTTATCAGATGGCAAGGAGGTATATTGATAAAGGATTCCCTTCGGTCACAGTTCTGGATCTTGTCAGTGATGATCTTAAGAGGCAGATTGAAAAGTCTGGCGGGGTAGAGTCACTTACTTTGCGTTTTGCGGAAAGTAAACATGAAGGTTTTAAATTTTCAGAGACGCTTGATCCAACGAAGAACCTCATACCAAATACATCTTTTCTGAGTATCACTTGGGATACCAGAAATGGTGATTTGCTTGACGAAGATGCTGTTATGAAAGCATACAATGAAGCTGATAGTGATGAACCTGATATTGAAAATATCATTATTAGATTCGCTGATGGCACAACGCAGACTGGTTTGAGTAAATACAAAGTAAGACGTAGAGTGACTGTTTCAGATATTGGTGGGAAAAACCCTAATCGCTTCGAGATTCGTACCGAGCTAGCAAAATACCTTATAGAGCTTATGGATACAGGTGATGATGGAAAAAGGACTCTTACATCTGAAGGGTACTACATTAGGCATGAGGTATGAGAAATAAATTTTATTCCATGCTCCCAGATGAGTTCTTGAGTGCATGCAAGGCTAAGAGCGATATAGAGAACCACCTTGGGAAAATAGATTACTATAACTTGAAAGTTATAGTTTCGTTCATACCATTTTTGGTAGGGGCTGGGCTAGGGTACTTTCTCAATGAATTTCTATCGCCAAACGCTGCGCTTGCCATCTTGACTGTATCAGGCGTGCTAGCTGGTTTTGTTGTTACAATGATGCTCTTTACCGGGAAAGTAGATGGTGCCCAATCATTAAATCTTGAGCAAGCAGTCGATTATAGAAGGAAGGTTGTTTATCTGCTTTGGTCTCAGATTACATCTTTAGGATGCTATCTGCTGACAATAGTGGCTTCTATTCTTTGGCTGGCATTTAAAGAAATTGAGAGTCTTAGTAGTGGGCTTCCTTTTATTTCAGCAGTGATGATTGGTTTTGTCTCGGTATCATTGGCACGAACTTTTCTCTTACCGTATCAAATATTTGAATTGCATAATTTCAGTCTCAACTCTTTGGTTGAAAAGAAGAAAAGCGAGGAGTCGTATAAAGTTAAAAAAATCAGAGAAGATTTGCTGAAATAGCCTCCAACCCGCGTTAAACCACATCTCCTGATCATGCCGCCATCATGGCGGCATGACTACTTCAAACCCCACACAGATTGCAGCACTCTCAAGCCACGCCGGCGCGGTTCATGTCGCAGCCTGTGCGCTGCGAGTTGCCCTGACCGATGATCTCACCCGACTGATTCCGGCTGGGCGCTTTGAGGCACCCAGGGGGGCACTGTCTGGTGCAGGGCCTTGGTTCCTTTCCGAGTCCAATGCACGCGCCATTATGGCCGGAGCGTCTGCACGCAGCACCGATATTGTCATCGACTACGAACACCAGACCCTGTTGGCAGAGCAGAACGGAAAGCCCGCCCCTGCATCAGGCTGGATAGACCCACGCAGTCTTGAGTGGCGCGATGATGGTTTGTATGGGCGCGTGCGCTGGACCGCCGCTGCCAAAAAGTCCATTACGCCGGGGCCGGATGGAGAGCCCCCGGAATATCTCTACCTGTCCCCCGTTTTCCCCTATGACGCAGAGACCGGCGAAGTGCTGGACCTGCTGCATGTCGCACTGACGAACACCCCCGCCATTGATACCGCTGTAGCCACTCTGGCAGCGGCACGGATGGCGGCTGCCCGTTCCGCAACCACAACCGCTAAGCCTGAGGATACCGACGTGAAGCGAGAAGACTTGATTCAGATGCTGGGCCTTGAGCCCATTACCACCGACAAGCAGATCGAACAGGCCCTGGCTGCGCTGAAAGCCGGTGCCGCTCAGACAAACAAGCTGCGCGAAACCCTGCAGCTGGCTGATGAAGTCGATCCGGTGGCCGCTGTTGCCGCACTCAAGGCCGGTACCAAGCCGGACATGAGCCAGTACGTACCCCGCGCTGTGTTCGATGAAACCAACAAGCAGCTGGCAGCCCTGAAGGCCGGCAGCGAGACCGCCGAGCTGGACACCTTGATCGAGACCGGTCTGCAGGATGGTCGGATCGCAGGCAAAGCTACCGCCGATTGGCTGCGCACCCAGGGACTTGCAGCCTGCCGGGCGCACATGAAGGACGCCCCGGCGCTGCCGGCCTTCCAGGAGCAACAGAAGGGCCGCGTGGACACCGAAAAGGACAAGGGGCAGGGCAAGGATGGTCTTTCCGCTGAAGAGCTGGCGGTCTGCAAATCCATGGGCCTGACACCGGAAGCCTATCGCAAGGCCAACCCGGTCGAATAACCGCCGAGTAACCGTCAGGCATCGCCTGTTTTTAACGTCAAATCAGGAGCGCAGATATGACCGCTGCCACCCAGAACCGTAACACCCCGAGCCGCTTAGGTGTTTGCCGCGCCCTCGCGGTGGCTGCATCCACCATGTGCTACGCCGGCACGATCGCTGTGATGAACGCTAGCGGTTATGCCGCCCCGGCCAGTACTGCCACTGGACTGATCGCCCTGGGCGTTTTCACCCGCCAGGTGGATAACACCTCCGGCGCTGATGGTGACGAGGTCGTCGAAATCGAACGTGGTTTCTTCCGCTTCGCCAACTCTGCCGGCGCCGATGAAATCACTGCAACCGATATCGGTTCCCGTTGCTACCTGGTTGATGACCAGACCGTGGCCCTGACCGATGGCACATCCACCCGTTCAGTGGCAGGCATCATCGACGATGTCGACGACCTGGGCGTCTGGGTGCTGATCGACCCGACCAGCGGCGCGAACCTCTAAACGCGCCTTAACCGATTAACGCTACAGGAGCGATCAACATGGATCTGACATCCGCTAACCTGCAGGCCCTCTTCAAGGGCTACAACACCAACTTCCAGCAGGGCTTCAACTCGCTGGGCGAACAGGGCGCGCTGTATCAGCAGTACGCCACCGTGGTGCCGTCCACCACCGCTGTCGAAGTCTACCCCTGGCTGAAATCCCTGCCGCGCATGCGTGAGTGGCTGGGCGATCGCTTCATCCATTCGCTGGAAGGCGCCGACTTCAGCATCAAAAACCGCAAGTTCGAGCTGACCGAAGGCATCGAGCGCGACGCCATCGAAGACGACACCTATGGCCTGTATGGCCCGATCTTCGAGGAGTTCGGCCGCTCCAGCCGAGAGCATCCGAACGAGCTGGCAGTCGAGGTGCTGGAGAAGAACCCGACCTGCTTCGACGGGCAGCCGTTCTTCGATGCGGACCACCCGGTACTGGATGAAAAGGGCGAGGTCATCTCGGTCACAAATGACATGGGCGGCACTGGCCCGGCCTGGTACGTCATGGATCTGAGCCGCGCAATCAAGCCGTTGGTGTTCCAGCGCCGTCGCGACTACAGCTTCCGCGCCATCACCAATCTGAATGACAGCGAAGTGTTCATGAAGGACAAGTTCCTCTTTGGCGCCGATGCTCGTGTCAACGCCGGCGCCGGCCTCTGGATGCTGGCAGTGCGCTCCAAGCAGGACCTGACCCCGGAAAACTACAAAAAGGCCCGCGAAGCCTTGCAGGCTATGAAGGGCGATTACGGCCGCCCGCTGGCCGTGCGCCACACCCACACCATGGTGCCGAGCACGTTGGAAGGCGCTGCCCGCAAAATCCTGAAGAACCAGCTGGCCAGTGGCGGCGAAAGTAACGAATGGATGGATACCTCCCAACTGATCATGAACCCCTGGCTGGCAACTGCCGGATAAAAGCCGGTAGCGCTGCTGCCCAATGAGTTGGAGCGGGTTGTTCCTGCAGCCCGCTACCTGACAAAGCGAGAGGATATATGAAATGCCGATTCGTATTAGTTCTGCAATCAATGGTTTCCGACGTGCTGGCGTTGCTCACCCAAGTAAGCCGACCGTGTATCCAGACGGCTTTTTCTCTGACGACCAGATCAAGCAGCTCAAGGCGGAACCGCGCCTGGCGGTGGAGTTTGGTGACTTTGAAACAGCCGATCCGGCAGGTGCGGGTATTGATCAGGAAGGGGCCCTGGAGCCGGACAGCGTTTCTGACGGCGTGACTGATGGCGATCTGGATGACGCTGTTGAGCAGGATGACGCACCGCAGACCCCGGACGAGAGCAATGGTCAGGTCGATCGGGATGACGCCGTGGAGTCGGATAGCACGCCTGCTGCCGTCACCGAAGGCCATATCGATGGTGTGGTGGAGCCGGACGGTACTCAGAAATCCCTGGAAGAAATGGACGAAGAAGACGTTCGCCAGCTCGGAAAGGATCTGGGTATCCGCAGCTACCACAACATGGGACTGGACAAGCTGATCGAGAAGATCCGCGCAGAAAAGGTCCAGGTACCGGCTGAAGGCGAGGTCTGAGCATGCCTTACATCACCCTAACTGATCTGACCCAGCGCTTTGGCGAGGACGAGATCTTGTCGTTGACCGATACCGGTAGCGGTGAGATTGGCACCGAGCTGATTGATCGTTCGATCGAAGACGCCTGCGGTGAGATCAATGGCTACGTTGCAGCAGGTGGTTACGCCGTGCCGCTGACACCGGTGCCCAGCATTATCAAGGCATATGCCTGCGATATCGCCCGCTACCGGCTGTACGACGAATCCGCCCTGGAGCAAGTTAGCAAGCGTTACGACGATGCGATTAAGTTCCTGCGTGCGGTAGCCAAGGGTGATGTATTGCTGGGCATCAGTACCACCAGCCCCGGTACAGCTGAGACCGCCGGCAGCGTGCAGTTCACTACTGCTGATCGGGTAATGCCCGGAGGAGGGTTCTAATGCTGACGCTCACCGATGACTATCTGGCCGCCGAACCCCACTTGATTGAGCTGCTGGAACAGGTGGAAGGCATCCGCAAGGCCTACAGCAGCACCGATCTTGCCGAGATGAAAGAGCGCAGTCAGGTCACCCCGGCGGTGCATGTGATCTACCGGGGCGATCGGATACCACTGCAGGCCCAGGGCGGAGCCGTTGGCCACGTTACCCAAACCTGGGCAGTGGTGCTGGCCATCAACCTACGCCAAAAGGAGCGGGCCGGGGTACTGCTGGCCCGCTTGGTCAAAACCCTATCAGGCGTTGTGACGCCGTTAGGACCCCTCAACCGAGTTAACGCGCCACAGCCCAGCTTTCGGCCCGGCTTTGGCTACTACCCACTGGCATTTGAAATCAAATTCCGAACCCAAGGAGCACGATAATGAGCGGACTCTTGCTTGCCGGCGATGTTTACATTGATCGCTATTCCGACACCGGCGTATCCACTGGCCTGATTGGGCCGATTAACGTCACCAAATTGGCCCTGAACAGTCCATCTACAAAGGTCCAGCGTCCATCGAAGCGTAAGGATACTTACGGTCAGACGCTGGACTCGGTGACGCTGCCGCAGCCGACGACCCTTTCCATGGTGTTCGATGACCAGCCCGCTGATCTGCTGGCAATGGCCATGTTGGGTGATATCGAGGCAATCAATCAAGGCGGTGGCGATGTGACGCTGTCAGATATTTCCCTGCCGGCCGGTAACAAGTGGCTGAAACTGCCCCACGGCAATCTCGCTGAGGCAGGGCTGGAGCTGTATGAAAGCGATGGCACCACCCTGATATCGCCTGCTGCCTACGAGGTTAACTATGCCTTGGGGATGATCCGCACCACACCAGGCGGTGCGAAAGAGTCTGACACCGCATCAGCGGCAAAGATCTCGTACACCTACAACGCCATCACCGGCACCCGCATCAATGCCGGCACCCGTTCCAAGATCGATATGCGGATCTTTCTGGATGGCAAAAACCTGGCTACGGGCAAGCCCTGCAAGCTGGAAGTGCCAAAGGGTTCGGTTGCTCCGACCGAAGCTGTGGATCTGTTCTCCAGCGAGTTCGTCAGCACCACGCTGGAAGGCGATGTGATCCTGCTGGATGGTGAAAAGGCGCCTTACTACTTCGACGAAGAAGACGCCTGAACCTGACCTGATCCACCCGGAGGGCACCCGCCCTCCGTTGCCGTTTAACCTCCATTAATCCACGCCGGGTGCCGCCATGAGTGCCAAAGACCTTGCCCTTAACCTCCTCATCAAAGCCAAGGACACGGCCAGTGGTGTCGTGCGTAGTTTCAGAAAGGAGGTAAAGGACTCCGGCGCGGCCGCTGAAGAGTTGGATCGCGAGCTTGATGATGTGGATGCTGGCATCAAGTCTGCGGGTAGTAGTTTCAATAAGACAGGTGAGCAGGTCGGTCAATTTGGTGAGGAGGTTGACCGTGCCCAGCGTGACACTCGAAAACTCCGGGATGAAGTCAATGACATCCCAAGTGCTGCACGCAATGCCGAAAAAGGTATCGGCGGCCTGACCCGCAAGCTGGTTGCCTTGGGTAGTACATATCTTGGCATAACGGCGATCAAAAACGCCATCATTGGCCTGATCAACACCGGCAGCCGTTTTGAGGATATGTCGGTTCAGATCAATACCCTGATGGGATCTATCGAAGAGGGTGAAAAGGCCACCGCCTGGATCAAAGACTTCGCGACCAAAACCCCCGCCGATATCGAAGGGATCACCCAGGGCTTCATCAAGCTAAAAGCCTTCGGCATCGACCCGATGAACGGCAGCTATCAGGCAATCATCGATCAGACCGCAAAGCTAGGCTTCAGCCAGGAGAAGATGGAAGGGGTGATCCTCGCTCTGGGCCAAGCCTGGACCAAACAGAAGCTGCAGGGTGAAGAGGCACTGCAGCTGATCGAACGCGGGGTGCCAGTGTGGGATCTGCTCTCTGAAGCCACCGGTCGCACTGCCGTCGAGCTGCAGAACATGGCCAGCAAGGGCCAGTTGGGCCGTAAGGAAATCGAGCTGCTGATGAAGGCCATGGGGGAAAACTCCAAAGGCGCAGCTGATGAGGCCATGAAGACTTGGACCGGCCTGGTCAGCAACCTCAAGGATATGTGGCTCAACTTCGTCAATGACATAAACGAAGCTGGCGTACTTGACTACATGAAGCAGCAGTTGAAGGAGCTGCTGGATCAAGTGAATGCGATGGCTAAAGATGGGAGGCTTAAACAGTATGCCGAATCTATAGCCAGTAGCATCATTACTATTGCCAGTAGCTTGAAACAGTTCATGGCAAGCGTCGTTGGTGATTTTGAAGGCAGTATCCGTGCAACTGGGGCAATGATCGGTGCTCTCAAGATTGCAATAAATGGTTTTACTGCCGGCGTTAAAGTCATTGGCATGGGCGTATCTGCCTTTTTCAGCACCACGCTTGAAACTGCTGCGAAAGCCATGGATCTGGTACCTGGGTTCAGTGAAACTGCTGAAAAGCTCCGTCGTGAAGCAAAAGCGATGGAAGCGGTCAGTCATGAGTTTAAGGAGGCTCTCAAGGAAGACTCAAACGATATCCGTGATGCTTGGAAGCTGCTTAACGGCGAGGCGTTTGATACAGCGAAGTCTGAGCTGGAAGGCCTACAGCAGGAATCCATCAAGGTGGGTGAGGCTGCTCAGGAAAGTGGGGAGAAAGCCGAAGCCGCCGGTAAAGCTATTGCTGAAGGTGCAGGTGCTGGCGAAGAAGCGACCAGAGAACTGAACCGTAGTCTTGAAGCATTAGGGGTGGATATCACCAAAATCGAAACCGGATTCTCTGAGGCTGGTCGTACCGCCCTGGATGAGTTTGCTGCCATCCAGGAAGAAATAAAGCGTACAGGTGCAGCTGCAGAGCAAGCCGCCGAGCTAACCAAAGCATCCTTCACAAAAGCCCTGGATCAAATCAGCACCACCAAAGGCCTGGACGAACTGAAGGCCAAGCTGCTCAGTGCCGCCAAGGAAGGCCGCATTGGCTGGGGTGACTACCAAAAAGCCCTGGAAGCCATTGAGGCCAAATACGCTGACCTTGAAAATGCCGCTGAATCCAGCATCTTCGGCCAAACGAAACAGCTGCAGGCCCTCAAAGCACAAGCCGAGTCTGCCGGTCAGGCGATCGCAGGCAAAACCGGCGCCACGTCTGAAAACACAAAAGCCAACAAAGACAACACTGCAAGCACCGACGATCAGACCAAGTCTGTCGAGAAGTATACGCACGCCCTGACCATGGCAGGCAAAACTCAGCAGGAGTTTGCCGAGATGGGCAGTCAAATGGCCGCTGAGTACGACCGGATCTGGCAAGAGATCGAAAGCGCGTACAAAGGCAAGGAAATCACTTCCACCATGCAGTACCTCCGCGAGATGGAGCGTGCAGAAGCGGCCATGAACAAGATGGCCGCCGAGTCCATCAACCGCTGGAGGCAGCAAGAAACCGCAATCAGCAATGTGGAGAAGGCGTTGGAGCGCGGTGTAAGAGTGTCAGAACAGATGCTCAACGGTCTGGATTTAGTCGATCAGCAGCGCCTTGAGGGTGTTCGCAGTGCCATCCGTAACATGAACGCTGAGGCCCAGCAGGTGGCGGATACCCTGAAAGGTACCGTGGCCAGCCTCCAGCAGCAGCTGGCCGACCTGCAGGGTGACCAGGCGCGGTCTGAACAGATCGCACAAGAACAGCGGATGCTGCAGCTCCGTGAGCAGTATGAACAAGCGAAGTCGACAGGCAGCACAGAAGCTGTGCAAGCCGCCCGAGAAGCGATCCGGCTGCAAGAGCAGATCCATAAAGAACGCATGCGGCAGATACGTCAGCAAAAAGTGGAAGCGGCTCAAGCCCAGCAAGTTGCCAGTACAGTGCCTGACAACGCGAGCCGCAACACCCCATCACGCCCGCAATCACCCACACCCACCCCCGATCGTGTTGTCCGCGTTGAGCTGGATCTCGGGATGGGCCGGCCAGTTGCTGGCGAGTTTGAGCCCTCTGCAGCTGAGGCATTGCTGCAGCAGCTGAACACGGTCAGGAGGACCTCATGATCACGTTGGCGAGTATTACGCTCCCCGATCACCTGCTCTGGCGCGACGAGTTTGACTGGCTCCCGGTCGCCCACTCATCCGAACGCAGCCTGACCGGCAAACTCCTGGTTGAAGAATCCCCGCTCATCAAGGGTCGCCCCATCACGCTGGAGGGCGACTGGGCCACCCGTGACGTCGTCGAGCAGCTCTACACATTGGCCAGCCAGCCCAGCCAGGCCCACTCGCTGAATATCGACGGCCGCGTTTTCAGCGTCATGTTCCGTCGAGGCGAACAGCCGGTCAGCGCAGTGCCAATTAAGCCGTCAGCCGACCCAGTCTCTAACGATTACTACCTGTTAACCCTCCGTTTAATCGAGGTTTGATCATGACGATCTTGAGTACCGATATTAAGTTGATGGCCTCCGAGCGCCTGACCGACAACGAAGACGGCGGGGGCCAGATGAGCGCCGTCGAGATCCAAGACGGCGTGGTCAATAACCTGTTCCCCGACATTTCACGCCTCGATCGCACCTACGGCCGCGTGAACCTGCGCAAGCTGTACCTGGCTGTGCGCACCGCCAACCGCGATATCTACTACGGCAGTCACGCCATCATCACCGATCCGCCCGATGACCCGAACGTCAGCGTCTTGATGTTTACCACCGGCAGCTATACCGACGAGCGCGTGGATGCCCGCGACCGCATTGAAAGCTATGTAGTGGTGGGGCCTGTGACCCGTTACACCCTGCTGGGCGATCAGGTGATGGGGCAGCGCACCCTGCGCATGTACGCCATGCCCGAAGCCGAGCTGCCCAAAATAGGGGACGTGTACGCACTGTCGGAAGAGGACGCAGCAGGCGACCCAATAGGCGAGCTGCAGTACGTCCGCATCTCGGAAGTGAGCACCGAGCTGCAGACCTTCGAGGATGAGAAAGGCACCTTTGTGCGCCAGGTTATCACCGTGGGCATCAGCGACGCGCTGCGCCGTACCTTTGAGGGCGCCGAAGCCGTGATGCGTAACACCGGCGCCAACGCATCACCCACAAAGTTCCGCGAAACCACGGTAGCAGACGCGTCCCGGTACTTCGGCATTGTGCAGCTGGACCAGCCCGCCCAGCCCGGCGATATGAACATCAAAACGAAAACCATCTTCGGCCAACTGGTCCCAAGCGCCACCGCCGAAAGCCCCGTTGCCGACCTGACCGCAGGCCACAACAACGCCAACCTGGTTGCATCCGGCGCACCCTACAGCGTCACCACCACCGTCACCGGCGGGCGCTGCGCCTTTGGCCGGCCCGTCATGCCCGGATCGGTCAGCATTGGCGGTCTCAGTGATGATCAGCTGGGCACCCTGCGCGACGGCGGGGGAGCCGACCGGGGCCAGATTGAGTACAGCACCGGCCTGCTCTCGGGCATGTCGCTCAGTGGTACCCAGACCATCACCGCAACGCCCGCCACCGGCGTGGCTGAACCGTCAATGACCGCCGCCGTCCCGATCAGCCTGGGCAACCGGGGTTACAACTACGTTCAAACCCTGTTCCCGATCCCGCAGCCCGGAACCCTTGTTGTTGACTACATGGCAGAGGGCAACTGGTACCGCATGTACGACGACGGCACTGGCCAGTTGCAGGATGAGCACGGCGGTACCGCAAACGTGAACTTCGTCACCGGTACCGTAGTCGCCACGCTGGGCGGCCTGCCGGACGTAGACAGCTCGGTGATTTTTTCATGGGCTACACCGGCGCACTACGAAGAACGCACCACCGACCCGGACGTACAACTGCCATATATGGCCGTGACCGTCGGCGCACAGGAGATCCTGCCTGGTAGCCTGACCCTGAGCTGGGAGGCCGGAAGCGTAACCAAAACCGCCACCGACAACGGTACAGGCGATCTGACCGGCGATGCCGAGGGCCGGGTGATTTACGGCCTGGGTCAAATTGGTTTCCGGCCGCTGCTGGTTCCGGCAAGCGGCGCCACGTTGACGATCACGTATCAGCGAGGCACCCAGCAGGTCGAAACCATCACTAGCAGCGAATACACCCGCGATGGCGATAATGCCGTGTTTACCCTGCCAGGCGCACCCCTGCGACCCGGTACCGCGAACCTTGAGCTGCCACGCGCATGGACACGAAGCGTCGTGAAAACCAGTGGCATGCTTGGCCCCAGTACAGGAACCACCCAAACGGATGAATCAGGAACAGATACCGCCACCTATGCCGACAACGCCGATGGCACGCTCACTGGCGGCGGTACCATCAACTACACCACCGGCGAGGTCAGCATCCCCGTTTCAGGGTCATCATTGGATACCACCAGTGGCGGCACGCGCACCACAACCAACACCTGGGACATATCCGGCCCCATCACGGCGCGTTACCAGCTCGACAGCGTGATCCCCGATGACATGACCGAAACCGCCGAGCTGCCCGATGCCCGCATCGATCTGCTGCCCACCATCCGCCGTTTCATTGTGCCAGGGAGTGTTGAATTCCAATGGGGCGGGGAAACCTACATCGACCGCGAAGGCACCCTGTACAACCAGTGGAACCGCGAGACTGGGGCAGCGACCATGGCCGGCAGTATCGACTACAGCACCGGCATCGTCAGCCTGTACGGCTACGCAGGCGGCCACAGCAATACGCTGCAGATCCGCACCCTGCTGGCACGGTACGAACAAAGTCCCACGGTTGCAGGCGTCTATTTCCGCACCCCCGGCGCACCGCTGCGACCGGCGAGCATCTACGTCAGAGCCGTGCGCCCCGATGGCCGCGTCATCAGCGCCACGGCAGACCTGACCGGCACCATCGACACCGACACCATGGAAGGAAGCGTGAACTACGAAACCGGCATCATGGATCTGCAGTTCCGCGAATACCTGACAGCCGCCGAAGTGCCGGCTGCACTCATGGCAGTGCCCGGCTGGGCCGAAGATGCGCTGGTGGCAGAAGGCCCAAATGCTGGCAAGTACCGCGTGGCCATCGCCGTCGATGCCAGCACAATCAAATACAACGCCGTGGTCTACACCCAGATGCCCCTGAGCGCCGATGTGCTGGGCTTGGACCCGGTACGCTTGCCGATGGACGGCCGAGTACCCATCATCCGCGCAGGCGACGTGGTGGTGGTGCATAGCACCCAGACCGACACCCTGCCGAACCCGGTCAGCGCAGGCCAGACCATCACACTGAGCCGTGACCAGCTCGCCAGCGTGGTGCTAGAGGACAGCGAGGGCGCCAAGCTGGATGCTGCCCTCTACACCACCAACCGTGAAACCGGCACCGTCACAATGGCCGACCCGCTGGACCTGAGCGCCTACACCCAGCCGCTGATCGCCCGCCACCGCGCTGAGGATATGGTGTTGGTGAACGAGGCACAAATCAACGGCCAGATCAGTCTGGTCGGCGGTATCAGCCGCGCCTACGATCCGGCGGATACATGGGTATCCAGTGCCCTGATCTTTGGCGACCTGGGCAGCCGCGTACACCACCAGTTCAGCCAAGCCACCTGGACCAACGTCTGGTCAGACGAACGCATCGGCAATCCAACCACCGCTCAATACAACGACTTGCTGTACCCGATCCAGGTGGATAACAAGAACAGCATCCGTGAACGCTGGGCGATCATTTTTACCAGCAGCACCAGCTTCAACATCGTGGGTGAGGTATCGGGCGTTATCGGCACTGGCAATACCAGCACCGACTGCGCCCCGATCAACCCCACAACCGGGGAGCCATACTTCATCGTCCTGGCCGCAGGCTGGGGCAGCGGCTGGGCTACCAACAACGTGCTGCGGTTTAACACCGACGCGGCTCATGCGCCGATCTGGGTGGCGCGCACCACAATCAGTGGGGCGGCTACGCATAACGACGACTCATTCAAGATTGAAGCCAGGGGGGATGCTGACTGATGAGCACACCAATATACGACATTTTACATCCCTCACTGGTAGACGCTTTTTTCTTTGAAGAAATCGGCATCCAAGGGCAAGTTTATGGTGAAAAAGGAGTTTTATCAGGGAGCGTGTATGGGGGGGTAAGTATCCAGCCCGCTGAGTTTGGAAATCTGGTTCAAACCAATGGGTCTGATGGATATGTGGCAATAGAGCTGGGGCAGATTCCGGCTCAGTACAGCATTAGCGCGTGGATTCGAGAAGATTACGATTCAAAGCCTGATGATGCTTTATCAGTAGGTCGCCCATCATCAGGCAATGCGAACAGATACGGCATAATGCTCGGGTATTATAGCTATCAGGACTACTTCGGCTACGGATCAGGATGGTGTGGTGCGCCAGTTTACCCAGAGATGGCAGGATTGCATCACGCTGTATGGGTTATCGATAACATAAATAAGGAGGTTAGGAAGTACATAAACAAACAGCTTGTCTATGACGTAAGTTTATCAAGAGCCATTTCTTACAGCGGCACAAAATTACATATTGGGGCAGGGGCGTGGGCTAATAGCCACCCGAAAGTGGATGTGGACGACCTGCGCATTTTTAACAAGTTGCTCGACGCGGCCGAAGTCGCACAGCTCCATGATTATGTATTCCCATACGAAGTAGCCGGTTTGGTGGAGCTAAACAGCACCCCGCATCAAACCGGCGTTTCGATTTATCGCGCAGCAGGTGGAGATCGAATTGCGAGAGTAACGACAGGACCGGACGGGCGATATAACCACATTCTCAAAACAGCAGACCCGGTTATCGTTATGCCAGATACACCTAGCGGCTACAAACCTATGGCTCACGGACCAATCACCCCAGCGCCGAGGAATCCCTAATGCCTATTCGCCAAAACACCACCACCCGCAACGCCTGCATGCAGGCCCGCATGGACCTGATCGACGCTGCTGTCACCCCCGGTACTATCCAGATGATGGCCGGGGGCCAGCCGGACCCCTGGGCCGAGGTCAGCAGCATTTCTGCCCATGCAGTAAGCACCGCATACACCGCCGGGGATTATGTCACCGCCGGTCTGCACTACTACCGTGCCGAAAATGACGGTACCAGCGCCGGTACTGCACCCACTTGGCCGACCAATGGCGGCACAGTGGTGGATAATGACATCACCTGGCAGGACATGGGCGAAACCCCGGTCCTGCTGGGCACCCTGACCCTGAGCCAGCCCGCCGGGACCGTGACCGACGGCACCCTGACCTTTGACCCGATCACCGAGGATGCGGCCGCCGACACCAACGGCACCTGCACCTGGGCGCGTATCAGTGATGGCGACGGCAACCCGGTCATGGACCTGCCGGTGGGCGAAATCGGCAGCGGCCAGCCGATCCAGATCAACACCACCAACATTGTGCAGGGCGGGCCACTACGCATCACCAGCGCCGTGCTGACCGAGGGCGGCCAGTAACATGAGTTACACCGCCCCGGCGGGTAACGCCGTTGATTTCAACTTTACCGAAAGCGGGTACACCCCGCCTTCAGGGCTTGCGGTTGATTTCGACTTTTACAACGTCCCACCGCATCAGGGGACGCTGTCGGCCGAGCTGGCCGCACCCGTTGCCGGGTTTTTGGTACAGCATGACGACCCCAGCGGCCTGCCGATCATCAGCGCCGTCATTGACGCCATACTGGAAGGGCCAAGTGCCGAGCTGGACGCCGAGTTCCACCCGCCGCACATTGCCACCCTGGCAGCAGCGCTGGACCCGCCGATGGTCACCGCCAGCGCCGAGTTCACCCGCATCCACATCGCCAGCCTGGGCGCAGCGCTTGAGGCACCACAGGCAGCCATGCTGGCCGATTTCTACAACGG
>CEGF01002943.1_pt1 | contig 14777 bp, 17 predicted proteins | sample 306341 | NCBI WGS metagenome assembly CEGF01 (sample SAMEA2755655, study PRJEB7226) | microbial mat metagenome | biome: microbial mat; feature: hypersaline; material: grass silage | place: USA | collected 2014-02-19 | depth 0 m
TATATGTGCTATAATAATAAAAAGGAGGGTGATTAAGATGAGTAACCGAATCGATAAAGGTAAATTTGCAGACGAAAACTGTTATCAATCAAGTCTTGTGCAGCGAAAATCACTTGTAACCGATCATGAGGTACTGGACAGAAAAGTAAACGGACAGGGTATAGAAGATCATCGGCTGGCGATGATTCAGAAGTATTTTCCGAATGTAAAACGTAAGGAAGAACCTGTTCCAGAGAAAAAGAAAGAAGAAGAAAACGTTGTAATGGAACTCAAGCGAGGATCGGATTTCGTCAGCAGACCGAATTCAGAGGAAGAGATGGCTCAACGTAAAAAGCTGATTGAAGCAACAAATTCGATGGATGCAGCAAAAGATAAAGTCAGAGAACGTAGTCGAAAACGTAATATGATGATGCGGATAATCGTTGAAATAAGGAGGATTTTAAAAGAACGGGGTCAGATGTAGATCATGGAAATATTGAATCTGTTTGTACTGTTTACACTTATGGCAATATTACTCATTGCCTTCCATGAAGGATTGAGCGAGCCTTCAGAGGCTGTATGTGGGGCACATTGCATCCCCCACTACAACTCCTCCATTCGTTAACATGTTTAGGGAATCTGGACAGGGGGAGGAAGTCACCCCTATCCAAACCATTTCTGTATTCACACATCCTGATAAATCGCCTTGATGCTGTTGATCACTTCATCGGTACTCGGCTCATACCCTCTCTTAAACTCAAATATCCGTTTGATCTCGGTATTAAAGTCATCTGCCGTGATGTTCTTTAGGTACGCATGGGTCTTCAGCTGACTGTACGTCTCCTTCACAGTCTCGATCTCGGCCTTCAGGTCATGGTAACGCTTACGTTTGAAATACAATTGATTGCAATAGAAATCACGCGCCTCGATCAGACCGGTATTATCAGCATGGATCGTATTAACCGTCCGGATGTAGTCATCCCACGTTGGAATCAAGTGACCCTCATTGGACTCAACGGTGGAACGGTTCTTGCCCTTGAGCACAACTTTACGTAACCGACGTGCCTGCACCTGCTCCGGCTCCACTTTCGTCAGCATGATCGGTGTGCTCATCTCGTACATGCCGGGATAGTTACGTTTCGGGAACCGGTGGATGTTCTCAAGGTTATCCGAGTAATGAAGTTGGTTAACCACTTCACTCAAGCCTCGACGATTCTTGGCATTGTATCGGGACAGGATGATGGCCGATGCCAGTGACCGCTGCTTGAAGTTCTCGGACTGGATACCTTTCACCACCACTTTCAGGCAGTTCATGTATTTGTCATAGATGGCATAGTGTTTGGAGGCCAGATAGATAACACGGGGGTTGTTGATGATCGCCTTGTCACCATCCATTTTGACATCGGCTCCGGACACCAGCATTTCGGGCGCTGCTTCAAATGGCTGATATTCCCACTGACCGATATCAGTGCCGATATTCATCCCGGCTGCTTTCAGACGACGGATCGCTTCTTCATCGGACACACTGATGGGCACCAATGCATCAACACAATCCGTATCGGTGTAGGCCACCTCAAAACCGGCCCGATTAGCTGCCACACAGCCTTTGTGCAGGACGATTCGACCAAACCCCGGTATAGCAGCCCCCCACGCCTTGATTGCTTCCATCGAGATGCCACTGGTCATCCTGAAGACCAGTCGGTTGTCTTCCCTGTCATCGACAAACACTTGAGGATCAATATCGATCCAGTTGTCGGTCAGGAAGGCACGGATGTACTGCATCAAGTTGATGCTGTACTTGATGATGGCATTCTCGTAATCAGGATGATCCGGCAATAGTTGAGGCTTGTTGCCAATGGCGTTCTCCACCTCTTCCCATTTCGGCCAGTAAGGATTGTGCATCTTCAGCTCATCGATAGCTTCGATAATGCCTTCAGGGTTTGATGAATTGAGGTCAATGGTGTTCGTGATCGTCTGCAACATCTCACCGAACGAGGCGTTCTGGATCATCTTGTAGAGCTTGGATTTGAACTCCTCACCGGCATCCTTGGCCTTCTTTCGAATATTGAAAATTTTGTTGATGAAGTGAGCCGTGGGCTTGTACGGCATGTACGGTGACAGGTACGAGTTATCCGGCAGAATAGTCACGTCATCATGGGCTACATCAGCATTCTCCAGAATGTACCGCAGCTCCTCGACCAGAATCACACGACGATAACGGTCATCATGATCCGCAAACACGGTCTGCTCATGGAATTCTACGGCATTCATGTGACCGGGGATCAGAGGGAACTTATGAAAGTTCACATCACCGTTGCAGATCAGGCGATTGATTTTGACCTCAACCACACCGCCCAGCTTCGGTTTGCCATTCCTGTCATTAATGATGTTGAGAATATTATGTTTGCCGGTAATCCCCTGCCTGAACCCCAGCTCTTTGACAGATCGAAGTTTCTCCGGGTACACAAACGGAAACTCCGACAGTGCCTGAATCGATCCATACATGTTGATAATATCGAATCGCATGACCCGATAGCCCGGTGGTGTGTTGGGCTGGTACACCGTTGTGGAGCCACCATAAGTACACCGGTTGTAAGCATACAGTGAGGCACCGTTCTGATAGAACACCGGGAATGAATAGAAATTCTGGATATTCGGGTTATAGACCGGGTAATCCCAGATTTTGTAATCGATGTTCATGCCCCGTTCGATCTTCTGCTTGATCGACAGGATCAGGTTATCGACCGATTCACTATCCTGCTTGACGATCCCCGGCTGCAAGGAGCCAATACGGTGCCCGGTGGCATCATAGCCTTGGGTTCGGCAGTAAATCTGGTGAGGATTCTTCCGTCGCATGATCGGTTCACGTTGGTCATGCACGAACATGATGTTACGCAAACTGGCCGACATCTGAGTGATGGTGTTGTAGTCCAGTGCATCGATTGTGGCCAAATCCGGATGGTCAGGAATCAGGGTCCGGAACACGTGCTGAAGATCACTCAGGGCACGGGCCAGAATCCGAACGTCTTGGCGACAATACTCCTCATCCTGCTCATTTCGGGAAGCTTTCCAGTATGCATGCGCCTGCTGCTCAAAGAAGCGAGGATCGTACTTCAGGTTGCCGCACAACCACTCTTCGATCAGCCACCGGTTCGGGTTGATGTTACGGAACGGTGTAATCCCCTTCTCACCCATGTCATCCAGTCGACTGTTGATGATCTGGAGTGAGTCGACCAGTCGCAATTCCGAGTAACCTTTCCCAGTGCCACGGGATACCTTGATGTAACTGGTATGCCCCATCGGCACAAAAGACCACTTGTACGTGTGTTTGCCACGACGACGAACGATCTCACGTGCGCCCCGGAAAACCCCCTGCTCAGGCACGATCTTGTCCACTTCAATTGTGTATTGAGCACTGGCAAGGGCCATGACCTGCTCGTACTCGTAGAAGTCATGACGATACTTGTTAGCAATCTCGATCAGGGCATCGGTGATCGCTTCATTGCTATCAAGGTTCAGCACCTCGGCAATCTGGTCACGGAGCATGAAGTCAGACAGATGCTTGATGTGACGGGCGATATCCTGCTTTCGACGTTCCAGTCCATTCGGGTCGGGAATCTGCACCGTGCGCGTCGTGGAGCTGACATTCGAGGTGATCATCTTGGCCAGACCGGCATAGTCAAACTTGGCACCATTGTGTGCCCACACCTTGATGAACCACCCCCTTCCAGTCTCGGGGTTGTTGCCATTGGGAATCAGGTTCTCAATCGCCTCGAACACATCGTCCCATGTTTCAATGATGTCACTACCATTATGCTCAATGGTGTTACCTTCCATGTCGCACATAGCCGCGAAATCGAGCCGGGAGGGATCACTGCCCCACGTCTCGATATCGAACACGTAATGCCGATCTGCATGTTTTGGTAAACGCTTGAGCATGGCCGTGTGAGAGGGCGGCTGACGATCTGGCGTCTGAATACCGAGTGATAGGGCTGAAGGATCGATGCTGTCCGACCCCTCAAACACATAGTTCATCTGCTCACGATACTTCTGAGCATTCTGGAACTGCTTCTCCCGGTTCTTGTCTCGACCGATCAGTCTTTGTTGTCTTGCCATTGCATCCTCAAACGCTTTTTAAAACACTCCTGTGAATTACTACTAACTATAGCACATTTATAGAATATTTCACATATATACACAAAATATTCTTAAAGCTCAGGCTCATCTTTATTCCGTTTTTTCGTCCGGTCAGCCTGCTCTTTGGTTTTTTCTTCCTGTTTTTCCTGCACCTGTTGAGTACTGTTCTGCTGGATTCGTTTTTCTTCTCTCATCCGCTCCGCCCGAATTTCAGGTTTTTCAATTGCATTTCTGGCCCGTTCATCACCAGCATTCACTTTCTGCAAATCTTTCGTGGCAAGGGTATAGGATCGATTGTATTCCAACCCCCACTCTTTCATGGCCGCTTCAAACAAACGTGATGGCACCTTGTTGTACTTGATTTCCGACGTGGTGACGTTGGCAGTCCGGTCGACAGCTTGCTTGGCAATCTCATAATCTTGCTTGCTGGGACGTTTCTTGCGGACAGGACGGCCATTCTCGATGTCGGCAATCTGCTGGGCACGACACACGGCCCATGCGGTACGGGCAACGGTCTGTCGGTACAGCTTCTTACCCTGATCACTCTCACGGAATTTCTCAACCTTCATGCGCTGGATCGGAGAGATGGTCTTCTTGGTTCGACGTTTCTCAATTTCCTTTTCCAGTCGTTCATTCCGGATACGCAGACGTTCCCGTTCCCGTTCGATCTTCTGTCGTTCCTGTGCCCGACGTTGCTCCCGTTCAGCTTTCAGGGCATCCACTTTTTTCTGCATCTCTTCGATGTGCTTACGATGCTTCTCGTGGAATTCGGCAACGGATCGACGCTGCTCGGCCAGTCGCTCATGCACGATATGAGCATCATGGTTCAGCTCGGCCTGCTGTTGTAGCTGACGATTGTTCTCAATGACCTTGTGAGCAAATTCGCTGACTGTACGTTCCAGCTTGCCGATATCATCCCGGTTATGAATATGGCCAAACTCTTCTTTTAGCCGTGCATTGGTGTAGTCAGCTTTTGCTTCGTTATAGTCAAGAAGTGGCATATCACCACGGGGATGATTTTGCTCAAATTCAGCATCCAGCTGATCCCGGCGTTCCCGTGTGTGTTCAAGAAACTGGATAACAATATCGGTGGGTGTAATGGTGTGACCGACCTGCTGATCACCAACCATGACAGCAGACAGATTGGTGGAGTTGACCACTTCTTCGTTGGCGTCCGGATGAATCTCCATCCAGTCAGTCAGACGAATATCCGGGCCATTATTGACCATTGCCTCGGTCAGCTGATCAACGGATACATCAAACTGATAGGGTTGTCCGTAGCGTTCGGTGTACGTTTTCAGCACTTCTTCTACGGCATTGTGAAGACTCCATGCAACACCACGATCACCACTGGCATTGGTGGAGTGGCCGAATACCTCTGTGATATCCGGCGTCAGGAACTCAATCCCGTCCTCTTCGTAAACGTACCCGTACTCATCATCCCTGTAGGCGAAAAAATTAGACATGATCAACCTCCCTGCTGATCAGAACGCTCTCCCTTTGGCAGCAAATTGCGTAGATCGTCGGAATCATCCATATCCGGCTCGATATCGCTCAATGCCTTTAGTTCCTGTACCTCCAGCTGAATCTCCTGATTCTGTGAAGCCACCTTCTCGATAGCACGAGAAATCTTGTTCAGGTCTTTCTCGAAATTGCTGACAACGATCATCAGCTCATCCAGACCCGAGGCATCATGACCACCGGATGAGATGACAGCATCCTTGATCATGCCGGAATACTTGGCCACCTGCTCAAGTGACTGTGCGATCTGGACGTTGCTCTCGGCACCCACTTCCGTCACCAGCGAACGAACCGATGTGACCAGTGGCTGAATGCTGTTTTGCAGACCGTCCAGAATCTCACCGATCATCTCCGGCTGCTGCTTCTTCAGTGCCTCAATGGTCAGATTAGCCGTGAATCGACCGATGTTCTGCTGCTGCTGGATGAAGTCGGCATACTTCTCGACCAGTGAATCACCGTAGCTCTTCAGGGTACGTTCCTGCTTGCTGAACGTGGCATCAATCTGACCACTCAATTCCCTGATATCCGTTGCACTGCGCTTAACCGTGGATGCACTGGACTCCATTGCACTGGCACTGACCGACATACGTTCAGCATTGGCACGAATGCTCGATGTGGACGTATCCATATCCGTCAGCCACTGGCCAGCATTCTTGCTCAAATTGTTCAGACTGACACTGGTACGCTTGATATCACTGTTGAAGCCGTTGATGGTGCCATTCACCTCCTCAACCTGCTGCATGGAAGTATCCAGTCGTGCTGTCACGCCATTGACGTGCTCACCGAACTGCTTGGTGAAGCCACCGATCTTTTTCACAGCACCGGACATGCGATCAAATAGGCCGGAAACATGCTTATTGAGTCGACCGATTCGCAGTGACAGGGAGCCAACTCCGGAGTGGATCAGGTCCAGCTTGCTTGACTGGCGACCTTCCACGTCACGGATCAGTTTGTTTGTACCTGCTGCCTTGTGATCGATCCGATGGGTAATGGCATCAGTAGAGGTCAGGATTGCCTGATGCTGATCTTCATAACCTTTGGTAATCAGCTGCTCCAGCGCCTGAATACGGTCATCCTGAGACTTCTGACTTTCATGCAGGGACTGGATTGAGCTGCTTTGTGCCATCACGATCTCCAGCAGCTCTTCATGTGAGCGACGCTGAAGGTCTGCCATTGTGACGACATTCTTGGTCAGGGCACTGATCTTCTCATCAGCTGCCTGTGAATGATTAGATGTAGATGTGATCAGATCATCAACTTTTTTATCGACCCGTTTCTGTTCAGAAACCAGTTGATCTACCTTACCATTCAATGAGTTATACGAATCACGATGATGCTCACTGTCCTTTTTCAGTTGATTCAGGACGGTATCTGCACGGGTAAGTATCTGACGGAGATTTCCCTCTCTTCCTTTATTTTTTCCTTGTTCCATCTTATAATCCTTTTTGCGTAAAGCATTTTATTAAGGGGCGGCAACCCCGACCGAGGCACGTCATTGGCGTGCCTTTTCTTTTATAGGCTATAGTCTTCTTCTTCCAGATCGAGCGAGGTTTGTTCCTCACTGGCCTCTTCACGGGCGTCTTCGACCATTGGCGGCAACTCTTCCAGCGGCTCCTCTGACATCTGTACTGCCGGGACAACCTCACTCTTTTCGTCAGACTGCTCCGGGGCTTTATCCAGTGCCTGTAGCTGCTTCAGACCACTTTCCAGTGTTTCTGCCGGTTCGAGAGTCAGGACCATATTGGTATTTTCCAGACTCATACCGTTGTTCAGAGCGGTGAGCACGATCAGCTCTACAAACTCTGAACCGGTCATATTCATCTTCTCGGCACCCTCTTCGATAAAACTGGCGAGTGGTCCAGAAAACTGAATACGTTTTTTAAATACATCCTTCATCATTAACTTGGCCATTATTGATCCCTCCTTAAATCAACATTTAAAATATCAAACTCCCGTGCTTTTTTTATTTCGTCTAACATGTAGGGAGTATAGTGCTTAATAAACAATCTTAACGCGCTGGTGACACCAAATTTTCGTCTGGTTTTCAAATTGCCAACAAATTCGTTAAGTTTTTCGAAATCACTCTGTCGAATCAGAATGTTTTTACGGACATAATCACCGTCGATCATTCCATCGAGTTCTGATTCAGGGAAGGTAGGGTGTACGGAGAGGAACATCATGACAACGAAACGGTACACATCAGCCATCTTGAAACGACGTTCGTACTGATCCGGTGAGATCGGTGCGAGTGCTGCATACAGCTGCTCAACCTGATCCAACTCGTCGTAGGTCAGTGAAATTTTGCGTTTTATGATGGCTTCATTGCCTTCAACGCTGTTGATGTCCGCTAGCTCCATTGTTTACCCCTTCCCTCTTACATAAATCATCAATGAGTGATTGCAGGAGTTGGTTCAGGCTCATACCTTTCTTTCGAGCTTCCATCTCCATAAACAATCGATTTTCTCTCTTCATTCGAATAATAACTTTATCAACCATAACCTTATTCTCCTGACTACACTGGTAGTATAGACTACTTTTTTGTCTTTTGCAATCTTTCGGGGAATAATTTAAAAAATTACTCCGACCATTCCCTGATTTCTGGAAATGCACGTTCTGAAAAGAGTTCAAGCATAAAAGACAGGATGGCAGACTTACCCAGTCGTGGCGGCAGCTCCATCTGACTCTCGGCCTCTTTCAGCAATACATCCAGCTGTTCCTCTGTCTCACGGTCCACCTTGACGAACACTTTCATAGCCGTGTGTTCATCCTCGACTTTCCTGAATTCGGTCATCGAGACACCTTGAGGTTCACTGTACAGGTCACGTTTACCTTCAATATTCTTGATCCGGTCCATGACTTCATCGACCTGATCGGCATACTGCATCACCACCTGTATCAGGGTCGACAGTTTAATCGTCGGTGTATGCCCCTTTGCAATCCGTTTAGCTTTGGCTGTCGGTGTATTGACCTGATCAAAGAAGGCCATGATCTTGCGCGCTACTGCATTCGGGATCGTGATCTTGCAGCTGTAGGTGTAATCGTGACGCTTTCTTCGAGTAATCGAAAGGGACTTCATGATCGATTCGATTTCACGTGTCTGCACCTCATTATCGATGATCGTGTGATCACTCCTGTCGATATGGGTCAGTTTTGATTTGTGCTTCTTGCCACCACTTAGAAAACTCATGCTTCACCTCCTGAAAACTTCTTCATCGAATACTCAATTGCATCATATAGCTCACGGGATACTTCACTGATGGTCCGTTTCTCATGTGCCTTCAGGGGCGTTTTGGTATTCATGCGCTGAATCGGCTTCAGACGTGGCAAACGGAACAGACGGCCATCAGGCTGATGCAGGATTTCGTGCCGGGAAAAATTATCCATCAACTCTTCCACTTCACTATGAGAGCGACGGTCACACTGGTTTGGGACAATGAACACCATTGCACCGGCTTCACGGGCTGCATTGATCGACTTACGGGCATACTCAAACGACTGCTGATCCAGTGTGGTTGGAATCAGGCACAGATCAGACTTCTCAATACTGGCCAGATCGTAGTTGATGGCATTGGCTGCACTATCAAATACACACAGATCGATCTTGTCTTCCCGCTCTGCCAGTTCGTTATTGACCTCAATCCACCGATCATTCTGGTTCATACCGTATTCTTCGGTGACATCAAGAAGTTCGTACGGCAGATCATCGAATTTGACGGTGCCTTCCAGTCGGACCAATACCGCTTTCTTTTTCTGCTCGGTTGCACCAATACACAACATCTTGGCCAACGTGCTTTTACCTGTACCACCCTTACGTCCCGGTAAACTAATGATATACATATTCATTCACCCTCTTTTATTTTCAACGCCTTTTTCACCAGATTCTCATTCATGCCATCCAGTGCATTGACAGCCAGTTCAATAACCTCACTGTTATTAAGATTGTATTTTTCACCCAACTTGACGATTTTCTCGTGTGTTTCCGGCGGTATCGAAAACATCTTTTTCAATTTAGCCATAGCATTCACTTCCCAAGAAAAAACAACTCCTTAATATTTCATGGGAAGTGTAGCATATTAACGGGATATTGTACATATAGAAGAAAAATATACCTAAATGGAACTTAACAGGGGGAGGAGATCATTGCGTGAATAATGGCTCCCACAATGAATATATTGGCAACACCCATGCTAACTAAAATGAGTGTATTCATACCGAATCCTTTAACAAAACAGTGTATCGATCCTTCAATGTCAGCACCCGATCAAGGTAGTGTTTGGTTTCCTTGAATGGTGGCACTCCCTTGTACTTGTTTACGTTGCCGGGACCGGCGTTATAGGCGGCCACTGCACGAACCACATCGCCATCAAACCGTTTGAGCAGGTAGGACAGGTACTTCACCCCACCCCGGATGTTCTGACGGGGATCAAATGGATTCTTCACCTTCAGCCATTCAGCTGTATCAGGCATCAGCTGCATCAGTCCTTGAGCGCCGAGACTCGACAGGGCACGGGGATTGAACGAGCTTTCAGAATGGATGATGGCCTTCACCAGTGCCGGATCGACCCCGTACTGCTCGGAGATGTTCACGATGTCATTTGTGAAGCGGCGATGCAGCTTCTCTTGCTGCCAACGTTCAAGCAGCCGTTCATTACAGGCATAGCAGGAGACAGGCTCCTGCACCTCGGTTGTGGCGAATGTTACCGGTGTTATTGCTAGCAACAGGGCAAAAAGGAATCCTTTCACACTGCCCTCCTATGCTATCTGGTAACGATCAACGTCATTGATGGCAACCTGTCCAAAGAGTCCGAATGCGTTCTGCTCCTCCGGCTGAATCAAGGCTTTAATCCTGTCCACGATCTTGGAGTTTATTGCCTTCAAGCGTTTCTTCCGGGCGGGACTCACATCTCCGATCAGAAACCGGTTGTAATACACCGGATTGCCATAGGTCCGATCCATGACATACAGGTAATGCAGGCACTCGATCAGGTGCTCATCGGATAGGATGCTGGGGTCGATGTCATTGATGCCGTTGTAATCAACGGATAGGAACTGGCGAATCGAACGGGTTAACTTGTCGACAAATGCCTGATCAATCCCGTTTTCCACCTGCTTCAGGATGATCTCAAAAGACTGGATTTGATCAGCAGTCGGCTCACTATCGTCATCAAAAACGGCATGGATACGGTCGACAAACTGGCGTGTCAGCAGGATAAGTTGAGGGATGCCGTGCTTGTGAACAATGTGATTCAAGGTCTTCGCATGAATCACTTCGTCGTACGGCTTTGATTCAGTGCTGTTAACACCCCGGCAGCACAGGCACCGTTTTCGTAATACCTTGAACTCAAGATCAATATCATCGGGCTTTTTGAAGTGCATTGAGACTTCAATAAATTCCCGTGCGGCCTCATAGCATCGTTTCATAACCTCCGGTGTCATGATTGTATTGTTCATTCTCATTCCTTGTTATTTCAAAACAAAATTGAATATGCTTCATTTACAAAATCTCGATAGGATTTAGGGAAGTTGTCCAGCTCACGAATCTTCAGTATTACATCTGATACATGTTCGATGAAGACTGGTTCCTTTTCTTTGAGTTCAAGGATTGATGTCAATTTGAATCGTGTTTCTTCATCCATCCAGAACCCTGACATGTCTATTTCAGTTTTCGTTGCCATCTGTACTGCTTCACCCTTTCATTGTAAATACGTCCTCTAATCAGTTGTTTTTCATCCTCCGGTATATCCTGTTCAAGCATCGAATAAAATACCTTCATTCGACGTGTGCTGTTCCAGATTAGTATCCGGCATTCTGTGATTCTTATAACAATAATCATTATTGAAAAAGCCAATAATCCCATAAGAATCAAAAGAAAATTATGTATCATCCTGTTATTCCTCTTGATACTTAACGGGAGTATAGAGCATTAAATGACGTTTTTACCGGAGGGGGTGAAAAATACAGCTTGATTGTTCTTGTTAAGATGCTATACTTCAGACAATCCTTTTAGAAAAACGTTATTAGCCCGCCCATTTGGCGGGCTTTTTTTTATTCCGGGGCGTTGACGGTGGTTTCTTTGACAAACACGAATCGGCTACCGGGCGGTAGATGTGCATACTCCCCCTGATAGTACCGTTTGTCTCGTAATTGCCTGAAGTGCCAACGTCGAGTGTGTTCGGATCGTGGCATCTTTTCTGGAATGAGGTAATGCGGTGTGGGTGTGCCAATAAATTTTCCAACCGTGCGGATTCCACCCCCTGTTCTGTCAAAGAGGTACTTTCCGTGTGTGGCGGAATGGTAGATGTTCAGAGCGGCAACGATCTTATAGGCATAGAAAATCATCCGTGAATCGTCGTCATTCAACCCTTTCATATCGGTGAACATGCCTTGAGGAAACTGGCCAATTTGCTCACTGAAGGTCATGTGGTCAGATGCATTGATGATGCCGGTCAGGTGCTGAATGGTATCGACACTTCGGATACCGGCCCGGTTGAACTTTTTGCCGTTGTCCATCATACAGATCGAGATCAGCAGGTCATCGAGTTCAAAAGTATGGGCCGGGATCGACTTCAAGTTCAGATTCAGGCTTTTGAACAGCTGATCGGGCAGATCGATCTTCTCCTGTCCCCGGTAGATGTTGACCAGCATCCCGTTGAGGTTGCCACCATCGATCTTGAAATTGGTGGGGATCGGGAGCATGAAGCTGGTGAATGGGAGGTTGATGGTTTCGATGCTGGTTAGATCGTACTTGGCTGACAGGAGTTGATGCAGAAAGTCGGCATCACCCGGATAAATCACATGCCGTCCGGTTTTTCGCCACCGGTACTCATCGGCCATCATCTGACATTCAAGGGACTGCATCATGGCTTCAGGAGCGTAATCGAACAGCTCCCGAGCGTATTCAAGGCCGGTCATTTTCTTTACCCGGCGATACTCACCTTTGTCACCGTGAAGTTTGGCCATCTCAAGGAATTTGTCCCGTTGCAGTTCCGTAATCGGAGAGTAAAGCTGGTAGGCGGTCATCCGTGAAGTCCTTAAAGAAGAGCTGCTGCCATCCGGCGTGGAGTGAAATGGTGCAGTTTATAATAGTGCTCCAGTGCCTCCTCCAACCGGTCGTAATCAACCAGATGAATGGCCTGTCGAACAAAGGAGCTGATGCCGAATTTGTAGTGTGACGGTCTATCTTCCATCATCCGTTCAACCCGTTGTGCCAGCATATCGTAATCACTTTTCAGGATCGGGTAGGCATGACGAACATAGAAGGATGAGAGTGCGGCCAGTCCTCCCATTTTCTCGTAATCCTTCAGGCCAATTCGACCGAGAGATTGCATCTTTTTCTCGTTGTCGGTGAATCGTATTTTCATCATGTCGATCTGATTGTCATCAAGCATATGGGACATTGCGATGACAACAGGGATCAGATCGGTCACGTTGATATGCATTCTCAGCGATTCAGCAATCTGGTACTGCCGACGTTCCATCTCCATGAAGTCATCGGACCCGAGTGTCAGGGTCAGCTTCACATGATTATCACCCCGGACAGTGGTCAGGTAGTAGAGCACTTCGTTATAGATCGAGGCACGGGAGTATGGTGAGGGCGTATCAGGCTCCTCCTCCAGTTCCACTCCGTTCAGAATCTGCCGTGCGGCTGTCTCGAACAGGGGCTGTTCAGGGATGGGTAGCAGCTCAAGCGTACGACGATACCCATATTCATCCAGTGACAGGGTGCGCCAAATGATCGGCTGTTCCGGGTGCTGCCAAACGGGAAGAATCTTGCTCCGAAGCATCGTCCGGACCTGATCTTTCAGGCGTGTGGCAAAGGGTACACCTTCACGTTCACACAACTCCTTGAGTGCCGTGTATGTGTCCGGGGATAGACCGATGTTTTTCTTGATCTTTCGACTGAATGACATGATACACATCCTTGAAGTTCAATAATGTCAAGTTTAGCATACAAAAAGCGTTAATTCTGAATCCATTCCGTCCGCACAATTGAAAATAGCTTGAAAAAATGAATTGATAAAAAAGGGGAGCGCATCGACTCCCCTTTAAGGTTTTGACTGTCTTTACTGCATGAAGTCGATTGTGATTTCGACCCGACGGTTCAGTGCACGATTCTCTTCACTGGTGTTCGGGACACGGGGTTGCAAGAAGCTGTAACCAGCCGTGTTAATGGACTCCCGATCTACCTGATCATCGATAATGTCAGCGACGGTGTTAGCACGGGCCTCGGACAGAGATTGGTTGTATTCTAGACTGCCTTGGTCGTCCGTATGACCACTCACGTTAACAGCCGCGATGGCACCCATAGTGTTTGCTGTGTCCATCATCTCCTTCACTTTCAGGACACCCTGTTCAGAGAGATTGGCACTGTCCAGCTCGAACAAAGCTTCACCTTCCAGAATGAACATCATCTGTGTTTTCGGCTCTTCACCGAGCATTTCAATGGTGTGAGTATCAACGACGACCGGTGCCTTAACAGCTTTCTCAGTGATCGAGATACGGATCGTCTGATTCTCAACATCCACTTCAGCTGTACGATCATCACCCTCTTCCGTTTCCAGTGTTGTCTCAACTTCAGAGGCAGCTTCTTTATCAGCCTTCAGTTCATCATCAGTATCAGTTGTTGAGACTTCTACCTCTGAATTGGCTGAATCACCTATCTCGGCATCATTGCGGACTTCCACCTCAACGGTTGAATCCACACCATTACCAAATGTGGTATCGGATTCAGTTTTGATCTCAAAGTTACCACTGTTCAACGGGCTGACCTTACTCTGATTCGTCACCTGCACATTCGATATTGAAACGGTACGAACATCGACCACAACATTGGAACTCTCGTTAACTGTCGGTGCTGTCACCTCTTCATCAACAACCGGTGCTTCTGGTTCCTCTACCGGTGCTTCTGGTTCCGGTGTCGGCTCTGGAGTCGGTTCCGGTGCCGGTTCCGGTTCAGGTGTCGGTTCCGGCGTTGGCTCAGGTGTTGGCTCCGGTTCAGGAGTCGGCTCAGGAGTCGGTTCCGGTTCTGGAGTTGGCTCCGGTTCAGGAGTAGGCTCCGGCGTTGGCTCAGGTGTCGGTTCTGGCTCTGGCTCAGGTGTCGGTTCCGGTGCCGGTTCTGGAGCTGGCTCAGGTGTCGGTTC
>CEGF01001471.1_pt1 | contig 14769 bp, 15 predicted proteins | sample 306341 | NCBI WGS metagenome assembly CEGF01 (sample SAMEA2755655, study PRJEB7226) | microbial mat metagenome | biome: microbial mat; feature: hypersaline; material: grass silage | place: USA | collected 2014-02-19 | depth 0 m
TGGTGTACCGTAAAACGCCTACCAACACCCTGTTTAGGCTGGTGTTTTTCCTGCCCTATATCCTGGCGGAAGTGGCTGCCGGGCTTATCTGGAGCTTTGTTTTTGACGGTGACTACGGCATTACCAGCTCGCTGCTGCATGCCATGGGGCAGGAGTCGGTGTATGTGTTGGCCGACCACCAATGGGCGTTTCCGGCGATTATGACGGTGATCGTTTGGAAGTACTTTGGCTTCCATATGATGATCTATATTGCCGCCCTGCAGAGCGTGCCCAAGGATCTGGTCGAGGCCGCCAAGCTGGAAGGGGCGAAACCCAGGCAGGTTGCTCTCTTTGTGCAAATCCCGCTGATTAAGCACGCCCTCGTCGTCAGTGGTTTCTTTGCCATTATCGGCTCGCTGCAGATTTTCGACATTATTATCCCGATGACCAACGGTGGTCCCTCCAACTCGACCCACACCATCGTTACCTACCTCTACAGCTTCGGTCTCTCACGGCTCAATATTGGCTTCGGTAGCGCCGCTGCGGTGGTGCTGTTTGTGCTCGCTATCGGGATCGCCTTCTTTTACCAACGCACCACGGCTAAGGGGAGTAAGGCATGAAAAGTATCACTACCCGAAACACCCTGCGCGTGATCATCCTGATTGTGGTGGCAAGTGTTGTTATTGGCCCGCTGTTAGCGGCGTTTTTCGGTGGTTTTAAGGGCAATTCTGAGCTGCGTACCAATCCGCTGTGGCTGCCCGACAGTTGGGATGCGGGCAATTACATCGGCATCCTGCTGGATGGCAACTTCTGGCGCTACTTGGGGAACTCGTTTTTCATCTCGCTAATGACGGTGTTCTTAACCCTGGTGGTGGGGGCCGCAGCGGCTTATGTGTTTTCACAGATCCGCTTCTTCGGCGCCAAGATGATCCTCTCCTACCTGCTGCTGGGGCTGATGTTTCCCTTCGCGGCGGCCATTTTGCCGCTGTTTATCAAGGTGCGCGATTTGGGCCTGCTGGATACCTACTGGGCGGTGATTCTGCCCCAGACGGCGTTTGGTTTGTCGCTGGCGATTCTGCTGTTTAAGGCCTTCTTCGACCAACTGCCCAAAGAGCTGTTTGAAGCAGCCTATGTGGATGGGTGCAGCTATTTGCGCTTCTTCTGGTCGTTCACGCTGCCGCTCTCGACCCCCATTCTGGCCACCGTGGGCGTGTTTGTGTTTGTGCAGAGCTGGAATAACTTTCTGCTGCCGCTGGTGGTGTTAAACGACCGCTCTATCTACACCTGGCCGCTGGGCATGATGCAGTTCCAAGGGGAGTACCTGACCCAATGGAACATGATTCTGGCCTTCGTGACCTTGACCATCATTCCGGCGGTTATCTTCTTTCTCGCCGCCCAGAAATACATCGTGGCTGGCCTGACCGGCGGCTCTGTTAAAGGATAAAGGAGGATCCCTAATGGACGATGTTATTTACAATCCGATTCTGGCCGGATTCAACCCCGACCCCTCGATTTGCCGGGTAGGCGACGACTACTATCTGGCCACATCGACCTTTGAGTGGTACCCCGGCGTTCAGATTCACTACTCCCGCGACCTGGCTAACTGGGAGCTGATCACACGGCCATTGAGCCGGGCCAGCCAGTTGGATATGCGCGGCAATCCGGACTCCTGCGGCATCTGGGCGCCCTGTTTAAGCTACACCGACGGCCTGTTTTGGCTGGTCTACACCGATATGAAGCGTTATGAGGGTAACTTTAAGGATGGCCATAACTACCTGGTCACTGCCCCGCATATAGAGGGTCCCTGGAGCGATCCGGTCTATCTCAATTCGAGCGGCTTTGACCCTTCACTGTTTCACGATAGCGATGGCCGCAAGTGGCTGATCAACCTGCAGTGGGATTATCGCCAGCGGGAAGGACGGGATCGTTTCGGTGGCATTGTGCTGCAAGAGTACGATGTGGAGCTGCGCCGCCTAGTCGGTGACATCACCACTATTTTCACCGGTACCGAACTGAAACTGACCGAAGGGCCGCACCTCTATCGGCGCGATGGCTGGTACCACCTGCTGGTGGCCGAGGGTGGCACGGGCTACCAGCATGCGGTGACCATGGCGCGTTCAAAAAACCTGACAGGCCCTTATCAAGTACACCCCAATAATCCACTTCTGACGAGTCAACATGATCCTGAAAACCCGCTACAGCGTGCGGGCCATGCGGATCTGGTCGATAGCCCTGAAGGTGACAGCTATCTGGTACATTTATGTGGCCGCCCCTTGCCGGATACCCGGTTGTCACCACTGGGGCGCGAAACCGCTATTCAGCGGGTGGCGTGGGGGGCTGATGGCTGGCTACGGCTCGCCGAGGGGGGCAATACCCCAGCATTGCAGGTGGCGATAAGTGGGGTAACGCAGAAGCCGCCTGCCCTTGAGGAGCGCTACGATTTTGAAACAGACACGCTTCCCGCTGCGTTTCAGTGGCTGCGCACCCCCTACCCTGATCGGCTCTTTTCGCTTACCGAGCGGCCCGGCTACTTACGCCTGTTTGGCCGTGAGTCGGTCGGTTCCTGGTTTGAGCAGGCGTTAGTCGCCCGCCGTCAGGACAGCCTTTACTGCAGCGCCGAAGCGACGCTTGATTTTGAACCTGACGATATTCAGCAGTTTGCCGGGCTGATTGCCTACTACAACCGCTTCAAGTTCCACTACCTGGCGGTGACCCTGAATGACACTGGCGACAAGGTGCTGAGCGTTATCAGTTGCCTGGATGATTGGCCTAACGGGAATCTGGAGATAGCTGATCTGAGCGTGCGCCTTGCCCCTGGCGCCACGATTCGGCTCGGGCTGGATATTCACGCCCGGGAGCTGCGCTTTCGCTATGCCCAAGGTGGCGAGGAGTGGCAGCCGATCGGGCCCGCGCTGGACGCTGGCCTGCTCTCCGACGAAGGCAGCGGTCGCGCCCACGGCTACTTTACCGGCACCTTTTTAGGCATGGCCGCCCACGACATTAGCGGCCGGGGCACCCCCGCCGACTTCCAGGCGTTCTACTATCGCCGCGCCCCTCTTTCAGAGACGAGATAAGCTCATGGCTGAAGTAACACTACGCGACATCGAAAAAACGTTTCATGGAAAAACCACGGTAATCCCTGATTTAAATCTGCATATCGAAGATGGCTCTTTCACTGTGCTGGTTGGGCCTTCGGGCTGCGGAAAATCCACCTTGCTGCGCATGATTGCGGGCCTAGAGACCGTGACCCAGGGCACGATCACTATCGGCGGGGAAGACGTTACCACTGCCGAGCCGAGTGACCGGGATATTGCCATGGTTTTCCAGTCCTACGCGCTTTACCCGCACATGACGGTCGCTCGCAATATCGACTTCGGCATGCGCCTGGCAAAAGTGCCCAGCAAAGAACGAGAAGCCAAAGTCGCCGAGGCAGCACGCCTGCTCAATCTTGAGGATCTGCTGGAGCGTAAACCTGCTGAGCTCTCTGGTGGGCAGCGCCAGCGGGTGGCGATAGGGCGTGCCATTGTGCGCAGCCCCGGCGTGTTTCTGTTCGACGAGCCGCTCTCCAACCTGGATGCCTCGCTGCGCAACCGTATGCGGGTCGAACTGGCTGAGCTGCATCAACGGCTCGAAACCACCATGGTGTATGTCACCCATGATCAGGTCGAGGCGATGACCCTGGCCGACTGCATTGTGGTGATGAACGCCGGGCAGATTGAGCAAATGGGCAAGCCTATGGCGCTCTACCAACGCCCGGAAACGCTGTTTGTCGCTGGCTTTATTGGCTCACCGAAAATGAACTTGATCGAAGGTGACCTAGCAGCGGCTTACGGTGCCACCACGCTAGGTATACGGCCCGAACACCTAGAGGTGAGCCGCGAACAGGGCGAGTGGAAAGGGCGTGTGCGATTCATCGAGAAGCTGGGTGCTGACGCCTTCGCCTATGTAGATAGTGAGCAGACTGGCCCGCTTACCGTCCGCCTCTCTGGCGATGTCGAGCTTAGCCATGGCGATACGCTTTTTATCACTCCTCAGCAGGCCCAGCTCCACGCGTTTGATGCCGATGGAAAGCGGTTGCCTGATGGCGCGTTGCAGCAACCTTCAAACAATCACGAGAGCACCCTATATCACTAACGGTTTTCAATTTTCCAACTACCAATACGTAAAACAACGCTCAATAACAAATCCAAGGAGCTCGACAATGACACAACAACGAACTCTTAGCCGCTCATCCTATATTCTGGTGATTTGCTGTATTGCCGCCATCGGCGGTTTCCTGTTCGGCTTCGACAGTGGTGTGATCAACGGCACGGTGGATGGCCTGCAGACCACTTTTAACTCTGATAGCGCGGGCACGGGGTTCAATGTCGCCTCCATGCTGCTGGGCTGCGCGATCGGTGCTTTCTTTGCCGGTCGCCTGGCGGATCGCTTTGGCCGCCGCACGCTGTTGATCGTGGCCGCGGTGTTCTTCCTGATCAGTGCCTGGGGCTCCGGCGTTGCCGGTAGTTCGATGGAGTTTGTGATATATCGCATTCTCGGTGGGCTTGCCGTCGGCGCCGCCAGTGTCATGACCCCGGCTTATATCAGTGAGGTAGCACCATCGGCCTATCGTGGGCGTTTGGCTACGATCCAGCAGGTAGCTATCATCTCTGGTTTGTTCTTTGCCTTTCTGAGCAACTATGTCTTGGCTTATGTCGCGGGTTCGGCAACCACCGAGCTATGGTTTGGCTTCGCGACCTGGCGCTGGATGTTCTGGATTGAGCTGATACCGGCTGCCGTTTTCCTGGTGGCACTGCTGTTTATTCCAGAAAGCCCGCGCTTCTTGATCAGCACCGGTAAGCAGGGCGAAGCCCGACGTGTGCTTGGGTTAGTAATGCCTGAGCGTGATGTCAGCACTAAAATCGATGAAATTAACACCACTCTGGATCAGGATCACAAGCCACGGTTGAAAGATGTGATCAACCGTTCCACCGGCAAGATGCACGGTATCGTCTGGGTGGGGATTGGCTTGGCGGTTTTCCAGCAGTTGGTGGGCATTAACGTCGTTTTCTACTACGGCGCGGTGCTATGGCAGTCGGTGGGTTTCTCCGAAGGCGATGCGCTACTCATCAATGTGATCTCTGGCGCCGTGAGTATTGGCGCCTGCCTGCTGGCCATTGCGCTGATCGACAAAATTGGCCGCAAGCCGCTGCTTTGGGGTGGTTCGGTAGGCATGGCGGCGACACTGGCGTGCCTCTCTTATGCGTTCTCTACGGCGACGATGGTGGATGGCAGCCTACAGTTATCCAGTGACATGGGCGTATTTGCGCTGCTGTGCGCCAACCTCTATGTGCTGTTTTTTAACGCCTCTTGGGGGCCGGTGATGTGGGTTATGCTGGGCGAGATGTTCCCCAATCAGATGCGTGGCTCGGGGCTGGCGATTGCCGGTCTTTTCCAGTGGCTGGCCAACTTCGGTATTACTATGACGTTTCCTATCATGCTGGCGTCTATTGGGCTGTTCGGGGCTTACGGCTTCTACGCCATCAGTGCCGTTGCCTCGGTCTTCTTCGTTATTTACTTCGTCAAAGAGACGCGCGGTAAAGAACTGGAGGCGATGGCCTACGAATAAGTCACCATGTTGCCCCGATGGCCTGATTAATCGGGGATCATGTGCCTATTTTAAACAGTTTAATCCTAGTTTTTATTAATAAAATCAAACAGTTGGAGCGCGTTTAAAACATATAAGCAATTGTTTAACAATGACTTTTATTAACTATTGGCACAGGCTGGCACGGGCACTGCAATGGATAGGTAAGAGCGTAACAGGTAGGACGACCTGACGCTCTTACACGTTAAACCCAGTGCGATGCTCGCACAGATGTTTAAGTAGCAACGTTTGATAGGAGCAGTATCATGATGAAGACGGAATCTCTCAAGAAACTTGGCATCCTAGGTGTTTCATTTGGCCTGATGGCCAGCCCACTTGCTTTTGCTCAAGTGGATAGCAGCGACGAGTACGAACCGGCCCCGCAAGAAGAAACGCAGCAGGATGAGCAAGGCACCTACAACAGCTACGACACTGAGCAAGACAAAGGTTCGGATGTAGGTACTGAGTACGAAGAGGAAGAGCAAGAATTCACTTACGAAGAAGAGGAAGAGGAGCAAGAAGTCCCCACCACTGATGAAGAGGAGGATGATTCTGGGTGGTAATTGCAACTTTTTAAGGAATAACTTTTCTCGGGCTCAAGGATGAGCCAACGGATGCCCCGCCAACTGCGGGGCATCTTTGTGTGTGGCCGTTAACACTATCAACCAAAGCGGACGATATAATTTCACGCTAAAGTGTTAAGCACCTTTATGCTTAACCAATGCCTACGGTGCCCACAAGGATGTCTAGATGCCTCTGAACTGGAAGGAAGTTCCCCAGCTGCCCAAGGCGGAAGGCCGCATAGAGACGATAGATTTAGCCCGAGGTCTCGCTATTGGCTTAATGATTATAAGCCACGCGGTCAGTGGTTTAGTGGGTATTCGCAATGTGCCCGACTGGGGCATGGTGCCTGTCCATTTTCTGACAAAATTCTCTTCCTCGCTGTTTATCCTGGTGTTTGGCATTGCACTGGCCGTGGCATTTCTTTCTCATACCCAAAGCGACGATTGGCCTAAACGCCGTTTAAAGCTGTGGCTACGCGCTGTAGAAGTGTGGTTCTGGTACAAAGCGCTGCTCGTTATTGAAATGCTGCCGTTCTATCCGCCTAGCGATATCGTTGATGCCCTGCTCTACGGGCGTTTTGCGATTTGGGTTGAAATCTTAGGCTTTTACGCCATCGCGCTGCTTTGGGTGCCGCTGGTTTTGCCGCTATGGGCGCGGGCGCCGCTGTGGAGCCGACTCGCCACGATTGGCGTGTTAATCGCGTTGACCGTTTGGCTGCAGAGCCTTACCTTCGGCGGCAACGATATTTTGAAGGCGCTACTAGTCGATCACGAAGACCACTACACCTGGGGGCAAATCAGCCGCGCACCGATGATTCTCGTCGGGTTGCTGATCGGTGAGGCACTGCTGCGCTGCTATTTTGAACCGGCCACGCGGCGGCGATTGGTGCTTATTCTGCTAGGTTTAGGTGCACTGATGGTTGCGGGGTTTTATGGGTTGGCATTTGCCAGTGGCGATGTGCACGCGGCCATGCTGGCGGTGGCGAACAATGTAGGCAAACATCCGCCTGGGCTAGCATTTATGCTGTTTAGCCTGGGTGGGGCGCTGGTGCTATTGGCTTTTGCACTTGCTGGCGGCGCCAAGGCGGCAAAGGCGTTAATGCCGCTGACGATTGTTGGTTCAAATGCGCTTATGGCGTTTATTTTCCATATTGTGATGATCTTTTTAGTGCTGCGCTTTCTATGGGAAGGTGAGGGAATGTATACCTATCCACAGGCACTGGGCGTGGGCGGGTTGTTGATACTTGGCGCCGCGGGGTGGATCTGGTTGACCCGCTGGATGGCTAGACACCGCTAATTACTACTTATATTTCTGGAGCCTACGATTTGCGACACTGGATTCAACGCGGAGTGATTGCCTTGGGGCTGTTAATAGCGCTGCCTGTCCACCCTGAGAGTTACGAGACCAGCGGCTACGCTACACATTGGTACTATGAGGTAGATAAACAGAGCACCTGGCAGGGCGATTTAACCGCGCGTCTACAGGCTATCGAAGGTGTCTTTGAGGGCGAGTTGGGCGTTTATGTGCAAAACCTTGCCAGTGGCGAGGCCTACTCCTGGCGCGCCGACGACCCTTGGTACTTAGCCTCACTGATTAAAATACCGGTGGCAGCCCAGGTACTCGCTGAACGCCAAGCGGGCACCTTAACACTGGATGAGCGGCTAACGCTTGCTCAAAGCGATTTTGTTGATGGCGCAGGCCCCACCAACTGGCACGATCCCGGTACGCCGATCTCCATTCGTTACCTAATGGAGCAGATGATTACCGTCAGTGATAACACCGCTTCCGATATGTTGATTGATCGTGTGGGACTGGAAGCAGTGAATCAACGCGCCCGAACCATGATCGCGGCAAGTGGGGGCAACCCCGATGACATTGGCCCCATCTCTAAATTAGTGGGAGTACGCCAGGGGGTTTATGGTGAGCTGCATCCAGATGCACGCGCGCTGGGCGGAATGGATTTTATCGCCCTGCGCCAGCACCCGGTCAGCCAGCGCGGGCAGGCGCTAGCCCGCGCCCTGGGTGTCAACGCGGATACCTTTACTCAGCCGGACTATGACCACGCTTTCGATGCTTACGAAGCAACAGGTGAGAATGTAGGTACGCTAAGAGCTTACGGTGATCTGCTGGCTAGCTTACGCCCTGTCCAACAAGGACGTGCCATGGAGGATTTAGATGCCGAGCAGCGACAGGCACTTTTGGAAATTATGCAGCGAACCAGTTCCGGCAAACAGCGTCTTAAAGCTGGCCTCGGAAGCGGCATAAGCTTTGCCCACAAAACCGGTACTCAGCAGCGGCGGAGCTGCGATGCAGGGATTGCCGAACGTGGCAATGCCGATAGTGCAACACAAGGGCCGTGGGTGATTGTCAGCTGTACTCGCGGCCCTGTGGCGGTGAGTGCCCACGAACGAGCCTTGACCAGCGTAGGTGAAGCGTTGCGCTATAGCGGTGCTCTCGGCAAGCCGTGATAAACTACCGCCCTTTTAAAAATGACACCCCAGATAGAACATCACAGAAAGAACATCAAACTCAGTCAGGAGAAATTTATGACACGCGCCAGCGCCCGCCACATTTTGGTCAGCAGTGAAGAGCAGTGCTTAGCACTGAAAGAAGAGATCCAAAACGGCCGCGACTTTGCCGAAGTCGCTAAAGAGCACTCCAGTTGCCCCTCCAGCCGTCAAGGTGGCGACCTGGGCAGCTTTGGCCCAGGTCAAATGGTGCCCGAGTTCGATAAAGTCGTCTTCAACGATGAAGTAGGCCAGGTACACGGCCCGGTGAAAACCCAGTTTGGTTACCACCTACTGGAAATTACCGAACGCTCTTAACTTTTCCACCAAACGCTCTTAATTCTGCCTAAAAGGCCGTCAAGCGCCGCGACCATGGTGTTTAAACTATCGAGTCGCGGCGTGAGGAGTACGCCTTGAACGACCCAATTATTGCCATTAACGGCCTGAATAAAACCTACGAAGGTGGCTTTCAGGCGTTAACGCACATTGATTTAACCATTCAGCGTGGCGAGATCTTTGCTCTGCTTGGCCCCAATGGGGCAGGTAAGACCACGTTGATCAGCGTGGTGTGCGGTTTGGTCAATCCAACCGCTGGCCATGTGCTGGTAGATGGTTTCGACAATATTACCCACTACCGCCAGGCCAGGGAGCGCATTGGGCTAGTGCCCCAAGAGCTAACCAACGAAGCGTTTGAAACCGTCTGGAATACCGTCAGTTTCAGCCGCGGCTTGTTTGGCAAGGCGCCCAACCCTGCCCATATCGAAAAAGTGCTCAAGTCGCTGGCGCTTTGGGATAAGCGCAACAACCGCTTGATGACACTCTCGGGTGGCATGAAGCGTCGCGTGCTGATCGCCAAAGCGCTCTCCCATGAGCCACGCATACTGTTTCTCGATGAACCCACTGCCGGGGTGGATGTAGAGCTGCGCCGCGAGATGTGGGAGGTCGTGCGCCAACTGCGTGATAACGGCGTGACCATTATTCTAACTACCCACTACATCGAAGAAGCCGAAGAGATGGCCGACCGTATCGGCGTTATCAATCGCGGTGAGCTGGTGTTGGTGGAAGAGAAGGCTGCGTTGATGAGCAAGTTGGGCAGCAAGCAGCTAACGCTCAACCTGCACAGTCCGCTAACCGATTTGCCCGCCACGCTGCAGCGCTTTGAGCTGAGCCTTGCGGCGGAAGGGTATGAATTGATTTATACCTACGACGGTAGCCAGGAAGAGGACGGCCACGCGATTTCAGAACTATTAACGGCCTTGGAGCGGGAAGGCATTACGTTTAAAGATCTGAATACCCGACAGAGTTCGCTTGAAGATATTTTTGTCGATCTGGTTAATCCTAAGGAGCGTGCATGAACCTTCACCCTGTTCGCGCTATCTATATGGCGGAAATGGCCCGCACGCGACGCACGCTACTGCAAAGCATTGTCTCGCCGGTGATCTCGACATCGCTCTACTTTGTGGTGTTTGGTGCAGCGATTGGTTCACGCATCAGTGAGGTCAACGGCGTCAGCTATGGCGCCTTTATTGTACCTGGACTGATTATGCTGATGCTGTTGACCCAGAGCGTCTCAAACGCCTCTTTCGGCATCTTCTTTCCCAAGTTTTCCGGCAGTATTTACGAGCTGCTTTCGGCGCCTATCTCGCATTTAGAGATCGTGATTGGCTACGTGGGGGCGGCGGCTTCGAAATCGATTCTGCTGGGACTGATTATTCTGGCGACCTCGGGCTTGTTTGTACCGCTAGAGATCGCTCATCCGTTCTGGATGCTAACCTTTCTGGTGCTAACGGCCGTCACCTTTAGCCTACTGGGCTTTATTATCGGGATTTGGGCCGATGGCTTCGACCGGCTACAACTGGTGCCGCTGCTGGTGATTACCCCGCTGACCTTTCTGGGGGGCAGCTTCTACTCTATCGATATGCTGCCGCCGTTCTGGCAAACCATTACCCTGGCTAACCCGGTGGTGTATCTGGTAAGCGGCTTTCGCTGGAGCTTTTACGGCATCAGCGACGTTAGCCTAGCGGCGAGTGTCGGCATGATTGCGCTATTTCTCGTAGCTTGCCTGGGTACGATTGGCTGGATTTTCCGTACCGGCTATCGCCTGAAGCCATAATCGCCCTTTAACTCACCATTCACCCTTCACCACTGGACGTTAGTAAACCCTTATGCCGCTACTGCAAAGTATTGTGCACCGCCTAGACCCGACCCTTGACGGTGAGCGATTGACGCTGACCGCCGCACCTGCCCCTTCGCCCAGTGACGACACGGTAATGGCGAGCCTGGTGGGTGCGCTCAACGATACCTACAACACCAAGCCCAAAGGCTGGGGGCGCTTCGCTGAAGAGGGTGAGCAGGCCGGGCCGCTGGCTATGTGGCTGCGTGATTATCTGGCGGACAATAAGAGCTTTGCTGAGTTGTCAGTAGACTTAGCTGAGCGGCTTGCCAAGCAGCTTCAAGAGCAGCTGTCAGTAAGTGGTTACTTAGTGATCAGCCACCAACGCCAGGGTGATACCGAAACGCTGCTAATGGCCTTGGTGCATCAGCGTGAAGGGATCGGTATTAACCCTGATCACCATGCGGTGCCCGCCGCCCAGCTCAATACCAGCCAGCTCACTCTGGCGGCGCGCATCAACCTCACCCAGTGGCAGAGCGATGCGCCGAATGCGCAGTATGTGTCGTTCTTAAAAGATCGCGGCGGTAAGAAGCTCGCCGAAGGCTTGGTCGCGCTGCTGGGGATGGAGGAGGGCGTCGATGCCCCGGCGGAAACCCGTACGCTGCTCAAAGCGTTTAGCGACTACGTCGAGAAAGAGGATTATGACGACGAAGTCAGCCGTGAAAAAACCGATACGCTGGTGGATTACGCCAATGAGCAGCTGCGCCGCGGCGAGCCGATGACCCTGGAAGAGCTGTCCGGGCTGGTAGACGAACAGCAACCCAAAGCCTTTTACGAGCATATACGTAACGCCGATTACGGGCTCTCGCCGGAGATTCCCCCCGATAAGCGCACCTTAAGCCAGTTCCGCCGTTTCACCGGGCGTGCCGGAGGCGTCTCCATCAGCTTTGACTCCCACCTGCTGGGCTCAAGCATCGAGTACGACGCCGCCCAGGATCGCCTGATTATCAAGCAAGTGCCCAAGCAGTTGAGAGAGCAGCTTACCAAGAAGGATTGAGGTAAGGACGACGCTGTAGCTACCTAGGAGCCCCCTATGCTGAATGCCATTACTGATTTCTTCCAGCGCACGCTGGCGCAGCCTGAACAGCGTGAAAACCAAGCGCTGACCCTGGAACTCGCTACCGCCGCACTGCTGTGTGAAATCATCCGCGCTGATTACGACACCACCGATGAAGAGCTTGCCGCGTTGCGTCTTATGCTTACCGAGCGCTACCAGCTCAGTGCGAGCGATGTGGAAGAGCTAATGACGTTGGCACAGGCAGAAGCGGATGAGGCCGTCGATCATTACCAGTTTGTTAGCCTGATCAAAGAGCACTATAGCTACGACCAGCGCTGTGAGCTGGTCGCGCAAATGTGGCAACTGGCCTGGGCTGACGGCAACGTTGACCCGCTTGAAGAGCACCGTATTCGTCGCTTGGCGGATTTACTGTATGTTAGCCACAGCGATTTTATCCGTACCAAACTGCACGTAGAGGAGCGCAATAAACCCGATGCATAACCGTAACGAAGACTCGAATTTAATGGATTTAATCAGCTCGATAGAGCAAATGGAGCAGGATGCTTCGCGGGTCAGCGTTGACGATGTTGTTCATGCCGTTGGGCGGCGCTCGTTTGGGCCGCTATTGCTAGTGGCTGGTTTAATTACGCTCACGCCTATTATTGGCGATATACCCGGTATGCCGACCTTAATGGCCGCATTGGTATTACTGGTTTCCGTACAGCTGCTAGCGGGAAGTGAAGCGTTTTGGCTGCCCCGTTGGTTACTAAAACGCTCTCTCTCCCGTCAGAAATTTGATAAAGGCATTCAGCTAATGAAAAAGCCTGCCCGCTGGATAGATGGACTATTGCGGGTACGGTTACCTTGGCTGACGGGCTATATCGGTATTCGGGTAACAGCCGTGGTGTGTCTATTGATTGCCTTGGCCATGCCACCGATGGAGTTTATTCCCTTTTCGGCCAACGGGGCGGGTCTTGCACTTACCCTGTTAGGGTTAGGCTTGGTTGCTCGTGATGGTATCGCGCTGCTGCTGGGGTTCGTGCTGTTCGGTGCCACCTGCGCCTTCATTACGATGAGCCTGATATAACAAAATCTGAGATAACAAAAGGAGTATCGGCATGTCTGATCCGGTTTCAACGCCGCCGCCTAAGCCCCCAGAGAGCCAGAATGATTGGGAGCGGCGCATTGAGACGGCGTTATGGAACTCACGCTTTTTGGTGATGTTAGCGGTCGTCCCCAGCCTATTGGGATCGTTAATGCTGTTTATTGTTGGCACTGTCGATATTTTCAAGGTGGTCGCCGACGTAATGAGTTACTACCTATTAGGGGGCACCCAGGACATCCACGACAGCCTAGTGCCCGATATCATTATTGCGGTGGATATCTATCTGATTGCTATTGTATTGCTGATTTTCGGCTTGGGTGTTTACCGGTTATTTGTTTCCCGCATCGATCAAGCCGAAGAGAGCAATTTGCGTCACCCCTTTAATGTCGCCTCGCTAGACCAATTGAAAGATAAAATCGCCCGGGTGGTGATTCTAGCGGTGATCATTGAGTTTTTCCGCGCCGTGGTCGACATTCGCTTTGCCACGCCCCTGGAAGCCATCTATTTAGCGCTTTCTGTTCTGGCGCTGGCAGCCGCGCTCTATTTGATGAGCCTTGGCCACAAAGGTGAGTAAGCGTTAGCGCACCTGCGAACTGCCCGTGCTACTCACCGTTCTCTATTAACAAACGTTCCACCAGCCTATTTAACTGCTGCTGGAACTGCCCGCCGGGCGAGGGTGGGTTCGGGTCTGAAGTGATCACCACGGTCATTTCACGCTCGGGAATAACGAACAGCGCCTGGCCGCCGTATCCGCGCCCGTAGTACACATCTTTGTCCGCCAACTGGGTAATAAACCAACCGTAGCCATATCCGTCCCCAGTCCAGCGTGATGTGCCGCGCGGCTGCCATGATTCTTCTACCCAGCCCTCCGGCAGAACGCGCTGTTCGTCTCCTGCCTCATTAAACACGATGCCATCATTCCGATACAGCTCGCCCACCTCTATCAGTGCTCGCGGCGAGAGCTGCATATCATTGCCGCCAAAGTAAATCCCTTGCGGGTCGCGTAGCCAGGGACGAATGGTGATATTGAGCGGTTCCCCCAATAGGCGCTGGGCAAGGGCGTGAGTCGACTCGCCGCTGGCGTGGGTGAGCGCAGCGGAAAGCAAGTGGCTGGTGCCGGTGGAGTAGAGCATCCGCCCACCGGGTTCATCCACAAAAGGGCGGGTAATTGCATCGTTCACCCAGTTAGCGCTGGCGACCCAGGCGCTGTAATTGCCGCCTGACGTTCGTTCTAGCCCTGCCTGCTGGGCGAGTAGGTGCGCTACGGTGATTTCATTAACACGCGGGTCGGTGCCGCTCGGTAGATGATCGCCAAATAGCGCCACCATAGGTTGCTCAGCGGATTCAATGATGCCCGCTTCAATCGCTGCACCGGTAATAGCAGCCAGCACGGTTTTGGACAGCGATTTAATGTTGGCAGGTGAGGCCACCCCCGGCCCACCCTGGTGCAACTCATGGATAATTTCACCATCGTAGGCCACCACCACGCTATGTACGCGGTCTAGTTGGCGGGTTTGCCGGTCTAGCGCCTGGAGTGCATCTGCAGAAGGTTCATTCGCTGAGGCATAGGTGGTGGGTAACAACGAAATAACAGCAAACGAAACAAGCAAAGCAGTAGCGCGCATCGCAACACCTTCGGTATAAGTGGCAAAGGTTCGAGGTTTAGAAGTAGCAGAGGTTCCGCAGCACATGCACAGCCTTTTTCTAAGAGGGAAATGCAGCGATATTACGCAAAAACTGAAAAAGCCTGCTAGGCTAGGAGTGTCGATTCATGGGCAAGCAAGCCTTTGATTTCCCTAAAACGCAATAAGCAAGGAG
>CEGF01002267.1_pt1 | contig 14769 bp, 11 predicted proteins | sample 306341 | NCBI WGS metagenome assembly CEGF01 (sample SAMEA2755655, study PRJEB7226) | microbial mat metagenome | biome: microbial mat; feature: hypersaline; material: grass silage | place: USA | collected 2014-02-19 | depth 0 m
TCGATGACCGACATGATGGTGGCTGATCCGGAGACGATGACACCGGTGCCGCGGGACGGCGTCAGCCTCGGCGAGCTGTTCGTGCGTGGTCACAGTGTCATGAAAGGCTATCTCAAGAATCCGCAGGGCACCGAAAAAGCCTTTGCCGGCGGCTGGTTCCATACCGGTGACCTGGGGGTGTGGCATGAGGACGGTTACGTGGAGATCAAGGACCGTTCCAAGGACATCATTATTTCCGGCGGCGAGAACATCTCCACTCTGGAAGTGGAGAGTGTGTTGTATGCCCACCCGGCGGTACTGGAAGCGGCGGTGGTGGCCGGCCCTGATCCGCATTGGGGAGAAATTCCCTGTGCCTTCATCGCCTTGAAGGGCGGGCTTTCGGTCAGCGAGGAGGACATCGTCAGCCATTGCCGGGAGGGCCTGGCGGGCTTCAAGTGCCCCAAAAAAGTGTTCTTCGTCGACGAGTTGCCAAAAACCTCCACCGGCAAATTCCAGAAACATGTGTTGCGGGAGCAACTCAGCGCCTGATTTCCCTGCGTTCTTCCGGGGGCTCTTCCCCCGGAAGCTTTTTTCCCGCTCATCCTTTGGTCAGGCCATTGAAGGCCAAGGCCTCCAGTGCGTCTCTCCAAAGAACCCCGTCAGTCCGACTGAAACCTGTCCGCGAGCAATTCCTTATCCCCAATTTGGGGGATGCGGACCGGTGGGTGCCGGTGGTTTCCTTATGTCATTGAACGATTTCAACAGTACTGGAGGGACCATGAACGCATTCAAATATGGATCAGTGGCGCTGGCGGTGATGCTCACCGCTTGTGGCGGAGGGGGATCATCATCCGGCGGCGGCGGAGAGCCCGAGCCTTCAGTGAAGACGGAAACAGGGGTATTCACCGATAGCGCCGTCGCTGGCATCAACTACCAGACTTCTCCCGGGAACAGAAGCGGCAAGACCAGTGTCCTGGGTGAATACGATTACGTCGAGGGTGACACGGTTACTTTCATGATCGGTGGTATTCCGTTGCCGACGGTACAAGCAACGGGTCGGGTGACCCCCGCGGACATGGGCAGTGATGCGAACCCGGATCAAGTGACCAATATTTTGCGGTTGCTTCAGTCCCTGGATGATGATGGCAATCCGGATAACGGCATTACCATCAGTGATGCGACACACGCTGCTCTGGTCAATGCTGAGTTGCAGCTCGAATTGAGCGCTACCGCGTTTGAATCGCAGTTTGATTCAGAGGTGAAATCCCAAACCAACGCAACTCTGATCAGCGCTGAAGAAGCCGAAGCGCATTTCGCCGAATCCCAGCAAGCGGATCTGCGAGGAAGTTGGGTGTTTGTCGAACCGGCGGGGGAGAGCAGCAATGGTCTCGGGCCCAATGGTGAAGAGATCAATGTGCTGACCTTCATGGATTATGGGCGTTATATCATAGCCCACAAATATGGTAACGATGATCAAGGCGCCGCCACGGTGGAATGGGGATACTACGACTGGGATCCGGAGACCGGTGCTGTCACGTTTGAGGTAGAAGGCAATTCGGATGCCAATGGCGGATTGTGCAGCAATGAGCAAGAGTGTAGTAACACTATTAGGCTGGTTGGCGGTGAGCTGCTCCTCGGAAGCGAGTCTGGCGCCGAAGCCCCTTTCCAGGCGATTAAGGATTCTGATAATACCTTTGTGGGCGCCTGGTACCTGCCAGAGGAGTACGGTTTCAACGTGCTCACCATTCTGGACGACAGCCACTATGTGGTTGCGCACTCCCGCAATGAAGAGGTTTATGAAGGCGGTACTCTTCTCGCCGCATCTTCGGAATGGGGCACCTATAGCCTCAACGGTGGGCAGTTTCAGGTAACCGGCGTGGAGCAGGAAACCGATGGCCCGGGGGGGCTGTACGATTCCAGCAGCGAAGGTGAGGCTGGTGCGTCGGCTTCCTTGGAAGCAACGGCCTATGGCGATCTTCGGATGGCATTCGATGAAGAAGACGTCATAACGTTTGGGCGTATTGGCCGCTTCGCCGTGGCGCTGGAGGATCTGGCCGGCGATTCCAGCGTCGCGGTAGTCGAGCGTGAGAGTGAGGGTTTCTTCGAAGGGATGGAAGTTGGTTTCAGCATTGATCTGGTTGGCGAAGATGACACGGCCAATATTTATCTCAACGCGGATGGTACAGGTACGGTCACCTTCTCTCCTGGTACCGAGGACGAAGAATCAAGCACCATTGATGCACCCTGGACAGCCACGGCAGGCGGCACTCTGATGTTTACTGAAACCATGTTGGACGATTCCACAGGCAGTTGGACGCTTGCGCCCATCAAGAATAGTGACTCGAGTTCTGTGCTCGTCGATTTCCGCCATATTGATGGTGGCAGCGAGAGCTTGCTCGGGTTTTTCATCAGTGACGTGGCAAATCCCGCCGCAGAAAATACTCCTCAGTAATGCCTTGTAATCAATAGCGTGGAAAGGGGAGCAATGTCTCCCCTGTCTTCCGTTGGCAGAGCATCAGGAAAAGCCGCGATGGTCTGATGGAGACTCGGGGGCAAGCCCAAGATGACGTGAGTTGGGGGCAAGACCGGAGTGACGGAGAGGCGTGTTAACGCAACAACGCCGCCAGAATCCGGCTGATCAGTTCCCCCTGCCGGGAGCAGCCGGTTTTCTGGAAGATATGTTTGATCTGCGTGCGTACGGTGGAGACCCCGCGGCCCAGTTGCCCGGCGATGGTCTGCACGTCATGCCCCGCCACTAACCGTTCACAAACCTGCGCTTCAGCCCGGGTCAAGTCGAAATAGGTCGCGATATGTTCCGCGCTGGGAAGAAGGCGGTTGTCCGGTTCATAGACGCTGACCAGGGCACCTCCGGCAAGCAGTTCGCTGCTTTCGATGGGACGGATCACGAAGATCAGCGGCGTTCGCCCTGCACGTTTGAGAAACAGGGTTTCGCTGTAGTAACCCTCCTTGCCCATGCTGGAGCGAACCACCTGGGCTGAGGTGCGAAAGAAGGCGGCCTGCACGTTCTTTTCGGCAAAGGTGAAACGTTCGTCGCGGATATTCAGGCAGCGCTCTCGGTTAATCAGATCGCGTGCGGCCTTGTTGGAATACAGCACGGTGGCTAGGCTGTCGAGTACAAAGGTGGCATCGGGGAGAACATCAATGACCGCTGACAGGGATGACGCTGCCTTGCTGCGGGTTTCCAGTTGCCGATATAGCTGCACGGTCTGGCGGATATGAGGAACCAGCCGGTTGAGGGCACTCAGTTCCGCCTGCTGATAAGGTCCCTGACCCACTGTGCGCTGAATGGTCAGGACAAAGGTGTGGGTGCGGGTGCTGTCAACCACCAGCCAGGCGGAGTCCAGCATGTCTTGCTCGTTCTCCCATTTGGAGTAATCGGCGTCGGGTTGAAAATCCGGCAGCAGCGGCAGGGCTGACTGGAAGAGCCCTGGTGCCTGTTTGATTGCCTGATTGCTCACCACATCCTGGGCGATCATGTTGTTTTCCAGATACCAGTCAAGGAACTCTTCCGACAGGCCGTGATACCAAAGATGTTCCATGCGCAGGGGCTGACGGTGAATCACCAATAGCTGGGCGGCACAGCCGTTGATGGCGCCAGTCAGTTTTTCCAGAAAGGCGTGAAAGCCTTCCTGGTGAGTCAGAGAGCGGTACAGTGTTTGAAGCAGATCAGGCTCATTCTGTAGTACTGGTGCCATGGTTTTTCCTGGTTGTCATTGGGACATCCCCTACACAAATTCAGCTCTGCCATCCCGGGTCCGGTTCGCGATGACAGTGCGCGGGATGACATTGTCTTGTTTTCTGATTGGTGTGTATTTTTATCCCAACGCCCGCACCAGCATGGCCACCAGTTCGGTTTGCTTGCGATAGCCGTTTTTGGCCAGCAGGTTCTTGATGTGCTGGCGGGCGGTATGGATGGATATTTGTTTTTCTTCGGCGATCGCGCCGGCACCCAGGCCCTGGATCAATGCCGCCGCCACGGCGGCTTCCGCCGGGGTGCATTGAAACAGGGTTTGTATCCGTTCCAGGTCCGGCACCGGCTCTATATCGAAACTGAACAGTTCCGCGAGAACACCGTTGTTTTCGACACTTTCGGCGACCAGCGGTGTCAGGCAGATGGCAAGGCGCTCAGGTCCGTTGTGGATAAACAGGGTGGGGGTGTCCAGATGGCCCTTGTGGGAATGCACAATGCAGGTGCTGATGGCGTCGTGCAATTTGCGACTCAGGCGTTTGTCACTGCTGTGCAGACGCTGGTCTTCACCTATGAAGAGGTTGCCGGTGTGGGTCAGCAGGTTTCGGGCGGCATCATTGGCCTGGGCAATGCTGCCCAGCGCGTTGAATACCACCAGCGGCTTGTTTACATGGTTAAGCGCCATGGCCAGGTTTTCGTTGTCGCTGTTTGATTGGTACAGCTTCAGGTGCAGGGCAACGGCATTCTCGATATGCGGGGCCAGCAGATTCATCTGCAGGAGTTCGTCATCGGTATAAGGCCCGAAATCCTGGTGGCGGTTCGCCATGAAAACCACATTGGTGCCGTTTTCCCGGGTCACCAGCATGCCGGCGCTGTCGCCCATGCCCACTGCTTCCGCCCAGGCCCTGCTTTCCGGGCCGAGGATATCGAGGATGGTGCGGCTGCTATCGCCGCCCAGAAAAGAATCGAACTGTCGCGGGGGGAGCTGCGCATAGCGGGTCAGGGCTTCGTCTTTTTCCGGCAAGTCGCTGTTGATATACCACTCCTCGAACCCTTCCGGGTAGCCGAAGGTCCAGCCGTACACCATGCGCTGCGGATTGGAGGTAACCCCGAGAATCCCTCCCTGTAAAGCCTTGAAGTGTTGTTGAAAGGCATCGAAGAAAGACTGAAAGCCGGTATTGTCGTGCAGGCATCGGTACAGGGTGCTTACCAATTTGTTGTACGCCTGAAGTGTGTTCCCATCCAGTGATGGAAAAGGCAGGCTGGCGTCCTGGTCCGACTGGGGAACCATCGTCAGGTCTTGCGTTTTCACTGTTTTAACTCCTGGCTAGCTGATCTGCACGACCCCGGACAACAGAGTGCGGATCACATCCTGCTGCTTATTAACACCCATTTTCAGGTAAATGCTTTTCAGTTGGCTGCGAATGGTCTCCACACTGACTCCATGCTGCTCACTGATCTGCATGGTGGACAGGCCGTTGACCAACCCCATGGCGACACTGGCTTCGGTGGGCGTCATGCCATACAGAGAGCGCAACGCCTCGGCCGGCAGATTGAAGGTGGAATCCGGGTCGCACAGGTACAATGCCACGCCGCCGGCGGACTGGTCCTCATGGTCCGGGGAGTTTTCCAGTGGCGCGAGCATCAGGTTGAGGGCGTGTTCCCGGTCAGGATGATGGAGACCAATAGCCTGATTACGAGTGGTGACGTCCCGTCGGTCGGTCGTGACCAGTTGGGCCAGCAAGGCCTGAAAGTGCTGGTTTTCCTGCGGATAGTGGGCATGTATCTGACCATTGCTATTGATGGTCAATGCCTTGTGCTGCGAGAGCAGGGCTTCGGCGACCGGATTGCGGTAGTTCACAAGACCATCCGGCCCGAGGATGATCAATCCGGTCATGAAACGCCCCAAAGCGGACTCGAGAGTCTGCTGCCGACAGCGCAGGCGGTGGAATTCCTTGTGAATGCGCAGTGCTCTTTTGAAATGGGGATAGAGTTGCTGCAAGGTCAGGCAGTCATCGTCGGAGAACGGCGCGGCCTGAAATGAGCGGTGCAGGCCGATCCCCACATGCCATTCATCGTCGTTGTAGACATTCATGGCAGCCAGAAAACCGATGTCATTGGGTTTGAGCACCAGCCGGTAATAGAAGGGATGCTCGGTGCGTACATCTTCCGCCCGGATAAGCTGGTGGGCTTTGCCCAGTGGCGCGCGGCGTTGCAGTTGAAACGTGTAGTCGTATCGGGATATGCCGAAGCGATAGGCCGCTCGTACCGGTTTGGGCAGGCCGTGGGCACCGATCATGCCACGGGTTCGGCCCTCATGATCTTCCAGAAGGATGGCTCCGGAGCGGGCATTGAGCAGTTGGCACAGGCCAGTAGCCACTGCGTCCCAGTGCCCCGGATTGTAGGAGGCTTCGTAGATTTCCCCAACAAAACCAAGTAGCTCGTTGGTCAATGAACAATTCTCCGTGGTGCCGGCTTCAGTTGAGCTGGAAGCGCGGAGGTCGACGATACGTTTGGCCCTGATCGGAGATTCTTCTCTTATGAAAAGGGCGTGTTTTAAACAATATAGGCGACCAGATAAAAATGTGAAATATGTCACATGTTTCGTTCGGAGAGGCGGTCCCGGTAAACCGTCCGCGAAAGGGGCTGGGTTCTTGGCATTATCTCTAATGGAGATGTTACTCTCTTTAATCATTGCGAAGAGAGATTTAAAGCATGCTGATCCGATCCTTGGAAATCTTTCAGGCCGTGGTGGAGAGCGGCAGTTTCAGTGCCGCCGCCGAGCGCCTGCACACGGTGCAGTCCAATGTCACCGCCCACATCAAGAAGCTGGAAAGCGAGTTGGGCGTGCGCGTGTTGGAGCGCCGCAATCCGGTGGCGCTCACTTCCGCGGGGCACCAGCTGCTGGGATACGCTCGCCGAATCGGCGATTTGCACAGTGAGGCGCTGAATCACTTCAAGGGAGGTGGCGAACCCACCGGAGAATTGCGCCTGGGCAGCATGGAAACCACCGCCGCCGTGCATTTGCCGAAAGTGCTGCCCGCCTTCAGCCGGCGCTGGCCGGCGGTCTCCTTGAATTTGCGCACCAGTCCTTCCGCCTGCTTGCTGGACGAACTTCGCGAGGGGCGCCTGGACGCCGCGTTCGTAATTGCCGGTAACGTCGGCGACGGTCTGATCATGAGGCCGGTGTTCCGCGAACGGCTGGTGCTGGTGAGTGGGCGGCCGCTCGATGGCGTGCCGTCCGCGGCGGAATTGTCACGCACCTCCTTTTTGTCCTTCCGCCAGGGCTGTGGTTACCGGCAGACGGTGTCGGTGCTGCTGGCGGAGCAGGGCGCGCCCCCCGCGCCGATCCATGAATTGGGCAGCCTGGACGCTATTCTGGGCTGTGTCAGCTCGGGTATGGGGCTGGCGGTATTGCCGGAATCCACGGTGCGCCAGTACCGCCATCGCTATCCATTGCACTCGGTGGCCCTGCCGGAAGCGTTGTCGGCGGTGACCACCGCCATCGCCACCGCCGAGGAGAATACCTGGAGCCGGCCGTTGCGGGCCTTCATGGAAGGGCCCTGGTTACCGGATCTGGACGAGCCGTCGCGGCCAGCGTTGGCTTCGGCGTAGTCCGGTAATGATCGGTTTGGCCATGACAAAATAGTCGGTTCTGACGAATACCCGCCGTCTTCTCCCAGGCAACATCAAGGGTTGACGCCTGCCGGGCGACATCCAAAAAACAACAACACTAGGAGAGGTTCATGAACACGGAAGCCAGTCTGCGCCATCCGGGTCTGCACGCGCGGGTGAAGCCCGATCATCCCGCCGTGATTCTGGCGGATACCGGTCGCAGTATGAGTTATGCGGAGCTGGACGCCTTCGCCAACCGCCTGGCCCGGGTGCTGCAGAACGAGGGGCTGGATTACGGCGATCACATCGCCTGTTTGCTGGAAAACCGCCTGGAGTGTCCGGCGGTCCAGTGGGGCGGCCATTATGCCGGTCTGTATTACACCTTCGTCAGCACCCGGCTGAAACCGGAAGAAGTGCTCTATATCCTTGAGGATTGCGAGGCCCGGGTGGTGATCCTCAGTGCGCAAACCGCCACCCCGGAACTGGTTGAGGCCATCGGTGAGCTGCCATTGGCGCCGAAGATCTTCATGCTGGATGAGCCGTTACCGGGATGTGAGTCCCTGGAACAGGCCATGGAAACGCAATCTCCGGAGGCGCTGCCCGGCGCCCGGGAAGGCAGCGACATGCTCTATTCTTCCGGCACTACCGGCCGTCCCAAGGGGGTGAAACCAGAAATCAGCGGCTTGCCGGTGGGCAGCACCGAAACCCTTGCGGGGTTGATTGAACTGGCGTTCGGCGGCAATGGTGACATGGTCTACCTGTCGCCGGCGCCGTATTACCATGCCGCGCCGCTGAAATGGACCCGTGGCGTGCTGGTGCTCGGCGGCACCGCGGTGATCATGGAGAAATTCGATCCTGAGCGGGCGCTGGAGAACATCCAGAAGTACAAGGTCACCCATAGTCAGTGGGTGCCGACCATGTTCCACCGCATGCTGCACCTGCCCGAGGAGGTGCGTAACCGCTATGACGTTTCCAGCCTGAAAATGGCGGTGCACGCGGCGGCGCCCTGTCCGGTGACCACCAAGCAGGCGATGATCGACTGGTGGGGCCCGGTGATTTATGAGTACTACGGCAGCACCGAGGGCGCCGGTCTGACCATGACCAACAGCGAGGACTGGAAGAGACACACCGGCACCGTGGGCAAGGCGATCTACGGTACCCTGCATATCGTCGACGAGGAAACCGGCGAGGAACTGCCCGTTGGCCAGGAAGGTGCCATCTACTTCTCCGGCGGCCATCCGTTCGAATACCACAAGGATCCGTCCAAGACCGCCGAGGCGCACAATGACAGGGGCTGGGCCTGTGTCGGTGATATCGGCTGGTTGGATGAGGACGGCTATCTGTATCTCACCGACCGCAAGAGCAACATGATCATTTCCGGCGGCGTCAACATCTACCCGCAGGAGGTGGAAAACACCCTGATGGGACATCGCGCCGTATTCGATGTGGCGGTGATCGGTATCCCCAATGAGGAGATGGGGGAATCCGTGCACGCCATCGTGCAGTCCCGGGAGGACAGGCCTGGCACCGCGGAACTGGCCGCGGAGCTGCTGAGTTTCTGCCGTGAGAAACTGTCGTCAATCAAGTGTCCGCGCACGCTGGAATTCCGTGACGCGCTGCCGCGTGAACCCAACGGCAAGCTGCTCAAGCGGTTGCTCAGGGATGAGTATCGAGAGGGTAAGAGGAAAGCGGAGGGCTTCTTCAGTCTTTAGATAAAGCGCGCAGGCGTGCCCGCGTGTCGCGGGCACGCCAAAAACGAGCAATAGGCGAGCTTAGTGGTCGTGGCCGTCCGGCCCGTGCACGTGGCCGTGCTGTTGCTCTTCTTCGCTGGATTCGCGGATATCGGTGATTTCCACGGCGAAGTTCAGGGTTTCCCCGGCCAGCGGATGGTTGCCGTCGATGGTGACCTGATCGCCATTCACCTCGGTGATGGTGAAGATGCGCGGGCCGGCTTCCGTTTGTGCCTGGAATTGCATGCCCGGTTGCAGCTCATCGCCGGCGCCTTCGAAGGCGGAGGCCGGAACCTGCTGAATCAGGCCGTCGTGACGCTCGCCGTAGCCTTCTTCCGGCGCTACGGTCACGTCCAGCTTGTCGCCCACTTCCTTGCCCACCAACGCCTTTTCCAGACCGGGGATGATGTTGCCGTGACCGTGCAGATAGGTCAGCGGCTCCTGCCGTTGGTGGGAGGAGTCGATGGTCTGACCGGCGTTGTTGGTCAGGGTGTAGTGGAACGCCACCACCTTGTTGTCTGCAATTTGCATGGGTGCCCTTTTCGGGTTGATGAATTTTGGGCGGGAACCGTTCCCGCGCCCGCATACCGGCATGGTAACAGGGCAGCGACGGCCGTGACCAATCGCCGGCTGGCTGCGTGCCGGCACCCCGGACGTTATAATCGGCTCCGCTTGCCGTGTCACCGGCCTGTGCCATTGGTGCCTTGCCCCCCGGGACCGGACGGGTCCGATACACTTTGAAAGGGTTTTCGCCGTTTCTTTACGGAGCCGTTCCGGCATCATGGGGGTCGGATATGGAGAATGCCCGACCATGAAAACCCTGCCGCAGCTTTTCACCAACAATGAACAGTGGCGCCATCAGGTGGAGGAAGAACATCCCGGTTTCTTCCGTACCCTGGTGGGTCAGCAAAACCCGGAATTCCTGTGGATCGGCTGTGCCGATTCCCGCGTCCCCGCCAATGAAATCGTCGGTCTGATGCCTGGCGAATTGTTCGTGCACCGCAATGTGGCCAATCTGGTGCATCACACCGATTTCAATCTGCTCTCGGTGCTGCAGTTCGCCGTGGAAGTACTCAAGGTCAAGCATGTGATGGTGGTGGGCCATTACGGTTGTGGTGGCGTGCGTGCCGCCATGGAAGACCAGCCTCACGGGTTGATCGACAACTGGATCCGCCAGGTGCGGGAGCTGTATCTGCGCCACCGCAAACAGCTGGCGGACCTGGACCCCACCGCCCGCCTTGACCGCATGTGCGAGCTGAACGTGGCCCGTCAGGTGATCAACGTTTCCAACACCACGGTGGTACAGGAAGCCTGGCGCCGCGAACAGCCCTTGACCATCCACGGCTGGATTTACGGCATCGGTGACGGCCGTCTCGGTGATCTGGGTATCGAGGTGGACAACAATGCCCACCTGCGTGAGCTGGAAAGCCAGGAATTCGAGGTCTAGGAAATCGTGGCCCCATGCGGGGCCACTTCCCTTCTTAATGGTGATGGGTGTGACCGGTCTCCTCCGCTTGTTGCAGCAACGTCAGCCATTCCTCCTGGCTCAGTTCCGGCAAGACGCTGAGCAAAGCGACCTGGTCCCACAGGGCCTCGTCGTCATGACTTTGTCCCCAGGCCGGCATGCCGCTCATTTTCAGGCCATGTTTGATCACCCAGAACGCACCACCGGGATCGTGAATGCCGTGCCGGGTGAAATCCGGCGGTGTCGGATAAAGCCCTTCGCGCAGCGCGCTGCCGTCCTGACCGGGTGCCAGGTGACAGCCGCTGCACATGTCGTCATAGGAAGGCGCCGCCCGCATCAACCGCTCCCGGGACGACAGGTCTTCCGGGGCCGTGATGTCGGCGCCGCGCCGTTCCACCGCTTGATGGCGGGCGACTGAAATCACCTTTTCCGTGAGTGACCAATGGGGCTGATCCGCGGCGAAGTTATAGAACCCGCCGAAGACCACCAGGGCCACCGTGAAGGAAACGATGGCAATGGCCACTAGGAGTGTATAAAGAACCGTTTTCATGGCGCCTCCTGGTGCCAGACCTGAATTAGTACCAGACCCGGATACCGGCCACCAGCATGGTGTCACTGGCGTCCTCACCGTGGTCACGGGCGAAGTCGGCGGTGTCGCCGAATTTCCTCTCCCAATGTACGCCGATGTAAGGGGCGAATTCGCGGCGGATTTCGTAGCGTAACCGCAATCCCGCTTCCATCGTGGCGAGCCCCTTGCCGATACCGAGGTCCCGGTCCTCCTTGCCGTACAGACTGGCCTCCACTTCCGGGGTCAGGATCAACCGCTGCGTGAACAGCAACTCGTATTCCGCTTCCAGACGCAGTTCGCTGTGGCCGGATTCGCCCAGGAACAGGTTGGCCTCGGTCTCGAAGAAGTAGGGAGCAACACCCATCACCCCGACACTGACCCAGTCCCGGTTGGGATCGTCCGGTTGCCAGTCCCGGCGTACACCCAGTTGCCAGTCCCAGTAAGGCGCGAAGGCACGGCTCCAGGCCAGCCGGGTTTCCAGACTCTCGGTTTCGCCGCCCCGGTCCATGAGCCGCTCGCCCTCGGTGGCGAAATACAGCTTGTTGATGTCACCGCCGTACCAGGCGTTGGCGGACCAGGCCGCCACCGTGCCGTCGTCGGCGTCGCGGGCTTCCAACTGGTCCACCAGGATTTGACCGAAGCGGGCGGGCACGCCCTCCATGGCCTGGGCGGAGGTGGTGGTAAACAGGGCGAAAAGGGCGAGCAGCGCGGTGAGGGCGCCGTTGGTGATTGTCAGTGATTTCATGAGTGGCCCTCCTGGTGCTGGTGCCGCGATTGCGGTGGCGGTACTACTCGAACCTCCCGGAACATGCCCGCTTCCATGTGATAGAGCAGGTGGCAATGGTAGGCCCAGCGTCCCAGGGCATCGGCGCGCACCAGATAGCTGAGTTTTTCTCCGGGTTTCACCAACAGGGTGTGTTTGCGCAGCAGGCGCCCGTCTCCCAGTTCCAGATCGCTCCACAGACCGTGCAGGTGGATCGGGTGGTGCATCATGGTGTCGTTCACCAGGGTCAGCCGCACCCGCTCGTTGTGATACAGCTCGAGCGGCTCGGCATCGGCGAACGGGATGCCGTTGAAACTCCACATGTAGCGTTCCATGTTGCCGGTGAGGTGCAACACGATTTCCCGCTCCGGCCGCGTGCTGTCGGGCAAACCGTGGGCGTATTCCAGGTCGGCGTAGGTGAGCACTTTCCAGTCCCGGTCGCGCAGGCCGATGCCGGGATCGTCGAGCATCGGCGCCGGAGACATGGCACGCATGTCCACGCCAGGACCGTATTCGCTGTCGGCGTGTTCCGTGGCGCTTTGTCGGGCCGGCAGATCCGGGTTGTCCGCCGAGACCGCGAAGGGCACGGCGGCGTTGGTGTCGTGGTTGGCGTGCCCCATGGCCGAGTGGTCCATCCCGCTCTGCGTGCCGTGGCTCATCCCTTGATGGTTCATGCTTCCATGATCCATGCCGCCGGACATATCGCCATGGTTCATATCCCCATGGTCCATGCCGCCATGATTCATGCGAGAGTGGTCCATGGTCTTCATGGCGCCACTGTCGTGTCCCATGGCTCCGTGATCCATGGCGCCCATGCCCATTTCCCGGTGCCCGAGCAGCGGCACCGGGTCTAGCTCCGGCACTTCGGCACTGAGAGAGGGATCCGGCGTCAGGGTGCCGCGGGCGTAGCCGGACCGGTCGATGGTTTGCGCGAACAGGGTATAGGCGCGGTGATCCTTCGGCTCGACGATTACGTCCAGGGTTTCCGCCACGCCCAGGCGGCACTCGTGGAAGCGCACCGGTTTCACCGGTTGGCCGTCCATGGCCACCACGGTCATGTCCAGACCGGGGATGCGCAAGTCGAAGATGGTCATGGCGCTGGCGTTGATGAAGCGCAGCTTGATGCGCTCGCCGGGCTCGAAGCGGGCCTGCCAGTTGGCGGCCGGGGTATGGCCATTGACCAGGAAGCTGTAGGTGTAACCGGTCACATCCGCCAGATCGGTCTCGCTCATGCGCATCCGGTTCCACATGTGGCGATCCTTGAGCGTCCGCACCACGCCTTTCTCACGGAAATCCCTCAGCGTGTCGAACAGCGTCCGTTCGCTGAAATTGTAGTAGTGGCTGAGTTTTTTCAGCGTGGCATAGATGCGCTTGGGGTCCTGGTCACTCCAGTCGGAAAGCACCACCGCGTAATCGCGATCCACCGTATGCGGGTCCGGTTCCGCCGGATCAATAATCAGGCCGCCGTACAGGCCGGTCTGCTCCTGAAAACCGGAATGGCTGTGATACCAGTAGGTTCCGCTCTGCCGCAGCGGAAACTGATAGGTGAAGGTCTCGCCGGGGGCGATGCCGTCGAAGGACAACCCCGGCACGCCGTCCATCTGGAACGGCAGCAGCAGGCCGTGCCAGTGGATCGAAGTGGTTTCCGGCAGATGGTTGGTCACTCTCAGGGTCACCGTCTCACCTTCACGCCAACGCAGGGTTGGTGCCGGCAGGCTGCCGTTGACCAGGGTGGCGGGCCGGTTGCGGCCGGTCAGATTCACATCGGCGGCGCCGATGTTCAGTTGGAATTGGTTACCGCGCAGCTCCGGCGCGCCGGTCTGACCCTGGCGGGCGAACAATTGTGTCGGGGTGAGCCCGAGCCCCAGAGCGGTACCGCCCAAAGCCAGCCCCTGCACGAAGCGACGGCGGGGCAGGGAAAAAGACGTCGTCATGGACGTTCTCCTCAATAGAAAACAAAAGACGCCACCCGTTTGCGGGGGCGCGTGTTTCGATGGGAAAAACGGTCTAGACGGAGGGTGGGCGCCACGGTGGCGTGGGGAAACCGGCGAACCGCTGGCCGGGAGAGGCAAGGCGGTCCGAGGCGGGTCGTTGAGGCGCGCGGACTGAACTGGCCTCGGTGGTCAAGGCGCCGCCCTGACAGGCCTGAAGACAGGTGCAGCCTTCCGTGTCGCCGGCGTGGTGAGGGCAGGGATGATGCTCCCGCATCTCGCCGCTGGCGCAGGGGTGATCGCCGCCATGGTGGGCTGCCATGGCGGGGGCCGGGCTCAGCAGAGCCCAGGCCATCAGTAATCCGGCTAGCAGCGTTGCCACGGACCGGAAAGCGGCGGAAACGGGAATCATGGTGTGCTTATACAACCCCGGGGTTACCCCGGGGTCAAGCCTTAGACCCTTTTCGCGATCTTTACGCCGCCGCGTTGCTGCTGGAAAAGCCGCCAGGCGGCGCCGGAACCGCTTTTTTCTCCCGGGGCGAGTCGCGATCGGTCCGTGGCGGGGTCTTGACCTGAAAGCGGGCCACATACAGGCGCAGTTGCTGGCTCTGGTCCGCCAGGCGCTGGGCGGCGGAGAAGCTTTCCTGCACCAGACGGGCGTTTTGCTGGGTCATCATGTCCATTTGCGTGATGGCTTCGTTGGCCTGGCCGATGCCCTGGCTTTGCTCATTGGAGGCGGTGGAGATTTCGCTCACCAGGGTGCTGAGACGGCCAATGTCCGCCACCATGCCGGTGATGATCTCGCCGGTGCCGCGCACCTGCTGGCTGCCGGTGGCGACCAGGGCGCCGGCGCTTTCGATCAAGGTCTTGATCTCGCCGGCGGCCTCGGCACTGCGGCTGGCCAGATTGCGCACTTCTTCCGCCACCACCGCGAACCCGCGGCCCTGCTCGCCGGCGCGGGCCGCTTCCACGGAAGCGTTGAGAGCAAGAATATTGGTCTGGAACGCGA
>CEGF01000469.1_pt1 | contig 14513 bp, 15 predicted proteins | sample 306341 | NCBI WGS metagenome assembly CEGF01 (sample SAMEA2755655, study PRJEB7226) | microbial mat metagenome | biome: microbial mat; feature: hypersaline; material: grass silage | place: USA | collected 2014-02-19 | depth 0 m
AGTCCATCCCATTGCTTACCAGAAGTATGGTCTGAAGACCGTGGACATTCTGATAGAGCTTGGTCGCCGCCGCATGGTGGGTGGTCAGGAAGACATGATTGTGGATGTGGCGCTGGATCTGCTCGCTGCACAGAAGGAGCAAAACGCATGAGCAAGACATTGAGCAGAGAGCAGGTGCTGGCGCTGGCCGAGCACGTGGAAAACGCCGAACTTCAGGCCCATGACATCACCAAGGTCACCAACGATTATCCGGATATGACCTTCGAGGATGCCTACGACGTGCAGTGGGAAATCCGCCGCCGCAAGGAAGAGCGGCGATTTTCAGTCCAGTTGTCCCGATGACCGCGTTTAAGCAGCCAGTTTATTCCGCTCAACTTCCTGCAATTTCCCAGGGTTGAGCGATACCGGTCCGGTTACTTCCCGGTTCCGGGTGCTACCAGACCAGCGCCGTGGATTTTGGCGCTTTGCTCTTTCGATGCCGGGTTTCTGGGTCCCTCGTCATTAATAATGGGCGCGTCGCCATCATCTGGTCCAGGTTGGAATATTGTGCTTAGCCTCGGCAATGGCGTCGAGCTGCGGCTGAGCCAGAACGGATGATCGGGCTCGATAGCCAGGCGCGCATCTGGCTGTGTAGCGAGCCCACCGACACGCGCAAATCGTTCCAGGGCCTGAGTGCCTTGGTCCGAAACCAACTCCGGCACGGCCCGCTCAGTGGTCAGTATTTTGTCTTCGTTAATCGCCGCAAAACTGAGATGAAGATACTGTATTTTACCGCGACCGGTTATTGCCTGTGGGCCAAGCGTCTGGAGCAGGGGCAGTTCCGGGTGCCGTTATCCGCCTCCGGCCAGTGGTTTCGGCATTCGCTTCAACAGCCAGCTCCTGCCGCCATACCTGAAGCGGGCTCAGAGTCTGAATGAACTCATCCCCCCTGGCTCTACTTGCGCGGTGTCTCGTCTGGCGACTTCCAGGAAGCCCTGAGTGCCCTGGTCGGCGAGCAGGCCAAGGGCCTGTTCGCCAACACGGTGTCACGGCTCAAGACGCGGTGGCAAGAGCGCCAGGATTGGCGTCGCCGTGACCTGAGTCAGAAGCGCTACGCCTACTGGTGGACGGACGGTGTCTACAGCAATGTTCGTCTGGATGATCGGCTCTGCCTGTTGGTGATCATAGGAGTTACCGAGTACGGCCACAAGGAACTGGTCGCGGTTGAAGATGGCCACCGGGAGTCTGAAGCCAACTGGCGAGAGCTGCTCACCGGCTTGCGGGAGCGGGGTCTGGATTATGCCCCCAAGCTGGCCGTAGGCGACGGGGCTCTGGGCTTCTCTATCTGGCGGAGACCCGTGAGGGCGCTCACAAAGCCTTTGACAGCACCTTGAAGCGATTCCGGGACAAGTACCCGAAGGCCATGGAAAACCTTGAAAAGGATCGGGATGAACTGCTGGCCTTTTACGACTTCCCGGCAGTGCACTGGATTCACTTGCGGACCACCGATCCCATTGAGTCCACCTTCGCCACAGTAAGGCTGAGAACAAAGCGAAGCCGGTCCTGTGGCAACCGCGACACCACGTTACCGATGGTGTTTGAACTGCTCTAATCCGCCCAGAAACGCTGGAAGCGGATCAAGGGGTTCAATCAACTGAAGCTGGTCGTGAACAACGTCCAGTTTCGGGATGGAGAACGCGTGGATGATCAATCTGGAAAAAACTCCACGCGATGATCATACACCAGATTTGACAATAACTCCAGACACTGCGGATTGATGTCTGATCAAAAAAAGGGACGTTGCATCCCCCAAAATTTTACCTATAATTAAAGCGTTGACAATAATTACAACATACGGTGCAAGCCATGTTATCAAATGTGCTCAGTAATGCCGTGATTTTTGCTCAGGCACACCCGTTAGAAGTATCCGAATACTTCAATCGTCATGTCGGGCATCACATACTGGAATTTGCGGATCGGGTTCGCAGTCGCACTCAGGCCTCTCGCCTCAATTACCGTGATTTCGCTGGCCTCGGGCTGTCATCCATCAGCTACGGTGATCAGGTGAATGTTCGTTGTCCCGAACCTCGAGAGATCTACCACTTTCAGCTTGTGACCCGAGGTGAATGCCGTTGGCGCTTCCAGGACAAGAACATTCGGCTGTTGCCTGGTCAAGCACTTATGGTTAATCCCTATGATCAAGTATCGCTAACGTATTCTGCTGATTGTGAAAAAGTTATTGTTACAGTGCCTCAAGCGCTGATCAACGAAATATGCCTTGATCAGACAGGCTCATTGCCTCGTGAAGGGGTCAAGTTTTCATCTGATGTTATAGACTTGAGTGAATCGGCATGTCTCCTGAGGTTGCTGGATGTGCTGTTAGCAGAGGCCAATGGCAGCGAGTTGGGTCTGGAGCATGTGCAGCGGCCCTACCGCGAAATTCTGATCCGCAAGCTGCTGCATCAGTTCAGCAGCAATGTTGCCTCCGAGCGTGACCTACACGCCAATGATCGCAGTTTTTCCCACCTCTTGGCTTACATCGAGGCCAATATCCGCGCTGATCTGAGCGTTGAAGAACTGGCGCAGGTGGGGAATGTGAGTACCCGCACCGTCTACAACTTGTTTGCCAAGTATTTTAGTGTGACGCCGAAGCTGTTCATCAAGCAAGCCAAGCTGAAAAGCCTGCGTGAAGATTTGGCCGGTGGCAAGGCTATTCGCAATGTGACGGAAGTTGCTTTGGACTACGGCTTTACCCACCTTGGGCGTTTTTCATCCGACTATCGCAAGATGTTTGGTGAGCTGCCGTCGGAAACGCTGCAGCGCAGGCGCTGAAGCCACTGAATGCCACCAAGTGGTAGCTCACTCGGTTAATATGAGCGGCACGCCTGATTTAGGCGTGCCGTTTCAGTTGTGGCTGACCGCAGATCTCATCCGTGACCTTCTATACGCAGGTTATCAGCTGTTGCCGTAGCGGTGAACCCGAGGTGATGTCGGTGTCGCAGGCCATCCCTATCAGGCTGACGGCCGATGAGATGTGGCCGTTGATATCGTAAATGGCGCTGCCCGCCACGTTCAGGTCCGGTAAGTAGTCGCCGTAGAAACAACACAGGTTGTCGTTCCTAACCTGAAGCAGGTGTTGTCGAAACTGTTCGCGCTCAAGGGCACGGCCGCCATGACGAGGCAGGGCCGGTGGATGCTGGAAAAACTGCTCCAGTATCTCTTCACGGCGCTCATGGGGTAGGCTGGCAAGGAAAATTCGGCCTGACACTGAGAAGAAGGGAGACAGTTCCAGCCCCAACCGTATATTGACAGCGACGGGAGAGGTGGAGTCCAGCCATTTGATTACCAGCGGCGCATGGCCGTTCCAGATTGTCACCGATACGGTCCTGTTGCTGGCCTTATTCAGCTCTTCAGCCGCACTGAAAACCAGTCGAATCGGATCGATGCGGCGAATGGCTGCTACTCCGAGTGTCAGGCAGGATCTGCCCAGCGTGTAGCCGTTGCCGGTGTCATGAGCGATATGGCCCATGCGCAGCAGGCTGACCAAGTACTTGTGCAGTCGGCTGGGCGAAAGCGACAGCCGGTCGGACAGGTTTTTGAGGGTCACGGGCCTGGGTGACTCTGCAATGGTATCCAGAATTCGCAAGCCGATCTCAAGAGAACCGATCCCTTGACGTGGGGGTTGGCATTTTTTTCTATTTCTGCAGTCATAGGCGGGGTCCCTGTAGTGCTGCTTGGATGGGGGATTGTACTCGTAACCGATCCGGATCGGGTGGCAAGTAAGTTGTTCAGACAGCGAGGTTGGACTCAACCTCGTCCAGCCGTGCCATCAGCTGCTCGGAATTGTCACTGAATATCAACCTGCCTTGGTCACTTGCCGCCATATATCGCTCATTTCACTGAATGCTTATCCGGGACTCTGGGAATAATTCAGGCTGTTGCTTTCGGTGTTGTTATTAACCCGGCGGCAGTTTCTGTCGGAAAGGAGCCAGTAACCATGCGGCTTTCAGTCGGATTTAGCATACCTAAATTGCCACCGGTTTAATAATAGTGTGATGCATTCCAAAATATAACATTTGCAGTACCAGGACAAAGAATGCGCTGTCCGGATAGTCACCCCAGGGGGCTTATATCATTATCGAGAAGAATAAAGGAATCCACGCAAGGCAATCGAATGGCAAAAGTAGGCAGCGTTATCAAAGACTACGACGAAAAACACCTTTGTCGTGACCGTTGGGGCATGGTTGTTGATCCTGAGTTGTTCGAGCACAGACGAAGAATGCGGGGGGGATAGTAACGTCTGTCTGGCGCATGGAAACCAGGGCACAATTTTAACAGTTAGTCCAAGACGCAATCTGGTCAGAAGGTTAGGCAGTAGTGCGTTCTCGTATTCCGCTTGACTCCGGGGTCGGAATGTATTTGATGCGGGCGCAATAATCAATAACTATTAAATGTCGAGGGGGAGTGATGCAGCAAGAAAGAAGAGAGGCCTCTATTTGGTCTGGAAAAGTGTTCAGCTCTGGGTGGGTAGAAGCGCGGGGTGGTGTCTGTGATGTTACCGATCCATCCAATGGCGATCTGCTTGGCGTTACGGGCATTGCAAATGGTGAGGATGTCGCCGCTGCTGCGCAGACAGCCAGGCGAGCTCAAAAGGGGTGGGCTGCAATACCCTTCAGTGAAAGAGCCGAGATTGTACGAAAGGCTGCGGAAAAACTGAAAGAGCGCGAAAATGAGTTCGCCGATTGGAACGTTCGGGAATGCGGCGCGATTCGACAGAAAGGCTTGTGGGAGGCCGGGATTACCTATCAGCAGATGCATCAGGCTGCGAGTTTGGCGTTCTTGCCTGATGGTACGTCGTTTCCATCGGCCGTTGCAGGGCGGCTGAACCTTTGTCAGCGAGTTCCAGTTGGCGTGGTCGGTGTGATTGCACCGTGGAACTTCCCGCTGTTCCTGTCTATGCGTTCGGTAGCGCCAGCGTTGGTGCTGGGTAATGCCGTAGTCTTAAAACCCGACCCTCAGACTGCCATCACTGGAGGCGCGCTCATTGCTGAGATATTTTCCGAGGCGGGTTTGCCAGATGGCGTTCTCCACGTCCTTCCGGGGGGGGCAGAAGCGGGGGAGTCAATGGTGGCGAGTCCAGAAATTGACATGATTTCTTTTACCGGGTCGACCCAGGTGGGTCGGTTGATTGGAGAGAAATGCGGGGGAATGTTGAAAAAGGTTGCGCTTGAGCTCGGCGGAAACAATGTCCACATCGTTTTGCCTGATGCAGATCTTGATGGAGCCGCCAGTTGCGCTGCATGGGGCACATTTTTACATCAGGGCCAAGTGTGCATGGCCGCTGGGCGTCATCTGGTGCATCGTGACATTGCGCAGGAATACGCAGAGAAACTTGCGCTACGTGCTCGGAATCTGGTGGTTGGAGATCCGAAAACGGATCAAGTACACCTCGGTCCTCTTATCAACGATAAACAAGTGGCACACGTCCATGCTCTCGTAGAATCTGCGCAAAAGGCCGGCGCAAAGATCTTGGCGGGAGGTGCCTATCAGGATCGCTACTACCAAGCTACCGTGCTCATGGACGTAACGCCGAAAATGGATGTTTTCAAGTTGGAAACTTTCGGCCCAGTGGCACCAATCACAGTTGTCGACAGCGTAGAGGAAGCCATCGAATTGGCAAACAGTTCGGAATATGGCTTGGCTGCGTCTATTCACACTAAGTCCTTGGCGACGGGTCTGGAGATTGCGAGGAACTTAAAAACAGGGATGGTTCATATCAATGACCAGCCGATCAACTGTGAGCCACATGTTCCTTTTGGAGGAATGGGAGCCTCGGGTAGCAGTGGAAGGTTTGGCGGACTTGCGAGTATTGATGAATTTACTCAGTCTCAATGGATCAGCATGGTTGAAAAGCCAGCTATTTACCCCTTCTGACCTGGTTGGATAGGTCAGGTTAAACAAAACCTTTGATGATTAATATATTTGATAATCCGTTATTACAATAAATAAAAGGAGGAAAATATGGATACCATTCGTTACTACCTGATTCCACTTGTCAGCGCTTGCGGGGCATTGGGCTTTTATTATGGAGGAGATTGGGTTTGGCTCGGGGCTGCAACCTTTCCCTCGCTGATGATACTGGATGTTTTGTTACCTAGGGATTATGAAGAGAGAAAGGTAAGTCCTTTTTTTGCAGACCTTACTCAGTACCTGCAATTACCATTAATGATTGCTATGTATGGGTTTCTTATTTTCGGCGTCAGGGAAGGAAGGATTGATCTTGGTGAACCCGTGCAATTTCTGGGAAGCATTCTTTCTTTGGCTTGGCTTAGTGGGGTACCTACACTTCCAGTTTCGCACGAATTGATGCACCGGCGGCACTGGTTGCCGCGGAGAATGGCGCAATTATTGGCAACCTTTTATGGTGATCCAAACCGAGATATTGCTCATGTCAACACGCATCACCTAGAGCTCGACACGCCGCTGGATAGCGATACCCCATTCCGTGGCCAGACAATGTACAGTTTCGTGGTCAGTGCAACGGTTGGTTCCGTCATGGATGCAGCAAAAATTGAAGCTGAGACCTTGCGTCGAAAAGGAAAGTCGCCGTGGCATTTGTCAAACAAAATGTACCAGTATGTCATGCTCCTGATCGCTCTGCCTGGCGTGGTAACTTATTTTGGAGGGGCAGAGTCGGGACTGGTTACAATTATTTCAATGCTGATTGCGAAAGCGATCGTTGAGGGCTTCAATTATTTTCAACACTATGGGTTAGTGCGCGAAATCGGCCACCCTATCCTCCTGCACCACGCTTGGAACCACATGGGAATGATCGTCCGCCCGCTGGGATGCGAGATCACGAACCATATTAACCATCACATTGACGGCTATACACGGTTCTACTACCTGCACCCGGAAAAGGAGGCTCCCCAGATGCCCTCACTATTCTTGTGCTTTCTGCTTGGACTTGTTCCGCCTCTTTGGGAGAATCTCGTTGCAAAGCCGAAATTGAAGGATTGGGATCTGCAATATGCCACGCCCGGTGAGCGAAAGTTGGCCATGGAGGCTAATAAAAATGCCGGATGGCCACAGTGGATACCAGAGGCAGCTTAATAATTTTATTAAACTGATGGCGGTTCATGTCTAGCAATCTCGACTGAAAGCATTGGGATTGCTAGCACTTGATTGGGAAGAATGGCCACGAGGTTAATAGCAGTCAACGTATAGAATTTTTTTGATGTTGGCCGTAGAAGCCTATGGAGCAAAATGGCTCTACGGCCTTTTTTGTCAAAAGAATTTGTGTGCCGGCGGACGCATCATCTCCCTGTTGCCATAAACGCCTGGAACAAAGATATCGTTCTGGTATTTTCACAAGTAATGACCACGAAATTTTAATGATGGACGCTTGAATATGTTTGAGAAAATCATTGGCCTATTTGCGCCTTCTCGAGAGCTAACTGTTTCTGTGAGAGGGCAAGGAGTGGAATTTAAAGTTCCACGAGGTCAGACGATTTTGGAAAGTGCACTGCATCATGGCCTGGCGTTTCCACATGATTGCAAAGTCGGAAGCTGTGGTTCGTGTAAATATAAACTGGTCTCGGGGAAGATAAGCGAACTGGCATCATCTGCTATGGGACTAAGTGGTGATTTATATCAGTCTGGGTATCGGTTGGGTTGCCAGTCTATACCTAAAGAAGACCTGGAAATTGAACTGGATTCAGAACTCGGAAGGGCCATTGTTCCGGAAGAGACGATAGCCTTGATCAGTGAACAGAAAACTCTGGCACACGATGTAATCGGATTGACTCTCATGCCAGAAAAACCAATAGCTTTTAATCCTGGTCAGTATGCTGATATTGAATACACAGAACTGTCTGTTGTAAGAAGTTATTCATTTTCGACCCCCGCCCAAGCTGACGGCAGCCTGAACTTTCATGTCCGCCTAGTGCCAGGAGGCGTTTTCAGTGGTTGGCTATTTGGTGGTGATCGAACTGGGACCACCGTTACGTTGCGAGGCCCGTACGGACAGTTTGGGTTCCATGAAAGCGACGACGTGATGGTCTGCGTGGCTGGTGGAACGGGGCTCGCACCCATTAAATGCATTTTGGAGAGCATGACCGGAACCCAACGCGAGCGTGATGTTTTCTTATTTTTTGGGGTGCGGCAGCAGCGTGATTTATATTGCCTTGAACAAATTCAAGCGCTTCAACGGGATTGGGGTGGACACTTAGAGCTTATTCCAGTGTTGTCCGAAGAACCGGCGACATCCTCCTGGAAAGGGAAACGAGGCATGGTGACTGAATATTTTCAAGAATATCTGCAGGGGCGGTCGTGTGAAGCATACCTCTGCGGGCCACCGCCGATGGTTGACGCGGCTGAGACCGAGCTTCTTCGACTTGGTGTGGCGCATGGATCGATATATGCAGATCGTTTTTACAATCGAACCGCTGCGACCGCGCAATAGTGCCAGGAGTGTAAGGGGGGATTACCTTTTTGGTTAAGCACATCCGGAAAAGAGTGTGTTGAGCTTGGCGAGAGATGATGAGTGGTTTTTAAACTGTGTGATGATTCAAAAACGGAGACCAAAATGAAAATAAAAGCAGCAGTTGTTCGTCAAAAAAGTGGTCCATTTGAACTCGAAGATTTAGTCCTTAATGAGCCTGCTGAGGATCAAATTCTGGTTCGAGTGGTTGCGACGGGAATGTGTCATACCGATCTGATTTGTCGTGATCAGCATTACCCGGTTCCTCTCCCGATGGTGTTTGGGCATGAGGGGGCTGGCGTGGTTGAGAAGGTTGGATCTTCTGTCAAAAAAGTACAACCGGGCGATCATGTTGTTCTGACTTTTTATACTTGTGGTGGTTGTGAAGCATGCCTTTCCGGTGATCCCACAAGTTGTGCCAACTCTTTCGTCCCCAATTTTATGGGGCGCTCAGTTACCGGTGAGTGCACCATTCACGAACACAATGGAGAGGAAGTTGGGGCGAGTTTTTTTGGGCAGTCTTCCTTTGCGACCTATGCTTTGTCTTACGAACGCAACACTGTGAAGGTCACTAAAGACGTCCCACTTGAACTCCTTGGGCCGCTCGGGTGCGGCATTCAGACGGGCGCAGGGTCTGTTCTTAATGCACTCAATCCTCCTGCGGGCTCCGCTATCGTGATCTTTGGTGCTGGGGCCGTAGGTCTTTCTGCAGTGATGGCTTCCGTCGTGGCCGGATGTACGAAGATCATCTCCGTCGATGTCAAGGAAAATCGCCTGAAATTAGCTCATGAGCTTGGGGCGACCCACGTGATTGATGCAACAAATACTGATCCAGTTGAGGAGATCAAGAAACTGTGCGCTGATGGGGCTCCGTATGTGCTGGAAACCAGCGGTTTGCCTTCCGTGCTGTCGCAAGCGATCTTGAGCTCCGCCGTAGGTGGTGAGATCGGTATTGTTGGTGCACCACCAATGGGGACCACAGTCCCTGTTGATGTTAATTTTTTACTATTTAACCGTAAGCTCCGAGGAATTATTGAGGGTCAAGCTGTTTCGGATATCTTTATTCCAAGATTGGTGGAGTTGTATCGCCAAGGAAAGTTTCCGTTTGATAAATTAATTAAATTTTACTCATTTGATGAAATTGATCGAGCTGCGGAAGATTCGGAAAAAGGAATAACACTTAAGCCGGTAATTCGTATCGCTTAAAAGAGATAAGAGATCCTTCATACCTCGGTGCGCCGTTCTTATGGACGGCGTACAGCCTCTTCATAAGTTGAAAGGCTTATAAGTTCAGCTTTACCCTGCTTAAACTGAAATATTTCTTGATGGCTTGAGAAGCCGAAAATGTGGTGCATTACCCAAAAAATAAAAAAATGGTGAACAGATATGCAACTTAAAATACTCAATAAATTCATTGTTGGTTTAGTTCTGTATATGATGTCGTGGTATGCGGTAGCGACGGATGGATTGTTCCTTGAGGGTTTTGGAGCAGTTTCGAGGGGCATGGGAGGAACAGCCGTGTCTCATTATGTCGGGCCTGCGTCAATGATGGTTAACCCAGCGACGATGGAGTTGTCCGATACGACAGGTGAACTGTTGATGGGGGTTGACGTTATCACTACTGATATCAGTGCGACGAATCTTGATACAGGTGAAAAGGTGTCATCTAGTACTCACTCACATAATAGAGGGCCGTACGTTGCCCCTCAGTTTGCTTTTACCACTAAAGTGTCAAATTGGACCTTTGGCGCGGGAATGTTTGCTCAAGCTGGAGTAGGTGTTGAATATGGAAATTCAAGCTTTTTGTCGCGCGGCGATATTGGTGAGACGGGCTATGCTACGGGTGCTGATACAGGTCTCGAGAATGCTAGTCGGCTGTTCATCCTTGATATACCGTTTGCAGCGAGTTATAAGGCTAATGACAATCTTGCTATCGGCGCAAGCCTGGATGCAAAGTGGACTGGTTTGAATCTTGATTATTTGTTTGGAACTAAACAGTTGGGTAGTCTCATTGGAGATGGGCGGGCGTCCGGGTCGCTACTGGGATTGATTGGGACTTTACCTGATCCAAGGGGAGTGCACATAAGCGTCAGCAAAAACAAAGAAGTTTCAAGTGGTGTTGATGGTTGGGGGTACTCGGGTAGGTTAGGTATGTTGTACAAGGTGACTCCCACAACAAATTTGGGCGTTTCCTATATGTTCAAGAGTAAAATGAACGATTTGAAAGGGAGCGGAACGGTCACTGCGGTTGACGGTATCGTCGGAAACGTACCTATTGAAGGACAAGTACGAGTTTTGGATTTTAATACTCCTGCCAAATTGGATGTAGGGGTGAGTCATCAATTCACTGACAAATTCCTGGTCGCTTTAGATGTGTCTCGGGTTTTCTGGAAGGATGCCCTGAAGGATATTAAGGTGGGTTTTGCCAGTGACGCCGGAGATGTTGACCTGAAGCTTCCTCAGAATGCCAAGGATCAAACGATAGTGGCGATTGGAGCGTCGTATGCCGCGACCCAAAATTTAACGTTGCGGGCAGGATACCGTCAGGCTACGCAGCCATTCAATGATGAGGGGTTGTTGGCCCTGATTCCAGCAGTTCTGAAGAGGCATGCAACCTTAGGCATTAGCTACCAAGTTTCAAAATCAGGCAGGTTCGATGCCGCATACTCTCGAGCCTTTGAGCATAGTATGACCAACCAATCGGATTTTAACACCTCATCAGCTGTCAGGTCGTCCATAGCGCAAGATAATTTTGTTTTTGGCTATACTCATTCATTCTAATAAGAATTTACTACTTCGTGCGTAAGTGCGGGAATGTTCATGCAGGTTCGTCCGGGGCTTCTGGAAGTCTTGGTTGGTCGCACTTCCGGAATTCCGGAAATGCACCGGATGAACGACCTGCTGAGAGATCAAAGCTAGAAGACAATGTTGCCGTATGCGGTCGACGAACCGCGATCATCCCGGCATCATCCCCAAAACTACGCTTCATGCGGAGAGGAGAAGTATCACCATGAGTCAGACCATCGAAGTGGTAAACCGGTTTCTTAAAGCCTGGGAACCTTTCGCAACGCGCTCAGAGAATTCATGACAGAGGTCTCTGCGTCTACGAAAACGTCGGACTGACCCTTTCGAACGGGCCGGAGGAGTCGATAATGGTGGTGCGGGGTTTTGTCGATGGGATCGGCTCTAACCACTTCAAGGTGAAGATGCTGGCAACGATCCCATCCGGTGACACAGTGGTGACTGAGCGGATCGATGATCTTTGCGATGCAAGTGGCAAAGGCTTGGCCAGCCCAGCCTGCGCCTGATGAGTGTTTTGCAAGTTAAAGACGGAAAGATTACCGCTTGGCGTGACTATTTCGACACAGCACCATTCAAGGGCTGAGGTGTTTTTGCTCGTTTATACGACGACTGCGATGGCTGTGCGCTGACGGACGTTAGCCGCGCTTCGTGTCCCGGAGTGGCGTGAAACGCGATTCAGTTATGGAGTCGGTCGCCCCTCGTTTCGACGCTGTATTGTGCGATAGGGTGGGGTGTTTGGGGGCGGTGACTGCTGACCGTCATTTTAAAAACATAACAAATTGAGGATGAATCGATGGAACTTATACAGTGGGCATTCTGGGTGCTGGCGGCTGCTGCTGCGGGCGGGTTGCTGTTCGGGCTGCTGTCGGCAATGAAGGTGCGTTATCCCTCATGGTTCGGCTTGGGGCATGGCGTGCTGGGCTTGACCGGTCTCATAATGCTGGGCTATGCCTTGTATACTGCCGGACCCGACACCGCGATCCCGCAGACCGCATACTGGGCGCTGGGCCTGCTGGGCGCGGCGTTTCTGGGTGGGGCGCTGTTTTTTGGCGTGGTGTTCCGCCACGCCAAACCCCGGTGGGCGATCGTGACTCACGGCGGCTTGGCGCTGGCCGGCGCCGTCGTGCTATTTTTTTCCGCCTACTGAGGCGGACGGTTCCCCCTACCCGGGGCCCTGCACTATCACTGAGCCTCCGGGCCGTCGACGTGAACAACCTGTCGTTTTCGGGGTATTGCGGAAAAAACAGGGTGTACGCACTTTGTTCGGTAATTCATGCCCGGTGTGTCGGAGGAAACGGCGTTGTTTCTGCTGGGCGAGTCTCCGTGGACTATCTGCGTGAGCTGCACTGGGTGGATGGTGGATGTCGGCACCGGCATCGTCCGGGTTGACAGGAGTTCCTGCATACTCGGACAGGGGCTGTTCGAGTCTGGCCGATGTGTCGCCATGGCGAGATCGGTACTGGTTCTGATCGACGAAGCTTCACACAAGCCGCGGCCTATCCCGGAATCGATCCGGGCATGGTTTGCGGAACATGTGACCACACCCGCGCGCTGCTCTCGGGGCTGCTGGAACTGATGGCCCATCCGCCCCGGCCACCCCAGTGCGCGAAAACTCCGACGATGTGCAACCAGGGGCTGCGAGGGGTATAAACCCACTCGCTAAACCGCGACCCACAGAACCCCCGAGTTCGACACTTAGCGTTATAAGTTATTGATTCGTATAGATAGCACTGCAAAATGCTCCACTACACGATCAGGTTATCGGTGCCAACGCTGGGTTTTTCGATACTAAGAGCCTTGAAGATATCCAGCTGCTCACGACTCATGCTGGACACACCTGTCACAGTGCTGCCACCGAGGGTGGCTTGGTGATACTGGATACGCCGCAGCTGCTCCAGTGCCCGCATGGGCGAGTGTTCGGAACCTGCTGCCTTTAAGCGCATCCGCATCACGCGGTGCAGAACCAAAGCGATAAAGCAGATCATGGCATGGGCTCTGATCCGCTCAGGCAGCCGGTGGTACACCGGGCCGATTTCGATATCCGATTTCAGCGCCTTGAAGCCTCGCTCGATGTCCGCCAGTGATTTGTAGTGTTTGACCACCTCTGTTGGTGACAGGTCCTGGACGTTGGTGACCAGCAGCAGCTTGCCATCCATCAGGCGTGCACGTTTCAGGGCTTTTTCGTCAATATCGTAGCTGAACAGTTCGCTTTTCAGGTCAATACGCACGATTTTGGCCAACGAGGATTCGCTGACCTCTTTGTATAAACGGGCTGTTGCGCCGCCATCGGACAGTTTGCGTCCGCGTGTGGTCTTGCCTTCATCCTGCCGGATAAGCTTCTCGGTCAGGCGCTGTGCTTCCTCTTCGATTGCGTTGATTCTGGCATCACGGGCCGCGGTTTCATCGGCGGCACGTACGGGGTCGTGGGCTACGATAAGGCGCTGCTCCTGCCACTGAGTCTCTGTGATCACTTCCGCGTCGGCGGAGTCAAAAACCGTGCGCTGCAACGGCTCCAGGATCGGTTCGAAGTCACTATAACGACGCCCGGGAACCGCCAGAATAAACTCAACCGGTTGACCGTTCGGCAGCGTCATCTGCTTCAGCTCATCCAGGTTGTCGACCGACAGTAACCCACGGTCCGCAACCACGACAATGCGCTTAACCGGGAAGCGCTCAATGATCGTTTTCAGGGTGGGCTGAAGCGTTTTAACTTCTGCGGTGTTGCCTTCAAATACCTCGTGATACAGCGGCAGTCCTTCGGCCGTCTGAACCATGCCCAGCATGACTTGACGACGGATGCCGCCGTCCTTGGAACGCCCGTACTGCCTGAGTTCTTCGTCCTGCTCGGTCAATCCTTCGGCACGGATGGTGGTCATGTCGTAGAAGACGACTGACAGTTCCTGATCGATCAGCGGGCGCAGCAGTTCAGTGACTTTGTCATTGACGGCATCACGTTGGGTATTGAGCGCATCCATTGCCCGCAGCAGATGCTGATGGTCAACTTTTTTGATACTGCCAACGCCGGGAACACAGACCGTCTCCAGCCAGCGCAGCGGAACGTGTCAACGTCATTTGAGCCAGCTCTTTAAAAATTAACTTACTTTTGCGATCACACGCTGCAGTGTCGGGAAGTTGACCCCTTTTTCGACAGTGGCTTGATCAGCCCCCTCTGGTACCGGATTAATACAGACCTCTGTCGCTGGCATCTGTACGGTTGGGCGGCCTTTGAAACGCTCGGGATGACGGTCAT
>CEGF01001094.1_pt1 | contig 14342 bp, 11 predicted proteins | sample 306341 | NCBI WGS metagenome assembly CEGF01 (sample SAMEA2755655, study PRJEB7226) | microbial mat metagenome | biome: microbial mat; feature: hypersaline; material: grass silage | place: USA | collected 2014-02-19 | depth 0 m
CCATTCGCTGGAACGACTATCGTATCAACATCGTTGACACCCCGGGACATGCGGACTTTGGTGGTGAGGTTGAACGTGTACTCTCCATGGTGGACTCGGTTCTGCTGCTGGTGGATGCGGTTGACGGCCCGATGCCGCAGACCCGCTTCGTAACTCAGAAAGCCTTTGCTCAGGGCCTGCACCCGATCGTGGTCATCAACAAGATCGACCGCCCGGGCGCACGTCCGGACTGGGTTATGGACCAGGTATTTGACCTGTTCGACAACCTGGGTGCCACCGACGAACAGCTCGACTTCCCGATCGTCTACGCTTCTGCCCTGAACGGCATTGCCGGCAATGACCCCGAAGAAATGGCCGACGACATGACGCCGCTGTTCGAAGCGATCGTCAAGCACGTGCACGCACCGCGTGTCGATGCCGACGGCCCGTTCCAGATGCAGATCTCCGCACTGGACTACAACAGCTATGTGGGTGTTATCGGTGTCGGCCGCGTGTCCCGTGGCCGGATCAAAACCAACACTCAGGTGAAGGTAATCGACAGCCACGCCAAGGTGCGAAACGGTCGTGTGCTCAAGATCATGGGCTACCATGGTCTGGAGCGTATTGAAGTTGATACGGCTCAGGCAGGTGACATCATCTGCGTGACCGGTCTGGATGAGCTGAACATCTCCGATACCCTCTGCGACCCGGAAGTGGTCGAAGCACTGCCGGCACTGTCGGTAGACGAGCCCACCGTATCCATGACCTTCCAGGTTAACGACTCTCCGTTTGCAGGCCAGGAAGGCAAGTTCGTCACCAGCCGTAACATCAAGGAGCGTCTGGATCGTGAACTGATTCATAACGTGGCCCTGCGTGTTGAGCCCGGTGATACCCCGGAAAAATTCCGTGTATCCGGTCGTGGTGAACTGCACCTGTCGGTACTGATCGAATCCATGCGCCGCGAAGGCTTCGAGCTGGGTGTATCACGCCCCGAAGTTATTCAGAAAGAAGTGAACGGCGAAATCCACGAGCCTTACGAAGTCGTGATGATCGACGTGGAAGAAGAGCACCAGGGCTCCATCATCGAAGAACTGGGCAAGCGTCGCGCCGACATGACCAACATGGAAGTGGACGGCAAGGGTCGTGTACGCCTGACCTTCATGATGCCGTCCCGCGGCCTGATCGGCTTCCGCAGCCAGTTCATGACCATGACTTCCGGCACCGGTATCATGACATCGGTCTTCGACCATTACGGCCCGGTCAAGGCCGGTGACGTGATCTCTCGTCACAACGGTGTACTGGTGTCCATGGTCACCGGCAAGGCACTGGGCTACGCCCTGTTCAACCTGCAGGAACGCGGCCGCCTGTTCATAGACCCGAACGTTGAGGTTTATGAAGGCATGGTGCTGGGTATCCACAGCCGCAACAATGACCTGGTGATCAACCCCACCAAGGGCAAGCAGCTGACCAACGTACGTGCGTCCGGTACCGATGAAAACATCGTTCTGACCCCGCCGATCAAATACTCACTGGAACAGGCTCTTGATTTCATCGAAGATGATGAGCTGGTCGAAGTGACTCCAGCAGCCATCCGCATCCGCAAGAAGCTGCTGAAAGAGAACGAGCGCAAGCGCAACAAGAAGTAACCACTTGACTGCGTAACATATGGAAAGGCCGGCGGAGCAATCCCCGGCCTTTTTGTTTGTCTGGCCCCATCTGCAAATCGATGATGGGGTACCCACAAAGGAATACCCGTGAACAACAACGATATAATGCGCCGCCTGCGCTACACTTTTGATCTCAAGGATTCGGCCATGGTCGAGATCTTTGCAGCTGCCGACCACCCCGTTACTCAGGAGCAGATCGTCAACTGGTTGCGAAAAGAGGATGACTCCGCGTACTGCGCAGCGACGGATACCGAACTGGCCATTTTCCTTAACGGCCTGATCAATATCCGCCGTGGTCGTCGCGAAGGCGAACAGCCTCAACCGGAAAAACGCCTGAGCAACAACATGGTATTCATGAAGCTGAAAATTGCCCTGAACATGACCTCGGATGATGTGCTGGATACCCTGCGGAGCGTTGAATTCCCTCTGAGCAAGCACGAACTGAGTGCTTTTTTCCGCAAACCTGACAACAAGCACTACCGGGAATGCAAGGACCAGATTCTGCGCAACTTTCTGATGGGCATACAGCGCAATGTCCATCCCGGCACGCGGTCTGGCGCACCAACACCGGCCCGCTAAGGTCTGCCGAACTGACACGCCAACAGGCGCCCAGGTCTTTACCCCTTTGCCTCGCGGTTTTATCATGGGCGCCCAAAACTTCTCCATCTCCTCAAGGGGTAGGGGTCCGGCCAGGCTGCTGGAAAACAATGCCGATACTCCTACCAGCCTGTAAGAGACCGGCTTCTAGCAATGGCTCTGGCTGGAACAGCAGGTGGATCGAGGCCTGGTCAACCATCGTGCCGACCAGTTCAACGCCCTGCAGGAACTGCTGATCGCCCGCTTCGCCGCACTCGGAGCCGCCTATCCCGACATGGACCTGCATGTCAGCTGCTGCCGCGATACGGTGGAAGACAGAGGCACGGTGCAATACGCGCCGAACAGGCCGGCTTGACCACCCGCTTCCTCCATGTGGATGACATCGGGCTGACCGCGAGCGGCGGTTTTGCCGACCTAGAGCACAGGCCGATCCAGTGGCTGTTCAAGCTCTACCCCTGGGAGTTCATGCAGCGTGAAGAGTATGGCCGCTTCGCTGCAGCCAGCGGTACCCGCTTCCTGGAGCCGCTGTGGAAAAGCATTCTGTCCAACAAGGCACTGCTGCCGCTGCTGTGGCAGCTGTTTCCCGGCCACCCCAACCTGCTGCCGGCCTTTTTTGAAGACGACCCGGCGGCCGCCGTGCTGAGCCATTACGTGCGCAAGCCGATCTTTTCCCGTGAAGGCGCCAATATCCAGATTATCCGCGATGGCCGGATAGAAGCGTCTGCCGCAGGGCCCTATGGCGCCGAAGGCTATATCCTGCAGCAGCATCACCCCTTGCCCCATATCATTCTGGATTGAACCGACTGTCCTGAGTCAGTCAGCCAGAGCCACTCTAAAGCTCAAAACCGCTTACGCAGCATCAGGCCGACTTCGCTTTGCTCAAAGTCGAAAGCCCAGTCCAGGTTGCTGCGGTTGATGCTATGGCGCAGCCGCAATTCCGGTGTCATTCCGGCCAGTTTCCAGCCGTTCAGACCGGCACTCAGGATATACACCTGCTGGCGGTCATGCCGGCGGTCACCCAAAAAGAAATCATGGGCATCATATCGGCTGACACGGTAAATGCCCATCGCGTTGATAAACGCCCCGGCAGCACCGGGAAAGGCATGGTAGATACCGCCACGCACCGCCCAGGCCTGACTGCTGGCCGCTTCCATGTCGTATTTCTGCCGCGTCAGGGTCAGGCCACCATAAAGACTGGTCGTGGCTTGGGGCATATAACTGGCGGTCAGGCCCCACTCATACTGGTCGTAATCGTCACCTGTCAATTGCCCCCTGGAGGTGTAAGCATAGCGCTTGGCATCCAGCCGGGTGCTGAGCTGCCAGCGCGGATTCAACGTGTGCCGCCATTCCAGCTCCATGCCTTTGGCCAGATACTGGGTATGGCGGTTGCGATAGCTGTGCTCAAGATAGGGCGTCAACGACAGGCGGTCGTTGGCATCCAGATATTCATACCCCGCCTGCAACAGAAGCAGGTTTTGGCTGTAGTCTTGGAGGCTGGCCGTCTGCGAAGGGTTGGTGCGACGGTAATAGTTACCATAGCTGACCGGACTAAGGTGCAAGTTATGATTGCCGAAAAGATTGTACCGCCGCTGTGCCGAGAGTTCGTATTTGAGCACGCTTGAGCCTACGGCTTCCGGCATTCTACGCTCAAACAGACACAAGCCGGCAAAAGCACTCAAGCAGGAATAATGGCCGTTGCCCTGGTTGATATTGTCGTTATAGCCCGCTCCCAGGGCCAGGCTACCGTGCCAGTCAGCCCGAATATCCAGCGCCTGCTGATATTGCTGCACCAGCATACGGGCATGCTCGGGCAGGCCTGCCCCCAGTATCTCGGTAAAACCTTCGCGCGCTCTTGCATCCTGATAGTCTTCAAACCAGAGCCGCGCCAGCTCCAGGCGAATACGGGGGTCCCGGGGTTCCAGCGCCTGGGCGCTTTCCATTTGTTGCAGAGCTTCAGGGTAATCGCCTTGATAGCGTGCCAGCAGGCTGTTGGCCATGGCGACCAGTGCCGCACGGTGTCCCGGCAAGCGCTGATAGCGGGCAATAAAATCGGGCAGCAGTGTCCACTGGTTGCTGTTGATGGCCATGTAAATGGCCGGTTGCAGCGCCTGCAGACTGTCATCAACCCTATAGCTGCGGCCCTCATACATCAGGGTGCCCGGAGGTGGTGCCAGCACCGTTTCGGCCTGTGCGCGCTGTTCGGCGGCACGCTGGCCCTGGTCACGCAAAAAGCGGGTATCGTCGCTATCGGCCCGGGCCGCCGGAATAGCCAATCCCGCCAATAACAGCCAGCCAACTGTGCGACGCCAGCCCCCGCGGGGGCGATGACGAAAAATACACCTGTGCATAGAACTCTTCCGAAGTGCGTTAACGCTGAAGTAGAATGGGGCCAGCGAGCCGGCCCCATGTTGGTGCGGTTGGTCAACCGAGCGAGGGCTCACCCGGTATCGCCGCCTTGACGCTCTTCACTGGTGGCACCCAGTGAAGAGTGGTCAGGCATTAAGGCGTGATGGTGCCGCCGGTTTTGCTGCCGCCAAAGGCAACGTGATCGGCTTTACTGCTGCCGCCGGTGTAAATACCCGCCAGGGCCTCGGCGCCGTTGTAGAACTGACCTTTAATATTGTTGGCACCAGTTTGATTATCAAAAGTGCCGTCATTCTTGATCGTAGTACCGGCAAAACTTACCGAATCACTGCCACGAGTAATAGAGCCGGTCAGGGAATTTGTACCTGAACCAAAGTTCGCCGTCAGGGTACCGGTATACAGCTCATGAGCACCCGGCAGGTTGGTGCCTTCGCCGGTTTGCTGGATGCCGATTACGCCATAGGTCACATTCAGCATGTCCGGTGTATCGGTAACGGCATTATCTCCCACATACCAGACGGTACGGTCGATGCTGGCCATATTCAGGTCGGTGCTGTCCAGCGGCGGTGTGCCGGCTGCGCGGGGTGCCCACTCGCCAAAATAAACACCACTGCCCACCGCCAGCGGAGTGCCTGTGCTATCGGCCACCTGGCCGATAACCAAACCGCCAAACTGGGGTGCAAAGGACAGGGTGGTGATCTGACGCACGCTATTAATGGCAAAATCGGCACCCGTGCTTGAGTCGGTGTCACTCCACACCTGGGCCACATTGATCGGCAGATTGGGCATACCCATATCACCCGGTGTCATAATGGCACCGTTACCATGGTCGGCAATGGCATTGTTAGAGCCATAAACAGGGCCACCGGCAATATCAATAGCACTGCCATAATTGTTGAGTTCCAGGCCCGAGTAGCCATCACCAAACTTCGCATGGTCAGATGCATACGTCTTAACCAGGGTGGAAGAACTGTCTCCATCAACGGCAGCCATTACAGCATTGCTACCCACTACAGCCATTACGGCCAAAGCCAACATCGACTTTTTCATTTCATTTGCCTCTTTTCAGGTTGGTTAATGCGCCTGTTTTTACAAAAACAGGCAAAAAATCAGAATTTCACTTTCAGCCCTGCGCTCAGGGTGCGGCCCGGCCCCGGCAGCAGGGTTTTGGCCATGGGGTCCAGGTAGTATTCATCGGTGACGTTGGTCACGCCCAGGTTAAAGGCTACCGCCGGGTTCACTTCATAGTTGGCGTATAGGTCATGCAACATGACCGACTCCCAGTAGAAGGTATAGAAACTCGTATCACCACCGGCCCGGTCCCACATGTCCCGCGGCACGTATCGGGTAATCGACGCCCCCTCTTCAGAGGCCAGCAGGCGATCCAGCTCTTTGTTCTCGGCCCCGGCGTGATAGGTGCCGCGCCAGCCCAGCTCCAGCCGGTTGTTGAGCAAACGGGTTCCCAGCGCCATATCGATGGACAGCTTGGGCTGCAGACTGCTGCCGCTGTAGGTGCCGGGGAAGCCGCCGGTCATACACTCGGGAATACGGTTGAAGAAAGGATCCAGGCTAGAGGCGTAGTCCTGGTCACACAGTTTCTGGTTCAGCCGGTAAGTGGCCCCCAGGCTGCCGAAGTAACGGCCGGTATCAAAACGGGATTGCAGTTCAATACCGCTGGTTTTTTTCTGGTCGAACTGAATGATTTCCATGCCTCTGGAGCGGTCGATATAGTCCTCGATTTCGGTATTGAAATAGCTGAGGCGCACATCGGCGGCACGCAGGCCGGGCATGAACTGGGTTATATCATGGCTGTAGCCCAGCTCCCAGTTGGTGCTGCGCTCCGGTTTGCTGGCTCCCGTGGCCAGCGTCCCGACCGTGCCCGCACCAGCCACAATGGCGCTGGAGGTCAGCTCTTGAATGCTGGGAAAACGCGTGGTCTGGGCGTAACGCACAAAGGCGGTGCCGTAGGGGGTAATTCTGGCGGTGGCACTCAGTACCGGGCTGAACGCATCACCGGATTGCTCTTCAGGGGCTTCCCAGGCCTGGCCGGCAGCCAGGGTTTCGTAAACGGCTGTCCCGGTTGCGTCTAACGGCATTATCCGGGGCACGCTGTTCCCGGTTGGATTACCCATTTTGTCTACAGCATTGTCTACAACCTCATAGAGCAGGGAATTATCCACTTCGCCATTGGCAAAGGGATTTTGTGATGAATCAAGCTTGCCATCCACCAGGGGAACAACCGTGCTTTTCTCCCAGTAAGGGTATCTCGACCCGATATCCATCGTACGCCCATCCAGCCAGGCTTCAAATTCATCCCTAACGGCTAACCATGAGTCTATTTCAGGTGTTTTAACTCCAGTCGTGTTCCAAGTATCAAAAAATGGTTCAGCCGCAAAATAAGCATCGTCGTGACGCTGGACCAACTGTAGCCTTGTTTCCATCTCTTCAGCTGTGAGCAACTCCCCCCATTCCAGCTCCACTCCGGTTTTTCGGCGCTTCGCCTCAAAAAAACCCTGCTGCTGACGGCGGCGCTCGGCAGTGCCGGTGTCCTTGCCCTTATAGTGCAGATAGCGGGTACCGGCGGTCAGGGTCAGCCAGTTGGTGGGCTGCCAGGCCAGGTTGAACATGGCCGAGGTTTCCTTGCGCGTACCCGAACGGGGGCCGAGGCGATCGGTGCTAATGTGCAGATCTGCGCCTCCCGGTGCGGCAAATATGGCACTGGCTGCGCTGGCTTGTAGTTGCTCATCGAGCTGTTCTTTTTGATATCCGCCCCCGATTGTCAGCTGAAGCGTATCCGTCAGCCGCATCTGATTACTGAAGTCAAAGCCGGTGCGGTCATGCTGGGTCCATTGTCGCCCCTGCCGCAGAATGGTGCCGTCATGCTCGGGCTCGGTAAACCAGTCGGCAAATTCCGGAAAAGACTCCACCATAAAGTCATAGTCCTTAAGTGCCTGATGCGTGTCTGCGTCCACGGAATAGCCAAAGGGGTTTACACCGCTCTGATATCGCACACCCTCGGTTTTGGTATGCCAAAGACTGGTTTCCAGGTTCAGCCATTTCGAGCCTTCCGGCTTGATGTCATAGCTGAGCTTGTAGCTGTCGACCCTCAGCTCCGAATGGGGTTTTTCATATACAAACTGGTATTCCGACCAGTCAACATCGGGCTGGCTTTGCTCGGCACCTTCCCGATACCCCCAGTACAGCACGCTATCGCCGGGTACGGTTTCACCAAAAGTCATATCGGTGCGCATGAATTGCAGCCCCAGGCGCTGCTCATTGGGCAGGTACCAGTTGTTCTTGACCAGCGTGGTATCCACCTCACTGGCGGTATTGAAGACTTCACTGCCGGCCGTGTACATTTTGGTCAGGTTGGGGATGTACTGGTCCGTACTGCTGTTGTCCCATACATCATGCCCCTCGTACTTGTCGGCATTCCGCTCGCCGGCATAGTAGTTGCCCGTGGTGCGCTGGCTCTGCGCGAACAGAATGTCGGCCACCTCGTTGCGCGCCGCAATGGCCAGCATTTCCGAGTGGTCTTCGAAATTCAGGGTAGAGGCACTGCCCTTTTGACGAGCGTCAGGATAGGGCACTTCGATACCCATTTGGCCCAGCCGCTGAGCCCCAGGAATGTCCTGGTAATCCTTGCCATAAAACTCTTCAGCGTTAAAGCGCGAAGCACTGGTATTGCCCGAGGTTCTCAGGTTGGTTTCAATGCCCCAGTTATCCCCTTCGGGGATGATGTCCGCCGGGTCGATGGTACGGATCTTCACCCCGCCGCCAACACCGCTCTTCAAGCCGCGGCTCAGTGAGGGGCCTTTTTCCACTTCAATGCTGCGGAACAGCGCCGGATCCACATAGCTGCGGTTACCGGCACCAAACATGTGCTGCCAGACATTGGTGGACTGTTCGGTGCCATCGATGGTCAGCGGTACTCGGCCTTCGCCGCTGATGCCGCGTATGTTCGGGGTAATCGACTGGCTGCTGCGGGTGTCCATGCTGTACACCCCGTTCATGCCCTTGAACACATCGCCGGGGTTGGTTGCCTTGAAGCGCTCCAGATATTCACGATCGACGTAAAGGTTGGTTACGTTCTGGTCGTAAACGTTGTTGTAGCCCTGGGTGTCCACATCCACTTCAGCGCCGGTAATCACCACCGTTTCCTGCGCGCTGGCCTCAGTGGGATTGTTCTGCTCGGCATTTTGGGCGGCGGCTTCCGCCTGCTGCCCCGCGCTCTGGGTGTCTGCCGCCCACGCCGGTTTCACCATCAGGCTCATGCCTGCCACTGCCACCGCGACGGCCAGGCTGCTGAGTGTAAACGTGCCGGGGGGGTGCAGATAAACCGCCCTGTTGGGCCGGATGGGGTGTCGCCTCATGACGCGTATCTCCATAATTGTCAGGTTCACTTGACGGCTGACCAAACGCCTTGGGATGTTCTGGTCTTTGTTGAGCAGGAGACTTTAGCGAGCAGGCATTCTAAATAAGAATGATAATTATCAATTTTTGAAAATTATTATTAATAACGAAACAGATTTAGACAGTGCGACCGGAGTATCAGTTGTCACTGTACCGAGACAACTCTGAATTGGATGTGATAATCATTACCATGTAGTATCGAGTGGTTCTTGCATGCTTAACCGCAGGCATAGCACCCGGAATGGAAGCAGAGGTACAGATCATCATGGCCGTATTAGCGCAGTTGCTGAACCAGTCCCCTATTTTGTCTCGCTTACCCGAGGCCGCACGCCAGCCGTTGCTCGAAAACGCCAGCCTGGTTCAGCTAGAAGCTAAAGAGCACCTGTTCCACATGGGTGACGAAGCCCAGTATTTCTTTCTGATCAACTCGGGCACCCTTGATCTGTACCGCCCCAGCTACAGTGGCGATCACAAGCTGTTTCGGACCCTGAGCAGCGGCGACCTGCTGGTGGAAACGGTGATGTTTCTCAAATCCCCGGAATACCCTCTCTCGGCCCGAGCAACGACCAAGGCCAGCTGTTACCGCCTTTCACGCGACAGCCTGCTGCAGGTCTGCCAGGCTGTGCCGGTGTTCAGCCTGGAACTGGTGTCGAGCATGGCACTGAGCATTTCCCAGTCACTCAATCGCATCGATCTGCTCACTACCGGCAATGCCGCTCAGCGGCTGGTGCTTTATCTAATGGATCTGTACATGCAGCAAAGGCGCGCCTGGTTGACACTGCCCGGCAGCAAGCATGTGGTGGCGCGCCAGCTCAACATTACGCCGGAAACCCTGTCACGCCAGCTGGCCGGCTTCAAGCGCGCCGGTCTGATTGGCACACAAGGTTCCAAACAGCTGGTCATTCTGGATGCCGACAGCCTGTGTGCAAGGGTGGACCTGCCGCCGCCCCAGTTGGTGCCCGGATATTTTTCCCCCAGCCGTCAACTGGGCAAGAGCCTGTTCGACTGCTGCAACGTACACCAAAGCTGATCGCTTACACCTATCCACAGCCGCCGTGTGCCGTATTCCCCTGGCGCAGTGGCTCGGCACAGCCTGTCTGGCCATCCGTGCGAGGCCCGGCCAGCACCGTCCAACTGAACAGCAGATAAATCCCGAAGCAACCGGCCCAGATCAAACCGGACAGCGTCAGCAGCGGTTGCATCCAGACCATGAATGGACCCACTCCGGCCAATACCCGCACGACGGCAGCCAGTACCAGACCCAACGCAGCCAGGATCAACCAGGGTCGCCGATCCAGCCAGCGCCCGGTGTGAATACGCCCCACCAGCGCCATGATGGCAAAGATCGAAAGCCCCATGGCACCTGCCATCAACAGGTGCCGACCTGCCGAAGGCAAGAGCCCGGCCCCCAGACAGGCGGCGCCCAGCAAGCCATAGCCCAGCGCAATCAGCCAATAACTGGCGTACAGCATGAGTGCCCAGCGGGTGAAAAGTGCCCGGCCGACATGCCAGTCATTGAGCAGGTTGAGCATGGCGGCGGCGGCGGCCAGTGCGGTCCAGCCGGTGATAACGTCCTGACCCAGGCCAAATTCGGTGACACTGCACACGCCGATGGCAAAAATAGCCAGGTTGCGCCGCGGCGGCCGGGCCAGGTAGCCCACCTCGTCGATTTCGGGTTCGCCCGGCCGTCCCTGTTCGATCAGACCATTTACCACCGCCATGGATACCCGGCTGGTCGCCACGATGATCAGCATCATGATCGCTCCGGTGGCAAGCCGGAGCCAGGCGAGAGGGTCCTGCTGCAACCAAATGGCACTGAAAAAGCCGATTTGCAAGCTGGCCAGGATAGCCATGATCAGGAAAAAGCTGATGTGCTGACGCTGGGGGTCATGCCATAACGGTGGTGTCAGTTGCCACAATAGACCCAGCCAGAGCGCCAGGTTGCATATGGCTGCAGGCCAAAGCCCCGGCAATGACGGCCAAGTGCCGGCCAGGGCATAACAGGCACGCGCCAGCAGCCACAACACGACCAGCACCAGCAGGCGACGGCGATTGATCGGCTCGGTGTGGGTGAATTCGGGAATCGCGGTCAGGGCAAAACCGGCAATGGCGGCCGTGACCAGACCGAAGATGAGTTCATGGCCATGCCAGGCCAGGGCACCACCCGGCATATTCAGCGGCAGCCAGCCGTGCCAAGCCAGCAGCCACAAGACCATCAGCGGGGGCGCACTGGCGGCAGCGAGCAGAAAAAAAGGCCGGAAACCGCACATTAGCACAGGCCAGCGTTCCAGCCTTGTGGGAGAAAGTAGCTTGGCAATGAGAGATGACAACATTAAACCGGGCAGCCCTGATCATGAGAGTGAAAAACGGGTTCGGGCAAGGGGCCTGATGCTAGGCCAAAGCCGACACGGACGGTCTCCACCTGCATCAGCTCGGCCAGGGTGCCATAAACCCAGGCGGTGTCGCGCCGATCATGCGGTTGCAGCAGTGGAAATTCGTGCAGGATGCGCCCGGGGTTGGGTACCATCATCAGAATGCGGTCAGCCAGGCGCACCGCTTCCATCAGGTCATGGGTAATCAGCAGTACAGCCGTGCCCTGCTGACTGATCTGCTGATCCAGCAGGGCATAAAGTTCCTCCTTCAAGCCGACATCCAGTGCCGAGAAGGGTTCATCCAGCAGCAGCAGATCAGGGTTGATGGCCAGCGCCCGGGCCAGGGATACGCGACTCTGCATACCACCGGACAGGGCGTGAGGGTACTTGTCCAGATCGTCTGCCGACAGCCCCAGGCGTCGGCCCAGCTCTTCCGCCAGTCGCCGCCGCGCCTTGGCCGGCACTCCCAGTGCTTTGAGACCCAGCGCAATATTGTCACGCGCGCTCTTCCAGGGCATCAGCCGGGGTTCCTGAAACACCGTCGCAACGCCCTGAAAGCTCGATTGCAGGATGCCTTCCGCAGGGGTCAGCAGACCTGCGACCAGATGCAGCAGGGTGGATTTGCCGCAACCGGAAGGCCCCACCAGCGCAAGGGTCTCGGCGGCATGCAGGTCCTGGCTGATATTGTTCAGCACTTCGGTAAGGGCGTATTTGTGGCTCAGGTGACGTATATGCAGGCTGCTCATCAGGCCGACTCCGTTCGCCAGCGTTCAACATGGCGCTTGATCGGCTCCAGCACCAGGTACTCCAGTGCCAGCAGCAGACCCAGCAAGGCCAGAATCCAGCCCAGAGATGTGGCCGTATCCAGTTGGGAGCGGGAAACGGCCAGTGCAGCGCCGACGCCGTCAACGGTGGTCAGCAGTTCTGCCATCACCACTACCTTCCAGGCCGTACCCAGCGCCGTAATCCAGACCGGAAACAGATAGGACATGACCTGAGGCAGAAACGTATCGGTCAGCACCATGCGCAGTGGCAAGCGGTAAGCCCGGGCAACGTCCCGTAGCCGGTTGTCGAGCATGCGACTGCCCTGCATGGCACCGGCGAACACCAGCGGAAAACAGGCCACGAACACCGTGAATACAGGAGTGGCATCTCCCATGCCAAACCAGAGCATGGCCAGTACCAGCCAGGCGATGGGCGGCATGCCCAGCAATAGCGTGACCAGCGGTCGCGCGGCCATGGCCATGGTCATCGAACGCCCCGCAACCAGGCCCAGCAGGGTTCCGACCGACAGCGCCAACCCCAGACCATAGAGTGCCCGCCGTGCGGAAATGGCCAATTCGGGCCAGGCCAAGCCAGAGGCAAACATGGTCGACAACTGCTGCAGCGTCGCCAGGGGGCCGGGCAATACCAGATCGCCGTACAGCCGACCGCCGGCTTCCCAGGCGGCACAAAATAACAACAGACTGGTTATGGCACCCCAGCCGCTCCACAGGTAGGCCAATGCCCGTGCCATTCCCCTTAATACGCTGTTCAACATCAGGGCGTCAGACCATAAAATCCGTGGTCAGGCAGCTTACCGCCAACATTGGCCGGCTCGCGATCCAGTAATAACTGTAGAAAGTCCTGCAATTGGGGCTTGGCTTCGGCTGCCGTGGCGTAGTGACGCGGCCAGCTGTGGATGGCATCAGTAGCCGCCTCGGCGGTGAGCAGGTCGATCTGTTGAGCCGCCGCTGTGCCGCAGGCCTCGGCGTTATCAACACACCACTGCCAAGAACGGGCGTAGGCTTGCTCCAGCCGCGCTACCCAGGCCTCATCGGTATGCTGCTTGCCCAGCACCACCATACCCGCCTGGGGTACCAGCGGTTCAGTGTGCAACAGGCGGCCCCACTCTTGCTGCAGATCGATGCTGCGATAAAGATCCGGCGCCACCACCGACAGCGGGAAGGAACGGGTTTTACGCAAAGCCATGGAAACGGCGGGTTCGGCCAGCAGAGCATGATCCACCTTGCGCATGATCAACAGCTGCATGGCGTCCAGTGGCGTTGCCGTGTAGCGCACCTTGAAGTCGGTGCGTGGGTCCAGGCCAGCCTGTTCGGCCAGGTAGGTGAACATGATATCCGGCATATCCGCCCGAAAAGGTACGGCAATCTCTTCACCCCGAAAATCTGCCAGGGTTTTCAGTTCGGGGTTACGCGACAGCATCCAGAGGATGCCCCAGACCGAAACGTTGGTCAGCCGCAGAGCGACACCCCGGTTATACAGATTCGCCGCCACATTGGTGGGCATGGCAACAAAGTCGGCGCTGCCGTCCATGGCGATGGCCCGCAGTTGATCAGGGTTGGTCCAAGTGCGAAACTCGACCTTGTCGGCCAGATCCGAGAGTTCGCCACTGGTGGCCATATGGATCAGCGGATAGGAGACAACGGCCGGAGGACCGGACAACACCAGTTTTTCCTGACGCACGGGAGTGTTGGCCGCTGGCACCTGGGCAACAGCGGCGGCACTGAAGCAACAGCCTAACAGTGGCGCCAACCAGCTACGAACGCGCCCGCATCGAGGCCTGGCAGGACATAACTTGATAATAGAGATGATAATCGTTTTCATGCGCTTAAGTGTACGTGGATTTGCGCACGGGAAGAAATGACAATTATCAATTTTGGCAAATCCGCCGGATCCGGTTCACCTCCCTACGACGGGTCGATATACTGCCGATTCACAGCGACCAGCAGGAGAGACGCTATGCGCACACTCTATCCGGAGATCGGCCACAACCACGAGTACTATCTGGACATGGACAGGGGCCACAAGCTGTTCGTGGAGGAAAGCGGCAACCCCAACGGCATCCCGGTCCTGTTCGTGCATGGCGGCCCCGGCGGCGGCTGCAGCCCCGAGCACCGACGCTTTTTCAATCCTGAACGTTACCGTATTATCCTGTTCGACCAGCGCG
>CEGF01003488.1_pt1 | contig 14245 bp, 7 predicted proteins | sample 306341 | NCBI WGS metagenome assembly CEGF01 (sample SAMEA2755655, study PRJEB7226) | microbial mat metagenome | biome: microbial mat; feature: hypersaline; material: grass silage | place: USA | collected 2014-02-19 | depth 0 m
CCCCGACCATCGAGTTCGAGCATGCCTGGGTTCAGGTGAATGTGCCATTCTCTGATTACCGTGGTGCCTTCCCGCCGAGAGTGGACTGCTCCGCCACACCAGGTCGTTGTCAGTGGATCGATGTCGACCCGTCCTGGAAGCTAAGAGAGTATCATAATAAAAATGTCGACATCTATGGGCAGATACCATTTGAATATGATTATTATTATGAGTCGATTAAATATAACGATTTTTTCTACAGTGATAAAGGTCCGCTTGAAATCTATGAAGGACTTATTTCCTGGTACACGGCTTCCAACATAGAAGATATCATCGATCTTGGGACTATCATTCCGATCCATGATGGCATTCTGCCTGCATCCCTGCCTTATCAGATACTGAGCGCTGTCGAAACTTTTAATAGCATCGAAGAGCACGATGATGTCAACGATCCTGATTGGGCAAAGTATCTTGTTATCAATTATGACTTGGGAAATTGGGCACCGGATGACTCTGTTTTTTCCTCGGACCCGATAGCGCTTTCTGATCTGTCAACAAAGCGAATTACCCTAAGTTACTTCCCCGGAAATGGTATTGAAGGTGATCCGTTTGAACACCATCAAATGCTTCTGCGATTGGATGGTGAAATCATTGATACCCCGATTGTCGTCGAGACCTCTAATGTGGAGGTCGATTACATCGGATCGCGCTTCAGCGTGATGTTCGAGATGGACGGGGCTCCATCCACCACTGGCGAGGAAGACCACATTATTGCCGCTACCTACCGGAACCTGATGTTTGGTGGCTACTACCTCATTGGCACGGGCGGTGACACCTCAAACTGGTCCCAGGTCAATCGGGCTGCCGGTCGGCTCCTGAAAGCCAATGAAGAGTTTTCGATCATCAACGATAGCGAAGGCGTGCCCTACGTGGATTCCAATGGTAACGGTGCCGTAGATGAGGGTGAAAGCCGACTAATTGATGATCGAGTAGCACAGGACGAGCTGACCGGTGGGTTATTGAATGTTGCCATGACCCAATACTTTACTCGTTTTACAGAAAATACCCGACGTTTGGATGCGCTCAATCACGTCATTTCTCCCATTGCGGGCTTTGTGGGCATGGTGAGCTCCACTTATGAGGTTGACTACTTGGGAGACACGGCCTTCTCGGTTATGCCTGGTGGCTTGCTCATCGACATGAAGGGGGTTCAATTCAACGGCTCTTGGCGGATTGATCAACCCGCTTTTTTTGCCAATGCGCACTTCGAGCTACTGGGACACGAAGGTTCCTCTCTGGAACATGAGATCTGGCAGGAACTAACCGGCTTCGATGCCATATCGACCGTTCGAGGGATCCAGATGGCCTTGGCTGGTGAAGATGCAACACTTATGAGGTTATACAACGGCTCTGAAAGCACGCTGCAGTCCATGTATGAGCAATTTGGACTTGATGAAGAGCCCCCGGCTGGATTCGATGGAAAGCAATGGCCTATCTACAACACCGCTCCGTATTTTTGGAAGTACTTTAATACCAATGGCGATAGGATCTTTGGTATTATAAAAAAAACGGTCTCTTCGCCTACGGATCTTCGCGCCCCGATTCTTTACTACTCCAATGACAACTGGGCCAGCAACATTGAGAGCATGTATCAGTGTGAGCGGCAGATACGAGGTCTGATTTCGGAGCATGGCGGTGGTGCCACGCTCAATGCAGGAAACCTTTGTGGGTATAGCTATGTAGGGGGGACGACCCTGAACCAGCTCTTAAACGGTTTTGAGCAGTATTTTAGGGCCTTCTTCGGTGTGGGATCACGCGGTAAGTTTGATTATCTCAACTTGAATTCGGGGGCGCATTGGTCACCGATTAATGATCTCGTCTTTCAGGTAGGCTTCTATGATTTCGATAAGATCCTGCATGATCTGTCGACGGTTCAGCGCATACGTAATAATTTGCTTTTCGGTGGATGGGTTGGGAACAACCCCGCGCGGTGGGAGTACGCAATTCCTAGCCGAAAAACCCGAACCGGGTTTAATCGATTCACGGTTTATGTTGAGAAAGTCTACGACGACGTTGAAGGGGACCTGGTCAGTCAGACATACAGTATCAGTAATGACAGCTTTTCCGCAGGCGGCGGTTGGGTTGACGGCAGCATAAGGTTGACTCAATCTGATGTTGGCGATTCCATCCTTAAGCCGAAGTTTGATAATGAGGTCTTCACGGATAAGAACCTGGTATCGGTCACCAATAACGATCTCGTTCGCACGCCGTCCACCGCGGATCCCGTCTCCACGGTCACCGGCAATATGTACCATGATGAGACCGACTTGGTCATTAAAGGGCGAGGTCTGCCCTACGTTTTCACCCGGTCTTATAACTCCCGAAAAGCCCAGGTGGAGACAGACAGTCCTTTGGGGTATGGATGGACCCATTCCTACAATATGAGTTTACGGTCCAACGACTACGGGAAGTGCCCTAACTGCGATCAACAGACGGCAGAGGAGAATGATAATCAGATCCCGTCCTCCATCAGCTATGTCGATGAGCGGGGCGGGGAGCATACGTATATCCTCAACGAGGATGACAGTGCGGAACGTGTGATATCCGAGAACCCGCCTGGGGAATTTGACACGCTGTTGCTGAATACACCGGCTTCAGGTCAGCACACCTTGCAGTTTAGGAACGGCGTAAAGTATGTCTTCGAGGAAGCGGGAGCCTCGGATTTAGTGACTACACCGGATGAAACCGCCAGGTTGAAGTACATTCAGGATCCTTATCAGAATCGAATTTCCTTAAGTTATGACAGTTTGGGTCGGGTCATATCGGTGGTGGATAATTTGGAGATCGCTGGCCGTACCGGATTGACGATGAGTTATTCCGGGGAATCGCACCATATCCAGACTATTAGCGATTGGACCGGTCGCACCTGGACCTTCAACTATGATGATGGCGGCAATCTGGAGCAAGCGATTGACCCTATGGGCAGCGCGATGGACTACACCTATCACCCTGACTCGCACCTCCTCAACGAAATCATCCACCCCCAAGTGCGTAATGGAAGGCGTAAGCAGATGGCCTTTACCTATTACGGAAATAATAAAGCGTTTAATTATACCAATACCTTGGGTGAAACCGAGACCTTGAACTACGATCTGTATCGGCAGCGCACACGTGTCACGGATCCCAGAGGCTTTGTCAGAGAGCATTTTTACGACAGATTCTACGGCTCATTGCGTACACTCAAAGAGCCAGACGGCAATGTCATACAGTTCCAGTCCACACCGGATGGATTACGTTTTGACAAGACCGATGGCCTGGGGCGTCGCTGGAATTACTCTTACAGGGCAGATAGGGCGCTCGGTGGCCTCAAGTCGGATAACCATGGTTTGCTCTCCCGAATACGAGATCCACTCATGAATGACATGGATTACAGCTATGGCATTTATGACCAGCTCACTACCGTGATGGACAAGCGGGGGAACGAAGTCACGCGCTCCTACTACGAGACCACTGATGCGGCGAGCGGTGCGGTGAAAGGCAAGCTGCATGAGGTGCGGGCCACCGTCAACGGAGCGCCCAACGTACTCCTGGAGCGGTATACCTATTACGCCAGCGGCGCGCCGTTTGGGCAGGTCAAGGAACGCATAGAGTTCATTGATCCTGCTGTGCCGGCACGTCAGCGTATTACGACATATACCTACGAAAGTAATGGCCTCAATGTTCAAAGTAAGGTTGTAAAGGGGGCAACCAGCGGGGGTAGCATCTCGACGACTTATACTTATGACGCTCTGGGGCGTAAGGTGACGTCGACTCTCCGCCGACGCACCTCGATGATCGACACGTCGATAATGGAGCTCACCACGCAATATGCTTACGATGTGCTCGGTCGACTCACCAAGGTGACCACGCCGCGGGGGGATATCCACGAGAAGGTTTATGACGATAACGGTAAGGTGACCGAAGAGAAAGTACACTATCTTAGCGGCACCCCCCGAGAGCATTGTGCCTCCAGCAGCGGGGGCTATGTGACTTGTACCTATGTGACGAACGCCTATGATGCAGTCGGGCGGTTAATTCGAACGACGGATATACGTGGGAATAGCACCTCATACACCTACGATGCGATGGGGAACAAGCTGAGTGAAACCGACGCCAATGGTCACACAGTGCGGTACGAGTACGACAGTATGGGGCGACGTACAGCTCGAATTGACGCCAACGGCCACCGTTCCACCTTCAAGTACGATTTGGCAGGGCGACTTATCCAGGTTACGGACCCTAATGGCCATCGTGTCCTGAACACCTATGACGCCCTGGATAATCTGGAGTCAGTAACCACCGAAGCAGGTCGCATTACCCGGCATGCCTATGATGCTAATGGCAATCTGACGAATACGTGGGATGCAAACGCGACTGCCGACACCAGTTTCCCCCTTAACAGTGAACACAGCAGTCTTCATCGAGAGTACGATGAGCTAAACCGTCTGATACGGGAGCTGGATGCGCTGAATGGCAACACGCTTTATAGCTATGATCTTTTAGGTAACATTACCCGCATTACGGACGCTGAAGGACAAGTAACCACCTTTGTTTACAATGATCTTGGACGTTTGATTGAAACTCGGGACCCTATTGTGGAAAGTGGCTCGGACAAGACCGACCGAGTTCTACAATATGACCAGGCTGGCAATGTGCTCTTGACGGAGGACCGATCAGGCCGTCAGCGGCGACATACTTATGATGTAATGAACCGACTGGTTCGTACCGAGTACCTTCAGGATAGTACGTACGACGCTTGGCAATACGATGCCTTTGGTGATTTGGTGGCGGTCAGTAACGAGGACGTCACATACACCTACAGCTATACCGCACGTCATGAACTGGCCAGCAAGACCGACAGTCGACTGGGTAAGACATTAAGTTGGACGTACGATCCGGCAGGTAACGTCGCTACCAAAACAGATTACCAGGGCGAGGTGACGACGTACCAGTATGACAGCATGAACCGGCTGGTTGGATTGAGCAATCCCGCGTATTTACAGGTGAGTTACCATTATGACGGCGCGGGTCGCTTGATTGATCGCCTATTGTCAAATGGCGCCAAGACCCATTATCTCTACGATGATGACGATCGCTTGGTTCAACTTCAGAACCTTTCCGCAGATGATACCGTGGTGGAAGATCTAACTTATCAGTATGACCACGTTGGGAATGTCACGCAGATCAGCGATTCGGTTAACGATCAGACAACAGCGTATGAATACGATGCGTTGTATCGACTCACTACCGTCGATAGCAGCATTGATGCGGAGGATCGAGAATACACTTATGACGCTGTCGGTAATCGGAAGAGCGAGACTCGTAATGGCACTGCCTATTATTACTGTTACAACACCAGTGACTGTAGTGGCGCTCCCTCCGGCAATCGATTGATCAGCATTAGGACAGGTAGTGCCACGGGGTCGATATACCGACGGTTCGATTATGATGACAGTGGCCGCGTCACTCACAAACGGGATGGTGGCGGAAGTCCGTTGTATACGGTGACCTATAACGGGAAAGGCAGGGCCTCCGAAATCAATGGGACGTTGTTCGAGTACGATCCTAACGATTACCGTATGCAATGGTGACCATCTCCATCATTTGGAAGTCGAACACCTTGAGGCGACATACGATCTTGCCGGGGTGTTGGAGAATAAATATCTCCGTGGTGTGGTGGTGGATGAAATCGTGAACGGTTTCGCCTACCATTCCGCGGATGAGAATGATTGGACCAACTATACCTTCCATCACGACCACCTGAATAGCGTATCCGCATTGACTGGACACAATGGCTCGGTTGAAGAGACGACCTCCTTTGATGCGTTCGGCGCGCCCCTGACTCAAGCGATACCGGGTACTGGAAATACTCTATTGTACACGGGGCGTGAGTACGATGAAGATACTGGTCTCTATTATTACCGTGCTCGTTACTATGACCCTCAGATTGGCCGATTTATCAGCGAGGATCCGCTAGGGTTTGAAGGGGGGTATAATTTTTATGCTTATGTTGACAACAACCCCATTAATTACAACGATCCAACGGGGCGGTGCCCATGGTGTCTTGCCGCAGTTGTTCCCGTCTTGGAAACTATGGGCATTGGGGCAGCTACTAGCGTAGCGACAGGAGCTGCGATCAGAGGCGGGGCGGCGGCATATCAAGGCGGAGATGTTTCTTCCGCCGTTTTTGATACTGATGCGATTCTACTGGATGCTGGTTTGGGGGCAATTGGGGGAGGGATTGCTTCTGGTGCTAAAGCTTATCATGTAAGCCGGCTTCCTATCTCAACAAAGGGAGAGATGGGAGAGGCCCTCTTCAGAAGTCAGCTCGATAACGTTGGAGCTACATACGCCGAGCAAATGGCTGTACGTACTGGGCAGGGAAAGCAATATACTCGACTCGACTTCGGAGTTCCCAAAGGGGGCGATATCGCTGGGTTTGAAATAAAGACATTTAGCTCAAAGTTGTCGCCGAATCAGATTGCACTGCAGAATACTATAAATGGCGGAGGGTACGGGCTCACTTTTGGATCGAGGGCTCGTGCCGCTGGTTTGTCGGGTAGGAATGTGACTAGCTTGGACGAAATTAGATATGGGGCTTATGATTTTGTTAGTCCGGGCTACTCTATATTTGGTGGCGGTTTGTTGGGAGGAACATATAATTCGTCTTCAAATGCAGGCGGAGGGTTTGTTTTATATCCTAGTAAACCTAACACAAACACAATACAATCGGTATATAAGAAATAATGGGCTGGAAAATGTCTGCTGTGTTTGTTATGGAAGAGGGGGCAGGTTTAATGGTCCCTGGCCCGATACAGGAACCTCAACTTGAGGAAATTGAATCTATACGATTGCTGAAGGGATATAATAAAATTCGATACACACTGTTGGATGAAGTTATTTACCCGGACAAGAGTGAGATCGCGGTTGGTGCATATGGAAATAATGCCATATTGTGTCACTGGGCTCTTCCTGTTGCATTAATGGGCGACAGATCAATGAGGAAGATTGTTGGGAGAGTAAAAGGAGCAGAAGACATTAAGCGCGAATTTTTTGAATTATTGTCAAGCGCGCAGGTGTTGTCTCTTGTCCTTCATAGTGCGGTTAATCTTTGGGGGTATTGCCTTTATGACAAAGGAAGACTAAGGCGTTCGGCAGCTGGAGCTTCTGATATCGGGCTCGTCGTAAATGAGGGGGTATTGTTGCCTGAAGAGAGAGTCATATTAGAGAATGCCACGATAGACGACTATAATAGTAAAGGGCAAGGCGAGGAGTTGGTCTTTGAGATGAGTCGACGTGTCTTTGGGGAACGTATTGATGAGATGCGCAGTCTTGAACATCCAATGGTAATCTATCAGGCGAAAAAACGGCGTTTTTTTGAAAGGCTTTGCGGTAACCGATAGTTTTTGTAATGGCATATTGATATACTGGTGCGCCAGATGGTGAGGTTTTTGTCGTACTCTATTTTTATGTATGTGGGCGCCACATTGTCGGGGTTTTGATGGTCTTTTGAAGAAGGTTCGGTAAGCGTTCTGGACCTCTTTTTTCAGGCTTTTCTTTTAATGGTTTTGTTCGCATTCTTTTTTGAAGTTGGATATAAAAAATTTTTAAAAATAGGTGAAAGGCAGGTCTATATTTTTATTTTTATCGTCCCTCTTCTTCTTGCTTTTTCGGGCTATTTCTATGGGGTTTTCGTCTTTCTCCAGGGAGGCCGCTAGTGTTCATAATGTGCCGGAATGGAAATAGGTATCCTTTTTTGATTTATGGGCGATCAGTCAGGGGCAGGCGGAAGCTTTCTGCTTTATCCAAGCAAGCCTAATACTGATGCGGTAAGAGCTGCTGTTGATGGATCTAAGACAAGCAGGGAAGTCGCTGAGCAATTGACATTGTGGAATATGGGAGGGGTTAATGGCCGCGGAGTCCTAAACCATGTCAACCCTATCGGCTCTTCGAGGGCAGGCTTATTAAGCGATAGCACTTTAGGGAATATCAGTGCCATCGCTACTCCGGGCCAATCATTGTGGAATCCAGTTGCATCAGGCTCATTGCTGGGGTTGGGTGTGAATGGCGCGTCGGCGGGCGGAGGGTTTGTGTTATATCCATCGAAGCTCAATACAAATATGATGCAAAGTGTTTATAGGAAATAGGCCGATTATGGGTGCGTGGGGAGTTGGACCATTTGACTGTGATGAAGGATTGGATATAAAAGATAGATGGGAAGACTGGATTAATGGATATAATGCCGTTGGTTATGATGAGGCAATAAAGCGATTTTTCAGTCGTTGGGGAGACGCCATAAGATATGGTGACTCGATAACGAACAACGAAATCATCGCTCTTGTTGCATTGCATTTTGATAACCAGATGCAGCCTCCGAGGAAGTTGGTGAAGGCTGCAGGTGAAGCAATCAATCGAGAGCTGGAACTTTCTGAAGTCGGTAAATGGGAACATGATAAAAGGAGGCTTCGGGAAGAGTTTTTGTGCGACTTTCTTGATAGGCTTGGTGCTGTAAGAAAAAAACCAAAAAGTCAAAATTTGTTCATGGATCCAGCGTTGAACTATCGTTCTTTGAATGTGGCAAAAAAGGGGTTGCTGAGATCTTTTAGGAAAATCAGAGACCGGGAAAAAAGAGTTGGTTCTGATAGGGCGGGGTTTCCTACTTTTTTCAATACGCTTTTCAGATTTATGAATTATGGAGTTTGGGAAAAAGATTCTAAGGTGTTCATGCAGGCAAATACGGAACGCTTGATGATGTTGGCAACTTACTTAGCTATCGGTCTTGACTACTCCGAGGATGAGTTGAAGGCGCTGCTAGATGAAGTCGAGAAAAAAAATATCGATCTTAAAGGCGTATCGCGCTGCTGATAACGTTAGGAATAAAAGAGAGAGGATGGGAAAAAGACGTCCATTATACGGAAAGAGTATGATGCTTGTGGGGGCTGCTCTATCCCTTATCGGTCTCTTTGGGAGTTTTTTTGATGCTTTTGAGGGGAAGAGTTGATGGTGCCGCGAGTGATGATTAAACCTGTTTTTCTGGTCTTACAGGTGATCGTTGTCTACTTTTCGGCTATTCGATCGGGGGCCTGGTGGGTCTGGGTCGGCCCGGATCGAATCCTAGATATTTCCAGTGCATTCTTTTTCCTTTTGATTTTGGGGGCTTTCTTTTATGACGCGGGCTATAAGCGCTATTCAAGGGGCGAGATGGGGAGGAGTGCCTTTGTATGGGTTTATGTCATTCCCGGCGTTCTGGCGCTGATTGGGTTCGTGTTTGGGCTGATTTTGGTCGAGCGGTTCTACTAATAGATCGGCTTGAGCGTACTCATATGCGCCAGTTTAACGGATAAGGTGGACTGAGAAGGATGGTCGTGGAGGCAAAAGGGGAGGCGGCCCATGGGGCCGCCGAAGGTTTTTCACGCTGTGACAAGCTGTTTGGCCAAGGCCACTTCCACAGAATCGCCATCCTGGTTCAGAACGTCGAGTCCGGATTCCGGCACGTCCCCCGAGGTGCTCTGGGCCACGGTGATTTTCTTCGCCATGAGCCCCAGGCAGGTCATCTGTGAGGTTCGGGCGTAGCCCAGGTAGATGACCCGCACCGGTTGCGTTTGGCCAATCCGCCAGGAGCGGCGGGCGGCCTGTTGCAGCGAGTAGACGTTGTACCCGGATTGCATGAACACGATCGTGGGAAAGGCCAGCAGATCCAAGCCGGTTTTCACCAGTTCGGGGTTGGTGATGAGCACATCGATACCCCGTTCCAACTGATCGGCGATCCAGTCTTCCCGCCGGGCCGCGTCCACGCTGGCGCGCAGTACCGCCACCTTGAACCCGTCCCGCTCCAGGATGCCCTTCAGGCGGGCCGTGGTGTCACGGTGGCCGGTGTAGACGGTGTAGACCAGGGTGTTACGGCCTTCCGCCCTGGCGTCCCGGCAGATCTCAACGAGTTCCGCCTCTTTGGGCATGACGTCGGCGTCGGAGAACTGTGCCGGCACGAAGGCCAGCGGCTCCCGGGTCCGAGGATGCTTGACCGTCTCTGCCCGAAAGCAGGTGTCCGGCCAGGCAAGCAGGACGTTCAGCACCACGCCCAGCAGGGTGGTGTCGCGACGTGCCAGAGCCCGCTTTAGCTCGGCGGTGAGCTGGCAGGCCAGAGTCTGGTGGACCCTTTCCTGTTCCTCGGTCATCGCCACGTCACGGAACTCTTCGTCATATGGGGGCAGCACGCCACCGATGTCCTTCAACTTCAGGAACACCGTGAACGGCAGCACGTAGCGCAGTACGCCCTTCGGGCCAAAGCCGGGGGCCTTGGTGGTCCGAACCGTGACCTTGTTGCCCTTGGCGGTCTTGTGGGCCGCGGAGGTGCTCTCGGAGTAAATGTCCTTGAGCACCCCATGGTCCCGCATGAACGCCATGGCGGCGGAAGACAAGCTGCCTCGCTGTGTCGGGCGGTAGCCGTCCTCGATCATCCGAGAAGGCAATGCCCGAAACAGCAAGAAAAACAAGTCATCCGCGTAGCCCCCCATGAGGGTGCCGGTGAGCAGAAGAACCTTGCGGGCCTTCGCCGCCAAGACGCCCATGGCCTGACCTTGGGCGGAGCCTCGGTTCTTGTACTCATGCGCTTCATCGGCGATGAGCAGGTCGAACGTGTTCTGAGGTAATTGTCTCTTGATGAACTCAGAAGGCTGGAAGCCCCCTTCGCCAAAGCCGAACTCCATATTGGCCATGGCGCGCTCCATGCGCTGAGCCTGCCGGTCGGAGAAGACCAACTGGCCGTTGGCGTCCATCAGGTTGATGAACTCGTAGAGGTTGTCCCCCAGCATCGACGCCAGGAAGGCCTCGCCGAACGTTTTCATCAGCCGTCGGGCGGTCACTTCCCCGATGGTCGGGATCCGCTTCAGGGCTTTGACAACAGCCGCTGATCGGTCTGTCGCTGACATGCCCTTGGGACGAACCAGGGTCCAAAGCGGCGTGCCGCACCCGTCGCATTTGCGGCGGGTGTCCTCGGCGTCGAGGACCGCGGGCCGGATCGGCTCGCCGTCCGGGTCGGTGAGGGTCCGGCCGCAGTCCGGGCAGACCGCTTCCTCGCCGTATTGGCGCCGCCGGCGCTGAAACGCCGGCTGCCAATGGAACCCCATGCGCATCCGCACGCGGCCCAGAACGAAGAACTCCGGCCCTTCGACGGGGGAGCCCAATGTCTCCCGCAGTGTCAGCAGCTTGGACAGCGTGTCCGGGCCATTGAGCACCCAGACGCGGGCGTCGGGAATGGTCTCCAGGATCTCCCGTCGCCACTTGTAGACCAGGTGGGGTGGGGACAGCACCAGCGTGCGCCGGTAGCCCGCGGTCCGGTGCAACACGGCCGCGGTGGCGATGCCCACGGTGGTTTTACCGCAACCCATTTCCCCGTTGACGATCGCGGCCGGTTCCCCGCCGTTGATCAGCAACTCGGTGACGGCGTGTACCGTCCGGGCCTGGGCCGGAAATAACGTCCGGGAGAGGCTATCTAGGACTTGTTCACGTTCCTGGCGGGGCTGCCCGTCAAAGACGGGCGGGTTCGCCTGATTCAGGGCGGCCAGCAGTTCGTCGCCAAATTCCTCGACGAAGTCGGACAGACCCACGGTCAGAGCGGTCTCGTCACGGTCGCTGGAAACAACGGACGAAGCCGGAGTGGAGGGGGTAAGTGTCTTCATGGTCAAGCTCCTCATTGAATGACGGGCCCACCACGCCCCTTTCGGGGCGGTGTGGCCCCGGTGGGGTGGCTATGTGGAGTGGATATTCCGGCGTGACGCGCCGAAATGGGGTTAACGAATGGTCAGGATCTGCCCCTGCGTCGCGGAGCCGGGTGTCATGTCCCAGGCCCGAATCACCGGAACAAACCGGTCGGTGAGAATACGCGTTTCCGCGATGGAGCCGTCTTCACGTTCGGCGAACTCCGAGGTCTGTGTTTTTTCCTTGTGGGTGTCCCCCTTCACAGCGAGGACTTTGCCACTGGGGGCGGTAATCACCCCGGAAATGGCGCCGGCCGCCAAGGCCAACGCCAGATGCCACTGCGAGAGCGCGCAAGCCGGCGGCCGGGCCGGGCGGTGTGTGGCGCCGAAGCAGGCGTCCGCCGTGGGCCACAGCCCTCGCAGACGATGCACCTCTTCGGCCAGCTGCTGAGGTTCGAGCGTGACACGGTAGAAGTGCTCGGGCAGAACCCGGGTACAGGGGACGGTGTAGTGACGATGGGACCCAGTGGGCGGCAGCGTGTCCGCGGCCGCTTCTCCTTGGCCAATACGCAACAGATGATCGCGGGCCGCTTTGGCCTCGGCGGACACGGTGTCCCGTTGCCGAACTCGGCGCCCGAGGATCACCACCTGTTTGAATTGTGTCTCCACCGCCTGGTGGACCGTCAAATCCGTGAAATGGCGGGTCAGCCAGCCCACCAGCTCTCGGTCGAGCACGTAGGCAGGGACGATAAACACCAGAATGCCGTCGTACTGCAGCAAAGGGAGGGCTCGCTGATAGAACAGCTTTTCCAGCCGTGCCCGGCCTTTGCCGGCGTAGTCGGTCACCCCGTCGGCGTTCTTGGCCAAATCACCATAGGGCGGATTGAGCCAGAGCAGTCCGAAGGATTGGCGTGTGATCATCATGTCCATCAGATCGCTGTGAACACACTGATCCACCAAGGTCCGGGCGTGTTGAGCGCGCTCGCCGTCGTACTCCACGGCGTAGGCCGTGACGGCGTCGCGGCCCAGGGCGTGTGCCGCCTCGGCGAGGGCGACGCCTTCGCCGGCACAGGGGTCGAGTATCGCCATGGGACCGTCGGCGGGGCATAGAGCGGACAAGGTCCGCTCCAGTGTGGGCTCGTCCGTGGGGAAGTACCCATTGCGGGCGAAGTTGCGCGCCAGGCGCGGGAACATCAAAGCCATAGGGCTCTCCTGATTTTGATAAGCGGTGTGGAAGTCAGGCAGGGAAATCCCTGCCCGGATGGGGTTTGAAAGGCGGTTGCCGGAACCCAGGCCGCTAGGCGGCCCGGGCTTTGCGAGGCTGTGGTGACGCGGTCAGCGTCCCGGCCCGAATGCGTTCTCCGAGCAGGTCCGTCAGTCGTGGCAGATCCAGCGTGAGCCGAACCCCTTCCAGCGGCCCGAGGGTCATTGGAAGGCGCCCCAGCATGTTGAGGTCCCACAGCAGCGTCAGCACGGTGTCGCGCCAATGATCCAGCAGGGGCAAGGCGCAGGTCTCCCGCACGCCCTGCCACAACCGTGGATCGGTATTGGGGACGCCTCGGGGCAGCAGCGTGAGCGCGGTGCCGTTGGTGCGGTCCGGCGTCAGGCAGCGTGTGTCGAACAGCCACACATGGACCAGGGTGCCGAACAGGGTCTGGCGATAGGCCCGGGTGGTGCGTTTTTCCAGGTGATCCGTGTTGGGCACGAACACCGAAACGCGGCTGTCGTGTTCCAAGATCAGGTGGAAATGGTCCAGGCCTTGTTCATCACGCCCCAGCGTCAGCCGGGCGAGAAAGGACTGGATGGCGGTGTCCCGGCCCCAGAGGGACAAGAACACCAGGTTGCCGCGCTCATCGCCGACGTGCCCATCGACCATCAGGTCGGGGCATTCTTCGATGCGATAGAGCGCCTGCGGTGTGCAGTGAGCAGAGGTAGACATCGTCGTTTCCTGATTATCCGAGTGAAAGGCAGTGCGGGCCGACAGAGGCCCAAGACACCCAAGGGTTAGCGCAGCGCGCAAGCACCACAGGACCGTGGTGCTGATGACGTGAGAAGGGCCCTCAAGGGCTAACGCGATGCCAGTCCTGAGAGAGGGGCGCGAACTCGTACCCAAGTTGATGGAGCCGGTCGCACTGTTGGCGGAGCCGGCGCCGGTCCACGGTGGCGTCGAGTTTTACGACGTCCGAGAGGGGCCACAGAGGGCCGAAGAGCCTGGCGTCCTCCCCGTCCGCGTTCGCCTGACCCTCGGACGGTGTGTCCTGGGGCGCGGAGGATTCCGCCGACGGTGCGGGTGCAGCGTTGGGCGCTGAGGGTTGAGGGGCAGGGGCCGTTGGCTGAATGGGCTCGTCGGCCGGGTCGGGTTCTTCCGTGCTGAGACGGCTGGCATCGTCGTTGCTCAGGGCATCGATACCGGACAGCGTCATACCGTCCAACTGGGCGCGAATCTCGATCACCAGACGCCCGTTAGCGAGGTAGTGGGTGGGACGGATGGCGGTGATCAGAAAATCACCGTCGTACTTGCCTTCGTGGTA
>CEGF01000714.1_pt1 | contig 14233 bp, 12 predicted proteins | sample 306341 | NCBI WGS metagenome assembly CEGF01 (sample SAMEA2755655, study PRJEB7226) | microbial mat metagenome | biome: microbial mat; feature: hypersaline; material: grass silage | place: USA | collected 2014-02-19 | depth 0 m
CAAGCTGGCTGTTGGGGAATATGTTGACGCTGATACGCCCTTCGCTGCGCTGGTCAAGAATATCCGCAAAGTACTGGCTGGAGATGTACTGAGGCGAGCTTTCCGCTAAGCCAAGCCCCATACGCAGTGTAACGCTGCCATGATCGCCCACCGTCTCGCCTTCGATTTCAGGCGGGTCGGAAAGGTCGGGCGTTTGCGCGTAAGCGATGCCTGAGCTGAGCAGCGTGGCGCCGGTCATTAATAGGGTGCGTTTCCAAAGATGGTGCATAGTCGTCACTCTCCTGGCGTGCTGCAGGTCGCTATGCTAAGGGGATATTCCTAGCGAGCTGCAGCGTGGTTACGGTTGTTGTTGTGGGTAAGCTATTGTTGTATGAAGCAGCACTCACTCTTAGAGGATGCCGTGCCGCAAACCGCCAAGGTGAATGTCTAACGTTTTCCTTATATGTTCAACATATACTTTTGTATGTATCGACGTTAGAGCGAAGAAAGCGTACCGTCGTGACCAATCTCTCTTTGACTCTTACAACCTTACTCTAGGCGTGGAGTGGCACCATGGCCAATTTTCAGCGAATAACTCCTGAGCAGTTGCGTTCACGCTACTGGTTCGATAACCCCGATCACCCCGGCACCACGGCGCTGTGCATCGAGCGCTACCTTAATTACGGTATTACCCTGGATGAGCTGACCAGCGGTAAGCCGATTATTGGTATCTGCCAGTCGGGCTCTGATTTAACCCCGTGCAACCGCCACCACATTGACTTGGTCAAGCGGGTTAAAGACGGAATTCGCGCCGCAGGTGGCGTGCCGTTTGAATTTCCCATGCACCCTATTCATGAAAATGTGCGCCGACCCACTGCTGCGCTGGATCGGAACCTCGCTTACTTGGGGATCGTGGAAGTGCTGCACGGCTACCCATTAGACGGCGTGGTATTGACCACTGGCTGTGATAAAACCACCCCTGCGGCGCTGATGGCGGCAGCAACCGTGAATATTCCGGCTATCGTGCTCTCCGGCGGGCCAATGCTCAACGGCTGGCGGGGCGCTGAGCGGGTCGGCTCGGGGACTATTATCTGGGAGCTTCGCAAGCGTCTGGCAGCAGGGGATATCGACTACGCAGAGTTCCTTTCCCGTGCCAGCGACTCGGCACCCTCAATCGGCCACTGTAATACCATGGGCACTGCTTCCACCATGAACTCGATGGCGGAAGTGCTGGGCATGAGCCTGCCGGGTTCGGCGGTGATACCCGCCCCCTATAAAGAGCGCGCAATGGTGGCCTACGACACGGGTACGCGGATTGTCGATATGGTGTGGGAAGACCTGCGCCCGCTGGATATTCTGACCCGGGAAGCGTTTGAGAACGCCATCGTGGCGTGCTCGGCACTGGGCGGTTCCTCTAACGCGCCGGTGCATATCAATGCCATCGCCCGCCATGCGGGCATCGAGCTGGATAACGACGACTGGCAGCGCCTGGGCCATGAAATTCCTTTGCTGGCCAACGTGATGCCTGCGGGTGCTTTCCTGTGCGAAGAGTTCTACCGTGCTGGCGGCGTTCCCGCCATTCTCCACGAGCTACACACTGCCGGTAAGCTGCACAGCGATGCGCTTACGGTGAATGGCCGCTCCATCGGCGATAATCTGCAGGGCCGTGAAACCCAAGACTCTGATGTGATCTGCCGCTATAGCGACCCACTGGTGGAGCACGCGGGCTTCCTCAACCTCAAGGGCAATCTATTCGACTCGGCGCTGATGAAAACCAGCGTGATCTCCCGGGATTTCCGCGAGCGCTTCCTGAATGACCCCAACGACCCGGAAGCCTTTGAAGGCAAGGTGGTGGTGTTTGATGGCTCAGAAGATTACCACGCCCGCATTGATGACCCGGCGCTCAACATCGACGCCCGTACCATTCTGGTAATGCGCGGCGCTGGCCCGGTAGGCCACCCTGGCGGTGCCGAAGTGGTCAATATGCAGCCGCCGGAGGCGTTGATCAAACAGGGCATCGAATCGCTGCCGTGCCTGGGCGATGGTCGCCAGTCGGGTACTTCCGGCTCACCGTCGATTCTCAATGCCTCCCCGGAAGCCGCCACCGGTGGCGGCTTGGCACTGCTGGAAAGCGGCGACCGACTGCGGGTCGATCTTAAACGTGGTGAGGTACAGCTGCTGATTGAAGCCAGCGAACTGGAAGCGCGCCGCGAACGTTTAGCCCAGCAGGGCGGTTACCGCTACCCTGGCCACCAGACCCCTTGGCAGGAGATCCAGCGCAGCATGGTCGAGCCGCTGGATCGCGGCATGACATTGGAACCCGCCACCAAGTACCGCGATGTGGCTCGCCAGCATCCGCCCAGGGATAATCACTGAAGGGGCGAGCACTAAGATGAGTCGTTTAAGTACCTTGTCCCATCGCCAGCAGGGCCTGCTGCTCACCGCGGGTGGCGCGATTATTATGGCGCCGGATGCCCTTTTGATTAAGGTCGCCAACCTGCCCGATGCAGAGATCCTGATGTGGCGTGGCTTTCTTTCTGGGTTAGGTTTTCTACTGATCGCCCTGATGCGCTATGGCCGTGGCACGCTGGCGGCTTATCGTCGCTGCGGCTGGACAGGTATCGCCGTGGCGCTGCTGTTCAGCCTGACCACCTGTGGCTTCGTGCTGGGCAACCAGTACACCAAGGCGGGCAACGTACTGATGATACTGGCTAGCTCGCCACTTATCGCTGCAGTGCTCTCCTGGATTATCCTCAAGGAGCAACTGCCCAGGCGTACCTGGTTAGCGATATTGCTATGTATGGCAGGTGTTGCGCTAATCGCCCTCGATGACGCGGGCGCCGGCTCTTGGTTGGGCAATGCTTTTGCCTTGATGGCGGCAACCACCCTGGCGATTAACTTTACCCTCTGCCGTACGCGACCGGGGGTGGATATGAGCCCCATGCTGGTATTCAACGGCCTTATCGTGGGTAGCACTGCGGGGCTGTTTTGGCTGGCAGGGAGCGAACCGAGCCTGCCTGCAGCCAGCCAGCTTGCCGTCGTTATTCTGCTCTGCCTGATTATCGTGCCCTGTGGCGTGACGCTGCTGCAGCGCGGGCCGCTCTATCTGCCCTCCGCGGAAGTAGGTTTGCTGATACTGCTCGAAGTGGTGCTGGGTACGCTGTTGGCCTGGTGGATACTGGCTGAGCAGCCCGCGCCAATGGCCATGGTCGGCGGCGCACTGGTGCTGGGCACGCTGAGTGCTAAGGGCCTCTATGAACGGCGCTTAGAACTAAGGATGCGCGCCAGGCTCGAAGCTACCCCGTCGGTAACAGTCGACCGGTCAAGTACGGTATGATTGACAGGAATTGAAATAGGGCCTTATCGCAGTGACGTCATCTCCCAGTAAGCCAGCCGCTCGCCCCAGTATCGCTGAACATCTCGCCGAGGAGATCTTCGGTGGCCGTTATCACCCCGGTGACCTTGTGCCCCGGGAAATGGATCTATGCGAACGTTTCGCCATTAACCGTTCGGCGGTGCGTAGCGACCTGCGCCAACTGGTCGATGCCGGTATTATCGAACGTATCTCCGGGCACGGCTCCAAGGTGCGCGAGTACTCAGAGTGGCATATTCTTGATGCTCAGGTAACCGACTGGCTGACCCGCTACGCGGCGCCCAACCCAGATATTCAGCGCGAAATTCTCGCCTTCCGCCTGGACGTGGAACCCTATGTGGCGATGACCGCCGCCAAGCGGGCCAAGGCGCGGGATCTGGTTGCTATCGAAGAAGCTTTTGAAGGGTTGGGGCAGAACCTGCGCAACGCCACCTGCGAAGAGGAGCGGCGACTACACAGTGAGTGTGATGTCGCTTTCCACGAAGCGATCTTCAAGGCGACCCATAATATTGTCTGGGCGCAGCTATCACATATCCTACGCCCTTCCATCTACATGCTGATCTCCATGTCCAACGAGAACGCCCCGGATCCTGAAGAGAGCCTGGAGCGCCACCGTCAACTGATGGAGAGCATCCGCCTGCGCCGCCCCCGTGAGGCGTTTTTAGCCTCCCAAGCGGTGCTCGCAGGTACCGCCGCAGCGCTAGGGCTTGAGCACAGCGTTAGTTCATTAGGGCGCAGCGTTGAGTTGCCCCATACCGCCCCCTAACTCCTATTTTCAATGGCAAATACAAAGGCAAGCGTATGTCTGACTTCAACCTCGGCTTAGTGGGCGTAGGTAAAATCGTCCGCGACCAACACCTTCCGGCGATAGCCGCCACCCCGAACTGCCAACTTGTCGCCACGGCGGATCCCTACGCGGAACTACTCGATGTGCCGGCCTATCAGAATCTTGATGCGATGCTAGACGCTCACCCGGAAATCACCGCCGTCTCTATTTGCACGCCAACGCACCTGCGCTACTCCCAGGCGCGGGCCGCACTGATGCGCGGCAAGCACGTGTTGCTTGAAAAGCCGCCGGGGGCGACGCTTAGCGAAGTGGAGGACTTGATTGCCACCGCGGCCAAGCAGGGCGTTAGCCTATTTGCCGCCTGGCATTCGCGGTTTGCTCCCGGTGTGGCAGAGGCTCAGCAGTGGTTGAGTGAGCGTCAGGTGCAGCGGGTGGAGATCGAGTGGAAAGAGGATGTGCGGGTATGGCATCCCGGCCAGGCGTGGATCTGGCAGCCCGGTGGCATGGGGGTTTTTGACCCCGGTATTAATGCGCTGTCGATTGCGACTGAAATCCTTCCCCAACCGTTCTTTCTGCAACAGGCGCGGCTGTTGGTGCCGAGCAACGCGCAAACCCCGATTGCCGCGGATCTTACCTTTACCGACCCAGAAGGCGCGGCGATCGAGGCCGATTTCGACTTCCTCCAGAGCGGCCCGCCAACCTGGGATATGCATATCGACACCGATAAAGGCCGTTTAAGTCTTACCCAAGGTGGCTGCCGATTGGTCATCGACGATGAACTGATCATTGAAGACGAAGAGCGGGAGTACCAAGGCCTCTACGCGCGCTTTGGCGAACTGATCGCAAAAAAACGCAGCGAGGTGGATGTTGCCCCGCTGCGCCAGGTCGCCGATGCGTTTCTATACGGTCATCGTGAAACCACCGACGCCTTTATTGAGTAACGTACTCAGTAAAGTTCGTTTATTCACGCTTACCATCGACCAAGCGGGATACTCCGCAAGGGTTACCGTCACGGATCGCCTCGGGCAGTAACCCTTCTGGCAGCGCCTGGTAGCACACCGGGCGCAGGAAGCGGAAAATCGCCGCGCTGCCTACTGAGGTCGTGCGGGAATCCGACGTTGCAGGATAGGGGCCGCCGTGCACCATGGCGTGGCACACTTCTACACCCGTCGGCCAGCCGTTGGCCAGAATCCGCCCCGCCTTGCGCTCCAGGGTGGGCAGCAGTTGCTTGGCAGTCGTCAAGTCGCCGTCATCCATCTGTAGCGTAATGGTGAGCTGGCCTTCGAGCTGGGCAGCGACCTTCGCCACTTCCTGGGCGTCAGCACAGGCGATGACCAGCGAAGTGGAACCGAACACCTCTTCCTGAAGGGCGGACTCATTGAGGAACGCTTCGGCCTGGGTAACGAATAGCCCTGCTTGGCAGGGGTTGGCTGTTTCACCTGCCTGACCGCGCGCCACTTCGGTGACCTTGGCGTGGTTGGCGAGTCGATCAACACCCTGCTGATAGGCGTCGTGAATGCCCGGCGTCAGCATGGTTTGGGCAGCGCTGCCCTTAACCGCTTCACCGGCCGCTTCAACAAAGGCATCCAGTTCAGGGCCCTGAACCGCAATCACCAGCCCGGGGTTGGTGCAGAATTGCCCGGCACCCATGTTGAGTGAGCCAACAAAGCCTTCGGCGATGGCTTTGCCGCGAGCTTTGAGGGCTTCCGGCAGCAGGAACACCGGGTTGATGGAGCTCATCTCGGCGTAAACCGGGATCGGCTGCGGCCGCGCCTGGGCGGTGGCCATTAGTGCCGTGCCGCCGCTGCGTGAACCGGTAAAGCCCACCGCCTGAATGCGCGGGTCAGCCACCAGCGCCTGACCGATTTCGCGGCCCGAGCCAAACAGCAGCGAGAAAACGCCCTCGGGCAGTTCGCACTTGGCCACGGCGCGCTGAATCGCACGGCCCACCAGCTCAGAAGTGCCGGGGTGGGCAGAGTGGCCCTTGACGACCACCGGGCAGCCTGCGGCCAGTGCCGATGCGGTATCACCACCGGCCACGCTAAAGGCGAGCGGGAAGTTGCTGGCGCCAAACACCGCCACCGGGCCCAGGGCAATATGCCGCTGGCGCAGGTCGGCGCGGGGCAGGGGTTCACGATCAGGCAGGGCGGGATCGATACGCACATCGAGCCACTCGCCAGCCCGTACCACGTTGGCGAACAAGCGTAGCTGGCCGCAGGTACGTCCACGTTCGCCCTCTAAGCGCGGGCGCGGTAGGCCTGTTTCGGCCATGGCGCGCTCAATCAACTCATCACCGATCCCTTCGATCTCGGCGGCGATGGTTTCGAGGAATACAGCGCGCTCTTCAAGCGACGTTTCGCGGTAAGTGGCGTACGCCGCTTCGGCAAGTTCACAGGCTTGCTCGACTTCGGCCTTGCTGCCGCCGGGGTAGGCGGGCGCAAGTGTTTCGCCGGTGGCGGGATTTACCGCATGAATGTCAGCCTGTTGGCCGCTGATGGCCTGCTGACCGATGAGTAGTTTACCTTCCAGAGTCATACTTCCTCCTGCTGGGGGATGAGGTTGTTAAAGCGGCTTTACGCTGATGGCCGGTGCGTCTGCTTCCACCCGAAGCGGGTTGCGCAGGGCGCGGCCAAACTCATTGATTTTGATCTCAAAGCGATCGCCTTCGCGCACCTTAATGCCGTCGGCAAAGCTCAACGTGGCGGTGCCGAAAAAGTGCACATGCACATCGCCGGGACGGCGGAAGCCCGGGTATTTGAAGTGGTGATACTCCAGGTTAGCCAGGCTGTGGGCCATATTGGCCTCGCCGGTGAGAAAGGGCTTCTCCCAAACCGTTTCGCCACTGCGCTGGATACGGCTGGTGCCCTCTAAGTGCGCGGGCAGCTCGCCAATCAATAGCTCAGGCCCAAAGCTGCAGGCGCGTAGCTTGGAGTGAGCCAGCCATAGGTAGTTGAAACGCTCGGTGACGTGGTCAGAGAACTCGTTACCCAAAGCATAGCCGACACGCCAGGGTTGGCCATTGTTGCCAATCACGTAAAGCCCTGCCAGCTCGGGCTCCTCGCCTGCATCTTCAGCAAAGGCGGGGGAGGGGATCTCGGCTTCCGGCGCCACTACGCACTGGCCGTCGCCCTTGTAGAACCACTCCGGCTGAGCGCCTGGCTGGCCTGCGTCGGGTTTGCCGCCCTCCACGCCGAGCTTGAACATACGCATGGAGTCGGTCATATCTTCTTCCGCGGCCTGAGCTTTAGCGTGCATTGCCGAGCGGGTATCGGCACTGCCCAGGTGGGTAAGGCCGGTGCCGGTCACCAGGCAATGGGCCGGGTCGGTATGCGTTAGCGGGGGCAGCAGCTGTTTGGCATCGACCAGCGCTTGGTAATCCAGACGGGTGTCAGTTAGCGCTTCTGGCACTATCTCGCTAAGCGACTTGCCGGCACTAATGGCCCGATTGGCCAGGGTGTAGGTATTGCACTCGAGCAGTCTGACCTGCTCTTCGCTCTCGACCAGGGCGGCGCGAACCTGGCCCTGGTGGTCACACTGAATCAGTCGCATGGCGTTCTCCTTATGCTGGTGGCGATTATCATAGTGGCCAAATGGCCAGTTGCGGCCACATCAACAGCGCCGCGAGTACACACAGCTGAATGGCCATAAAGGGCAGTACGGAAAGGTAGATATCCTTCAGGCTGATATCCGGCGGTGCCACGCTCTTAAGATAGAAGGCGGCGGGCCCGAAGGGCGGTGACAGGAATGAGACCTGCATATTCACGGCGAACAGGATGCCGAACCAGATGGGGTCGAAGCCGAGCTGGATAACGATGGGTAGGAAGATCGGCAGGGCCAGCATGGCGATCCCGATCCAGTCGAGGAAAAGCCCCAGCACCAGCATAATCGCCATCATCACCAGAATGATCACAATCGGCGTGACGTCGAGTCCGAGAATCAAGCTCGATACAAAGCGGTTGCCCCCCATCAGGTTATAGACGCCCACCAGGGCGGCCGCGCCGATGCCGATCCAAATAATCATCCCGCAGGTGTTTAGGGTCTGCCCCAGGCTATGGTGCAGCATGCCCGGGGTGAACTCGCCGCGGACAATGGTGGCGAGCAGTACACCGAAGACGCCCATGGCCGCAGCTTCGGTGACCGAGGCAATACCGCCATAAATAGTGCCCAGCACTAAAAAGGCGATCAGCCCTGGCAGCAGAATGGCTTTGACCGCGTCCAGCTTAGTGGCGAAAGGGTTATCCTGGGTGTCTTTATCCAGCGGCGGTCCCAGCGCGGGATTCTTCAGGCAGCGCACCAGCACATAGGCAATATAGGAGCCCATTAGAATCACCGCTGGAGTAACGGCCGCGGCGAACAGGTCGGCAATCGATACACTGGCGATCAGGCCATAGATAATCAGCACGATAGAGGGCGGCATCATGGTACCTAGGGCTCCCCCGGCACACACCACCCCAATAGAGAGGTGTTTGTCGTAGCCCAGGCGGAGCATTTGTGGCAGCGCCAGAATCCCCAGTAGCACGATCTCGCCGCCGATAATGCCCGAAAGGGCGGCCAGGAAGAACGCTACCACGATGGTCTGCACCGCCACGCCACCCGGCAGGCGGCCAGCGAAAACGCGCATGGCGTTGAACAGATCCTTGGCAATGCCAGAGCGATCCAGCAGCGATGCCATCAACACAAACATGGGCACTGCTACCAGCGAATACTCGGTGATAAACCCATAGACGCGGCTGGTGACCAAGGGCAGAGCCGCTTCGCCGAACCAGCCGAAGGTGAACGCCATGGCCACTAAACCGGTGATAAACGCCAGCGGCAGACCGGTGACCAGCAGCGCGAAAATGGCCCCTACCATGAGGATTGTTGCGGTTGAAATATCCATCAGCTCGCCTCCTCGGTGCGGGGCTTCGCCTTAAGCGACTGCCATAAATGCAGTGAGGCTTGCAGGGTCATCAACACCAGAGCAAACAGAATCATGCCCTTGACCATGGCGGGAAAGGGCGGATTCCAGGAGGTGCCGGAGCGCTCCAGCGACCACTCGCCGAGCGGGTTATGCGACGCTCCCCAGAACATATGAAAGGCGGCATAGCTCATCGTCAGGCAGAAAACCAGGGTGAGCAGGTCGTTGAAACGATCCATCCAGCACTTCAGCCTGGGCCCGGCACTGTCGTAGAGCACCTTGACGCGGATATGGCTATTGCGCGCCATGGCCGCTGGGCCACCCAGCACAAAGATAATTGCAATCAGAAACACCACGGTTTCGTGTACCCAGGAGGTGGGGTTATTGAAGCCGTAGCGCATAAAGACCTCGACGACGCTGATACCCATCGCCACCAGCACCAGCCAGGAAATAGCACGGCCACCTCGTGCAATCAGGCGGTCTAAGGCATTACGTTCGGGGGCGATCTCCTCTACCGTTTCGAGAATCTCAGGAAGATCATGGGTAGGAGGCGAGCGGTATTGATTGTCAGGCGTTTTTTGAGACATGGCGCGACTCTACGCGCATCGCCCGGGGGACTCCCGAGCGCTGCGTTGGTTAGGTTAATGAAGCCGAGTTGAGAGCAGAGAACAGAGAGTTAGAGCAGATTGCGCGAGCGCAAAAAGGCGGTCGCCGAGTCATAAATCTTCTGGGTCATCTCATTTTCACCGGCCCACTCTTGCCACTCCTGCTCAGCCGCGGTACGGAATTTCTGGCGCTCTTCAGCGGGAAGATCAAACGGATGAACATCAGGGTCTTCCTGAAGCCGCTGCAGGGTCTCGATATCCTGCTCCTTGAGGCGGGCAATCAGGTCGTAGGCCATGCCGTCAAAGGCGGTATTTAGGGTCGTCTGTAGCTCCTCGGGCAAGCCATCCCAGATGTCTTTATTGATCGATACGGCGATCATCGGCATGGAGTGAAAGCCAGGGTAGAGCGGGTAGGGGGCGAAAGCGTGTAGACCCATGGCGTCATTATTCGAGAGCACCGTAGAGTCCGCGGCGTCGATCACGCCTTTTTCCAGACCGGTATACACCTCAGAGCCTGGCAGGTTAACCGGCGTGGCACCAATGCGCTCGAAGATGTTGTACACCATGCCTTGGGGGGCGCGAATCTTTAGCCCTTCGAAATCGGCGATGGATTCGATGGGCACCGTGGAGGGTACCGATTCCAGCGGGAAGGTCGCTGCGCTGATCAAATGCGCGCCGTAGGGCTCGACCAGTTCGTTGTAGAGCTCTTCACCGCCGCCGTACTTCATATATTCCAGGAAGTCGTAGGGGTTCTGCCAAGCGCCGACGAGGTTGCCGAGCATCCCGAAAGCGGGATCCTGGCCGGAGAAGTAGCTAGGGTCGGTCATATGGCCCTGCAGAATCCCGGAGCTCACGGCGGTCAGCGTTTCGGTGGGGCCCACCACGGAGTTAATCGGCATGACCTCGATCTCGACGCGACCATCGGTCATCGCCGTGATGCGCTCGGCCCACTCCTGCTTGATCTTGAAGCTGGGTTCGCCCGAGGTTTCTGACGCCTGAAATTTCCATTCATACTCGGCCGCCTGAGCCGTTGAAAGGCCTAGCAGCAGTGCTGAGCCAGTGAGTAGCAAGCTGTATTTGGGTTTGAGCATGGCACTATTCCTCAAGATTATTGTTGTGAAAAGGGTTGTGTAGGACGTTGTTATGAACATGGTGATGCAACGGGGCAACTAACCATGCGGAAGGTAATGTTGAACATTAAAGTCAATTGTTCAACATATACTTTTGTATGGTCATTAGTTTTGCGCGGGAGTTTAGTGTCTTACAAATTAGGTGAAGACATCACACCTTCGGTCAGATCGTTAGCCCTCATTGACCTAAAACAATGTCTTAATAACAGTGCGTTAATTGGACTGGGCGATGATGTCGCGCAGGGTGCTCATTAACGCGGCGGCACCGGGAGAAAGGCGTTGGTGGCGCAAACTCACCAGTCCGTAAGGTTGAACACTTAGCGTCTCGCTGAAGGGCAGGAGATGAAAACGTTGCGGCGGGCAGAGTAGATCGGCGGCTTCCCGTGTGGTCACCGTAATGGTGTCGGATTTATCCACCAGTGCCAGCGAGAGCAGCAGGTCGGCGGTATCAACGATTTGGCGGGGCGGCGCGACCTGGTGGTGTAGAAACAGGCTATCCACCCGCTGGCGCATCAGCGCACCGGCAGGCTGCAGCGACCAGGGGTAGCTCGTCATATCCGCAAGGTTGAGCGTTTTCTTAAAGGATAATGGATGCCCTTGGCGGCACACGAAGCAGAGCTCCTCCTCGCCGATTTCTTCAAAAACAAAGCGCTCGGCATCGACACCTGCGGGAATGCGGGTAATCGCGAAATCCAGCTCGCCTTCGAGCAGGCGCGGCACCAGCACCTTGCTGACATCCACATCCACGCTGATTTTTAACCCCGGCCGGTCGCGGTGCACCCGCTCAATCGCGCTGGTAAGCAGTGTGACCGCCGGAGCCATTACCGTACCGACCGCTACCGTGCCCGCATTGCCTTCGCCGAGAGCGTTCAACTCCTCACCGGTATGACGTAGCGCTGAAAGCATGCTGTGGGCGTGACGAATCATAATCTCGCCGTACCAGTTAGGCGTTAGCCCGCGGGGGTGGCGATCAAACAGCCGAATACCCAGATTGGCTTCCAGGTCGCTGAGTAGTTTTGATGCGGCGGGCTGGCTCATATTGAGCTGGGCCGCAGCGCGATGCAGGTTGCGCTGCTCATCCAGCGCTAAAAATAGCTGAAAATGGCGCAACTTTAGTCGCACGTCTAAAAACCAGTTCTCACCAAGAACGCCCATAGAATAAGCCTTGAGTTGTTATTGATACTAAGAAGTATATCGATAGTGAGGTATTTGTATATTGGTTGGTTATGCCAGACATGGCTACTGTAGTCTCTGTATCGGTGATAACGTCCTAAGTTAACTGCACCGACCTAACAACAATAAGCTAGCAACATAAAGTACGCCTCCAGGAGGAAGCTCATGCCTCTCATGTATAGCCAACGATTACAAAAGGGTTCGCCACTGATGTTCGGTGCAATTGTCGCAGCGCTGTTGGCAAACGCTGCGCAAGCTCAGAGTAGTTCTGACACCGATGCGGGCAGTGGTGCCGATAGCGGAATACAGACATCGGTATTTGGCCACTTGCCCGATGGCCGTCAGGTCGATGTTTATCAATTTACCAATGCCAATGGTATCGAGCTGCGGGTGACTAACTACGGCGGCATCATCCTGTCGTTGAAGACCCCCAATGTGGATGGCGAATTTGAAGACATTGCGTTGGGTTTCGACTCTCTGGAAGCGTACCTTTCCGATGAGTATCGCCAGGCAAATCCCTATTTCGGTGCCATCATCGGGCGTTACGGCAATCGTATTGCGAATGGCCAGTTCTCCCTTGATGGCGAAAGCTATTCACTGGCCACCAATGATGGCAGCAATCATCTTCACGGCGGCGATCAAGGGTTTGATAAAGTGCTGTGGCAAGCCGAACCCTTTGAAAACGAAGCAGGCTCTGGTTTGGTATTGCGCTATACCAGCGAGGATGGCGAAGAGGGCTATCCCGGTAGATTAGAGACCGAGGTGACCTATACGTTGACCGATAACGACGAGCTTGTGGTCGATTACCAGGCCGTGACCGATAAGGCCACACCCATCAACCTCACCCAACATAGCTATTTCAATCTAAAGGGCGAAGGTAGTGACACCATTCTCGATCATCAGCTAATGATCAACGCCCCTGAATTTACCCCGGTTAACGACAGCCTCATTCCCACTGGCGAGATTCGCTCGGTAGACGGCACACCGTTCGACTTTACCCAGGCGACAACGATTGGCGAGCGGATTGATCAGGAGAACGAGCAGCTCGGTTTTGGCGGCGGTTACGACCACAACTTTGTGCTGGCCCGGGATAACGCGTCAGCGGATGAACTGGTGCTGGCTGCCAAGGTGTGGGAGCCCGAGAGCGGCCGCATGGTGGAAATCTCCACCACTGAGCCCGCGATACAGTTCTATTCCGGCAACTTCCTTAACGGTGATCTGACCGGCAAACAGGGCCAAGCCTACGGGCACCGCTCTGGCTTTGCGCTGGAAACCCAGCACTATCCCGATTCACCCAACCAAGAGGCATTTCCCAGCACCATTTTAGAACCTGGTGACACCTATCGTTCTCGCACGGTTTACCGTTTCTCAGCGCAACAAGATATGGGTTCGTAAGCCTGGTTCTTAACGATGGTTCTTAACACCGGTTCTTAACTCCCTGTGGTTTGGGAATAAAATCTGAAATAGCAATAAGAACAACGCTAAAAATCGTAGGAGTATAACAATGAGATTGACGAAGACATTTGCCCGTTTAGCTCTCGGCAGCGCGATTATGCTGGCCTCACTGGGATCCGTACAGGCCCAGGAAGACGAAGTGAAGATCGGCTTTATCGTTAAAAAGCCCGAGCAGGCATGGTTCATTAACGAACAGCAGGCTGCTACCGAGGTAGGCGAAGAACTCGGCTTCGATGTGGTGCGTCTGGGCGGGGAGGATGGTCAGGAGGTACTCAGCGCAATTGACAACCTCTACTCTCAAGGGGCTCAGGGGTTTGTGATTTGCCCGCCGGATGTGCGTTTGGGGCCCGCAATCATGAACCGTGCCAACCAGTACGGTATGAAAGTAGTCACTGTGGACGACCAGTTTGTTAACTCCAGCGGTGAGCCCATGGAGGGCGTTCCGCACCTGGGGATGTCGGGCACCAAGATTGGCCGGCAAGTTGGCGAAGCCATTGCCGCCGAAATGGAAGCCCGCGGCTGGAATCCGGAAGAGGTTGCCGCATTGCGCATCACCAACAACGAACTACCTACCGCCGTTGAGCGTACCGATGGCGCCACCGAGGCGCTGTTAGCGGCAGGCTTCCCGGAAGACAATATTTTTGATGCGCCCCAGCAGAGCACCGATACCAGCGGGGCTTTCTCCGCCGCATCGCCGGTGCTTTCCCAGCGTGGCGATTATGAGCACTGGGTGATCTATGCCCTTAACGAAGAGAGCGTGCTCGGGGGGGTTAGGGCTACCGAGCAGTATGGCTTAGCGCCGGAAGATGTGATCGGCGTGGGTATCAATGGCTC
>CEGF01005768.1_pt1 | contig 14116 bp, 16 predicted proteins | sample 306341 | NCBI WGS metagenome assembly CEGF01 (sample SAMEA2755655, study PRJEB7226) | microbial mat metagenome | biome: microbial mat; feature: hypersaline; material: grass silage | place: USA | collected 2014-02-19 | depth 0 m
ATCAGCCCACTGCCATGGTTCTCCTCAACAGTATTGAGGTGATGGCGGTCTACGGGAAGTTGGAAACCACTCCGATCGACTCGGAAACTGAGCAACAACAGCGTCGTGGACGTAATGCCACCGCAGTCCTGGCGGTTCCAAGAGAAGAGCTGCCCAAGCTGTTCCTTGCAGATAGCAATGGAGATTTACGTCTGGCATTGGCGGGCGAATCTCAACATAAGAAAGCACCTCAGGAAGATCAGGGTGAGCTGGAGGAGGCGCAGGTCGAGCCTGATAGCGTAGAGGGAACGGAGGGGAAAAACACCTCCGAAGACCCAACAATTATGACCAAGATCAGCGATCTGTTTCCTGAAAAGAAAAAGGCACAACCGGTAAGACGAGCGTCGGCACCAAGAGGCCAGCGTGTGGAAGTTTATGAGGGATCTACGTCCAGGAGCACCTATGTACATTAAACAACGACAAAGCCCCAGCATCGTCGCGTCCGGCATTTTTCCCGGGGGGGCATACGGTATTTTCGCGGCGTGCGTCTTGTTCATGCTCCTGGCTGTATCCCGGGCTTCCTGGGCGGATGAGGACGTGCTGGATAAGGTGATGCGACTGGCCCCCGGGGATCAGCGTGTGCTCGTGTTCCCTAGCCGGGTAACGAAAGTGGCGACCTCTGACCCGGAAGCCGCCGCCGTTTCCGTTAGTGCCAGTACGGAGCTGCTTTTAACGGCTAAAAAAGAAGGCTCTTCAGTGCTTTCCGTATGGCTCAATGGAAGCAGCGAGCCGCTGAGAAGCACGGTCGTGGTGGCGGCCACCGCTGGAAATGCGATGCCTTTTGGGACCCAGGTGCAAACGGATATTCGTATTCTTGAGGTCAGCCGTAGTGAGCTGAATGCCTTTGGGTTTCAGTATTCGAACATCTTTGATGGAGCCGGAACCGAGGCGGGTGTCACCTCTCCGGCAACAGGTGCAAATGGATTTAGCTTGTTTCGAATAGGTCGAAATTCCACCACCATCATTAATGCGCTGGAAAGTGGCGGGTTTGCATATACTTTGGCGGAACCTTCCTTGACTGCGTTGAGCGGCCAGACTGCAACTTTTCTTTCGGGTGGGGAATTCCCCGTGCCTACCAGAGGGACAAACGACAGTGTTCAGGTGGAATACAAGAGCTTTGGTGTCGGCTTGGCCCTTACCCCAACAGTCATCGATGGAAATCAGATTATTCTGAAAGTTGCTCCTGAGGTGAGTGAGCTCGACTTCGGCTCTGCTATTCAAAGTGGCGGTGTCTCGGTACCTGGATTACGTGTCCGCCGCTCCGAAACCACGGTCTCCATGGCTCCCGGGGAAACCTTTATTATCAGTGGATTGGTCAGCCGGAACACGGTCAACAATAGTGATCGTATTCCCGGTCTCGGTAATCTGCCGATCCTGGGTGTTTTCTTCCGCTCCGGCCGTATTGAACGGGAAGATAAAGAGCTGGTCATGGTGGTTACACCCCATTTGGTTTCCCCACAAAAATCCACTATGCCTCCAGGCACGTTGCCGGGAGCGGGCTATCACGATAGCAGCACGGGCTGGCTGGATATGATGACGGAAACTCGCCGCGGCTCGCAGCCCATTCGTCACGGCCTGAGCTGGTAAGGAGAGAGTGATGGACGGCACCATGCTGGCGGTAGTGGAAGACGCGGGTACGGAAGCCTGGTTGGATCAGGCGCTTCAAGGCCTGGGTCGCCTGGAAAAAGTGACACGCAGTGACTTGGGGCGCGTGCTTCGTATGCTTGAAGCTACCGGCGCGAGCGTCGCGCTGGTGGAGATGACCGATCGTGACGCCACCCAATCCATGGCGGTAATCAACGCCCTGAGTAATGCCCGCCCTTGGGTAACGGTAATTGCTGTAACACGCATCGCCGATCAGGAAACCGTACTGCAGTGCATGCGGTCTGGCGCCCGGGATTGTGTGATCGTCGGCAGCGACGGCGCTGAACTGCGTGACCGGCTGCGTCGTCACCAACTGGTAAGGCCCAGTCATTGGGGAGAGGAACTGCAATCCAAGGTCCGTAATTTGACCATGGTGACAGCGGTAACCCCACAAATTGACAGCGCCTTTTTTGCCCAGAATCTGGCGGTATCCATGGCTGCGCAGAAGCCGGGGCAAAGGATTCTGGCGATCGACATGGATGCTCGGGGCGATACGGTTTTCCATTCAGACAGCAAGAATAACTTCGATCTGGGGCAACTTCTATCCAGCCCGGATACCCTTGATGAAACCTTGATCGACACAGCTCTGGAGGAGTACCGGCCTGGATTGCGGCTGCTTGCGGGCGGGCCTGGAAGCGACTTTCTCGGTGACCGGGGGGCCGACCTGTTTATCGCCCTGACCCGGCTAATGACCATGTTTGATCACATTGTCTTGAATGTGGGCGCGGTCAGCCAATCCGCCTGGGTTCGGGTGATTGGCGTGCACGTGCGGGAGCTGCTGTTGCTGGCTAACCAGGAGGTGCCGGTCGTAAGAGCGGCCCGGGACAATATTGCCGACTGGCGGCCTTATTTGGCTTCCAATACGGACATCCTGGTTGTCGTCGATGGGTACGAACCCGCGGTGCCGCCCAAGGCGGATGAGCTGGGGGACAGCGTCGGTGCCGAGGTCGCGGCGACTTTACCGATGGAGTGGAAACAGCGGCTGGAGGCCATCAACCTGGCCCAGCCAATCCTTGAGAGTGCGCCGAAAAGTGGCTATGGCAAGGCGGTGAAGGCCCTGTCGGCCCGACTGATGGGAAACACCAAAGCCGAGAGCGGTAAGGGCTGGCTTAAGAGAGCCTGAGGCAAGATGGCTAAGGCCGAAACTAAGGAAGAAGGTGTCTGAGTGGCGGGACGAATTGACGACGAATACCAGCGATTGAAAGCCCACACCCACAAAAGGGTGGTGGACAAGCTGGATGAGGATGGCGTGGAAGTCGGCGGCGCCAACCGTCAGCGTGTAGAAGACGCCATCACTCGTGCTGTTCATCAGTACATCGCGGAGCAGCGCATTCCGATTTCCAATCAAGACCTCAATCAGTTGGCTCGAGACATGATTGATGAGGTTATGGGCTTTGGCCCCCTGGAGCCTCTGCTCCGTGACGCCCGGGTCAACGATATTCTGGTGAATGGTCCACAAAGCGTCTTTATTGAGATCGCCGGGGTTTTGCAGAAGGCAGCGATCCGTTTCATTGATAACGATCACATCGTTCGCGTGGTTCGCCGGATTCTGGCGCCGCTGGGGCGCCGCCTGGATGAGGCCAGCCCCATGGTGGATGCCCGGCTGCCGGACGGCTCACGTGTTAACGCCATTATTCCCCCGTTGGCCTTGGACGGGCCTTCCGTGTCCATTCGGAAGTTCAACCGTCACCATCTTTCCGCCGAGGATTTGATTCAGTCCGGCTCAATGACCGAGGAGTGCTTGCAGGTATTGGTGGCGGCGGTTCAGGGGCGACGGAACATTTTGGTCAGCGGTGGTACCGGTACCGGTAAAACGACCATGCTCAACCTGATTAGCCAGTACATTCCAAGGAATGAGCGCATACTGACTATTGAGGATTCCGCTGAACTGGTATTGAACCATCCCCATGTGGTGCGTTTGGAGACCCGGCCCGCCAATACCGAAGGCCGTGGCAGGATTACTGCCCGGGAATTGGTGATCAACGCCCTTCGGATGAGGCCAGATCGAATTATCGTCGGCGAGGTGCGTTCAGGGGAAATCATCGAACTGCTGCAGGCCATGAACACCGGCCACGAAGGTTCCATGAGCACCATCCACGCCAATGGCACCCGGGAAGCACTGGTACGTATCGAGACCTTGCTGGCGGTAAGTGGCTATGACGCCAGCGAAAAGGCAATTGCCCGTCTTATTGGTTCCGCACTGGATATGATTATCCAACTGGTTCGGTTGCCGGATGGCCGCCGAATGATCAGTGAAGTTGTTGCGCTTGACCCTCGCGAGGATGACCCCTACCACATGGAATACGTCTACAGGGGGAGCCATGACCGCTGAAGCCTTGCTGGGTGCCGCCCGCAACCTCGCCATCCTGGCGGTAGTGCTGATCGTAGCTCAACTACTTTGGGTGGCTCTGCGCGAGAAGCAACGAGTCAAACGGAACGTGTCGGGCCGTTTGCAGGCCCATGCCGAATTGCCTGGTGGTGAAGAGAGGGCATATATCGCCAGCGGACGTTACCAGCGTTTTCTAGTTAAGGCTGGCATGTCCTTGGATCAGTCCTCATTGATGATGGGGGCTCTGCTGATCCTCGCCGCCGCCGGGTTGGTATTGGTGTTTCTTGGGCCGCTCTGGCTACCGTTAGTGCCCGTTGTTGCCATCCTAGGCATCGTGTCGCTGTGGAAATTGCGTTACGAACGTCGCCGCCGGATCATTTTTGAAAGCCTGCCAGGCCTGATCGACAACGTGATTCGAGGCATCGACGCCGGGCGATCCTTGGACCAGGCCATGGTGGATAGTTTCCGGGATGCCCCTTTCGTTTATGAAGCCCTGTCGTTCCGTATCCGCAGTGCGGTGGAATCCGGGCGTGATTATACCGATCTTCTGGATGACTTCGCCGAGCTGTATCAAATCCCACCTCTGGTGTTCGTGGCCGTGGCATTGCGGACGTCCAACCGCTTCGGCAGTGCGGTTCGCCCGATCCTGAAGCAGACCTCCCGGGCTTTGCGTTCTCAACAGGAGTTGCGGCGCGAGTTCATGGCCGCCACGGCGGAGACCCGTTTCACCGCTATCGCCTTCTCTGTGTTGCCGCCGGGCATAGGTGTGGCGTTGATCGCCATGAATAAGGGCTTCAGGGATATTCTTCTCGATACACAGTCTGGGCACATCATGTTGGCGGTGTCAGGGGGGCTGATTTTATTGGGTATAATCATCATTTTCAAAATGGTGCAGGGGGTGGGCCGTGGCTAGTTTATTTATGGCCATCGTTCTGGCCTTTGTTGCCGCATGGCTGGCTGTATTTCAAAGCCGGCGATGGGAGCAGCGTCGCAATGTTCTGGAGCGGCTCAACCAGCAAAAAGGAGATGAAGAACAGGGCAACTTGGCTCTGTCCGGTCTCTCCCATCGCCTTACCCGGATTGGATTCGTCCGGCAGGATTTCAATGAGGTCCATACAGCACTCAAGATCACTGGGCGAGGGGCTAACAATATACAAAACACTTATCTGCTGGTGTGCTGGCTGATTCCCATCGTAATGACCGTGATTGGCGGCCTTATTTGGGGCGTATTCGGTGCCTTGGCTCTCGGAGCCATCGGTTTCATCGGGTCCCGGCGTTACGTTCGCGCGCTCGCCAAACGCTCCTGCTATCAGCAGAACCTGGAATCCATCGAGCTGGCTCAAGTGCTGCGAATGCTGCTTGAAGCGGGGCTTTCCATCGAGCGTGCGTTCCGCATTGCCGCCCTGCAGGCACGCCCTCTTATTCCTTCCCTGGTTTACCGTCTGGACCGTTTTAACCGTCTCATGGACAGCGGCGCTGATCGAGGAGATGCGTTGGATGATATCGGAGAAGGCAAGGAAATACCCGTGCTGCATAACCTCACTCGTCTTCTGAAGCAGGCGGGGGTTCTGGGCGGCGGCATTACCGAAAGTATTGAACAGGTAGTAACCGAGGCACAGGAAATTGAAAAAAGTCGCGTCAAAGAGCAGGTGAACAAACTTGGGGCCAAGATGACCGTGATCATGATGGCGCTGATGTTGCCGGCACTCTTCATCATTATTGGTGGTCCGGCGGGCATGAATATCGTACAGGCGCTGTCGCGCTGAATGAGGCAGGAGTAATCATAATGAAATGGACACAATGGGGTCTCGCATTCGGGGTAATGGCGGCGTTGGGCGGTTGTGCCCATCAGCAGCCGACTACGCTCGGTGATGGAATTGGTAATTTTGAACCAGAAATAAAATGTGGTTCTGAACCCGCCCCAGAACAGAGAGTGGAGCTGGAGATGGTGGACACCTTGATGGCACGGGAGCGGAACTATGCTGCCCTTGCCCAGCTTCAGAAAGCGGTTCAGAACAATGTCGAGTATTGGCAACGTTACGGACAGCTTCTGGCGTTGACAGGAGATCTATCGACTTCAAAACGTGTGTTCGACATCATGCGCGAAGAATGCGATAGCGGTGAGTCCTACCATGGGCTTGGCATGGTGGCATTGAAACAAGGCAACCTTGACGAGTCGCTGGCTAATCTGGAAAAGGCCGTGCGCAAGCTGCCTGCTTCCGCGGCGGTCAGAAATGATTACGGTTATGCCCTTCTCTTGGCGAGAGACTATACCGCCGCTCAGCGCCAGCTCAGAACCTCCCTGGAGCTTCAGAATGGTACGGGCAAAGTCCGCCAGAATCTCGCGGTTGCCTATTTGTTGGACGGGAATGAACAGGGGATAAAGGACCTCCAGGAGCAATATCGCTTTACTGACGATGAGTTGAATCATGCCAGAGGTCTGGCCTTCCAGATTGCGGAGATTGATTATGAATAAGCCGATTTTGTTAGTGCTGACATGCAGTCTGTCTTCGGCCGCCATAGCCCAGGAGCAAAGTTATGAGTTCGGGTTATCGGACAGCGTATCCAACCCCCAGCGGGAAACTGTAACAAACTGGCTTTTGGAACAGCAACGCAAGTCACCTGCGTCTCAACAGAGCGAGCTTCCCGCTCAGCTGTACGTGGACAGCCAGCGACGAATTGGGGATACCTTCAAGATTAAAATTCCCGAGAGCCTCCAAGAGAAGGCCAATTCAATGAAAAGTAATGAAAAATAATGTCCGGTAAATTGTGAGAGTATTAACATGGAGAGAATGCGGATGCCATCAAATCGACAGAAAGGTACCGCTCTTACCTGGATGGTATCCCTGTTCTTCATTTTTATTATGGGTGCATTGGTAGTGGATGCATCGCAGCTCTATTTTGAGAAGAGACAGTTGCAAACTATCGCGAATACATTAGCAACAAACATGTCTGATGATGGGAGAAGTTGCTCGGGGTTAGCGGGTCCAACACTCACACCTGAGAGTGTATATTCTTCATGGTTTGAAGAGGGATCACGAGAACGGAAGCTGTTGAATGAGCTGATTGGAATTGGAGGTATCGAGACAGCTTTAATTGCTGTTGAATCTGGCAGTGACGGTACTTTGGTGATTGACGGCGATGCGGAGCTGGCGGGCTCCAATGCGGTAACTGTTACGGTTTCTAAACAACCCGATGGGCTAATGTACTTTTTTGCTGATGAAATATCAGCTTCAGCTTTGGCTAAGCGGGAGGTGGTGGCAGGCCTCCAAGTAGATAGCGGGATCCTAAAAATTGACGCGAATAGTTCGGCGCTATTGTCCGCAGTCTTTGGTGGTTTGCTAGGGACGTCTTCGCCAAATCTTACAGTAGGAGATTTACAACAACTATCAATGTCCGTTGTTGACCTAAGTAAAGTTCTCGGTGGTGTTCCCTTGATTGGTGATGCTGTTCTGGGTGAGGAAGGAGCGACGGCGGAAGTCGCTGATCTTTTAGAAGGGATATTGCAAGGGGTTGGCCCTGCCGATTCTGATGATGATGACTGGGATCTTGGTTCAGCGGTATCCGCCCTTCAGAATTTGATAGCTGTTGCAGGAATCAATACTGTGGAAATTGAGAATGTGGTCGCGGGAATAACAAATTCCCGAGTTCCTGAAGGCAGTAATGTTCCTGTTCTTGGGTTAATAACGTCAATAATTTTTAATATTGAAGATCCTCTTCTTCCTTTGACAATATCCCTTTCCGATGTCTCTGGTCTTGGTGCTATTTTAGATCCTCTTTTAGGGCTGGATTTGACGGTCGATCTTTCCCCTGGCCCTGGATTTATCTTAACACCTGTGCGAGAAGTGCGCGGAGTTTGGCCTACGGCTAGCACATCCACTCTTACTCTCTCTCTTGACGGTGACGTCAGCCTAGGAGGGGTGTTGGGTATTGTTAATGTGGGACTTGTCGTTCGGGCTGCGAATGCAGAGATCTCTCCCGAAGGTGTGTCTTGTGTTGTTGGCGCAGAAAACTCCATCTCGTCTCTGGACATTGATGCTAAGGCTAATCTGGCATCTATCGATGCAGACATCAAAGTTCTTGATCTGAGCTTTGGATTGGGATCCGCCTTGGTTGAGATAGGGGCCTCGACTAGTAATGGAGGAGGAGGGAGTAGAGTAACTTTCAACAACATTGGGCTTGATTCCCTTGAGGATTATGAAGGAGATAACCCAGCGCCTTTTTTCTCCGGAGGAAAGGAGACATCAGAATTTATTAAAGATGTCCTTGATGGGTTGGGTGTTGACGTCGCTGGTGGGTTGCTGAGTATTAAGAATGGAAAATTATGTTTGATAGGGTTTTTATGTATCCCTCTTGTTGGTGATGTTCTAACTCCAATTATAGATGTTGTTCTGAGGCCCTTATTGAATATTCTACTCGATGGGTTGTTGCCGGCACTTGGTATTTCCTTGGTGCCCTCGCATTTAGAGCTGGTTTCCATAGGGCAAAATACGACATTGATTGAATGTGCCAGCAAGAATTGTGACGATTTGTTGGAGATGTGATAAATAGGGGGCAGGTATCTTATAGATATACTTTGGGAAGGCCCTTTCTTTTGCCTTTGGAAAAAAGCCGTTGTCGAGGGAACTGTTTGGGGTCAAGTCTTGCCTTTTGCCTCAAGCCCTGCACCTTGTTGTCATTCAACGAATTTCTCGATCACCGAGTCGGCACCGATCAGCGGTATGATCCGTACCAACGCCTGCTCCAAAACGCCGTCTTCGGCTTGGGTAATAAATTTGGCTTTCCGATCTTTCCAGGACGGCGTTTGAATCAGGCTCGCGGCAATGACGGACGGCTGATCAAGATTGGCCACCGGGACTTCGGTGGCGCCGCCCCGGATGCTGGTGCTGATGGGGCGGCAGATAACCAGCCCGGTTTGTTGGTTATATCCCTTTGATGACAGCACCAGGGCAGAGCGGTATTTGCCAATCTCCTTGCCTTTGGAGAGCTCGGAATCCAGCCAGATAATATCATCGCGTTCCGGGGTATACGTTTCTTTCGGCATTAGTCCCCCAATTCGCCGCCTGAAGGTGAGGCCAATTCGTCAGCGTGTGCGGTATGGGCATTGAGACCGGTAATCAGGTCCGCCTCGCTGAACGGCAATTTAACCCGCCCAGACAGCTTTCCCGCAGCTTCAATGACAATACGGCCCTCTTCCACCCCGGGCTGGCGATGCTTAAGTGCGCCTGGGCCAGAATACGGCTGGTCAGTCGCACGGCTGCGCTGTTGCCCCACTGTTTGATCTCGCTTTGTATGGTGTCATTTGGCACGGTGAGTACCTATTCCTGTTCCGGCCGTGTAGATACATTAGTGATAACGCTAGCCCGTCGGGAGCCGGGGGTATCAACATTTGTATCTACTTATGGCATCGAGATCGAGTCTTGTCTTGGGCTCGGGCCTCCATCGTCATTGAATGAGTCTTTCGCCGGACGGAGCCGGAGCCCGAAACTTCGGAATCTTGATTTGTCTCAGTGGTTCATTTGTGACTACAGTGGCACCATATCCGTACAAGAGACTCGCAATGCGTGCTGACACCTATGTCCGGGCCCTGATATCCACGGAAACCAAGGAACGCGCCACTGCTGCCCTGGATCGTATGGGGCTCAGCGTTTCCGATGCCATTCGCCTGTTGATGCTGCGAGTCGCCGAGGAGGAGCGCTTGCCGTTCGCCGTGGCCGTGCCCAACAAAACCACTCGGAACGCCATGCGCGAGTTGGACGCTGGTAAAGGCAAACGGCTGGATAATGCCGAAGAGCTTTTCGAGGATCTAGGGCTCTGACGTGCCCACATCGAGCCGGATTGGCTGCTGATATACCGTATTGACGGCGACGAGTTGCAGCTGGCCCGGACTGGCACCCATGCTGACTTGTTCGATGAATGAAGGAGGCGAACCGTCGTTATCCGCTGAAGGAGGAAGATTGGTGATCCCCCCGCTTGAACCAGAAGCCGAATCATTAGAGGCATTGCTGGAAAGGTCTTCCCCCGAGCAGTTTCGAGTGGAGGAAGATGAGGTTTGGCTCAACGCCGAGGCCGTAGGTAGTGAGAGCGCCTGAGCGGTAATCCTATGATGTCCCTCCCTCCTGCTCTTCTATAGCGTCCTTCCTGCCGGGCTTGCTCTTTCGGTTTACATATATAGAATAACAGCCTAACTTGTAAACCATGGATTCAGGTGCACTCATGATCGGTGAGCGATTAAAGCGGGCTCGTGCCGCTGCCGGGCTCTCCATGCGGGCCTTGGCGGAAAAGGCGGATGTGAGTGCCAACATGATCAAGAAGTATGAGCACGATCAGAGCATGCCCGGTTCCCGGGTACTGATTGCGCTGGCCAAAGCGCTGAATGTGCGCAGCGAATACTTCTTCCGCTCTGTCGAGGTCCGGCTTGAAGGCGTGGAGTACCGTAAGCGAGCCAGCACGCCGGCCGGACTGCTCAAGCGGATCGAGGCGGATATCCTGGATCAGGCTGAGCGCTGGCAAGAGCTGGCCAACTTGTGGCCGTCTTTTCCCGTCCCATCTTTTGAAATGCCTTCTGAGTTACCGGAGTCTGTTGCTTCACTGGAGCAAGTCGATGCTTTGGCATGCCTGGTTCGGTCGGTCTGGCGACTGGGTATCAATCCCATACCGGACCTGATTTCCGAGCTGGAGTCGAAGGGGATCCTGGTTATTCTGAGCGATGTGGACGACTTGTCGAAGTTCGATGGATTACAGGCTTCCGTGGCCAATGCCCCGCTGATCGTCGTCTCCGCGCATTGGCCAGGTGACCGGCAGCGTTTTACTTTGGCTCATGAGTTAGGGCACCTTCTTTTGCACGGTCGCTTGCGGCCCGAATTGGATGAGGAAAAGGCGTGTAACCGCTTTGCCTGTGCCTTTTTGCTCCCCGACTCGGGGCTGTTCGAGCATTTGGGGGAGCGCCGGCATCATCTGGAGCCTCAAGAGCTGTACATGCTCAAACACGAGTACGGTTTGAGCATGGCGGCCTGTTTGCGGCGGGCTTATGATCTGGCTGTGATCTCTGATGCCTACTACAAGAAAACCCAGATTTTCTTTGGGAAGAACGGCTGGCGTAAAAAGGAACCGGGAGAGCCTTATCCGCAGGAGCGGACAACGCTTTTTCCTCAGCTGGTTTATCGGGCTTTGGGAGAGGAAATAATCGGGGAATCCAAGGCGGCGGAACTGCTTAACATGCCACTGTCCCGCTTTCACCGGGAACGTCAAATGGAGTTGATTGGTGAGAGTGCTGATCAGTGACGCTAATATCCTGATCGATTTGGAGGAGGGGCGGATTATTGAAAGCGCTTTTATGGCGCCTTTCGATCTGTGTGTGCCTGATATCCTTTTCCATGAGGAATTGGAAGAGCAGCATGATCATCTTTTAGCGCTGGGGCTTGGCGTGCTGGAGCTGTCCGGGGAGTCGCTTGGTTACGCGGGTGCATTAGGGCAGAGCCATAGTGCACCGAGCCGGAATGATCTTTTTGCCTTGGCATTGGCCCGCCAGGAACAGTGCCCGCTTCTGACTGGGGATAAGGCGCTCAGGGTGGTCGCCGAGCAGGAAGGTGTGGATGTTAGAGGGACCTTGTGGCTGGTTGAGCACCTTGTTGTTTGTAATCTCCTTGATGTTGCGATGGCGAGGGACGCATATAAAAGAATGCGTGAACGTGGACGCCGCTTACCTTGGAAGCTCGCCGAAGAGGGGCTCCACGGGCTGGAGAGAAGCCTCTCCAGGCGAAACGACTAATCCAAGCTGTCTGCTACCGCAACTCCCCATTAATCTTCTCCGCCGTCTTCTGAAGCTCAGGCAATAACCGCTCAATCATACCCTCCTCGTTGGCCTTACTCGGCGCCAAAGTGAGGTTGATCGCGGCGATGGTTTTGTTTTCCCGATTCTTGATCGGCACGGAGATGCCGAACATGCCTTCCTCCAGTTCCCGGTCAACGATGGACCAGCCCTTGGCACCGTCTTCCTGGATCGCTCGCTTGAGCTCCGCTTTGTCGGTGATGGTGAAGCGGGTGTAGGGGGTGAGTTCCAGGTTGTTGAGGTAGTGGTCGAGTTCTTCGGGGGACAAGTCGGCCAGTTGAATCCGTCCCAGGGAGACCACATGCGCGGGCAGGGTGCTGCCCACGTTGAGGGTGCTTTTGAGCAGTTTGCGGGTAGGGACCCGCATCACGTAGTAGATGTCATAGCCTTCCAGCACCGCGATGGAGCAGGATTCCTGAACGGTTTGCACCAGTTCTTCCATGTAACTCTGGGCGAAGGACCAGATCTCCATTGAGGAAAGATAGGAGAAACCCAGGTTGAGCATGCGCGGCGTGAGCCAGAACTGCTTGCCGTCGGTGTTGGCGTAGCCCAGGGCGGTGAGGGTGTGCAGCAGGCGCCTGGCGCTGGCCCGGGAGATGTCGGCCCGCCGGGCCACATCGGACAAAGACTGCCTGGCGGCCCCTTCACCGAAGGTGGTGATCACCTTCAAACCCCGCATGAATCCGCTGACCAGCAGGGAGTCATCCCGTTCTCCGTGTTCCGCCATCCGTACCACTCCGTGCAAAGACGTTTTGACATTAACGAAAGGTTGGTCTTATCGTGTTGGTGTTCTTTTAGAGAACACTGTGTGCGCATAGCGAACAATAATCAAAATAGGGTTGGAAGACAACCCTAAACTCGGAGAAGGCTCCGAGAGAGCCCGGAGAGAGTTTCATGGCTAACAACAACAGCAATCCATTGATATCCGTGTTACTTGGCGGCCTGGCCGTCGTGGCGTCCCTGATGCCGGCGCTGGCATCCGCGCGAGATCTTACCTATGCCAGTTATTTGCCACCGCACCATCCCACCAGCGAAGGGATCACCACCTTCATGGCGGCGGCGAAGGCGCAGTCCGGTGGCGATGTCTCCTTTAAGTTCTTTCCTTCCGGGGCGGCGGCCTCGGGCAAGGAGATGCTGTCGGCGGTGAGCGACGGCATGATTGACGGCGGCTTCCTGGTGACCGTTTATTTCCCTACTTCCGTGCCGGCGAACATGATCATCAGTGATCTGTCGTTCTGGGATCAGGACTCGCTGGCCGCTTCCGCCGCTTCGGTGGACACCATTCTCAACGATTGCCCGCAATGCCTTGAGGAGTACAAGGAGCACGGCGTGCGCTTTCTCGCCAGTTACGCCACGCCGCCTTACCAGGCCATGTGCAAGGACCGGTTCGATGATGGCTTCGAGGCCGAAGGCAAACGCATGCGCGTGGCTGGTGAGGAGATCGGCCGCTGGGTGTCGGGCATCGAGGGTATTCCGGTCAACATTCCCAATAGCGAATCCTACGAGGCCATGGAGCGCAGCCAGCTGGACTGTGTCATCGGCGCCACCAGCTGGTTGAAGTCCCTGTCGCTGATGGAAGTGGCCAACAGTGTTGTCGAGCTGCCCATGGGTGCTTTTCTTGGCGGCTCTTTGCTGAATGTGCGCGAATCCGTCTGGGAGGATCTGGATGAGAAAGGGCGCCGGGCATTAATCGACGCCGCTCCGGTAGGGCTCGCGCGTACTTTGTATGCGTATCAGCAGGAAGAACAGGATGTACGAAAGCTGGCGCGGGAACAGGGTATCAACTTCGTTGAAGTGTCCGATGCGCTCAAACAGCGTCGGGAGGCATTCATGCAGTCCCAGATCGAGCAATCGGCTAAAAATGCCGCCGAGCGTGGTGTCGAGAATCCGGAAAAGATTGTCGAGAGTTTCATCAGGAATCTGGAGAAGTGGGAAAAGCTGCTCGAAGGCAAGCAACTCACCGAGCAACAGTACGCCGAGTTGTTGAAAACCGAAATCTACGACAAGGCGTTTTGATGGACCGTGCCGGTTCAGGGCTCTAATGGTTGCTACAAGGCCGCTGTGGGAGCTTGCCTGCAAGCGAATCTGTTGGGGACCAAGAGCCCGTTCGCTTGCAGGCAAGCTCCCACAGCGGCTTCGTAGCTATGTTCAGGATATGTGGGGAAATATGAAATAAAATGCGCCTCTGAAAGAGGCGCGGAATGCGAAATCAAAAGGAGATAATGTCGTAAAGAAAGCTTTGATCATCACGCTCCGGCCACATCCATGTTGTT
>CEGF01002331.1_pt1 | contig 13974 bp, 10 predicted proteins | sample 306341 | NCBI WGS metagenome assembly CEGF01 (sample SAMEA2755655, study PRJEB7226) | microbial mat metagenome | biome: microbial mat; feature: hypersaline; material: grass silage | place: USA | collected 2014-02-19 | depth 0 m
CCTGCGCGGCAGCGAACTAGAACCAAACGAATCTAACTCCCTGATTTTTAAAGAACAAGGCTAAAAAGAAGCGCCACACCCCAAATTTTGGAGCGTGACGTAAGTTATTGATTTTCGGAAAGTATTAATTGGAATCAAAAAAAGGGTCAGAACCACGGTATCGTTGCGGTAGGGCTGAGGCCATAGCGGCTGAAGCGGCCCGTAACCGGGTGTGCCTGCAGGTCACCGTGCTCTATAAACAGGCAGAAGTCCTGACCCGTGCTCTGGCTACGCAGCGTCACGTAGGGTAAATCAACCTTGCGCTCCACCGTGTCTGGGATTCGCTCCCGAGCCTGTTCCAGAGTTTCCTCGTGACGCCGCGCCCGGCGACGCCGGAGACGTTCCGCATTGGTCTTGAATTGGCGGCGCCGGACCACACGATGCTTGGCATTGCCTGGCACCGGAGCCAACCCTGTCATTTGGATATGGTCACGCATGCCGGCCAGACAATCTTGACTCATTAAATGATCCAGAGCCGTGGCACTGCCGTGCAGACGCAAGACACCACCCAGGGATTTCGGCCGCCGCTGGTGCTCCGGGAAACTGATACCAATGTCATCAGACTGAAGCTTGACCAAAGCGCGGTGCAATTTACCGTACAACGCCCCCATGAGAATGGTCGACGTAAACTCCGGATCGGGAAGTATCCGGATATCAATATACTGGTCCATATCTCACCCCGCGTCTCCAAACACCCCACCACGAATCAGGATGGCCATCACGAAATGTTGCTGCTCCACCGTGGGTGCCTGGTCCTTTAGCATCCAGCTATCCAGAAGGGAGTAAAAGTCGGCTTTTTGCTTGGGTTGGCGATAAGCCTTGCCCTGGGTCGTCACCGACCCATAGGGTTCCACCGCGATGGGTCCCAAGTTCTCGTCCTCCTCCTTGGGGTACCAGGTATCGATGGTACGGATGGCATTACCCAGCTTCTGGGAGTGCATCCCAGCAGTTTCACCGACTCGATACAGCGTTTTGCTCTTGTCACCACGTCCACGATCGAGAATCAGTTCCTGGGAAGGGAACACCTCTTGTCCGGCTCCAAGGCGGGCGAAGGCCACCACTTCCAGTAGCACATGACGACTTCCCGACAGCCCGTCGGTGATACACCCTGCTAGCGCCTGCAGAGAGGTTTTTGCCTCCTCGGTAGGTTCGAACCCCCGTAGAGACAGGGAAAGTGCATCGAAGGTCCAGATTTCAGCCGGCTCACCTTGCTCCATTAACCGCACCTGTACTTCAACTTGCTCGGCCCCCACCCGGTTTCGCCACAGGAAACGGCCATTCGCCAGGTTATAGGCATAGCGGCTGGCCAGTTCGGCAAAGCCATGCGTAGCTACGTAGCCCCGCACGGCCTGATCCAGCTTGGCCTGGTAGTCGGCGTCATTGCAGGCCGAAGGTTTACCGGCACCACTGAGTACCCGCAGCGTGAAACGGGCCATAAGGGTATCGGCCTCACTGGGCAAAGCGGCCACATCCACGGTTTGCGGGTTGGGACTCTCGATACGGGCGTCCAGCTTGGCCGGATCCTGATCCTTGGCTTTCAAGCGGTTGGAGATGGTCCCCCGAACCGACTTTTCCCGGATAGTGATCGCCGGCCATTCGCCAGCCTGGTCGCGCTGCGACCATTGCCCGGCGAAAAACAGCGCATCGGACGGGTCCAGTTTACGCTCGAAAGCAAGCACGGATGCGGTTTTGAGTTTATCGTTCTTGGCCATGATGGGTATCCCCTCTCGTTAAGCGGTAATGGGTTTATCTCTGTAGTCATTGCGGAGCCGGTACAGCCCCGAGTCCAGGTCGTTATCCACATACCAGAGCAACTGCTCCGGCCGCTCCAGGCGGTGGGGGCTGACCCATTGACCAACGGAATACAGGCTCTCCACGAACCGGAATGGGGTCGACGCATCCCGCGTCCGGGCTACTTCACCAGGATCGTAAAGCCGGGACAGGGCGCCATAGCCCACCGGAATGGGCACGATCCAGCCGGGTCGATGGCGTATCTCCCACTCCACGGCGTCATGGCTTTCACCCTGGCTGTTGGTGGTGGTTTCCAACCGGCAGGTATGGTTCAGACGAGACAGGTCCAGCCAGGCATCCAGCATGGAAAGCTCCGGGTTCGCCGAGCGCAGCTCATCAAGATGTTGCTGAAGCAGGTCATCCCGTGACACCAAAACAAACCCAGGCAGGCACCGCCGACGCAAGCGCTTGAATTGCATGGCCCGAGCCTCCGCGTTGTCATCCAGTTGTATTAATTCAGGCTTCAATCTGGATGGCCGGCCGCCGCTCAGAGCCGGCATAACACTCCCGCCCGCGACGCGCATACCCGCCACTATCCCGGCGATCTCGTTCGCTACTTGACCCAGCTCCGCCCCTTCGCCGGCACAGGCACCCCCTTGAACCGAGAAGATCAGTGTAATGTCGAGGTGGATACGCCCTTCCTCGACAATCGCCGCCGTGGCTCCCGTCTTATCCACTGGGTTGCGAGTCAAATGAAAGGCACGCGTGAAGCCGCCTTCTGTGGCTTGAGCCTGGTAGTGGTGACAGACAACGCCTACCGCGTCGAACTCCAGATCCAGAGTCTCCGGCAGCTTGCGTTCCAGAGCCTGCATCAGCCCCACGAAGGCACTCATGGCCGGAAAGCCCCAGGTCATCGGGCTGGAAACCGCATTGGCATTCTGAATGCGCAAATGCGGCAATATCAGCAGGTTACGTACATCAGACATAGGGCAGGTCCTCCTGGAGCGCGTTCAGCCTCTTGGCTAATTGTTTCTGCCAGAACGCGAATTCCGCATCCCCGAGTGGCAGGGATTTGCCAAACTGGCTATTCAGCCAAGTCGCGAAGCGATGCCGAACCTCCTGCGCCCAGTCGCCCTGCTCCCGGCGTTGAGCAAAGCTTTCGTCATCACGCCAAGGGTCAAGCCATAGCGCTTCCGCATCGACCAGACGACAATCCGGCGAGGCACTCCACCCCGATTCGAGCACCGAGTAACGGCTGGCGAAGGCCACCAATTCATCAATCAGGGCGCCCACATACTCATCACGGCGATCCCGAGTTTCAGCATTCGGCTCCGCATCCGACATCAATAGGCGGCGCAGCCCGGACAACAGCCGACGCACCTCCTTGCGCCGGCCAAAACGGGGAAACACCGAGTCCGTGAAAAACGGGGGTTTGATACCGCTGTCGACCCAGGTAGGCGGAAGCGAGGCGAGTAAATAGTTACTGCCACCCCGCTCGCTATTGAGCTGGGAGATGTTCTGGGGTTTGGTACCTCCGAACTTCTGAACAGCGATATTGGGGTAATCCCGATATCCGCCTTCCCAGTAGCGGCCGTCCCGCCGGGCTTGCCGGGCCGCCTTGGTGGTCTCACCGAAACGGTCCTCATTGATCGTTTGATAGACACGATGGGCCAAAGAGGTAGCGTACAAGGGGGCAAGCAGATGAAAGCTTCCATTGTCTCCAGGGTCATCACCTACCAGCCAGTACACCTGCTTGGCGTGGGTATGGGAGGCCTCACCACCCCGGGGTTCCGTGATGGCGGCAAAGGAAGTCATCCATTCCCTGGCCTGTTCCGGATCCTTGCTCAGGGCAGCCGTCAGGGCTGGGTCTCCCTCCAATACCCGGTCCAACAAGGAGCGCCCGTTATGTTCCAATTTGAGGAACTTATACACATCCAGGGCCGCTGCGTTACCCACCACATCGCCGTCAAAATCCTCGGGGAGCAGATGGCTGCCAACCAGCGAGTGAGGCACTAGGCTTTCCGGTGGCGCATAGAGATTAGAACCCTTAGCGTCCGGATGGAGGGGTTTGAGCGAGTGAGTAACCACCTGCAGCTGACCGACACGACGTGCCGCGTCACCCACCCAGGTTTCCAGCTCGTACTGAGCAACGAGCTCCTCACGTTTCGGGTCTTCCGGAGCCAGCTTCTCTGTTTTAGCTGCTAACCGTTCCTTAAGAAACCCTTTAATCACCGAATGCAACTGAGCACTTTCTAATTCAGGCACCTTACCTACCCCTCCCTATTACTCTTCCCTTACTGAAACCATTTTATCGCCGCGTCGAAAACCCCAGGGCCGGATGGAAACGCCAGCCCTGGGCACTTTCCGGCAGCGTGACCACGCCGAAGGTCCGAGCGGCGTTTTCCAAGGCCATGCCTTTGGCGTCCGCGAGCCCCACCAGTGCCCCCAGGTAGTCCGGCGTCCCCCATGGCTGAATCCTTGGCCCTCTGTCATCGGCCAGATCAATCCGTTCGAGCTTGCTCTTCTCCACGGGAACGTAAAGCTTCTCGTAGCGTTTTTGGCTGTCCTGGATCAGATGCAGTATCCAGTCCTCTCCACTCTCATCCGGCAGCAAAGCCAGTTCGTCTTGACGAGCCGATTGATAACGAAAGGGCTGACACTGGGGCATGACGCCCAATAAATGCAGCCGGGGCATCCGGTACCAGCTATAGGCCCCCAGAGGAGGCGAAGATGGCGCTCTACGAAGACGCTTGCGTTCACGCGGTGTCAGAGACGCAGGATCCACGGAGGACACATCAGGCCCCGCGTCCCTGAGCGGCTCCAACAGGGATGTCCGCAAGCGCTCGTGTTCCAGGTCCACCAAACTCTCATGAGGTCGAAGCGTTTGCCGTTCCAGAATACGCGGCCGGGCATCCACGACCGCCCATTCCTCCGGCCGCATCAGATCATGCAGTGAGTGACTATTAAGGCGCCAATCACCAGCGGTCTCGAAGCCAGGCCGGCAGAAGGCCGGTTCGCTTGGACGCTCCAGGTGTTTCAGATTAGTATCCAGAAGCACCATATTGGGGGCATCACAGGCCGCTTCCCGGTGCCGCCGCACCCGGCCCGCCAGTTGAATGATCGATCGCATGGACGATGGCTCCACCACCGCCCAGTCATAATCATGATCGCGCCCCACCTCAGTAACTGGGGACCCCAGCACTATAAAAAGCTGGTCCTGCTCCGGATGAGCATCCAGGCGTCGCCGGATATCAGGCATCTCGAAGACCGCCTTGGCGTCACGGCGGTCCAGAGCACGATCCAGACACCGTTCAATCTCAGACCGTACCAATAGAGCATGCTGGGAGTGATAGACGCAAAGATGAATTCTCCGCCCATCTCTTGCCCCGAGCCGATATAACGCCAGGGCCACGTCAAAAATGGGATCGATATTGGCCATGCGGATCAAACCAAAACTCACCCGCCTGCCACCATGGGGATCGACGCTATGATGGCGATCATGCAGGCGCTCGGCATGATCTCGCAGACACTCCGCCAATGACTGACGAATTGACGCCCCATCTTGCCCAAGTCCCTTCAAATCACCGATTTCCGACCGGCGGAGTACCTCTGCCTTAGCCAGCCGCTGATGTCGGCGCTTGGCGAATTGCTGGTGCATGCCTGAAAAACCGTCACCGTCCGAGCAGGTCTCATGGTGGCGGTCGTGTTCGTCGAACCAGGCGCAGCAAATCTCCACGGGGCACCCCGGCTCGCCCCGGTTCTTTTGATATTGCTCCCGGCCATCCCGATAGGCCTCAAAAAGACCACGTACCAGCGAAGGCGGCAAGGTAGCCGAAGACAGCAACACCCGCGAGCCCAAGAGACCAGACCAATGCACTAGCCGGGTAAGTGCGGGTAAATCATCGATGTCGAAGTCGTCGATCTCATCCAAAACCAGATCACTGCTCATCAAGCGCAGCATGGGCGCAATCTGTCGGCCACCGCGAGTCCCTTCGGTGGCGGGAATCAAATGATCGACGGTGCAGACCAGAATAGGTGCGGCAATCAGATTACGAACATTTGGATCCTGATTCAGCCGCCGCAGAACAGGGTGAGCATCAAAGTTGCCATCGAAAGTGACGTGTCCATCCTCCTCCATCAGGCTCTGGGCAGAGGCCGATCCTGTGCGCTCAGCCTGCTGTTCATAGTGCTCGAACAGCGCCCGGCTGGCGCCGCCGCCCACTCTTACCGCCAGCTCATCTTCACCGAGGTTAAGGCGCTCACGATAGGCCTGCCCGGTCTGCAGAGTCAGGGTACGCAGGCCCAATGCAACGCTGAACCGAGCCCCTTTCTCCGGATCAGCAAGAGCATAGAGAATACGACCGTTCGCCAGAGTCTTCCCGCAACCCGTGGAGGCCATATTAATGCCAAAGAACCCTTGCCGTTCGCTACGCTCGCGGATTGAGCGGGCCAGATCGAATGCCTTGTCCTGCCAGCGGAAGCGGGGGTGATCACTGCGTTTTCTAAAGCCTTTATGGCGAGCAAGACGAGGGAGGTGTCGGGCCATGCTGGGCAGTGCCCGACTCACTGCCGCGCTGTGTTTCTCCACGCCCAAGAGATGTTCATCCAGAGGCTGTTTCAAAACACCGGCTTTATCGGTATTAGCGTAGAGGGGATAACCCCTTTCACCGCGAACCCGGTGTCTGCTTTCCTCAAGGCCGGAATAGTAATGGTCCGCCAGCATCAGACTCAGTCTTGCCAAATGCATGACATAAGGATTATCCAGCACAGGGGATGAGTAATGCGGCAAACGCTCGAGCAAACGCCGGGCCAGATGCCCGGCCCGCTCACGCCATCTGGATGTAGTTACCGGCAAAGCGTGTTCAAAACACCAATAGGGTTCAACCTGTTCCCGAACACAGGTGTCGTGGACCTCATTCCAGTCCGCGCTAATGACAGCGGGTATATCCTGAAGCTGATCCGACCGCAGCGCGGGGCGCAATACCCCCCAGCGAGGCCGTCTACCTGAATCATCGGGCTCGCCTGGTTTCATCGGCAGCCGGTGATGTGTCACGATCAGCCACCCTACTGCCGCGGCCAAAGGCGGTAGGTGGCGAAACGGCGAGGCACCATTGTCGTCCAAACCATCCCTCTGCAACTGCTGAAGCCATCGATCGTCATCCTCCAGACCGGGCCCAAGCAGCCTTCCCAGCCAACCGGCATCGTCATCATTACCGACGAAAGCGGCGAACAGGCGTAGGGAAATCCATTCATGCCGATAGAGGTTACGGCCTTCAAGCTTTCCAACCAGCCGATTCTGAAAGGCAAGACAAGCCTTCCCCAGGTCATGCATAAGAGCAGCCAGGCCAGCTAACAGCAGGATGTCTTCACCGGTATGCCAGTCGTTCTCGTCGTTCTGGCGCAGGACATCCCGGGAAGTGGTATTCGTGGGTGTCGCCCCCTGGGCATTGAAGCGGCTGGCATCCCCAACGATCCACAGCAGCTCGCTGTGGTCGTGCCCGCGAATCCAGTGACATGCCACCGCGGTATTTTTGCGTGCCGACTTTCGTAATAATCGACGCAATGTATCCAGTCCGGCCCGGGTAATCGGAGTTTGCCAGGTTCTGTCGCCGCGGCGCTCGGCAAACTGGTCCAGAATCCGGCGCGTCTCGCTCAGAGCGTTTTTGCTGCATTGGGAAACAAACAGCACGTTCATTCGATGCCCTGCCCGAGATCCTGCGCGATGATCTTCAAGGTATCGATCATAAAGTCCAGCGACTCGGTCCGAGCAAGCCGCTCGATACAGGCCTGGCGGAATTCCTGTTCTTCATCGCCTCGCATGGCGGAAAGAAACGCCTGAGGCAGAATTACCGCATCCTTGACCAGATCCGCCACGTCGAAAACCAGCCCACCTCGCCTTGTCTTGCCGTGGAGTACAGCCAGACCGTGGGGGATCCCAAGCACCCAAGTGGCCGTGGCCGCGAGCCCGTAGGCCAAATAGTTGCCATGATCGAGAAAGCGATTGGCGGGATCGGTGCCACTGCCCCGCTTGGCGCGGGCGAAGTCACCATAGTCCACCGCCCGAGTGGCCATTTTGAACAGGGCCTTGGTAAGCCTCGCCTCCAGGGTGAGTAAATCCGTGGTATTGGTAGCCTCTTCGATCGCTTTCCGATGATGCGCCAGAGTCGAGGCCAGAACGTCAGCGGTTACTTCAAAACCAGAGTCCTTGAGAGCCCGACTGAGCCATAACGTTTCAATTCGTGCCAAACGGGACAACTGAAAGGCACGAGCCGCATCGAGCCGCCGTTCGTCATCGAACCAGAACCGCACCCAGTACTGCAGGTACTCAGTAGGCCGATATTCACTTTGCGGCGTCAGCCAGGCCACATCCACATCAACCTCATTGGCCGAGAAAAGCGGCGTACCACCCCCTCCACAGAAACCCACCAACACGCCGGCCTTGGCCAGCTCCCTCATTGCAGCTTGAGTAATGGAAGTGCCTGTACCAAGCAAGAGCGTTGTTGTATTGGCAATAGGGATATTCCAATACAAAGATTGGCGCCCCTCATCGGTGACATACTCGACTCGCCCGCCATTTACCAATACCCTGCAATGCTGCAAATAATAAATATTGGCCCGTTTCGAATGGAGTATTGTCTTCAAATCCGTCGGCGATATGTCCTGCATAATCCCCCCAAGGAGTCTGTCCTCGGCGCCTTTTCACACCGTCACAGTCTGATTTGCAATTTTCATAGCTCTAATGACTACTTAAGACCCTAACACTCCCTCTGCTCACCAAATGGCACCACTGAGCATAAAGACAGTCTAATAATGGGCGCCTTATACAGAGACTCGCCCTGTATCCACGTCATTCACTCTGCTTTCCGACGTAGCCCATCAACGCCCCCTCCAAACGCTTCCGCACCGCCATCCGCAGTTCCGGCGGCCCCAGTACCTCCACGTCCGGCCCATGCCGCAACACCTCCATGATCAGTTCCGTGGGGTCCGAGTACGGCACCCAAAGGTAGTAACCGTCATCCCGCCATTCTCCTCGCTGGTCCGGATGCCAGAGTTCGTCGGCGACCCAGCGGGCGGCGCGTGGGGAGAAACGCAGTTCTGCCCTGTTGGACGGCGCGCCAGAGAAGAGGCCGAAGCTGTCGCCGATGAATGCCTCCAGAGATTCAGCGTCGATCTGTTTGTAGGGGCGGTCGTCCATCTGCGGCATCTCTATTCGATCGAGAGAGAAAAGGCGCAAGTCACCGGCTTTCTCGCAGTAGGCCAACAGATACCAGTTGTGGCGATAATGAAGAAGCCGCTGTGGGTGTACCGTGCGCTCTCCGGATCTGTCATGGCTGCGGGCCCGATAGCGAATGCGCAGGCAAGTATTGGCGAGGGTGGCATCGGCGATACCGATAAAGACGGGGTTGTCGACCGGTCGTTGCAGGACAGGAAGCAGTCGGACTTTCTGGCCCAGCCGGGTTTCATGCTCGCTGGCGTCCCCCAGCAATTTCTGGATCCGCTGGCGAATCGGAGTCAATCGCTGAGCCATCAGGCCCGGCTGTACCGTTTCCAGCAATTGTTCGCAGGCCAGCAGTGCATAGAGTTCACTGGCGTTCATCCAGAAACCGGGCAACTCGAACTCCGGCGCTTCCGGGTCGTAGTAATGGCCGTTGCGGTCCCGGTCGTAGACGATGGGCGCGCCAAAGAAATCCCTGAGATATTCGAAATCCCGGGTGATGGTGTTGCGGGTTACCCCCAGTTCTTCGATCAGTCGCCGCATGGGTACGGGTTGCCGGGCACTGCGCAACAGACCGTGGATGCGGTAAAAACGCTCCAGGCGGGTCACGGCAAATCCTTATGCATTTTTATTGTAGTTTCGAATGTAGCTCTTTGTGACCTTCGTCACAACCCATCCCGGGCTTTAAAATGCGTTTTCTCTCTGATACCAGGCCACAAGAGTAACAATGAGCCCGACTGGATAAACCAACCCCCTATTTCGCCAATGTATCGAACCGGGAAACTCGCATCTGAACCCATCGCCGCCAATGTATGGGCCGCCTCCAAGTCGCGTGACCTGGACGCGGTTTATGCGGAGCCCCGCCCAACGTAGAGAGAACTAAAACCCGGCAACATTCCGAGCGCTGCGGTAAAAGTCAGAGGTTTGCCAGCTCAAGCCACAATGCATCCGGGCTGATCGTCTCCGAACATCATCCGATAGCCGTTCCATGTATCCATGTACTCCCGGATCCGGCGAACCCTGTCTCCCTTCATTTCGAACACGAACATATAAGCGTTCTTATAGTGACGGCCGTTGACGAGAATCGCTGTCTGCATCTGTTCAAAAATAACCCGTTCCCCCTCCACAGTGACCGTGATGTGTTCGATGGCAATCCCGTTGTTGAAAAGCTTGGGCAGATCGTTCAGAAGGAAGTCGGCAATCGCATCTTGCCCGATCATATGATCGGTAACACCCAGTGCCACGGCGGTTGCATTATTGGGTGGAGCTATCCACTCGACATCCTCCGTCAGGACTTGACGGATCCGATCCCTATCACGCGACTTGAAAGCGGCCCATACATTGGCGGCGGCGGTTTTCGTATCCATTTGTGATTCCTCATACAAAGTGAGTTTCGGTTAAAAAAGACTCTGTGTTCCAGCTGCGCCATGAACCGGCGGCAAATCAGGGACGTTGAGCCTCTTCATGGGTGAGAAGCCACTGCTTGCGCCAAAGCCCGCCTCCATAACCGGTCAAATCGCCATTGGCACCGATGACGCGGTGGCAAGGGATGCGGATAGCGATCGGATTGGCACCGTTCGCGAGGCCGACCGCGCGGCTGGCCGAAGCTCTACCGATCTGCCTTGCCAGCGCGCCATAGCTGGTCGTCGCGCCAGCCGGAATATCTTGCAGCGCCCGCCACACCTGTCGTTGAAAATCCGTGCCTCCGAGTTTGACGGGCAGCGCATGCAAAGCGTCTCCATCGCCAGAAAAATAAGCTTCGACCGCGCACGCAATGGCGCGCGGCGCGGCGGCCGCAGAAATTGAATGTTTACCTGTCTGGCGGCGGAGAAGCCTATGCATTCGGTTCTCGAAATTTTCGAAGTCAAGCGCACATAAACGTTCCTTATCGTCCCACAGAACCAAGATACCTCCGATCGGCGAGGATAGCCGGTCAAGCCGCAGCGGTGTCATCGCGTGCCTCTCATTCGTTCGTCCAAAGATGCAGGGCGCCATAAGCACGCCAGGGCCGCCAGCTTTCCGACATACGCTCAAGGTCCGCAGGCGCTGCATTCAGGCCCGCATTACGCGCGATGCGCGTCAACGCAGCGTTCGTATTCGGAAAAGCATCGCTTTCCTGCAGTGCACGCATAGCGATGTAGCCGGCCGTCCAGGGATCAATTCCCCGGATCGCGGTAAGGCGCACCACCACCTCCGGATAGGAGACGCTGCCTTCGAGAAGAGACGGCTCGTCGACCAAGGCTCTGGCGAACGCGACGATAGCTGCCGCGCACATCGTCGGAAACCCGCCATCGGTGACACCCATCTTCGCGAGACGATGGGCGGACGGAAAATAATGCGTAAGGCCCCCGGAAGGTTTATCAACCTGTGCGCCATATCTTTTCGCCAGCCTGCCGGCCAGAGCTGACGCAGCGGGGGCACTGATCTGCTGACCCAATATTGCACGCACTCCCAGTTCGAAACCTTCCCACGCTCCAGGCAATCTCAACCCCGGGCGCCGGGCAAGCATTGGTGCGAGAAAAGTATCCTGTTTCAGCACGTCGCTTATCGCATGCGGGTCGCAATCAACATCGAACAGGCGCTTTAGCCGTGCGATAATTCTCGGCGCCAATGACAGATTTTTGATTTGGATACGCGCTGACAACGCATTGATTTTGGGTGCGTGGGAGACACACACCAGACCGCGTTCGTTGTCCAGTTCCAGCGTGCGCTTGTAATCACCGCCTTCGATAAACTCAACGCCCGGAATGGCACGCGATTCCAGAAACCTCAGCATCGCTTCCCAGTCATAGGGCGCGCGGTAAGGCAGTTGCACCGTCAGTTCGGGAGGGTCGCCGATCCCACGTTCGCCGTGACGACGAAGAGCGCTCGGCGGTCGGCCAAACTGCTTGCGGAAGACTTCGTTGAAGCGTCTCAGACTGCCGAAGCCAGACGCCAGAGCAATGTCCGTCATACCAAGATCACTGTCATGGACAAGCTGCTTTGCGAGTAACACACGGCGCGTCATGGCGACAGTCAAAGGCGACGCCCCCAGATGATCAGCAAACAACCTTCTGAGATGGCGCTCTCCCACGCCAAGGCGCAAGGCGAGTTTTTCGACCGAGCCCTTGTCCAGCGCACCATCGGAGATAAGCCGGAGCGCCCGCGCGACCGTGGTAGACGTTCCCCTCCATGCCGGCGACTCCGGTGAGGCGTCGGGACGACATCTGAGACACGCTCTGAAACCAGCCTCCTGAGCTGCCGACGCTGTCGCCACGAAGATACAATTCTCGAGTTTAGGCGGCCGCGCCGGACAGATTGGACGGCAATAAATGCCCGTTGACGTGACGCAGGTGAAAAACAGGCCATCAAAACGCCGGTCACGCGCAAGCATCGCTCTATAGCAGGATAGATGGTCGAGGTTCATGGGACCAATATAGTGTCATTATGGGCACGGCACTCGCGAAATTCGGCTGTGATGGGGCTTTCGTAATGGCGCGGAGAAAGAGTCGAGCCGATCTAAATGTCTGTAAATGGTCCCATTTTGTCGATCCGCTGGTAGTTTGAGGATCTCAATCAAAAAGGCGGCGGGGCACGTTTAAAGGTGGGGAAAAGTGCTCGAGAGGCTCCGGCCGATATTGGAAAGCTTCCGACGGTGCGGGGAATGCCATTGGCATCGCGCACTCAGGGCTGCTAGATACGAACGGCACCCCCGCGCATAGCGGCTCCGGGGTGAGACTTTCCATGTGGGCGCGAATGGCTGGCGCCTGCTCGGGATAGATCCAGTCCAGTACATACCCCACCCGCTCCGCCACGCCGGTTTGCGCGATGCGATGCCGCCAGCCCTGGCGCACTATATAGTCGATGTCGGTGACGGCGAGATCCCGTTGGTATCCCAGACGAAATCCGGTCAGGGCCTCCTCGAACAGCATGGCCAGGTCTTCGCGGGGCGTGGTGTAGGCGTAGAAGTCGTTGGTGACGTCGGCGAAGAACCAGTCCGCCACCTGGTCCAGGTCCAGCTGTTTTTGCGCTTCGGTGATGGGGTCACCGTAATAGCGGACCCGGGCCAGTTGCGTCAGGTTGGTGTCCCGTGGACCTCCAGGCAAGGTGGCGGAAACCGGAGCGCGGCGATTGACCTCGTCGACGATGCGCAGCTCAGCGTCCAGAAAGGGAAGCACGGAGGGCGGCAGATAATCGTTGGCGTGGGCCAGTTCGTGATAAAGGGTGTTGGTCAGTCGGGGGCGCAAACGGTCTTCGCTGATCACCACCCGCTCGCCAGCGGCGGGCAAAGCGGGCATGGGCCCATCATCGGAGAGAAAACGGCTGACGACCCGGAACGGCAGGTCTTCACCGAAACCACTACGGGCATCCGGCTGTTCGTTGATCAGATCCCGCTCCTCCGGGGTGAGCCACAGGTAACGGGGATCCAGGTAGATGGCGCCGGTGAGCGCCCAGTAAAACGAGGGGCGCAGGTCGCTGGAGATCACCACGGCGGTCACTGGCCGCAGCAGGTGGCGCAAATCCGCTTGCGTCTCAGGGTCGCGTAATAACGCTTCGAAACGCTCGCCCATCCAGTCGTGGCTGACCAGCACCCGATCCATGATCCGCTCCACCGTGGGCAAATCCCCCTGCCTTCCCAATGGCGGCAGTTCCGACACCCGGCACAGCCGGGCGCCATCCAGTTGATTGTCATAGACACAACGTTCCAATACCGGCCGATAGGTTGAATCCCGCCGATAGGCTCGCACTTCCTGCAGCGGTGTTGTCGTGGCGCAGTTCGCGCCGTCTTCGGCACAGAAGTAGGGGCTGGTCACCGGCGGACGATTGCGTACCACTACCCGCGCCTGGTCAGTGAAGGTGCCTTCAGCGGTATCGACACTGGCTTCGAACACCAATACCCGATCGCCCGGCACATCAGTTCGGTGAACCGCTGCGCCGCAATATTGCCTTCCCTGAGATGTCCGCCGCGGCTGGGATGGCTTCTCGCCTGGGAAGTGGCGCAGGCGGTT
>CEGF01001969.1_pt1 | contig 13970 bp, 9 predicted proteins | sample 306341 | NCBI WGS metagenome assembly CEGF01 (sample SAMEA2755655, study PRJEB7226) | microbial mat metagenome | biome: microbial mat; feature: hypersaline; material: grass silage | place: USA | collected 2014-02-19 | depth 0 m
ACCTCGCTGAACGCCTCCTCGAGTACTTGCATGTCGAGCATTGCGGAGGAGGCCCGTTTCTGGATATCCACGCCTTGTTGACGTAGCGCTTTGGCGGTGCCGCCAATCATCTGCGCTGTGGTGGTGTTAAGGGCTTCGATGCGATCCAGCACTAAGCGCTGATTCGCCATCGCCATCGCCACAGTGACCGCGACGGTGAGCGCCGAGACGGTGACGTTAATCGCCCTGTCCACACCGCGCATCAACTCTCGGTTGTTGCGGATGATGACCTCCAGCGCCAGCACGCCTTGCTGACTTACAGCCAGTTGCTGCTGTAGGTCGACGATGCGCTGACGAAGGGGAAAGAGCAACTCCTCCTCTAGGAAGTGACGCCGCGGATCATCACTATCGCGAGCGGCGATCTCATTTTGCAGACGGCGATCGATTATGCGGCCCAGGGCAATCTGGCGGTTCAGCTCGCCTAGAATTTTAGTTAACGCCTGCTGGTCATCGTTCAAGGTGAGGTTGTCACGGTGTAGCATGTCGCGGCCGCTTTCCAGATCTTCGATGATCGCGTCCAGCGCTTGTTGGGTATTCTCGAACTTGCGAAAGTAGCGCTGGAGACGACTGTCGAGGCCGGGAATGACCGCCAGAACGCGATCCAGCGTGGTCGGAGACAAGCGGTGGCGCGCGGGATCGAGCCCTTCCATGCGCCCACGCAAATCGGTCAGTGCCTTGGCAACTGGCCCGCCTTCGTCACCCTGGTGGGCCAGCTTGCGCAGCGGCGTCTGTAGCATGGCACTGCGATGGGCTGCCTGCTGTTGCAACTCAAGCCCCATCTCGTCTACGTCACGGCGCTGGCGAACCGTAGACTCCTCATCTCCTTCGGCAAGGATATCCTCGACAAAGCGGTCGGCCATGGCTTCAAGTTCAGGGTCTATCTCAAGGTCTATGTCATGCGCGTCAGGGGCGGTCGTATCGGCCTGGCTTGCTGCGAAGTGACTGGCTTTCAACTGGTCAGCGATCTCGTCCACCGGCGGCAGGGAGAGGCGACGTCCATCATCAGGTTGCTGAGCCATAGAGTTCTCCCAAGCTATTAAAATGAGCGGTTTAAAAAGCGCTATCAAAGTAAACGATTAACGAAAAATATAGAGAAAGCTACGCGGTGGCAATGAAGGTTGGATTACTCCTTGCGGGCATAACGATCGGCGCCTTCTACAAAGAGGCGCAGATCCTCCAGCGCTTTCTCAGTGGTGACCGACGCCTGGGGGCGGGCCGTCTCGATACGCGCCATGGAAACAGCGGTATCGTCGAGGACGGTCAGGGCGGACTCGATGCGGGCAGAAAGTTTATTCAGGCTATGTTCGGTCTCCACGAGCAGATCAAGGCGTCGCACCAGGGCGCCTCGTTCCTCATCGCTTAACCGTTTGCCCTCCCGCTCCAGCCGGCTTCTCACGTAGTTGCCATCCACACTCACCACGCCACGTGCTTGTGACGCCATGGTTGTCAATGTATCAACCGCGCCAAAGCACACTTGAGTGACTAGCCCTTGCGAACGTTCGAAGGCCAGTTCGCCAGTGTGGAACCGTTCACCCAGCACGTCCATCACGTGACGGTAGCGGCTGTAGAGCCGATCGGAGAGGATCGCTAGATCGGGGCGCTGGACGTCGAGTAGGCGCTGCTTGGCCCGGCACATGGCCAATACCAAATCGTTGGCTCCCTCGGGTGGTCTTGCGGGATCGAGCACTAGGACGCCCGCTTCAAAGGCATTGCGTTCCTCTTGAGCATGGCGACGCTGGGCTTCAGCCTCTCTTTGGGCCTCATGGCGACGCTGGCGACGGCGGGCCAGCCAGCCACGTAGCGTTCGCTCGGCGGGGAGTGCTACAGGAATGGCGACAAGGCCTGTAAGCCAACCAAACAGGCTAGGGCTGAACCCACCCCACAGGGATGTCAGCCACAGCAGCATGCTGATGGAGGGGACTACCAGGCAATAGCGGGCGATCACCTGGAGGCGACTGGGCTCCATCACTGGAACCGCCAAGCCAGGATTGAACAGGCCGACCAGTAGCCAGGGCAGGCAGGTCATAAACAGGCCATAGGAAAATCCCTGCAGGAATCCCAACATAGATACGGCTATCCTTCAGTCATGGAGCGCAAACAGAAGTGTAGAGTAACCGAGGTTGGGACGCTAAGCACCCGTTGTGCAACGGCAGGCCGCTGACTGTGAGCCGCTATTTCATCTTGCAGGTATTGAGACCGAAGAGCTTGTAGGCGGGGCAGTAGTTAAATAACCCGGTGGCTAGGGGCAGCACACCGATCCAGCCCCAGACGCCAATGGTGCCTGTTAGAGCCAGTACGATCAGTACAATGATGTTGCGGCTTCAAGTACCCATAGCAGGGCGTGCTTAAACCGTGACATTATCTGCGGCAATCTAGGCCGGTATAACTGGGATTTTCCACGTTACCGTTGCCGCGCTTTAGGGGTTTCATATTGTTAAAACTTCTTCTCTGGATCATCCGTTTGTTGGTGCTCTTGATGGTAGTGGTAGCCTTGCTGCCATTAATACCCAGTGGTCAGTGGTGGATCAGGCTGTGGGATTTTCCACGCCTGCAGCTAACGAGCGCGCTGGTTTTGCCAGCGCTCCTTCTGGGCGTCCACGCTTGGCTTAAGCGCCCACGAAAAGAGCACGCCGTGTGGGGAGTGGTCATTCTTGTGATCGCCGGATGGCACTTAACGCACATCCTGCCGTTCACATCCGTTTGGTCGACTGAGGTGCCCACCGCTGAGGTAGAGCCCGACGAAGGCCAGATAACGTTAAAAGTGCTGACGGCAAATGTTGATTACAAAAATGATCAGTATGCTGAGGTAGTGGCAATGGTTCAGCGGGAGGATCCCGATTTACTGTTGCTAATCGAAGTCAATAACGCCTGGGCCGAAGGCTTGGCGCCGCTAGACGAAGAGTACGCCCACCGAATAGGGGAGGTTCGCGATGAGGGTCTTGGGATAGTGCTTTGGTCGCGGATTCCGCTGCTGGAACAGGGAGTAGAATATTTAGTCTCAGACCGTAGACCCTCCATTTTTGCAACGATTGACGTACCAGACATCGGGCCAGTGCGCTTCGTTGGCGCCCATCCGGTTCCGCCAGGGCTGCAGGAACGAACTGTCAGCAACGAGGACGAACGACGGGACAGCCGAGAACGCGATGCAGAGCTCATGCTTATTGCTCGCCATGTGGAAAAAGACCCAGACAACCGTTGGATCGTCACCGGTGACTTTAATGACGTTGCGTGGTCTGACACCACCAAGCTTTTCGCTGACTTGAGTGATCTCAAAGATCCCCGCCGTGGTCGGCGATTGCTCAGCACCTACCATGCCGAATATCCATGGTGGCGATACCCGATTGACCACCTGTTCGTCTCTGACGGTTTCCATCTTATTGATATCGACAGAGTGAAGGTGCAAGGCTCTGACCACTTCGGTCTCTCTACTACGCTAACCGTTGGCCGCAAAGATCATGGAAAGCCTGAGGCTTCCGCAGAAGAAGAGCAGGAGGCTGAAGAAATGGTCGAGGAGGGGGCCGAAGACGCCGCTGAGCATGATGGTGCTTAATCGAAGACGCGTAAATAAAGGCTCGATCTTCTGAATTTTTTCGATGTATGTGGTTCTGTTGGTCAACAACGCTTTAAAAATTATGCCCATCTATCAGTGAGATAACTTCTACAGTTATTCAACAGAAACTCTACAGATTAATTGCCATATGTAACTGGATCGACTAACTTAGTTACACGGGTGCGCTAAAACTTTCCTAATGCTGGCTTACTCAATCGCTCCTGAACACAACTGACTGTGGCTCAGTTCACTTGGTGCGCTCCAATCTCAGCCCAGCCAATGTGGGTCAACCAGCAAGGAGGACATCGAATGTCGATATCATCAGAAAAGCAAATGCCCGAAGCAGTAGCGGCTTGGCGTGATCCGGAAATGGACTCGGTCAAAGGCACGGAGACCCCTAAAGATCCGAACAAAGGTTATATCGCTCTACTGGGCTGGAGCATCAACGCGATCAAGGCGGCGCAAAAGTTTGACCGCCGTTATATCGTTGTGGCTCCCGAGTGGGCAGCGGATTTCTGCACCGCCAATAACATTCCTTTCATTCCGTGGGACTTTATTCGTCTGAATGATCGCTCCATGGAAATTGCCGAACGGTTGAAGGAGGAGGGAGTCGATGTTGCCATCCCGCTGTTCGAAGAAACCGTTGAGTGGTCTGGCGCGATCAACTCTGTTCTCCTCGACAGCCCACGCATGTTCGGGCAGTCCATTCTGTTCCGCGACAAGGCGTTGATGAAGCGCCGCGCGCAGCTGGGCGGTATCCGCGTAGGGATATTCGAAGAGGCGCACGAGAAAGAGGACATCGTCCGTTTTATGAAGCGCGTCAATCAGACGTTGCTGAAACTGGATGGTGATCCGGATGACCCGATTCACGTCAAAGCGTTCGACAAGGCCGGTTGTCTTGGCCACCGCATGATCCGCACAATAGAAGAGATCGATAACATCCCGGATGAAGAGTATCCGCTGCTGATGGAAAGCCACTTGAGCGGCTGGGAGTTTGCCGTTGAAGCCTGGATACACGACGGGAAAATTCAGTTTTTGAACATTTCGGAATATGTGACGTTAGGCTACTCGGTATTTGTACCCGCAACCGCAGAACTCGAGAGCTGGCGCAATGCGATCACCAAGCAGATCGAGTTGCTGATCAAAACCTTCGACATCCAGTTCGGCTTGATTCACCCCGAGTACTTCGTGACGGCTGACGGTGAAATGTACTTTGGCGAGGTTGCTTACCGCCCACCCGGCTTTAAAGCGTTTGAGTTGATTGAGAAGGCCTACGGATTTAACGCCTATCAGGCGTCAATGCTGGTGTTCGATCCGAAAAGCAGCAAAGAGGAGGTGGCTGCCTTCTTCCCCAAAGAAGTTGTCGATGCTAAGGGGTATGCAGGCTGCTTTGGCGTATATCCACGCCGTCGTGTGGTCAGTAAGCTGGAAATGCCCGAAGAAACGATTAATCACCCTTACTTCGAGTCACATGAACTGGTAGCACCCGCTGAAGAGACGGTGCCTGACCGGTCAGCCTTCGGAACACACTGGGGCCTGATCTTCTTCTTTGGTGACGACCCCATCAAAATGCGCGATCTGCTGAAAGCCCAAGAGGATCTGGACTTTTACGTCTAACCTTGGTTAATGCATTAAGCTGAACCATGGGCGCTTTTATCAGTATCAGGCGGTCTCAATACCCTGATGCTGGTAGCAGCGCCTTTTTTGGCTTTTCCATTTAAGTATTTCGCGACTACTCTACCTGCTCCAGCAAGACTGCCATGATATCGTCCATGGTGACAAAACCTAGCAGGTCGTTGTCTTCCAGTACCAAAATGCGCTTTACCCGGTGTTCGGTCATCATCGCTGCTACCTGCCGTACCGACAGGCTCTTGCCGACCGACAGCGCTGGTTTGGCGCAGGCGTCATAGACGTTAAGAAGGTCGATATCGCCTTCCTCTGCCACCACTGTTTTCAGAACATTGGTGTAGGTGATAAGCCCATAGGCATCGTTGGGATGCTGTTTTTCAACAACCAACGATTTTACGCTGTGCTTCTTCATCAAGCTTAGCGCTTCGCGAAGCTTAGCAAAGGGAGAAACGCAAGCCACATCGCTAACCATCACATCTTTGACCAGTTTCATCACTGAAGCTCCTCAAATATTCTCTTTCAAGTGTTGTTCAAATTTATGGAACTGGGATACATCAATGCCGCCGAGATGCTCTAACGGAAAGGTAAACACCAGCCCCTGAGAGTCGTTTTCCTGGGGCATCAGTTGCTGTTGGATGGCTTTTAGAATTTGCAGCGACAGGCTTTTTTCGAGCACCATCAGTAGAACGCTCTGGCTACCGTCGTAGGTAAGCCCGAAAAAGGTTTTCTTGGCGGTATTGCTTATGCCACGACCCGTCATCACCGTAATGCCTCCGGCGCCAAGATCACGGGCGGAATCGATGCATTCCTGTTCCTGATCTTCCGGAACAATGGCCACGAGAACGGAAAATTTCATGAGCGCACCTCTCTGCGATTTGTCCACCAATGCATCACAATGGCATAGGTCATAACGGTAACAATAGGGAAAATAGACGCGAAAGCAATCAGGCCGAAGCCGTCAATCAGGACGCTGCGGCCCTCAATATTGGCGGCTAAACCAATGCCCAGCGCGGTTACCAGCGGCACGGTGACCTCTGAGGTAGTGACACCCCCCAAGTCGTAAGCCAGGGCAACGATGTATTTAGGCGCTAGCGCGGTCAGGATGATCACTAGCGTGTAGCCACCCATGATGTAGTAGTGCATTGAGCCACCGACAATGATGCGGTGCACGCCAATGCTGATGCCAATGGCCACGCCAAGGGCAACCAGTAGTCGGATGACGTTACCATTAATCCGCCCTGCGGCAGCTTCTTCTGCTTGCTTGCCCACCGCCAGCAACGCCGGTTCGGCCATGGTGGTGGCAAACCCAATCATAAAGGCAAATAGATAAATAAAGCCGAAGCGTTCCAGCTCAATGAGTTGTTCGGCCATGCTGGTGCCGATCGGGAAAAGCCCCATTTTCAGGCCCACCACAAAGGCGTAGAGCCCAAAAATGACCAGCACAAAGCCAAACACTATTTTGCGAGGGTTAGAGAGTCCGCGCCGCAGCACAATGTATTGGAAAAATAGGATGGTCAGTATAATGGGCAGCACGTCTCGCACCATCTCCGCCAGCTCCAATAGCATCTTAAGCGCGCCGGAAATAGCGTTACCTTCATCCTTTTGAGTCAGTACCTGCACCTCGTCTGAGCCCTCGCCGCTGTAGACGATAATGCCGTAGAGCTGCACGGTGATCATCGGCACCATGACGGCCAATGCAACCAATCCAAAACCATCGGTCAACGGGTTTCGGCCGCGGATGGACGCGGCCAGGCCAATACCCAGGGCAGCAATCAGGGGAACCGTGACAATATTGGTGGTAACACCCCCTGAGTCATAGGCCAGGCCGATAATTTCTTCCGGGGCAAACCAGGTGACAATGACCACCGTGATATAGCCAATGATCATAAACCAGTGCAGAGGGTAGCCGATGATGATACGGAAAACCCCCAGCGCAATGACTATGCCGACGGAGGTGGCGACCAGCAAGCGGAGAGTAAGCGCATCGATTTTGCCCGCGCTAACATCCTGGGCCTGCTGAGCGACCGCAATGAGCGCCGGTTCGGCGACCACTGCAGAAAATCCCATCGCAAACCCAAACGCCAGCAGGATCGGCACCGAGCCTCTTTTGGCAAATTGATTGGACAAGCTTTTGCCGACCGGGAAAATGCTCAACTCAAGGCCCTGCAGAAACAGCGCAACGCCTACCGCCACGATTAACAAACCGACTGCCATGCTCTGCGTGTTTTCAGGCGTTTGTTGAAGTACGACCAATTGAAAAAACACCACGACCGCCACAATCGGCAACAAGTTTTTCAAGGCGTGTAGCAACGATTGACCGAAAGCGCGGACGTAGAACACTGAGTACCTCTCTGTTAAAGGTGAGCTGTGTGCTTGTGATCCATCGGGTGGCTAAACCATAGCATGTTACCGCCCGCGGGAAATGACTTGAGTCAAAGACGATCAGACTCGGAGACTTCCCAATCGACGCAACCAACCCCCCCTAGATTGCGGGCGTTAATCTCGCACCTACGTGGTGCCTATCGTCAAGCGGTGGAGCCTTCGTAGTGAAAAATAAGGTTCGCTGACGCCTTGGCGTTATCGGCTAATGACTCCTATGTTGTTGGAACGACAGGGGAGGAATAATAATGGATGCACTAGCGAGGAAACTGGGTCTCAAGACGGATCCCACTATTTTTTTCACGTCCGCAGGGATCATGATCCTTTTTCTTGTGGTGCTACTGATTGCGCCGGATCGCATAGGGGCGGCCTTTGGTGCAGGGCGGGAGTGGATCGTTACCAACCTTGGCTGGTTCTTTATCTTAGGGGTGACGAGCTGGGTGGCCTTTCTGCTGTGGGCGGCGCTTAGCCGTTACGGAGCGATTCGTTTGGGTGGCAATGATGCAAAGCCAGCCTACGATAATATTTCCTGGTTCACCATGCTGTTTGCGGGGGGGATTGGAACGGTGTTGATGTTCTGGGGGGTGGCGGAGCCTATTTCCCACTTTTCTAACCCACCCAGGCCGGATGTTGTGCCTTTCTCTGTGGAAGCCGCCGACGATGCCATGAGTTTTTCGATCTATCACCTGGGACTGCATACCTGGGCGATTTTCACGATGCCAGGGTTGGCGTTTGCGTACTTCATCTATCGCTACAACCTGCCGATGCGCTTTAGTTCAGTATTTTATCCGCTGCTAGGAGAGCGTATTTACGGTCCTCTTGGCAAATCCCTTGATGTCTTCGCGATACTGGGCACGCTGTTTGGGGTAGCTGTCTCTATCGGCTTGGGCACCCAACAGATCAACGCGGGGCTAACGGAACTGTTTGATATTCCAGATGCCGTTATCACCAAAGTAATCATCATCGCCATACTCACCTCTGTCGCCGTGGGGTCGATTGTCGCGGGTCTCGATTCAGGCGTGAAGCGCCTCTCTAATATCAATATCGCCATGGCCGTTGGCCTTTTGTTGTTTGTGCTCTTTACCGGTTCGACCGTTTTCCTTTTGCGTGCTGTAGTCGAAACCTTCGGCCTCTACATAACGAACCTGCTGCCGATGGCGTTCTGGAATGACACGCTTGCAAGCTATTCCAGAGAGGGCGGCGCCTGGGGGTGGCAGGGTAGCTGGACAGTCTTCTATTGGGCCTGGACGGTAACGTGGTCGCCATTTATCGGTATCTTTGTTGCGCGCATTTCACGTGGGCGTACCATTCGCGAATTCGTTCTTGGCGTGCTTTTCGCCCCCTCCATCTTCACGCTGGTCTGGTTCGCGATCTTTGGTTGGTCGGCAATGGAGATTGATGGGATTGGCGCTGATGCCCGAGAAGCACTGGGCGAGCAGGCTGGCCTTTTATCCGCCGCCGTAGATGAAAGCATTCCACTCGCTATGTTCGCTTTCTTTGAGAATTTCCCGGCCGCCACCTTAATCCAGGGGTTGGCCGTTGTGATCGTCGCCATCTTCTTTGCCACCTCATCCGACTCTGCATCCCTGGTCGTCGATATGCTATGCACCGGCAGCGCGGATCCCGGCCCATGGCACCAACGCGTGTTTTGGGGCGTCTCTGAGGGCATGCTGGCCGCGATGCTCATTGTGCTTGCAGGTGATGCCGGGCTTACTGCTTTGCAGGAGGTGATTACGGTAGTTGGCCTGCCGATGTTCATTTTAGTGTTTGCTATGATGTTCGCGTTGTACCGAGGCCTATCCCATGAGGATCTCAGCGAGGTGAGGGTGGGTGCCCCACCTAAGCGGAAAGAGTTGGCGCCAGATGAGTAAGTAAGGGAGCGCTTTTTAGCCTGTATTGTTGAAAACTCCCATTGCTATGTTCGATAGCGCACGGTGAGTGTTTGCTTTAAGGGCCATCCTACAGGTGAGCGAGGCAAAGGATATGCCTAAACAAGGACGTTGCGCTATGCGCTTCAGGGGACGCAGCGCCCCTTTCTCATCGTAAACCGATTGTTCGATAGTATCTCATTCTTCGTACTGCGCTTTGCCCTTGGCATTAGGGATCGTTACCTGGCGCTGCTCTCAACGAGTGGTTTCTATCCTCGGTTTGGCAGAAGTAAACTGGTAAAGGAGGACATATGCCGACATCTTCAGTTAGCCACGATCGTCTTACCGACTTGAAGCAATTCGGAACTGACCCTGGGTCGTTGCATGCGGACACCTATGTACCGAAGAATTTCCCAAAGAACGGGCCGCTAGTCGTTGTGCTACACGGCAGCACCCAATCGGCGGAGGGTTATAACCGCGGATCAGGTTGGTCTTCCCTCGCTGATGAATGCGGGATAGCGCTTCTATATCCGGAGCAAAGAAAAACCAATAACCCGCTTAGTAGCTTCAACTGGTTCAAGTCTGGCGACAGCCGCAGAGGCGATGGTGAACCACTCTCTATTCGTCAGATGATCGAGCAGGTCGTTGATGATCATGACATTGACCCCACTCGCATCTTCGTCACGGGGATGTCTTCGGGGGGCGCCATGACATCTGTGATGCTGGCCACCTATCCTGAGGTGTTTGCAGGCGGGGCCATCATCGCTGGATTACCCTATCGCAGCGCGGACAACCTGATAGAGGCGATGGTTCGTATGAAGGGATATGGTGGCCCATCGGATCACAGGCTCAACAAACTTGTACGCGAAGCCTCGACCTTTGACGGTCCTTGGCCAACAATATCGGTTTGGCATGGCGGTAGCGATTCGACCGTCGATAATGCCAATGCCGATTCCATTGTTCGGCAGTGGCAGCAGATCCATAAGGTTGAAGGGCCACCGACACGTGTAGAGGAGCTCGATGGTTTTCCCCGCCAGATCTGGTGCAACGCGGGTGGTCAGGAGGTGATTGAGGAGTACATCATCGAAGGAATGGGGCACGGCACGCCGATCATGGCCGGCGGAGAAGAAGGTCTCGGGGAAGCAGATAAATATATGCTGGAAGTAGGTATTTCTTCGACCCGGCATATAGCGCAATTTTGGGGCCTAACAGAGTAAAGAAGCGGTGGTCGTGCATGTACCATTACCACCGCTTTATAAGATTCCCACTGTGTTTGATCGTTACCTCCTAGAGTTCACACCAAATCCGCTCTTTAAAGTCTTCGTTGAGTTCCGATACCCTGCGTATACGGTTAAATGTTGCTTCTGTCATCTCGCCAGCGATTTGATGGTAGCAGGATGTCATCGATTCCGGCGTCAGCGGCCCATTGAAGCCCAGCATGCAGTGTGTGATCTTGCTGTAGACAGGCGCCATGGTCGCAAGGAAGTCGATTTCATGGCGAAATGCGTCGTTAAGTGTTTCTAGCCAAATACATTGTAGCTTGGCCGCCGAATTGGACGTTTCAACCCAAGGTTGATACCAAAAAACAAGCAAGTCATTGTTATTAAATACGTTGGTATTGGCTGTATTAGGGGAAGCTTTTTGAAACACCGATGTTGTCATTGTCTGCCCTCCTCACGTGAGTAGAGAAGTATAGTATTCACCGCTTTTACTGAAAAATTTAATTGTTACTACGTTGATCGATATCAATATTTTAATGCGAAATAATTATTAGCAATTATCCGGTAAGTATAATGGATACTTGCTGTAATACGATTTATACCTCTGTTTTCAATAAGTTTTCTCTTTATCCTGGTAGGTGTGAATAAGTTATTTTGAAATATTTGCAGCTAATTTAGACTAAATAATAGAAGGTGAAAATTAGCATTTTTTAATTAGGATATGGCAGTGAGCTTTATCTAGCTCTTTGCTCAGGATCAATGAGTTGCTTGTTTGGGAGACCGCATGGAAACCCCCACTGCCAATACCGGTGCGCCATCAGAAAGCTTGCCACAAGCAGTGCATGCCAGGCTTGCCGAGGATGTCCTTGCCGACTTGAAGACTTCACCATCTGGGCTGAGCGTAGATGAAGCGGCAAGGCGCTTGGAGAAGTATGGGCTTAACCAGTTGCCGGCAGTTGCTGGCCGGCATCCGCTGCTGCGCTTCTTCGCGCATTTTCATAACGCACTGATCTATTTCCTGTTGGCGGCTGCCATCGCTGCTACTTTGCTGGGGCATTTTGTGGATGCGTCGGTCATTGTTGCAGTGGTTTTGGTCAACGCCGTGGTCGGTTTTGTGCAGGAAGGCAAGGCAGAGAAAGCACTCAATGCAATCGGTAACCTTATCGCACCACACGCCCACCTGATTAGGGAAGGGAAACATGTGGAAGTGCCCGTCGATGAGATTGTTTTGGGTGACATTGTTTCGTTGGAGGCAGGAGATCGCGTGCCTGCAGACCTGCGTCTGATTCGTGCCAGCTCATTGCAAATCGAGGAAGCTATCTTGACCGGCGAGTCGGTGGCGGCAGAGAAGCGGGTGACACCAGCGCCAAAGGAGGCCGCGTTAGGCGACTGCCACTCTATGGCTTATTCGGGCACGCTGGTAGCCACTGGGCAGGCGACAGGGGTTGTGGTGGCCGCCGGGAGTGATACTGAGATCGGGCGAATCAGCACGTTGCTGCGCGATGTTCAACCACTCACCACGCCGCTGCTGCTGCAGATCAATCGCTTCGGCACGCAGTTCACCTGGGTTACGTTGGCCGTCACGGTCGTTCTATTTGCCTTTGCGGTACTGGTGCGCGGCCACGTCTGGTCGGAGGCGCTCATTGCCGTAGTAGCCTTGGCCGTCGCGGCGATACCAGAAGGCCTGCCAGCAGTCATTACCATCACCCTGGCTATCGGCGTTCAGCGTATGGCGCGTCGCAACGCCGCTATTCGTCAGCTTCCTGCGGTGGAAACGCTGGGAGCTACGTCGGTTATATGCTCCGACAAGACCGGCACGCTAACACGCAACGAGATGGCCGTACGCCGGCTGGAAACCAGCAGTGGCCGAATAATGGTGTCCGGGGCTGGTTATGTACCGGAAGGGCGACTGACAGCGGAGACGGTGGGGAACGTCGAGGATACCCGGCCAGCGGATATCGACAGCCTGATCCTGGCCGGGCTGCTGTGTAACGATGCCCAGTTAAACCATACCGCCGGAGAGTGGCATGTGATTGGCGACCCCATGGAAGGGGCGCTGGTGGCGTTGGCTATTAAGGCTGGCCTGGAACCCGAGTCTACCCGGCATGAGTGGCCCCGCCTTGACGAGATTCCTTTCGACGCTAAACATCGCTTTATGGTCACGCTCAACGGCCATGCATCGGAGGGAGCTCGGATCTTTGTCAAAGGTGCCCCAGACGAACTGCTGCAACGATGCTCACTTCAAGAGACTGATGAGGGGAGTGTGCCGCTGGAAATGGATGCCTGGACGGCACGCATCGCAGAGGCAGCTGCCCAGGGCGAACGGGTGCTCGGTTTAGCGACTAAGCGGGTGTCGTCCGGCACCAACAAACTCACGTTTACTGACCTCGATGACGAGCTGGTTTTTGTTGGCTTAATCGGCTTTATCGACCCGCCGCGGGAGGAGGCAATGGCCGCCATTAAAGAGTGCCACTCCGCCGGCATTAGGGTGAAAATGATTACCGGCGATCACGCCGCGACGGCAGCGGCGATTGCTCGCCAGTTAGGGCTGGATGACGACCCGCACGTACTAACCGGGCGTGAGCTCGACGACATTGCCGATAGTGATCTACCTGGCATCGTTAGCGAGACCAGTGTTTTTGCCCGTACCAACCCCGAACATAAACTGCGTATTGTTCGAGCACTGCAATCGACCGGTGCCATCGTGGCAATGACCGGTGATGGCGTTAATGATGCGCCCTCGTTGAAGCAGGCAAATGTCGGTGTTGGTATGGGACATAAAGGCACCGATGCGGCAAAAGAAGCGTCGCAGATGGTTCTGCTCGACGATAACTTCGCCTCTATTGTAGCTGCAGTGAATGAAGGCCGAGTGGTCTACGATAATATTCGCAAGGTGACGGCTTGGACGTTACCAACCAATGGGGGCCAAGTGCTGGCTGTCATTGCCGCGATTCTGTTTAATTTCGCTATGCCGATGTCCGCCGTCCAGATCCTGTGGATCAATCTCATCACGGCGGTCACTCTCGGCTTGTCGCTGGCATTTGAGAAGGCTGAGCCCAATGTCATGCAGCGTCGGCCAAGGCCTCCACGGCAGGGGCTGTTGACCCCCTTCCTGGTATGGCGCATCGTGTTTGTGTCGTTTTTGTTCCTGATAGCAGCACTGGGGATGTTCTTCTACTCGCTTGGCCGAGGAGATGAGCTTCCCTTGAGTCGCACGTTAGTGGTTAACACCATCGTGGTGCTTCAAGTGTTCTATCTTTTCAATGTGCGCTACCTGCATATGAC
>CEGF01003058.1_pt1 | contig 13961 bp, 11 predicted proteins | sample 306341 | NCBI WGS metagenome assembly CEGF01 (sample SAMEA2755655, study PRJEB7226) | microbial mat metagenome | biome: microbial mat; feature: hypersaline; material: grass silage | place: USA | collected 2014-02-19 | depth 0 m
CGCAGCGAATCGAGAATCATCTGCTCCGACTCAGGCGTAGAGCGCACTCGATCCGTGTCTTCAATGCGCAGAATAAATTGGCCACCATGCTGACGCGCAAAACAGAGGTTAAAAAGCGCGATGTAAGCCGTACCAACGTGGGGGTCTCCGGTGGGAGAAGGTGCGATGCGAGTACGTACGGTCATGAAAACGTCCTATTGGCAAAAATGCATGGCAATATTATACGCACCTTAGGCGCAACCAACAGCGTTGCCCAGGGAACAACTAGCGCAAGAAAGCGTCAGAGAAATTAACTCAACGTTATTTGTCCACTAATGCGCGCTAAAGCACAATCGCTTAGTATGGCTCTGCAGCAAAACCTTGGGCGCATACCCCAAGCTTGAGACAGACCAATAACGTATGTTCATAGCGCCACTATCTATATTAGAAAATATTATTATAGTGGAAGTCATTCAACGAGCATTTTCGCTCATTATCAGGAAGACGAAATGGAATCGCTAGGCTCACGTATCAAGCAACTGCGGCTTAGGGCCAAGCTCAACAAAGCTGCCCTTGCGCGCAAAGTTGGCGTGTCAGATGTCACCATTTCATATTGGGAATCTGGGGCGATCAAACAGATCGGTCACGAACGCCTTGTGGCGCTCGCTGATGCCCTGGACTGCTCCCTGGCAACACTGTTGGAAGGTGATAGCGCGCCCGAGCTATTAACGTTGACTCATACCGGCCCCCTCCCCTGGGAACAGGTACAGGCAACGACCATTAAAGTGCCCAGTCATCTCCCGCTGAACATTGACTGGAAAGCACCCTGTGTGATGGCAACACCTGGCCAAGGTACAGATTTTTCGCCCGTTAACGCTGGTGATCTACTGCTACTCGGGCCGACCCATGTGTTTCACAAGGCGGGCCACTATGTAGTGCAACGCGACGATCGTTTCGTCATTGAGCACTTCGCCAAGGCCCCAAGCGACACATCGATTCATGCAGTACTGTTAGCCCATTGGCATCCTGCCTAAAGCGTCTACCTCCCCGGACTCTCTAGCACCTCCACCTGGTCACGCGTTTGCCTTGGCTCACTCCCCACCAAGAAGCGACGTGAGTAGGTGGCCACTTGGCCCAGCCCATGGCGGGATTGTCTAACCAACTCTCCTGCCAGGTGCTGGCCCTCGTGGCCAATAAGGGTCTGAACAGCTTCCGGCTGCACACTGCCTTCGGAAACGTCAACCCTCACTATATAGCCACCATCGGGCAAGCCACTGCCAGGGCCAAATGGCCCCGCAGCAAACATGCCATCGTCTACTCGTGTTCGCTCGCGCCAACGCACGCTGCTAATCTCTCGCTCGACAATCACCTGTACCAGTGTTCCGTCTGGTAAGTTGCTTTCGCCTTCCACCATTAAACGCCGGTCGCTACGCAGCGAGACATGCGCCATTATCTCGACAACAAGTGGCGCCACTTCTTCCGCTTCAGCCACTGCTATCTCGGCGGCTGACGGTTCAGGGGCTGATGTTTGTTCTGCGGTTGCCGCCGACTCATTCGGCGCGTCTGTTTCACCACAGCCTGCCAGTAGCGCAGCGGATACCATCAACACGCCAACACTGCTTATTACATTGCGCATACGAACTCCGAAATATTACTTGTTCTGCAGCTTACCACTGCATTGCCGCCGCCACAGTGGAATACTCGTTTTTGGCCCCGCTACTTACACCGCTTCCGGTACAATGTGCTTATCATGCTAACAAGACACTTTTAGGAGCAACGGCTTTGGACATCATTTGGTGGTTGGCGTATGTAGCACTGGGTGGCTTTGTAGGTCTGATGGCAGGCTTGTTGGGGATTGGCGGTGGCGGTATTATGGTGCCGATTTTAACGTCCCTTTTTGTACTTCAAGGCGTGCCCCACGACCACCTTGCCCACTTGGCTTTAGGCACCGCCATGGCGGCCATCATTCCCGCCTCTACCGCTAGCCTGCTTTCCCACCATCGGCACGGGGCCGTTCGCTGGGACATCGTGCGCTTTATTACCCCAGGCATTTTAGTCGGCACTTTTTTGGCGACGTTTATCGCGGCACTGATACCCACGCGTGGCCTTGCTATCTTTTTCGCCTGCTTTATGGTGCTAATGTCGCTCCAGATGCTGGCAAACATCAAGCCCAAACCAAGCCGCGGCCTCCCCGGCCCTATCGGTGTAAGCGGTGTGGGGTTGGGCATCGGTGGCATTTCCGCACTCGTTGCCATTGGCGGCGGCTCACTTACAGTGCCCTTCCTCACCTGGTGCAATGTCAAGCTACCCCGCGCAATAGGCACCTCAGCAGCCGTAGGCCTACCAATCGCCGTTGCGGGTGCGCTTGGCTACATAATCAACGGCTGGTCTACCCAAGGGCTGCCCAGTGCAGCGCTCGGCTACGTTTACCTGCCTGCGTTACTGCTGATGGCGCCCTTCAGTATCCTAACGGCTCCCATCGGAGCAAAGTTAGCGCATAAGCTACCTGTCAAACTCCTCAAACGGGTATTCGCTTTTATGCTGATGGGGCTGGCACTGCAGATGGTGTATGCGGTGTTTACTGCTTAACCCCAGGCTTTAGCGTATGGCCCTTTCTCGGAATGCTAAAATGGGCAGTATATGAGAAACTGCCCTCCCTTTTTGGATGCTTCATGATCGTCGCCATCACTGCCTCGAAATGTGACAAATGAAAGTGCCACGAAGTGCCAAATTTGTGACACCAATTAGCTAAAAACGTGGCTAAAACACTGTAAATATGAACAGCTATGAATGATAACACAACCGCGCAAACCCGCATGAAGTCTGGCATTGCCCGCCCGGAGCTGGATAGAACTTTCTCCGTCGCGCCTATGATGGACTGGACGACCCGCGATTACAGAGCCTTCGCACGCACGTTAACTAGGCGTGCACTGCTGTATACCGAGATGGTCACGACCGGTGCGATTTTGCACGGGACACCCCGTGAGCGCTTTTTGGGCTATAACGAGGTGGAGCATCCGCTTGCGCTGCAGTTGGGCGGCAGCGATGCCGGTGAGCTAGCTGAGTGTGCGGCGATTGCTGAGGCGTGGGGCTATGATGAGGTGAACCTGAACGTGGGTTGCCCGAGTGACCGCGTGCAGAACAACCTGATTGGCGCCTGTTTAATGGGCTACCCCGAAAAGGTGGCCGAGGCTGTGCGGGCGATGCAGGCAGCTGTATCTATTCCGGTCACGGTGAAGTGCCGTATTGGCATTGATGACCAGGATGAAGATGCCGACCTTGAGCGGTTTATCGCTATCGTTGCTGAAGCAGGCTGCGAGGTGTTTACCGTTCACGCCCGTAAGGCGTGGCTGCAGGGGCTGTCGCCTAAACAGAATCGCGATGTGCCGCCGCTTAACTACCCCCGTGTTCACCGTCTAAAACAGAGCCGCCCTGAATTGCATATCGGCATTAACGGCGGGATTAAAACGCTGGCGGAGTGCCAAGCGCAGCTTACCCATGTGGATAGCGTGATGGTAGGGCGTGAGGCGTATCAAAACCCTTGGCTGCTTGCAGGCGTCGATAAGCAGCTGTTTGGTGAGCAAGGTCCGGCGGCGAGCCGCCTGGATGCCGCAATAGCTTTCCGGCCTTATATTCAGCAGCGCTTGGATGAAGGCGCGAAGCTGAATCATATTACCCGTCACTTGCTGGGCTTATTCCAGGGTTGCCCTGGCGGCAGGCGCTTCCGCCGTCATTTGTCAGAATACGCCCATAAAGAAGGCGCAGGATTGCGCTTATTTGATGACGCGCTTAGCTTGGTGAACGAACCCGAGCTCGTTGTATAAGTGCGTTGTACAAAAAACCCGCTACGCAAGCGTAGCGGGTTCGTTTTTCTAATAGCGTAAGCTTACTGACCGTTTTCCCGACGGTTCGCCATTACGCCCTGCTCGACACGCTCGCCGATCGTTTGGTCGACGTTTTTCCAGTACTCAAATACTCGTGACAGCACCGGCTCTTCCACACCGTCGGAAACGTGGCCGACAATATTGTTGACCAATCGGTCGCGGGCGGCATCATCCATTACCTTATTGACCAGATCATTGGCTTGGTTGAAGTCGCCATCGCCCGAGCGCAGCGTGTAGGCAGCGCGAACCAACTCGCCGTCCGTCTCCCATACTGCATCTTCCGGGTACTTTTCCGGGTTGGCGTGCGCGCCCCCTTTGCTGTTAGGTGCGTACACCGGGTCGGTGGAGTGGTTAATACGCATCTGACCACCCTGGCTGTAACTGTTCACCGGGGTCTTGGGCGCGTTAACGGGGATATGTTGGTAGTTCACCCCTAAACGCGCACGGTGTGCATCAGCGTAGGATATTACCCGCGCCAACAGCATTTTATCGGGCGAGAAACCGGTACCCGGTACGGCGTTGCTGGGCTGAAACGCGGCCTGTTCGATTTGGCTGTGGAAATCGACGGGGTTGCGATCCAAGGTCATCTTACCGACTTCTTGCAGCGGGTAGTCGGCGTGCGGCCACACCTTGGTCAAATCGAAGGGGTTGATGTGGTAGGTCTTGGCATCTTCAAAGGGCATGATCTGAACTTGCAGCGTCCAAGTGGGATAATCGCCGCGTTTGATGGCGTCGAACAGGTCGCGGCGGTGGTAGTCGGCATCCGCGCCCGCCATCTTATCGGCCTGTTCCTGGGTCATGCACTTAATGCCCTGATCAGTTTTGAAGTGGTACTTCACCCAAAAGCGCTCGCCTTCAGCGTTCACCCACATATAGGTATGGCTGGAATAGCCGTTCATGTGGCGCCAAGTGGCGGGGATACCACGATCGCCCATTAGCCAGGTTACTTGGTGTGCAGATTGCGGCGAAAGCGTCCAGAAGTCCCACTGCATATCGTGATCACGCAAGCCGTTATCCGCTCGACGCTTTTGTGAGTGGATAAAGTGCTGGAATTTGAGCGGATCGCGCACGAAGAACACAGGGGTATTGTTACCCACCATGTCGAAGTTGCCCTCTTCGGTGTAGAACTTCAGCGAGAAGCCACGAGGATCGCGCCAAGTGTCCGGACTACCCGCCTCACCGGCCACCGTCGAGAAACGAGCCAACATCTCGGTTTTCTTGCCCGGCTGGAGAAAGTCAGCTTTGGTGTATTGGCTAACGTCGTGAGTGACTTGGAAGTGACCAAAGGCGCCACTCCCTTTTGCGTGGGGCTGACGATTCGGAATCATTTCCCGGTTAAAGGCAGCCATCTGCTCCATCAAATAGTGATCATGCAGAACAATCGGCCCATCGGGGCCTACTGAGAGTGAGTGTTCATCACTGTTGACTCCTATGCCCGCATCCGTTGTGGTGTGCTTAGGTTTATCGCTCGTCATCGCTTTTCCTCCGTGTCACGGTAGACGTGGCGTTTGATCGCCACTCGCTCGAGTACGATGAAAGCTTAGCTGTTTGTTTTAGTTGTTATCATTTTTGCAGCCGCTAACAAAGCCCACCCCTAGGTATAGTCAAACCACTGCCAACTTGCCATTTATAGTAGCTAATCCTTAACTATCACAGCGATAGCTCTTAGCTATGAAGAACGATTAATAAAACGAATCAGGCGGCGGCACCAAGCTTGAGTTAAAGCTCTCGACAGCCGTTTCGGCCTCATCAATCTCATCAAAACGGGCAATATGAAACAGCGCTTCGCCCTCATTGGCCAGCGGCAAGCGGCTCATGCCAATCACAATACCATCGGCGACGGCGCGCACTTCGCCCTCGTCATTGCCAAAGGGGTCAGCGACTTTGCCCAGCACCTCGCCTTTGGCAACCCGGGCGCCTAGGCGCACCTTGGGCCGCAAAATACCATCGATAGGTGCCCGGGCCCAGCTTGACCCTTTGGCAAGCTCCGCGGGTGCTGGCGTGCGGTGGCGCTGCTCACCGGTCAGCATGCCTAGTCGGCGCATAACCCGCAGTACACCACGCACCCCAGGGGCAATCGCCCACTCGTCAAAACGCAATGCCTCACCGGCTTCATAGGTCAGCACTGGAATCCCGCGGTTCTGGGCGTAATGGCGCAGGCTACCTTCACGCAGTTCCGCATTCAGTACCACGGGCGCACCGAAAGCATCGGCCATGCGCTCGGTTTCGCTTCCAGGACGGAGTTGGGCACGAATTTGCGGCAGATTAGTGCGATGGATTGCGCCGGTATGTAGGTCAATAATATGGGTAGCGTGATCGACAATTTGTTCGCGAAACAGATTTGCAATACGGCCGCCTAGCGACCCCGACTCGCTGCCTGGAAAACAGCGATTGAGATCACGCCGATCAGGTAAATAGCGGGTTTGCTGCAAGAAGCCAAGTACGTTCACAACCGGCACCGCGATCAAGGTACCGCGGATACTACTAATCGCTTTCGCGCGCAGTACTCGACGAACAATCTCCACCCCATTGATTTCATCGCCATGGATGCCACCACATACCAACAGCACCGGGCCATCCTTGCGGCCATGAACGACTTCGACAGGTATATGCAGAGGCGTATGGGTATATAAACGTGCCACCGGCACATCAACTTGTAAGCGTTGGCCAGGCATAATGATATGTTCACCCAGCTGAAAAGGAGCTCGCGCCATGCTTTCTTTCCTGTTTTTTTAATTCGTTTTGCTAACGACATTAGGGCCTGTCTCACTGCCCGTTTATACGCTTCCAGTCGCGAAATGACGAATTTGTTAATTCACGTTATGAGATGGAACATTTATCCATACAGTTTTGAATGTAAATATCCTGCTGCTTAGGTTAAAATGTGACCATACTGTGTCCGATTATGAGGTTGTATTTCCATGGCAAGAAAGACCAAAGCAGAAGCGGCTGCTACCCGAGAAGCACTGCTTGACGCTGCTGAAGAGGTATTCTTTGCCAAAGGCGTGGCACGCACTTCCCTTGAGCAAATCGCTCGCCATGCTGGCCTCACCCGTGGTGCCGTTTATTGGCACTTTAAAAACAAAGGCGACCTGTTTATGGCGCTGGTTGAACAGGTGCGCATGCCCTTCCAGTCGCTGATGGATGAGGTGGACAAAGCTGACGCCGAATTATCACCGCTGGAATCGATACGGCTGGCCTGCCATGCGGGTTTAGTACGCCTTGAGCAACCTTCTTATCAGCGAATACTCTCCATTTTGCTGCATCGCTGCGAGTTCTTCAGTGATATTAACCCGCTTGATATGCAGGATCAGATCGGCAACGAGTGTTTTGAAGAGATGCTGAATGTCTTTGTACTTGCAGAGCAGCAGCAACTGTTGCGTGAAGACCTCAGTCCCGAAGTGGCAACGCGCTTGATGCAATCCATGCTGGGGGGCCTTTTCCATGATTGGCTACGTAACCCCGAGGCGTTTTCGATTCGTGAACGCGGTGGCGAACTGATTGATGCCTCTATTCGCATGATGCAGCGTTAAACAATCCCCCACACTCTCGCTGCAATGCAGCAAGTATGCTTATACTGAGCTACTTTTATAGCCGTGTGAGCACACTATGGATGCCTTGGAGTTTGTCCGCGTACGCGAATTAGAAGTGGCCGTACGCATTTGGAACCCTAACGCCCCGCGCACGTTAATCGCCTGGCATGGATTTGCCCGTCATGGCGGCGACTTCAGCGCGCTGACGCGAGAACTCGGCAGCGAATGGCGGATTCTTGCCCCGGACACCCCAGGTCGCGGGTTATCCAGCTGGTCGCTGTTTCCTGCCCATGACTACCTTTATAGCCATTACGTGTCGATAGCGATCGCACTGCTCGATCACTTTGAACTCGATTACGTGGATTGGTTGGGCACCTCAATGGGTGGTCTGCTTGGTATGTTGATCGCTGCTGACCCGCAACACAGCGCGCGCATTTCCCGGCTGATCCTTAACGACGTAGGCCCCGAGCTGAACACCCAGGGCCTTATAGGTCTTTCTAGCTATTTCGGCGTTACCCACCGCTTCTCTACTTTTAGCGAACTCCAGCAAGAGCTCAACCGGCACTACGCCAGTTTCGGTATTAGCGCTGAATCTGCTCGGCGTGAACTGGCTCTCAACAGTGCCCGGCGGTTACCGGATGGCAGTTGGACGTATCACTTCGATCCGCGCATTGGCGAGCAGTTTTTGCACGATACGCCGCGGGACATGTGGGCTGACTGGGCGAACATTCGCTGTCCGGTGATGGTAATACGTGGCGAGGAATCGACGCTTCTGGATGCAGAAATGCTGCCGCGGATGGCCGAGGCACACCCTAAACTTGTTACCCTAAACGTGCCCCACTGCGGTCACGCGCCTATGCTGGATAAGCCCGAGCAGGTTGATCCCATTCACGACTTTTTAAATCGCCCCGCACCTCGTCCAACCTCATTGAATAAAACACAAAACGCCACTCGCTGGCAGCGTGCAGTGCAGTGGCTAGCACAACTGTGGCGGCGGTGGCGGAAGTAGACCGGGATGCTTGAAATATTTGCGTCCCGGTTACTCTCCTCAGTGAAAAGCGGTATCAGTGAGACGCCGAGTAATGGGTAGAGCGGCGGTTTTTCTGGTTTAGCCGCATTTTATTTAAACGAATCCGCGTTTCAAGGTACGTCTGCTCGGATACGCTGCGGTAAGCCCCCTCTTCAGGCAAATACTTCACCAGCACCCGGCGCTCCCCCTGCACAGGCAGAGCATCGCTTTTGCTAAGCAGTTTGACTCTGCTCGCCGGCTCATTATCAATCACCGCAAACGCCTGCTCACCCGCACCCTGGCGCTCGGTCACCACAACCGTTTGTCCCAGCAGGCAACGCCGGGTGAAGGGGCGGTACCGATGCAGTCCACGATGCAGTGCTTGGCAGAGCATTGCTGCGATGGGCGAGGCCATTACCAGCGTGCCCCATAGCACTAGCACCCCTACCGGTATACGTATCAAGCCAAGCGGTAGCCACCGCAATACCAGCAGCTCGATCGCTACTGTTAGTACTGCGGCAATAGTCAGAATCACCGTTAATGCCAGCGTGGCGGGAACTCCAGCGAAGCCTAGAGAAACCAGCGTGCTGGCGAGATGATCTTCTTTGAGGCTATCACGTTCAAACAGCTCCAGAGGGGCTAAACGGATAATCACTAACAGCCAGTAAAGAGCTAACAGACCGAGTAGCAACGTAAAGACGATGGTCGGAAACTGCGTAGCAGCGTGCACTAGATCGTTCATGATGGCGCCTCCCCCGGTACTTAGCCGGTGATGTATTGTTACTTCCAGCTTAGTTCAGATTAGCTTTTCCGCGCCACCTCTACCTTGATCTCGGTCAGCTCCATAAAAAAAGCGGGTGCCACCCGAAGATGGCACCCGCCTACTCTCACCCTTTGATGAGTCGCTAAGGGTTAGTGCTTGTCATGCTCAAGTGCCGGTTGTGAGCCATCATGTTTATGCCCTTTCATTTTGCGACTCAGCCAATCAGAGACCGTCGCAATCATGGCGTAGAAGCTGGGAATAAACAGGCTACCCAAGGTGGCAACAGAGAACATACCCATCGCCACAGTGGTACCAATGTGATGGCTGCTCACGTCGCTGGCACCGGTTGCCAATGCAAGCGGCAAGGTACCAAAGATAAATGCCAGCGAGGTCATCACGATGGGACGGAAGCGCAGCTCTGCTGCGGTAATCGCCGCCTCACGGATTGATTTCCCCTGCTCCTTACGCTGCAGTTCGGCGAACTCAACGATCAGGATCGCGTTCTTCGCAGCAAGCCCAACCACCACCAGCATGCCGATCTGCACATACACACTGGTGTCCAGCCCGCGCAACGCGATACCGCCAATCCCTCCCAGAAACGCAAAGGGTGTGGCGGTGAGTACCGCTAGCGGTAACGACCAACTCTCATACTGAGCCGCCAGAATCAGGAAGACCATCAACAGGCCGAAGACAATCGCCAACGTCGCGGCGCTGCCCATATTGGACTCTTGATAGGCGGTACCCGTCCACCCCATACCCCAGTTGCTGCCCAGCGCTTCCTCCACGACTTCGTTCATCGCTTCGATCGCCTGAGCTGAGCTATAACCAGCAGCTGGCTCACCCTGGAACATTGCACCGGCGTATACGCCGAAGCGGGACACCACCGACGGACCGGTTTGGCGCTCCAGCTCGACAAATTCAGAGAGAGGGATACGTTCGCCATTTCCGCCACGCACGTAAACGCTGCTGACGTCTTCCGGTGTCTTGCGGAATTCATCTTCGTTTTGCAGATAGACCTGGAAATTACGGTTTTGATAGCTGAAGTAGTTCACAAAGCCGTTACCAAAGGTATTGCCCAGGGCCGAATTAATGTTTTCCAGCGCCACGCCGTAACTTAAGGCTTTTTGCTGGTCAATGTTGGCGCGGTAGGACGGTACATTAACGTTGAACGTAGTAAATACACGGTTCAAGGCAGGGTGCTGGTTAGCTTTCTGCATGATTTGCAGCGACGCTTCATACAGCTCACGGGGCGATGCACCATCAAAGGACTGCAAGTAGCCGGTAAACCCGCCGGTAGTCGAAAGCCCCATGATAGGTGGCAAGTTAAAGGCCATCGCGGATCCACCATCAATACTGGCGCCTAACCCCATAATACGCCCTACGAGCTCGGTGGCCGTCAGGTCACGCTCAGACCAGGGGCTTAGATTGATAAACATTACCCCCCGAGCGGTATTCACGGAACTCGACAAAATGTCATAGCCAGCCACCGCGGAGGAGTATTCTACCCCGGGGATATCTTCAATCGCCGCACTCAGTTTTGCCATATAGCGCTGGGTACGATCCAGCGATGCGGCGTCGGGGAGCGACACGCTCACCAACACAACCCCCTGATCAGTTTCCGGCACCAGCGTCGAAGGCGTATTGGCGTAGAGCCAGTAGGAACCCACCCCGGTAAGCACCGTTAGTGCTAACGCTAACACCCAAAAACGCACCAAGCCTTTTACTACCCACATATAGGCGGCGGTAATGCCAGCAAACAGTCGGTCAAAAAGGCGTAGCGGTGTGTTTAGGGCTCGCTTGAATTTGGACTGGCCAGCACCGGCGATTTTGTGCTTGATGAAAATCGCTGACAAGGCGGGGGTAAAGGTCAGCGCCATTAACGCCGAGATAGCCACCGAGATGGCGACAGTGATCGCGAACTGCTGGTAAATTTGACCGGTAAAACCGCCCAGAAACGCCACGGGTACAAACACTGCGGCCATAATCAGCGAAGTGGCAATGACCGGCCCGCCAACTTCTTTCATCGCCCGAATAGTCGCATCGCGTACGCTAATATCGTCTTCTTCACTCAGCACGCGCTCGACGTTCTCTACCACCAAAATGGCATCGTCGACCACTATCCCTATCGATAAAACCAAGGCAAACAGGGTCAGCAAGTTGATCGAAAAGCCAAACACATAGAAACCTGCAAACGTACCCACAACAGCGACCGGTACCACCGACATGGCAATCACGGTGAAGCGCCAGTTCTGTAGGAAAATAAACAGAATGACGATAACGATCAGAAAGGCTTCAATAAAAGTGTGGAGCACCGTTTCCACGGAGGCATCAATAAACAGGGTTGTATCATAAGGTGCCACATACTCGAGCCCGGGCGGGAAGCGGCCAGACAGCTCCTCCATCGTATCCCGCACACCCTGAGCAGTTTCCAGCGCGTTTGCACCGGGCTGCTGGTTAATAATAATCGGCGTCATGGTTGAGCCGTTCAAACGCGCATCAACCCCGTAGAAAGATGCCCCAAGCTCAATACGCGCGACATCTTCCAGGTGCAGCGAAGAGCCGTCGCTATTGGTTCGCAGGTAGATATTACGGAAGTCGTCGACATTACTGAGACGACCGCCAGCGGTAATCGTATAGGTGTACGCCCGCGGCTCACTTTGCGGCGTAGAGGCCAAGTTGCCCGCCGGAACTTCCGTATTTTGCGCCCTGATCGCACTAGCTACTTCACTGGGCGTCAGGTCGTACTGGGCCAGCTTATCCGGATCCATCCAGATACGCATGGCAAACTCACCGCCGCCCAGCACTTCTGCATTACCCACACCCGGCACCTGACGCAGTTCATCAAGCACGTTCAACGTGGCGTAGTTCTGCATATAGATGTTGTCGTAGTCACCATCAGGTGAGGTCAACGCGATAAACATCAAAATAGAGTCAGAGCGCAGCTCAACGGTAACACCTTGTGACTGCACGGCTTCAGGTAACTGCGAAAGCGCCCCCTGAACCCGGTTGTTAACGTTGATGGTGTTAATATCACCATCGGTGCCGATATTGAAGGCAACGCTCAGGCTCATAAGGCCGTTATCAGCGCTGTTAGAGGTCATGTAGAGCATGTCCTCAACGCCGTTAATGGCCTCTGCAATGGGGGCCGCCACCGTTTGTGCAACGGTTTCTGCATCCGCCCCAGGGAACTGCGCCTGCACCGACACCGTTGGCGGCACCACGCTGGGGTACTGCTCAATGGGCAGAATGCGCATCGACATCACGCCCACCAGCGTCACGATAATCGCCAGTACCGTGGCAAATATCGGGCGGCTGATGAAGAAGTTAGAGAAGTTCATTATTGCGCACCCTCTTCCCCTTCAGCGGGCTGACTATCGGCTGCCCCCTCTTCCATTGACTCTGCCGCTTCAGCCTGCTGCTGCGTCTCTTCTTGCTCTACATCTTCAACGATATCCTCAGCGTTGCCATCAAACGGCTGAGGGTCAATCGTCATGCCCGGCTCTAAACCAGCAGGATCGCCGACCACCACACGATCCCCCGGCTCCAGCCCCTCACGAATCAACTGCCACGGGCCAGCCACTTCACCCAATGAAACAGTTCTTTCGCGGGCTTTGTTGTCCTCATCCAGGACAAACACCTGAGGGCCCATTAACCCTTGCGTCACCGCAATCTCAGGCACTGCCAAGACCTCAAAGCGCTTCAGGCCCTCAATGCGCACACGCACAAATTGGCCGGGTAGCACAGCCGCATTGGGGTTTTCAAAGGTAGCGGACGCTTGCACGGTGCTGGTGCCGCTATCTACCCGCGACCCCAGGAAGTCTAAATGCCCTTCCAACTCAGAGTCGCTGCCACCACTCACTCCAGGGATACTCAACCGCGCACGGATATCCGACGTATCACCGCCGTCACGCAACTGGCGACGCAGCTCGAAGGCGTCACGCTGAGGCAGTTGGAAGCGCACTTCCAGTGGATCCAGCGGCGTGATCGTCGCCAGTTCGGTACCAGAGGTAACCAGGTTGCCTACGTTAATCTGGCTCAAACCGATCATGCCCGAGACAGGAGCCGTCACCTGGGAATAGCCTAAATCCAGGTTGGCGCTGGTCAAGGCAGCCTCTGCTTGCGCAACGCTCGCCTGGGCGACCCGTTGGTCTGCCAGTGCCTGATCATACTGCTGACGGCTCACCGAGTTCTGGCTTAGAAGCTGCTCAAAACGTTGAGCGTCGCGCTGAGCGCGGGCAAGCTCGGCACGGGCGCTCTGTAGATCGGCTTCACGCTGATTGACGGTTGCCTGGTAAAGATCCGGTTCGATGGTATAAAGACGATCGCCCTCTTCCACTAACTGACCGGGTTCAAAGTGGCGCTCCTCCAGAAACCCATTGACACGGGCAACCAAAGTGACTTCATCATCACTGCGCAACAGAGAAGGATATGACTTATCCAGCGGTATATCCTGGCGCGCCATTTCAGCCACTTCGACCTTATGGGGCGGGGCTTCTTGCTGGGCACCTTGGCCCTGTTGAGGCGCCTCGTTTTGTTCCTGCCCACAGGCTGAAAGTGCCAGCGCAGCTACCAGCGTCACCAGACTCGCTCGGCGAGAGTGAATCATCTTCTTCATACGTTGCATTCCCATATATCTTTTTTAAGGTGACCGATAGCACATGCGCATCTGTATCACTTCCAACCGACAAGCCATTACGTGCCAGGCTGGGGCGGTGCGCCGATGTTGAGCGCGGGCTCATAGCGGTCATTGCCAATGCTTTCTGGCAAGGTAAAATTCACCTCATCACCGGTTA
>CEGF01000026.1_pt1 | contig 13955 bp, 12 predicted proteins | sample 306341 | NCBI WGS metagenome assembly CEGF01 (sample SAMEA2755655, study PRJEB7226) | microbial mat metagenome | biome: microbial mat; feature: hypersaline; material: grass silage | place: USA | collected 2014-02-19 | depth 0 m
GTATTTTTACACATAAAACGACCTTAGGTTGGCCGGTCTTAGAAGGGGTCGGGAAGTGCTCAGTGGTCTGGAGCCAGCCAATGAGTTCAGTGAGCAGTGGCTTGATGAGGTGCTCACAGTGGTATCTGCGTGCCTGTTAGGAATGTAGCGCATGATATGACTGAACACATGCGCATGCAGCCCCTATGTCCAATGAGGGTCACAGCTGCTCAAGTTTCAGGCCCATGCCCAAGCGGCTGAGGTGTAGCCTTGAAAGGACGTCGTTATGTCTCAACATCTGGCCGTAGCGGTAAACTATATACTGCATCAGTCGAGTCGGCTGGCATGCCAGTCAGTGCTTACCCATCAGTACTTCGAGACTATCGGCTGTCAGTACACCTTTCGTCCAGGCATCCAGCTGAGAGGCATCAGCTTGATTTATCAGCTGAGCCACCCAATCAGGCAGGCTACCAAACTTCAATTCAAGCAAAGCGAGGGCTGTTTCACGCATTGTCTCCATGCGACCTTCCATGCGGCCTTCCATCCGTCCACGTTGGATCCCGATCTGCTCCCCTTGAAGGCGCTCTTTCTTGACCAGATTTTCCAAGTTCTCGGCTAACATGTCTTTATCCTCGACTAAGCTGTTCAGCTGCTCCAGATTTACGTCCGCGCCCAGGCGGTTGAGGTGGCGCTTGATCCAGCGGGTAATGATCTTATCCACTCGTTCCTTATGCGGATCAGCCTGGATGATGGCCACTATGCGGTCTACGGCGCGCTGCAATGACTCCCAGCTGTCACCGGCATTCTCGATGCTGAACATCCCGCTCAGCGGTGTGGGATGAAGCCCTAGTTCTGCGTCGCTGTAGCGGCCTTCATCCACCAGATAGTAACGCAGATGCGGCTGATAGACTCGCAGAAACGCAGGTGGTTCCGGCTGCACCAGATCATAGATGTCCTGCTTGGCCGTCCAGCGCTGCGAGCCGTTATACAGAACGATTGGCAACACCGGTGGAAGTCCCTGGGAGGGGGTGGTGTCCTTGTGCTTCAACAGATGATCGTAGAAGCAGGCCACATAGTGCATCAGCCGGATCGGCATGCTCCTGTCGACCTGAGATTGAAACTCCAGCAGGATGTACAGATAAACCTGTTGGGTGACGCCGTCCCAGGTCACTTCGACCGACCAGACCACATCCTCGAATTTCTCCTCGAACAAGGGCGTGATGTAGTTACCGCTGTGGTTTTTCAGTGTACTGAAGTCCATGATCTGCGCAATCTCGGATGGCATGAAGCCTTCGATCAACTGCTGAACGAACTCCGGGTAGCTGAAGACCTCTTTATAGCCGGTATCGTGATGCTGACTTGCCATGGTGACTCCTGTCTGAACACTGATCAGTCTATCACAGAGGTTTGGTGTGAAAGGAGTGATAGGTTTTGCTCTTCTTGCGTCATCAGTCGCTGATGGGTCATCAGAATGGCGAAGCCAGGCTGCATATCATGATCCTCTGGACTCTGTGGGCTGGGCGTTCAATCCTGCCCGATCGGCCCCGGTCTGGCCGCCACTGATGATCATGTTGAGTGTCAAAGTCGTTATCCTGGGTGATCGATTGCTCAGTGCAGGCTCGCTACTGAAATGTAGTCATTGGGGCACAGTGTTCTGATGGTTTGGGCACCGGCGCCACTCAAACAGAGCCTGGCTACTTCGCGGGTCATATAAAAATGATGACAGCTGTACTCCTTGCCCAGAGTGCGGTAATGACTGCCACCCAAGGTGATGAAGTCGGTTTTCGTGTCATCGGTCTCGCTGCTCAAAACCTTGGAGGTAAGAATCCAGTCACCCGGATCAAACCGCTGACTGAAATCCTCCACAACCGTGGCATGAATCCGCATAAAGGGTTCATGGGGTGTCTCGCAACCGGGGAGGGGATGAAAATACAGGCATTCCACATCCCGGATAATCGCGGTTACCTGGTAGGGGGTGGCCTTGCTAACCCTGTTTTCGGTCGAGTCGTTCACTGCTCAAACCCTTCGGTGCGTGCCAGGGATGCCAATGACCAGTCCATATAGGGCAACAGTCTCGCCATATTGCAGGCATCATCAATCCCGCGATGGGGCTGACCTTCAAATGCCAGTGCGTGGTACTTGAGAGCGGCCCCCAGCCCGTTGCGTTTGCGCTCGCCTGTCGTGTGCTTCCAAATCGACTTGAGATTCAGATGGGGCAGACGCATGAAGCTCGGTGTACGGTTTTCACGTCTGGACTGAGCGGTGATATGCCGGCGGTCATAATTGCCCCAGCTGGCCCATGCACGCAGTTCTGGCCAGGCACTCAACCACGTATCCAGTTCAGATACGGCATCAACGAATAACGGCGACGCATCCACCATCACTTGGCTGATCGATGTCAGCTGCTGACAGAAAAGACTCAGCACGGGATTGTCCTGTGGTTTGATCAAAAACGAACGCTTGTCCAGGACATCACCCTTGCGGGTCGCTATTACACAGCCAAACTCAATGATTTCCATTTCATCGACGGACTGACGGAAGCCTGATGGGGCGATATGGTTCTCCCAACAGGTCGCTTCCAAGTCCACAATCAATAGCGCTTTATCCATAGCGTTTTCCCTGGATCTTGGTGGTGAAAGCACTTGGTCGTCTTTTTGCGTTTGACGAGGCCATGTGAAATGAGTGTAATGGAATAAACAATTAAGTCCAGTCGAATGGATTTATGATATTCAGAGACATTTTGTGATGGCCAAGCACGACCTCAATATCGAAGAGATGACGATGGATGCCGTGCTGGCGCTACTCAGTTCGAAGCAAAATCCAACCCTGAGCTGGCCTATGATCGGACAGGCGATCCGACGGCTGGAATTATTGGGTTACCCCAAGCAGCGTTCAGGGGGACAGCACTGGCTGGAGCAATTGGTGGAGCCAATCGGCATCAAGCGGACGGCCGCCTGGCGCTATCGTGCGATCGCCAAAGACTGGCCCTGGTTGCGAAGGGAGCTGATCAAGCAAGCGATCGATGTGCCAACGCTTGATCAGTTAGAGCCAACGGTCAGCGCCGAGCAGGTCGAAATTCTGATCCGAGTGGTGAGAGCAACGCCGCCTGAAATATGGAAAGCCGTGGCCGAGCGAGTGTTACATCGCGCGATTAGTCTGCGTGAAATCCGTCGCATCTGGTCTCATCATCGGCCGGTATTGCGAGGTAAAACCGCGCGTGGACGGGGTTCTCGCGGTTTTGTTGAAAGTGTAGCGGTTGATGAGCAGTTGCCTGAAACCCAAGGAGCGCGTTTCAAAGGCCTCGTCTGCCAGCTGTTGGAGATGCACTACCCCGCAATACTGGAACAGCAACTGGCACAGCGACTGCTCAGATACCGCTTTGATTCCAATACTCAGGAACTTGAAGCAATGGGTATTGCGCTGGATGCCGTCTGCAGTGTGCTACCTGACGGGCATCGACTGCCGCTCATTCACGGCTTTGTGATCATGCAGGATGTCCGTAACACGCATACGTTGTATCAGCGCTTTGCAGCACTGGCACCTTTCGTTGATGCGTTGTGGCTGGTCGCCCCTCAGGCTGTGGAGTTGAATGGATCGGTCGGCTTGATCATCAGTGACGGGGTTCACATCCAGGGGGTGCATGCCCCTGAACCCTCTCATGTACTGGCACAGGAAGCGCTGACCAACCCTTTGGTATTGCGGTGGCAGCAGCGTATGGGAATGCAGATGATGCGTGAGGGTAAGCGCTGATGTTCCTGAAAAAGTCTGACGGATGAATAAAGGGGGAGCTTAGAGCCCCGCCGGGGCTTCTCACCTGTGTGCTGGCACAGGCTTTCTCCAACCTGGAGGCGACTCTGCTTTTCATCTCTGATGAGATCAATTGTCGTTGGCTGGATTGTTGTGTAATCTGAAAGCGATAGATAGCTGTTTGAAAAGGACGACACTACCTCATGGACTACCAGTTATCCCAGAGCGGGCAAACAGCTCATGTTGAAGTCACGCGGCTTCCAACAGGTGATCCTCTCCCCGCACTGATTGAATTAGAGAAAGAGCTGGCAGATCAAAATCTGAGACGGATTGAGCTGTTTTTCAGTGAAGGAGCATCCCCTCCGGTAGATCGCCTGACTCATGCCGGCTATCAGGAATCTGGCTCAGAACGCTTCTTCAAGTCGGTACACTATCAACCTTCTGTTCGTTTCTCGATCACTGAAAAGTGCAATTACGCATGCTTCTTCTGCCATGAAGAAGGCATGGAGATGGGCAAAGCACGTGCTGCTGCCCAACAGGAACAGCTATTTGACGTTCTGCGGCAATTCCATGAGTTGAATTATCAGGATTTTACCTTTACCGGCGGAGAGCCTTTGCTCAACCCGAATAAGATTGTTGCCTGTCTCGATTACATGGAATCAATAGGCTACCTGCCTGACATCACGTTTGTTTCCAATGGGCTGGCTCTGACCGAAAAACTTTTGGCCCGCCTGCAAGCCTATCCTGGCAAAATGCGCTTTAACATTTCGATGCATAGCCTTGAAGAGCATGCCTACAACCAGATTGTGCAGGATATACAAAAGCCGAACGCGCCACTTCGTCACAACGAGCACCGCCGCGTAAAAGAAAATTTGCTGAAGCTGCAAGCGGCAGGTATCCCTTTCAAGCTTAACTTTGTTCTATTAAAAGGTCTCAATACGTCAGATGAAGCCATCCAGGCTGTGCTGGATTACGCGTTACAGCTTGGCGCAACGCGGATCAAGTTTCTGGAGCTGCTGTTAACTAAAGAGCTGAATCATCTGTATGGATACTTCTACCGGCTGGATGCACTGCGCGAGCGTCTAAGTGACCAGCTGACTCTTACAGAACGGAGTTTCAGGCGTGATGTGTATCGCTATGCAGATACACCGTTGGAGCTTGAATTCCAGCATTGTACCTGCGCCAGAGGCTGCAACACCTGCACCGTAAATCGCGACGCTAACTTTACTGCCGAGCTGAAATACTTTCCCTGTTTCCTGCATTCGGATGAAGACTTTGATTTGAAAACTGTGGCGCTTGAACAGGCAATCGCGCAAGGCGATCAAAAAATTCAACGCATGGCACAGTACTATGGTGATGACAGTCCCATCATTGTTCGTAATCACTATCTGACTCAAGAGGAGCAGTTTTATTACTATCTGGCCTCCTCCAGCGCTATAGAGCAGCTCAAAAGAAAGCTCTCGCTCGAGGAAAGGCTTGAGCGCAGACGGGATTTCAACGAAATCTACCTTACATTGGTAGGTCAAGCGGGCGACGATTTTTCCACTGTGTACAAGCTAAGCCGCAATAGTTACGACCAGCACGCACTGGAAATCGAGCAGGCTTACAGTTTTGATCCGCTCAAGCCAGGATTGGTCACGACGCATTTTTCTGGCGAAAGCCAGAAGGTCATTGACCCGGACTTGTACCTGAAACAGCTGGCAGAGCGGGGGTATGAGCAGCGTTTAAACTTGAACTGGTCCATCTTTTTTTACCGTTTGCAGCGGTCCAGTTCTGTGAGGCAATCAGAGTTATCCATCAGCCATAACCCTGAGAGTGGGCTGTTCTTTGTCAGGTCTGATACTCCCTTGGATGATGAGCAACTGAAGCCGATGACAGAGCCACTGGCTTCGTATATCAGCACCAGAATGCGGCTAGCATGAGTACCAACAAATTTGTTTGCAACACAATGACACATAGGTTAGTTCATAATACGGAGCTGACGGTAACGAGATGAAGGGGCAGGTTATGCCAACGACAATGAACGTCGCTAATTCAAATGGACCGGTCGAAAGTGACCATTGGCTGATCTGTGTCGCGGGATCATCCCCGGCGGTTGTGACCGAAACACTCTATTGTCTGAAAGATCGTGAAAATTTCCCGAATAAGGTTGTGATTTTTACCACCCTACTTGGGGCTTTTTTTGCCTGCTCATCAAATTCATTTTTTTAATAGCTAAAACACCTGTCGACGATGTCGAGAAATGTAATTCAATAAGTAAAAGGATTTCATATGAGTATATATGCTTATATGTTTGAGATCAGAGGGATTCAGTCTTTTCTGTTCTCAAGTGGAAAGCTGAAAGATCTGGTTGCCGGCAGTGAGCTGATTGATTTTCTCTGTAAACAACCATTACGGGAAGCACTGAAAGTATGTGGTCTGGAAGGGTATGACTCTTCGCAGCACAGTCCACGGTGTGCCGGTGGTTCGTTTTATCTGCTGATTGAAGACCGCGATAAAGCTGTGCGGCTGAGCCATATCTGGCCGTTAATTGTGGAGCAGTTGCTGCCGGGCATTGAGCAGGTTGCTGTTCTGTCTGTGGGCAGTACTGCCAAAGATGCTGTTGCAGAGGGACTGAATCAGCTGCGCTCAGCGCGTAATTATATGATTCCGCAATTGCCTGCCGCCAGCCCTCTGGCAAAGCGTAATCCAAGAACAGGCAGTGTTGCGGTGCAGCAAAAAGCCGGTGAATCATTGGATCTGGCCAGCAGTAAAAAGCGCGTATTTAAGCGTCCTGATGCTGCAGACAGTTTAAGTCTGACCGGGCGCTTCAGTGAAAACGCCCAGCTTAAATGGCCGGACAATTTCGAGGACACCGGACCGGAAAGTCGTCGCTTTCCCATGGCTGGTGAAAGCCATATCGCTATTGTGCATGCAGATGGCAATGGTCTTGGGGAAGTGCTAAGAGTCGTTAATGCAGCAGCGTCCGGTCTGAGTGACAGTGATTACATCCGCCTGTATCGGAGCTTTTCCGATGGTTTGGAGCAGGCAACTGTTCAAGCTTGTCAACAGGCCTGTGAGTCTGTGCTTGAATCCAAAACAGTGAACAATATTGTCCCGGCTCGTCCTGTAGTGCTTGGTGGCGATGACCTTACACTTCTGGTTCGGGCGGATCTGGCTTTACCGTTTACTGAAGCTTTTACCCAGGCTTTTGAACAGGCAAGCAGTACATTTTTAACTCAGCTGCGCAGCCAGATTGCCGAACACAATTCTGGGCAGGCTGACGCTCTGCCGCAATGCCTGACTGTGTGTGCAGGTATGAGTTTTATTAAACCCAGTCAGCCTTTTGCACAAAGTTACCAGCTGGCTGAAAGCTTGTGTGACCAGGCGAAAAAAGCATCCCGCAACGCCCGTACTTCAGAGCAAGAGATGATCGCTTCCAGTCTGTCCTTTCATTGGGTGCAGTCTACGTTAATTGAGGATGCCGAGGCTCTGTATGAACAGGAAAAGGTCGTCCGTAGCCGAACTGATAGCACGGAAAAATTGGCGCTGGGATTGAAAGCTTACCGGATGGGTACCTCAGGTGCAGGTCAGGCGCTGCCATCTCTTAATGATCTCTACGCCCTGGCTGAGTCTTTGTTTACTCGTGAAGGGTTGAACCGGAAGCGTCTGCGCAAACTGGCGACTTTGTTGCATCTGGATCTGGCTGCTGCCGAGCGTGAATATGTCCGTTGGCGTGAGCTGGCACATGAAACGGCTGGAGCAGCGTTGGCAGACTTTGACCGGGCATTAACTTCTCTTCTGAACGAGACTTCCGCCCGATTGCCGGCCAATAAAGAGCACACGCTTTCACCTCTGGCCGATCTGCTGGTGCTGATAAAACTAATTGATCGTTCGCAGGGAGATGGGCATGAATAAGCAAAAAGTCCTCGAGATTGATTTTCGGCACTATTGGCATTCCGGTACCGGCAGCAGTAGTGGTACTCATCTTGATGCCGTTACTGCCAAAGACAGTAAGGGGCTGCCGTTTCTTCCTGGTAAGCATATAAAAGGCCTGCTTCGACATGCTTGGCACAGGGCTGAAACCTGGGGTTGGGTTAATGAACTGCCGTTACCGGCAGGCCCCGCTGAAAACTGGGAAACGCTGCTTTTTGGTAGCCGTGATCTGCCAGCTGGCCGCTTTGAAACTCTGCCGGGCATGCTGTTTGTTGATGATGCTGTGCTGACTGATGCCGAGCAGCAGTGGTTGCAGGCTCAGCCGGAGCTGAAACCCCATCTATATCAGGAACTGTATTCAACAGCCCTTGATGAGCAGGGCAGTGTTGTTAATCAGAGTCTGCGCGGTATAGAAGTTGTGGTGCCTGTGCGCTTATATGCTCAGGTCAGCCTGGAACTTTCTGCTACTGAGCCTGCGCACAGGGCGCAACAGAATAGTCTGTTGGCTGCCTCTGCTATCTGGCAAACAATGGACCAGGTTTTAAGCCTGGTTGATCAGCTGGGTGCCAGCCGTTCCCGGGGATTGGGCGAAGCCTGTTTATCTTTGCATGAAAGGGAGCTTCAGTAATGAAACTGACACAAACATTTAAAGTCACCTTGCTGCAGGATCTGATTCTGAGCGCCCGGGCCGCGACAGAAGGTGGTCATGAAGGCCTGGATTATATTCCCGGTGCGAACTTTCTGGGAGCTGTGGCTGGCAAACTTTATCCGAGCCTGAGTGATGACGAGGCTTTTGCTCTGTTTCATTCGGGCAGTATCCGTTTTGGTGATGCTCTGCCGTTAACCGGGGATATGAAGCCCTGCTGGCCGATTCCACTTTCTCTTCATGCTTATAAAGGGGAAAGTTATAAAGAGCCCCATGGTTTGAGGAGTCGTTTCCGGTCCGGTGTGTTATTTGACCCGGCACTGCAGACAGCTGCTGCTAACAACCGTCAGCCTAAGCAGGTACGTAAAGGTTACTGTTCCGCCGCGGGTGATCTGATTGAACCCTTATCCCAGCTGCATGTGAAAACCGCTCTGAATGCCGAAACCAACCGTGCAGCTGAGGGCCAGCTGTTCAGCTATCAGTCATTGTGTGCCGGACAGGAGTATTACCTTGTCCTGCAGGCTGAGTCGGATTATCCGGAGCTGTTTCAGCAAGTGTGTGAATGCCTGTTGGGAGAACTACGTCTTGGCCGCTCCCGCTCTGCCCAGTTTGGTAAAGTAAAACTTGAAATTTTAGACCTTAAACAGAGCAGGCCTGAATCAGCAGCAGGCCATTCCGAAGAATTGACCTTGTGGCTGTTGTCTGATCTGGCCTTGCTGGATCTGCAGGGACAGCCAACTCTGATACCGGATGCACATTCTTTGGGACTGCCAGAAGGCACTGAATGGCTGGTGGAAAAAAGTTATCTGCGTTCACGCCGTTACAGCACATTTAACGGTTATCGACGTAGTTATGATACGGAGCGTCAGGTGATCAGCCGGGGCAGTGTGCTGCGCTACCGTCTTGCTAAGACTTTGGAGAGCGAGGAACTGCAGCGTCTGCAGCAAATCGGGCTGTATCAGGAACAGGGCCTGGGAGCGGTTGCGGTTAACCCAACTCTGCTGAAACAGAGTGAGCCTGCTTTTGCCCCGTCATCACCGGTTGAACACTTACCCAAAGCACAAAAGATTCAGTTACCCACGGGCAACGCTCCTGAGTTGATTCGTGCTCTGCAGCGCCGTATGCAGGGTTCTGCAGACAGCGAGCGCTTTACCCGTGTGGCAGAGGCGATCTTTACCCGACTGCTGGACATGATTGTCTCAGCCCGCAGCTGGGCAGGCTTACTGCCTGGAGAGCTGTTGCAGGATGCACCGGGCAGAAGTCAGTGGGGCAACATCCGAGCACTGGCAAATGATAATAGAGACCGACCGCAACAATTTGATGAGGCGTTTAACCGCCTGTTGGATGAGCGCTCGGCCTGGAAATTTGAAGTGTCACCAAATCGGAAGTTCAGTAGCTGCTTTAAGCGAGCTGTTCATGAAAGCTGTGATGAATACAGCATACCCTCGGAACAAAAATCTGAAGTACTGGCCCGCGTTGCGGTTCTGGCTGGTTCAGAACAATGGCAGCAGGCACTGGAAGGTCGTCTGCCAAGTGAGATTCAAGGAGAGCCGGTATGATCGTAAGCAAACCTATCTATCATCAGGCACGGGTTGAGATTGAAGCCCTTACCCCACACGGTGTTCATGCCGGTCATGGTGATACCACACATGATGTACTTCTGGTGCGTGATGCCAATGGTCTGCCCTACCTCCCGGCAACAGGTTTAGCCGGCGTTCTGCGTCATCTGTGCCGTGAACAGTTTGGTGAGCAGCTGGAACAGGAGCTGTTTGGTTACGCCAAAGGTGAGCAGGGGCAGACAAGCCTGGTTCAGCTGACAGCCGGTGTTGTGCATGACCAGCATAATCAGCCCTGTGAAGGCCTGTTAAATGAACCGGGACATGATGCTGTGCTCGCGCTGCTGCTGCAGGATAAACCTCTGGTGCGTCAGCGAGTACGGCTGAATGAACAAGGTTCTGCAGCCCATACCGGCAAGTTTGATGTGACCTGCATCCCGGCGGGTGTACGTTACAGTTTTTTTATCGGTTACTGGAGTGACGAATCCGGGCGAGAACACTTTGATCGCTTGTTAGCTTTGCTGGGTTCAACTGGATTCCGTCTAGGGCATGGTACCCGCTCTGGTCATGGTGCGTTCAAAGTCAATCAGCTACAAAAGGCAAGCTGGGATCTGACAACAGCGAAGGGGCGGGAAGGTTACCTGCAGCGAAGTCGCAGCCGTGGTTCATCTGAGGGACTGGCAGATTTCATCCTGACCGAGTCAACTGATAATGCCTTAAAGGCAGACCTTCAGCTCAAAGCGGAGTCAGGCTGGCGCATTGGAGGTGGCGAACAGGCATTCAGTGATCCCGATGAGCGTGGCAAGGTGCCGGATCTGGTACCCCAGTCGGAAGCTCGTATTCTCTGGCAGGGGGATAAAGCTGTGATCGTCCTTAAGCAGCCGGTTGTGCCAGCCTCGGCAGTTAAAGGCGCTTTGGCACACCGTTTTGCCTATCACTACCGCTGCCTGACTGGCCAGTTTTTAAACTCGGAAGCCAGCGCTGTGGAAATGGATAATCTGCAGCTTGAGGGAGTTAAAGAGCTGTTTGGCTTTGCTTCAGACAGTGATCTCTCCGGTGCTGCGGGTGCTCTGGTAATTGATGATATCTACTTAGACCAACCGGTCGTGGCTCGTCAGACACATAACAAAATTGACCAGTTTACTGGTGGTGTTATCAGCGGCGCTTTGTTTGAAGAAGAGTTTTTTTGGCAAACCCCATTAAGCCTGTCGCTCAATATCCTCCGGCCTGAACGCATCTCTGCTCAAAGCCGTGAAGCACTGAAACGGACACTGGAGGATCTGTGCGAAGGCTTTTTACCACTGGGTGCCGGAGGCTCGCGCGGTTTGGGGGCTTTTATTGCCCAGCAGGGCGTTAAATGGAGTGACCAGGGAAACTGGATTGAAGGTTATGACAGCAAGGAGTCCATCGGATGAGCGATATTGCACAAGCTGAAAAAGATTATGCGGCTGCTGTAGAAGCCCTGACCGCCTTGGGGGCAGGTCTGCAATTTAGCGCTCTGTTACCGGTAACGGCAGAAGTCAGCCAGCGTAAGCTGAATCAGGATGAGCTGAAAAGTTGGCTTGCTGATCTGTCTTCGGATACTGAAGGCTGGCTGCAGTATCCATCATCACTGGCTGTTTTGCCGGAAAATAGGAGCAAACTACCTTCACAGTTTCCGCTGCAGGCTGAGCTGTTTGTGCAGGGAAAAAGCCAGACGTTGCGATATCTGGGACATTACCAGTGGCAGGTGTGCAGTGTTCAGCTACAAGAAGCAACACCTGAGTCTGCCACTTATTTGGCAGAGACTGTTGAGCACCTGGCTGATCGCCCGCAGCTGGGCCGCCTGTGTTATCAGAAACTGTGGCAGTTACAGCCAGAGGGCAGCCCTAAGCTGGCGCTGAGTTGTTTCACCGGATTTACAGGAGGTCAGGCATGACCGAGTTATCAGCACCTTATCGTTTTGTGCCCCTGTCCCGCTATGTGTTGATGCCGGAATGGGGTAAGAAAGTCAGCCAGGATATTCCTTTTTCCGATGGTGTAACCGGCGAGCTGCAGATCCGATTAACCGCTCAGACACCCCTATGTGTGGGCGGTAAGCAGAGCCCAGCAAATGATCACACCCCTGGTACCGTCTACTTCAGTGAGACGCCTGACGGGCAACATGCAATTCCACCAACCAGCATCAAGGGCATGCTGCGCGAAGTGATCAAAATTGCAGGCTTTGGCCGTTTTGATCAGGTGGATGATCAGCAGCTGGGGGTACGTGATATATCCAAGGGTAGAAACTTTTATTCAGAGGCGATGAATCGCAGCCCGGTCAGTACCGGATGGCTCAACTATGTTGATGGTCGGTGGCAGATTACCCCCTGCAGCTATGTCCGTATTGAGCAGGAAAAGCTGATTAAGCATTTTGGTATTTCTGCACAGGATTGGAACAGCAGAAAAACAGCGGCAGAGCGCTATCAGTTGTTAGGTGACACGCCTGCACTGAACTTTGATATTGAGCCTTACAAATACGACTGTAAGCAGCAGGCCTGCCAGCTGGGTAAAGGCAGCCACAAGGGGCGGGTGGTCGTAACCGGTCAGCCCGGAGCTGACTTTAAAAGCAGAAGCGGTAAAAAACGTGATTTTGTTTTTTATGCAGAAGATCCTGAACAGACTCTGACTGTTTCGCCTCACGTGATGAAAGGCTTTATCAGTATTCACGAAGACAGCAGCGAATGGAAAAGCTGGAAAGATAAGCTGAAAGCGGATCAGCTCGAGCTGGGGATACCGGTTTTCTTTCACCGTAAAGGAGAAGAGGTTGTCTCCCTTGGGTTGGCGCGCATGTATCGCTTGCCCTATACCAACTCACTGCATGATGCTGTGGCTAATACTCAGGCGGCTCACATTGAAGCAGGGCTGCCAGATCTGGCGGATCTGCTGTTTGGCTGGATTGATGAGGATGCTGAAGGCGTTTCTGCCAGAGGACGGGTATGGCCGGGCTGGTTGTATAAAACCAGTGAACATGAAGCTGTTTTCAGCCCTGCTACTGTGTTGAGTAACCCCAAACCCTCGTTTTATCCGGCTTATATCAAGCAGTCAGCAAACGGGAAATATACTACCCTGATGGATAGTCGAGCGGAGCTTGCCGGTTGGAAACGCTATCCGGTACAGAAAGACTATGAGTTTCCTCAGTTATCGGAGCTAGTTGCTCGTAACAAAAAAGTTCAAGTACGTTTGCAATATCTGCCGGAAGAAACACAGTTTGAAGGCCGTTTGCGCTTTCATAATCTGCGCCTGACTGAACTTGGCGCTTTGCTTTGGGCATTGGACTTTGGTCAGCGGGATGATCTGTCCCACTCGTTAGGTATGGGGAAACCTTATGGTCTTGGGCGGGTAAAGCTGGAAATTAATACGCTTAAAATCCGGCCTAATGGTAACCAGGTAGCTCTGGTGCAGGACAATGTTGAAACCGCTGCTCGTTATGCTTTTGAGCACTTTATGGATCAGGTCTGGCAGAAAGCCACTCTGGATAGTGAAGCCCGCTGGCGGCACAGTCCTCAGGTAGTGACTTTGCTGGAGTACGCTGATGCAGGGCAGTCATCAGAAAAAGAATTGCGCTACTATGAGCAACCAAAGGCTTTTGTACAAGCCAAGCAGGAAGGTGAAGGCCTCAGGTTTTCTCAGCAGGTCGCAGATGTAGAGCTTAAGAATACTGACCTGACCCCAACAGCCTTTAATAACGTGCCTTTGGAGCAGTTAAATGAACTAGCCGCTGCAGCAGAAGCCCAGCGCCGTGCACAACAGCAGGCCATAGCTGATAAAAAACAGCGTGAAGCAGAACGGGCAGAAATGAGCGATGAGGAAAGACTATTTGATGTAGTAAAAACCTATGTTGAATCTGGCTCTGAGCTTAGTAAAACCGAAAAAGATAACCTCGCTAAAGGGATAAACGGTATGACAGATGCCTGGAGCTACTGGCCAGATGATTCTCGGGAGAATGTCGTCGCCTTTGCACAGAGCGAGCTGGTGAAATTCTGTGACGCCCTGGGTTACAAAAAAGTCACCAAAGCGGCTAATAAGCTGGTAAAGCGCATCGAGGAGGGTTGATTCGCTTAACAGGAAAAACAAAAAGCGCCATCTTGCTG
>CEGF01003962.1_pt1 | contig 13919 bp, 13 predicted proteins | sample 306341 | NCBI WGS metagenome assembly CEGF01 (sample SAMEA2755655, study PRJEB7226) | microbial mat metagenome | biome: microbial mat; feature: hypersaline; material: grass silage | place: USA | collected 2014-02-19 | depth 0 m
TGCTGCATTGGGTGGCTGTCGTCCACGACCAAAACGGCATAGGACGCATCAGTCGCCGCCTCAGGGGCGGTATCTTTCAGCTTCTGGACCTCAGCGATGCGGGCGTCGTATTTGCTGAACGGGTTCTCTGTTTCCGCCTGGACATCAAGATCAATGGCATCCGGCTCAGAAAGTGGCCTTTCAGCGGGTTCGGCTGCAGGTGTCGAGAGTGACGGTTCAAACGGCTGGTACTGTTCCAGTGTACGGATGACGCGGGATGAGATCAGGGGTGATTTGATGTGAGGCAAGCTGCTGTCATTGGGGCGGGTTTTGCTGACCAGTATCACTCGAGAGTGATACTCCTGCGGCAGCTCTGAAACCGCCGGCTGCTGCAGTTGCTCTGGCCCGAACACGAGAAGAAGGTCGGGTAACTCATTCTGATCAAAACTGACGAGCACAAGCGGCCGTTTTGACAGGCTGAGAATTTTTTCCAGTTTTTTCAGCTGATCAGAGGGGAAACCCAGCGTCCCTATCTTCATGTACTATCCCTGCTCGTCGGTCGCTCTACCAGTAGGAGTCAGAACGATTATTATTGTCGTGCTTTTGTATCAACCGATTGGTATGGGTTTTTAAAGCATAAAACAGAAGATGGCAACAGTGCGGTGGATAATTGTAATGCTGCTGGATGATAGTGTCTTCGGAGGGTGACATTGTTGCTGCGCCTGTACTGATGCAGGGCTAACCGCTATCATGCTCGCCTGTTGCCTGGCAGTTGTGGTGTAAGTGTATTGAGCGGTTGGGCATTTGAATTCAGACAGGATGTGAGCAGTGAATAAACTCTTTCTTATATTGATGGCCTTGATCGCTTTTTTATCGTTGTATTTTACACCAAATACCGGTTATGACCCCCTTCTTAAGGAATACAATATTTGGCTTTGGGGTGTTGTGGCTGTCGTTATTATAAGTGCCGCTGTGAAGTCGGTTATCAATCGTAATCTTGTTTTGCCTAAATATTATATTTGGTTTTTGCTGCTACCACTTGGGCTTGCCGCGGGTACTATTGTAAATGGTGTTCCATACCCGAAAGAGTTGCTGTTCAGAATCGGGTATGTGCTATCGGGTGTCTTGTTTTTTATTTCGATTTACCAGTTTGATCTTGGGCGTCGCACCAAAGAAAATGCAGTATACATTTTTGTCTTCGCGACACTGTTATTCTCTGTTGTCAGTGTGCTGCAGGCTATTCCGGGGCAGATCTTGCTTGGGTGGATACCTCATATGACAACTCCGCGTATCATTGGAGTTTTTCAGCAGGCCAATGTCAATGTAAGCGCTGTGCTGACAGGTGTTTTGCTGTCGCTGTTCATCATGACAACGCCAGGTTTCTCAAAACGCAATGCAGTACTTAAACTCATATGTGTTCTGACGATCATGTTGGGTATGGCAGTTGTGGTTTCAAGTGGTTCACGTATTGGGCTACTGGCTGCCGTTTTGGCGCTGCCGGTTTTATTCCTGTCAAGAGCAAAAGTCTTGTATCGGAATAAGACCACAGCCGCAGGGGCGATTTTGGCCTTGGTGATCGGTGTTGGTGTCGGCATGCAGGATTTGGCTGTACTAACCAAGGATATGAAACTCACTGAGAAGGGGAGTGAAGTCCCTGAAACGGTGCAGCTGGCAGCCTTGCCCGATCGTATCGGCATGTACGCATCGGGTGGGGGCGGCGCTACGGCGTTTGATCGCACGCTTTGGAAAATTCAGCGTCTTTTCCAGGGGGAGGGTGATGTCAGGCCTCACGTGTACAGCGTCGCTTTTGATGTGATGAGTGACAAGCCTTTTTACGGCCATGGAATAGGTACATTTCAGAGCGTTTTTCACGAGCGTGCAGCTGAGTACATGGCAGCAAGAGATGGTAAGCCACTGATCGGCCCCAACCGATACGGGCATCCACACAATGAATTGCTTTTGTGGGGTGTTGAGGGTGGTGCTATTGCGCTTTTGGCGATATTGGCTGTTGCTGTTGTCATTATGACCGCCCTGTTCAATCTCGGTTGGCAAAGAGGGGGCGCTATGTTTGCGCTACTTGTCCCGATTGCCGTGCATACTCAGGTTGAGCTGCCTTTTTATAGTTCGGTATATCATTGGCTGCTCTTTATTTTTATTGTGTACTTGACCCTGTCGTATAAAAGACCCTGTGCCGTGCGTTGTGAGAAAACGGCTGTGGTGATGCCGGTGGCATTCGGTATGGGTGTTTGGTCGGTCTTGTTGGTCTATTTCTGCATCACGACCATCCCGGTAAGTCGTGATATTAACCATTTCTTTATGTATAAGCAGCTTGATATGAAAAAGCTGGAAGCTGCTGGTGATAATCTTTACTTTGGTGAATTTGCCACGATGTTGAGGTTGAAGGTTTTGTTGAATCAAGATCTCAGGAATAGGACCAATCACTGGACCAAAGAATTTATTGAATGGTCTGAAATGTACGTCAAGAAAGAACCGGAGACTTCAACCATTCATGCTATTGCGCTCGCCTACCGCAATCTGGGTTTGAACCGTAATGCGCTTGAAACCCTTAATAGAGGTCTTTATTTATACCCTGGCAATAAAAAGCTGTCTCAGCTCTATCACCAGATTTTGATTGGGAAATGATGAACTTCGAGCTTGCTGACTAAGGTGTTGATGGTGAATATACGTTTGGGCGAAATGCTGGTTGCCAGTAAAAAAATCAGTGCTCGAGATCTGGAGCGCGCACTGGTTGCGCAACAGGAAATGGGTGGTCTGCTTGGCCAGGTGCTGGTTAAGCTGGGTCTGGTTTCAGAGTCTGATGTTGCTGTTGCTCTTTGTACGCAGCTTGATGTTCATCGCGTGTATGCGGCTGAGTACCCTGAAGAGCCTGTTGTTGTAGCCGGGGTGTCGAGCGTATTTCTCCAAAGCCACCAAATGGTTGTGCTGAGTAACCAGTCGGGAGAGCTGCAGGTTGCGTGCCCTGAGCCCCAGAGCCAGTATCTTTCTCACGCATTGGCGCTGGCTTCCGGTGCCAAGGTTGTTTTAAAGCTGGGACTTGAAACCGATATCATCGCAGTGATGCAGCGTTATGCGGAGCAGCAGTCTGTTGAGGGTGAGGCGGATGAGGCTTTTGACAGCTTTGGCGGTGATGAAGAGTTCATTGAGCATCTCAGAGATCTGGCCAGTGAAGCGCCAGTCATTCGACAGGTCAACCAGATTATACATCGCGCCCTTGATATGGGAGCGTCCGATATACATATCGAGCCTTTTGATGATGGTCTTCACCTGAGATATCGCGTAGATGGAGTGATTCAGGAGATGCCTGATCCCCCGTCCCTGGAGCAGGCGGCCGCCATAGCCTCTCGTATCAAGTTGCTGGCCCATCTGAATATTGCGGAAAGGCGTCTGCCCCAGGATGGACGTATCATGACGCGCGTTAAAGGTCATGAGCTGGACCTCAGGGTGTCGACGATACCGACAGTGCATGGTGAAAGTATCGTGATGCGTGTTCTTGATCGTCAAAGTATCAAACTGAGCCTTGAGAGTATGGGGTTCAGTGATGATGTTCTGTCGGCGTACAAGGAGCTGCTACACAGACCTCATGGAGTGTTGCTGCTGACGGGGCCAACAGGGTCGGGCAAAACCACGACGCTGTATGCATCTCTGGCCACACTGGACTCTCAGGCGCTCAAGATCATAACGGTTGAAGACCCGGTGGAATACCAGTTGAACGGCATTAACCAGATTCAGGTACAGCCGCAGATTGAACTGGATTTTGCACGTGCGCTGCGCTCTATTCTGCGTCAAGACCCGGATATCATCATGATCGGTGAGATGCGTGATTCAGAAACCGCTCAGATTGCGGTGCAGTCCGCTTTGACGGGGCATCTGGTTTTATCGACTCTGCATACCAATACCGCTTCTGGGGCGATAGCACGCCTTGAGGACATGGGGGTTGAGCGTTACTTGATAACGTCATCCGTAAATGGGGTTTTGGCGCAAAGGCTCGTACGTCGACTCTGTTCTCACTGTAAAGTGGAAACAGAACTTGAACCTGCTGTCGCAAAGTCTTCGGGCTTGAATCGTTGGATGCCAGAGCATCAGCATCACATATACACCAGTCATGGGTGTGAACACTGTCAAGGAACGGGTTACAGTGGTCGTGTTGCGATTCATGAACTGATTGTCCTGAATGAAGAGTTACAAAAGGCTGTCATCGCGGGGTCTGATGCGGCAAGTCTCCATACCTTGGCTCGTCAGAACGGTATGTTGACGCTTTATGAGGATGGCTTGCGAAAGGTTGTAACGGGTGTGACGTCTCTTGAAGAGGTGCTAAGGGTTACGCAGGATCAAAACAGCGAACAGCAGTTCTGATTAAATGTCTCTTGGTGAAACGGCGATTGTATGAGTATGAGTGATGCCTGAGTACAGATACAAGGCAGTGAGTAAAAACGGACCCATAGAAGAGGGGGGTATTCAGGCTGCAAACCGAGAATCTGTGCTGATACAGCTGCGAGCAAAAGGGTTGACGCCTCTTAAAATCTCGGAGAAAGACGAGCAAAGCGATACGCAGGCTCCTTCGAAAGTATTTGTGCGTCACAGATCCAGGCGTGTTTCCAAAGCACCGGTCGGTCGGTCGGATGTGATTGCATTGACTTCAGAGCTGGCTGTATTGATGCGAGCCGGTCTGCCTATAGATCGTGCCTTGAAGATTTTGCTCGAGATGAGCGCAAAGCAGCGTTATACCGAGCTGTTGCAGTATTTATTGGATACAGTTAAAGGCGGTAAGCCTCTAAGTACGGCATTACAGCAGCATGAGCGGCTGTTCGGTAGCTTCTATATCAATATGGTTCGTGCCGGTGAGGCAAGTGGCCAAGTCAGTCAAGTGCTTGCACGCCTTGCTGAGCACCTTGAGCAGTCGAAGCAGGTGCGTGGCACCGTTGTCTCGGCGTTGATTTACCCGGCAATCCTTGCGCTTGTTGCTGTTTTGTCAGTGGTTGTGATGCTTGGATTCGTGGTGCCTCAGTTTGAAACTCTATTCGCTGATATGGGGGATGCGCTGCCGGGAATGACGCGCGCAGTTATAGTGACTGGCGAATGGGTACAGAATTGGTGGTGGCTGGTCCTGATGGTTGTTGTGCCTGGCTTTTGGTTTCTGCGCAGGTGGGTTGGGCAGCCGGGAGGTAAGCGCTGGCTGGATCGGCTTCTGTTGCGCCTTCCCTTTGCTGGCGGAGTGCTGTTCAAATACGAAGTTGCCCGCTTTGCGCGCACATTGGGAACTTTGCAGGGGAGTGGGGTGTCACTCCTGCAGTCATTGAATATAGCGGTGAACACCGTTGGTAATGTACATATCAGGCATCTGTTTGAAGTGTTGGCGCCGGCCGTCAAATCGGGCCGCAGGATGTCGGCAGTCCTGCAGGAAAATGGCGGATTCTCTCCCATGGTCGTTCAGATGGTACGGGTGGGGGAAGAGTCTGGCCAATTGGGCGAGATGATGCTGGAGCTGGCGAAAGTGTATGACGCTGAAGTTCAGGCAGGGGTGAAGCGAGGGCTAACACTGCTTGAGCCTGTACTTATTCTCTTTATGGGTGGCGGAATAGCCCTTATCATTATCTCCATATTGATGGGAATTCTGTCAGTGAACGATTTGGCCATGTGACTGTTGTGGTTGTCAGTTTCACAGGTTGAACTCAAGGTATAAGTGGACGTAAATGAAATACAAAATGATGGCTAGACAAACGGGTATGACCTTGATCGAAATTCTGGTCGTACTTGCAATTCTTGGGCTTCTGGCGGGTTTGGTGGGTCCTAACCTGTTGAATCGACTGGATAGTGCAAAAAGCAAAACCGCAAACGTTCAAATCAAGGATCTTGAGCAGGGGCTTGAAATGTTCAAGCTTGATGTGGGGCGCTTTCCTACAACGGAAGAGGGGCTGGAGGCACTTCAAAGTCAACCATCAAACGCGGCTGGCTGGAATGGGCCCTACCTGAAGGGAACGGTTCCTGTAGATCCATGGGGACGTGGTTACCTTTATAAAAGTCCGGGTGAGCACGCAGATGTGGATATCCTCAGCTATGGAGAGGATGGCAAGCCGGGTGGTGAAGGTGACAGTGCCGACATCCATAACTGGAAGTAGCAGGCGGCGGTTCCAGGCAGGTTTTACGCTACTTGAACTGCTGGTTGTGTTTTCCATGATAGGCCTGGTCATAGGGGCGGCTGTACCTGCTACTGCAAGATTGTATGACTCAAGCCTGTATCGCAGCGCTGTGAGAGATTCGCTTGTGGCGCTGACGTCTGCTCGTTATAGAGCCGTTGCACATGGAACAGTGCAGGATGTCCTGATCGATGTTCAGGGGCTTACGCTGGAGTCAGGGCGCGATAAAGTTGAATACCCTGACAAAGTGGCCCTGGAAGTGCTCAGTGCACGGGAAATGAATGTGCTGTATCCAGGTAAGGCCGTGATTCGTTTCTATCCTGACGGCACCTCATCAGGAGGAACCGTGAGTATCCGTAATCAGCGTGGAACGGGTGTGGATCTAAAGGTTGACTGGTTACTTGGCCGGGTCGTCCAGGAAAAATATGCGCTCTAGTGTTGCAAGAAAGCAAGTATCGGGGTTCACGCTCCTCGAAATGCTGGTATCCATCGTGCTGCTGGCGATGTCCCTGGGGGCTCTGTACCACGCAGTGGGTGGTGCGATGCGAGCGGTCGGTACGGATGAAAAATATGTCTATGCAGTAGAGCTTGCGCGATCTCTTGTTGCTCTTAACACGCTGGTTGAGCCGGACAGTGTTCAACAGGGTGAAACGGAAGGCGGCTTCATATGGGAGGTGCGGGCGCAGAGTATCCAGACTGAAAGCAATAAGGCATTGCCAGCAAAGCAACTGCAGGATCTGCGCGTTCAGGTTCAGTGGAACGATACCGGTAAAAAGCGCGCCATCGTGCTGGAGTCGGTTGTGGCAGGTCGATTGGATGGATAGGCGCTCAAACTATCGCGGCTTTACAATTATCGAGATGCTGGTATCGCTGGTCATCTTTTCCATGATCATGTTGGCCACGCTTACGGCGATGCGGACGTTTGGTGAGTCGCAATCTCGAATTGAACAGCATACAGACCGGCTCGACGAGATGAGGCAGGCTACCAGCCTGTTGCGCAGTTTGGTGGGCAAGGCCATCCCGGTAACGGCCTTTGTTGAAGAAAAAGGGATCTATAACACTTTTTTCTACGGCAATGAGGAGCAGTTGGTCTGGATAGCTCCGCTGGTAACGGGGGCCGGAAGCGGTGGAGTCTACTTCTTCCGTCTTGCCTTGCAGGATGAAGTACTTGGTCTCCAGATGGTGGCTTTTCGCTCAGCGAGCGAGCCACCGCAATGGGATGGCATCGAAGTCTACCCGCTGTTGCGCAGTGTTGAGTCGATCAATATTTCCTATTTGGCTGACCTCGAACCCACCACGGAGTGGCAATCGGAGTGGGCAATGGGGTATTTCAGTCCCAAGCTTGTACGCTTGAACCTGAAGGTAAGGGGTAAGTATTGGCCCGAAACTGTTATCAGGCTGGATAACGGGATGTTGAGGCAATGACCAGACAGGGCAGGCTTGGCATGCCGAATCAGCAAACGGGCGTTGCACTCGTGATGCTGCTTTGGTTCATAGCAGCGATGTCACTCCTTGTCACCGGACTTATGGGGGAGGCCAAGCTGGATATTCGCCTCTCGCAACTTTATCTTCGCCAGGCGCAAGCCGAGGCGTTGGGTGATGGGGCTGCGCAACGGGCAATGCAGGCGATGTTGGAGATGCGCCGCAGTGGTGAGCCAGTGCCCTCAGTATTTGAGTGGCGAGATGAACAGGCTCAAGTTGAACTGATCGCAAATGTCCGTGGTGCATCCGGTTATGTGGATTTGAACTGGGCAACCGAACCCTTGCTTGTTGAGCTATTCGTTGGGTTGGGTGAGATGGAGCCGCAGGCAGCTGCAGTGTTGGCTAATACGGTCATAAAGTGGCGCGGCCGAAAGCCTGAACAGGGGGTGGCTGATCCTGATCTTCGTTACGGTCGATTTGAGGCTCCAGAAGACCTGTTGCTGGTTAAAGGAGTGAGTCGCTCTTTATTTGATAAAGTCTTGCCTGCGCTGGCGGTAAACAGTGGTTGGCATCCAGAAGTGAACCTGATGAATGCCCCTCCTGAGGTATTACGTATTCTGGCCGGCGGTGATGAATCACTGATGGATCATTGGCAGCAGGCGCAGCGTGAACCGGGAGCGGGGGCTGTGCAGCCCCCAGTAAAGCCGGAATTGGTGGGCTCATCAAATGAACCAATCTATCGCATAGAGGTTCTGATCAAGTTTGCAGATGGGCTGGTTTTCCGGCGTGTGCGATGGGCTGAATATGGTCAGAAAGGGCTTGATCAGCTACCATGGCGGTTTTTCAGAACTGAGCCCATAGTGCGTGTGAGTCAACCGGGAACTCCAGCTAATTAAGGATGGATATGTCAGACGCTAAAAACCCGTGGAGCTTTCTCGGATATGACCTGCGTCAGGTGGTTTCCCCTGTATCCTGGAAGCTGGCGTGGGAGGAGCTTTTTTTTGAAAAGAACCGCTTCTTCCATCCTTATATCTGTGAAGTAGTCAAACTGGTTACCGTTGATGGTAAGGAAATGTTCATCCGGCAGGACGATCCCGTAACTGCTGCCCGGAGCAAAGCAACAGCACTTCTTCTTCCGCCGGAACAATACTTGATCAGGGAGCTGGTCATCCCTGCAGTGGCTGAAGCCAATCTATACGATATTGTCAGCCTGGATGTGTTGTCCAACAGCCCCTTCCCGGCTGAGGAAACCCGTTATGGGTGGCGTATCACTAAACGCGGAGAAGGCCAGGTAGAATTGGTACTTGCAATAACATCCACTCAGCTTGTTCACCATGCATTTTTCCAGAGTAACTTGAAAGGGTCGCCTGCCGAGTATGAGATATGGTGCGCTCATGGTACTGGATACATCGAGATTTCAGGGTATCTGGAGCACCAGCGCATAAGGCGGCAAAAGAAAAAAATAGCCTGGCTCCTTGGGAAATTTGCTGCAGTAACTCTATTACTTATGCTCTGCTCAATGTTGCCGGCAGGCTTTAAACTGCTTGAAATGCAAGCCGTGCGCAGCCAGTTTCTTGCTGTAAATGAAGAGGCAGCGGAGTCAGTCAGGCTGCGTGAAGAGTTGGTGGCCAATAATAATTTGATAAACAATATCAAAACATTGCCAGCGAGCAGTCTTGACCCATTGCAGCAGTTAGAACACCTGACAAGAAGCCTTCCTGATGATGTTTTCCTGAAACTTGTAGAAATGACTCCGGTAACCATAAGAATTACTGGGCAGGCGGATCGTGCTGCTGAACTCATGCAGGATTTGAATGCGGATGAGGCATATGAGCGTGTCACGGCACCAGCGGCCATAAGTATCAACAGGGCATCAGGCAAAGAACAGTTTACGCTTGATATCAGGTTGCCTCAGAGAGGTGGCGCATGATTCGGATGTTTGCGGGGTCCAGGGCTGCGCGGCTGCTGGCTGGCATAATTCTGTTAATAGTTGTTTTGTTATTGATATTTGCCTTTAACATGTATGACCGTTATCAGCGTTACCAGGCTGAGATTGATAGCATGCAACCGCGTATCGCTCAGTTGCAAGGGCTCTTAATGGCGCATGAAAATATTAAGGCTTCGGCAGAGGAGGCAGGGCTGGAGCTGTCCGAATACACCTATCCAGCCGGTCAGGACGAGGCTGCCTTAAACTCTGATTTGCAGAAAACGGCAAGATCGATATTTGCTGATGCGGGTATGCATGTAACGGGAAGTCAGATCTTGTCATCGAAGCCTACGGAAACATTAACACAGCTGATGCTTGATCTAAACGCAAGTGGTAGCTTCGAGTCCTTTGAAGCGGCCCTGCAAGGGCTGAAAAATGTGCGTCCACGTATTTTGGTCGACCACCTCCGAATAGAGCCTGTGCCACGGCTTCGCGGCGAAAAGACTCAGGTACTGATAGTCAATGCAAGACTGTTTGTGTACAAGGAGGGAGGGTGATGATGGCTCGAGTAGGTTACTTGAACCTGGCACTGGCGGCACTGTTGCTGATATGCGCGATTCAACTGGCTTATGGCTCAATTAGGCTTAATACGATGGCGCCACCTGAGCCAAGAGAGTTTTCACCATCTGCATTTGAAGTGGTCAGAGTCAAGGAGCAGGGCAGCGCACCAATTGTATTGAACGAGCTCATGGAAAGACCGCTGTTTTGGAGTGAACGCCGTCCATATGAGCCTCCGGTTGTTGCCGAGCCCGAAAAACAGCCTGAAACACAGCCTGATCCCGGTGCAAAGGTGTTCAAGGATACACAGTTGCTTGGCATCTATGCTGGTGGGCAGCACCCCGGCGTCATTCTGTTGCACAAAGACAAAAGAATAAGGCTAAACCAACAAGACACCCTTGAGGGGTGGACGCTTGACACATTGAATGAACGTTCAGCTGAGTTTGTGAGTGCCAGTGAGCGTTACCGCATGGAAATTCAGTACCCGAAAGTGAATTTCAGTCAGCAACCCAATAACTGAATAAGCGTGAAAAATATGCAAGCAGCGCATAAAAAAAGATTCACTGCATGCCTGAATGGCAAGGCAAGCGCCGACGGGATATCAGCCCCGAACATGATGCGCCGGGCCGGTTTTGTATTGCTGCTTTCCATTATGGCAGCAGGTTGTGCGACAACAAAAAGCCCCACGCGTACGGCGCTCGATCAGGCATCTGACCAAGTACGAGAAAACCAGGATGACTTCGCACTGGTCCAGAATCTGCGCAATCAGGAATCAGCCACAGAAAACAAGAGTGAAGATCAGTCAGATCAGCTGAGAGAGCCGGTCGTTTTCAAGGGAACTGACAGGCTTCATAAAGCCCCGGCTGAGCGTGAACCTATCAAACTGTATGGTGAAGCGGTATCAATCAACTTTGAACGAGCGCCTTTGTCAGATGTTGTTCATGCCATCTTGGGTGATATCCTTGAACTGGACTACGTTATTGAGCATCCCATTGAGGGTGAAGTAACTTTCCGTACCCGAACACCGGTGCCACAGGATCAGTTGCTGCAAATCCTTGAGTCGCTGCTGCAAGCCAACAATGCAGTCATGGTGCGTGATGCAGATGACCGCCTCTTTGTCAGTGCATCGGGTCGCGTTACCCAGATGCTGCCGAGTGTGGGCAACCCTAACAGTAAAGGGGCTGGCTACAGTATCAATGTAATTCCTCTGCAATACATTTCAGCCAATGCCATGGCGGATATACTGCGACCTCTGGCGCCTGAAGAGGCCTTTGTCCGTGTTGATAACGCCCGAAACCTCTTAATGATGGCTGGCACGCGCAACCAGGTGGATGGCTGGATGGATATGGTCTCCACGTTCGACATTGATATGCTGGAGGGGATGTCAGTCGGGATCTTCCCGCTTGAAAACAGCAATGTAACGGATATTGAACTTGCGCTTTCAGAGTTGTTGGGTGGGTCGTCAGCAGTGGCCTCAGGCAATGCGTCAGGTTCAGATGACAAGGGGAGTGCATTAACGAGTGCAGCAACCGGGCTTGGTGCTGTAGTAAAGGTGATTCCCATTGAGCGCCTGAACAGCCTGCTGGTTGTCACTCCTCGGGTTAAATACCTCGAAACAGTACGTACCTGGATTACACGCCTCGACAGGGCGCCTGATGCAGCAACTGAACGCAAACTCTATGTCTACCCTATACAGAACGCATCCGCAGGGCATTTGGCGGATCTGCTTAGCCGCGTTTACGGTGGTGATGGGTTCAGCTCTACGTCGTCGGCACAGGGCGGTAACGGTGGCGTAGCACCCGGGCTGACACAGGAGCGTGTATCAGGGTCGAATACTACGAGCACTCAGGGTGGCGGTTCATCCAGCTCAGCTGGAAAAAGCCAGGCGCCAACCAGTATTGAACTGGGCAATATGAGTGTAGTGGCCGACGAGCAAAACAACGCGCTGTTGATTTATGCCAATGGCAAAGAGTACAAGAAAGTTGAGTCAGCACTTAAGAAGCTGGACGTGATTCCGGCTCAGGTACTGATCGAGGCCAGTATTCTTGAGGTTACGCTGACGGATGATCTTGAATACGGAGTGGAGTGGGTATTCAAGGATAACTTGGGCAGTGGCAACTCCGGTTTGGGGCAGCTTGCGGTTTCGGACAATCCACTGAAAGCCATTGCGCCTGGCTTCTCTTATGCTATTTCCAACTCAGCCGGCAACATCAAGGCGGTATTGAACGCACTGGCACAGGAATCTTTGCTGAATGTGATTTCAACGCCATCAGTTATGGTGTTGGACAATCATACGGCCAGTATCCAAGTGGGTGATCAACAGCCGATCCGCTCGGGGGAGTCGGTCAACAGTGATGGCAATGTGCTGTCCACGCGTGTTGAGTACAAGGACACTGGGGTGAAATTGTCAGTGACACCCTCAGTCAATGCAGGCGGGCTGGTCACGATGGATGTTGAGCAGTCAGTAACCGATGTGGGGTCTGCTGATACTGTAACCGGCCAACGTACTTTTAACGAGCGTAATATTACAAGCCGAGTGGCAGTACGTTCCGGCGAGTCGGTTGTACTGGGTGGTCTTATTCGTGAAAACAAGTCTCTGGCAGAAACCGGTGTTCCGGGGTTGCATAAGATTCCGTTTTTGGGCGGTTTTTTCGGAAAAACAGCTAACACCGGTAAACGAACTGAGCTGCTGATTGTGCTCACCCCGCGGGTATTAGCCAACGAGCAGGATACACGAGATATCAGCCGTGAAATGAGATCGCGCCTGCGAGGTATGGACTTGTTAAGCGAGCCGCCGCAAGACCATTTGAGTCGTTCACAGTCTGAATAAATCCGTTGCAGGGATATCTATGCTCGCTTTTTTGCTTAGGCCTTGGCGCCTGATCTTGACCAATACGGGCCTGATCAGAGCCTCGGTCAGTCACACTATTGTGTCACGCTACCGTGGTTCCTGGATTGGGCTTTTATGGCCTTTCATGTTGCCGCTGCTGATGATTGGTGTCTTCAGTTTCGTCTTTATATATGTGATGCCTCTGAAATGGATATCGACCGCTGATTCGGAGATCAGTTTTCCACTGTTTCTGTTCTCGGGCATGATTGTGTTCACGCTCTTTGCTGAAGTCATTAATCAGTCACCACAGTTGGTGATGATGAACACAAACCTGGTCAAGAAAGTCGTATTTCCGCTGGAGATGCTCAATGTGTCCAACACACTGACAGCACTCGTGTTCTTTCTGGCCAATCTGTTGGTACTGCTGGTGTTTGTGTGGTTCCAGACAGGCTCAGTTAGTCTGCGTATACTGCTGTATCTGCCCTTTGTACTTCCATTCGCACTCTTTTTGATCGGCGCGTCCTGGTTTATTTCATCGCTGTCGGTGTACATAAGAGACTTGGTGCATGTTGTGGGTGTTGTGGTTTCGGCATTGATGTTCCTTTCACCCGTGTTTTACCCACTCGATTCGGCTGCCGAGATCGTGCGGTCGATACAGTTTCTGAACCCCATCGCCATCTTGATTGAGTCGTTGCGGGCCTTTCTGTTTGATACAAGCTATAACCTGCTGAAAGCGTTTGTGCTGATGAACCTGTATGGCCTCGTAGTTTTTTACCTGGGTTTTTACTGGTTTCAGCGGCTGAAAGGAGGTTTTGCCGATGTGCTCTGATGCCGTACTCAAGGTTGATAATGTCTGTAAGCATTACCGTGCCTGGGAAAGCCCTCATGAACGCCTGAAGGAGTTGCTTTTTGGGGTTGATGCCGCCAGTCAGGTTGAGGTGATTAAAAATATCAGTCTTGAACTGGGCAGAGGGCAAATACTGGGGGTTATAGGGCCGAATGGGGCAGGTAAGTCCACGCTTTTGCAAATGATAGCCGGCACCTTGAG
>CEGF01001367.1_pt1 | contig 13829 bp, 13 predicted proteins | sample 306341 | NCBI WGS metagenome assembly CEGF01 (sample SAMEA2755655, study PRJEB7226) | microbial mat metagenome | biome: microbial mat; feature: hypersaline; material: grass silage | place: USA | collected 2014-02-19 | depth 0 m
GCCGCCAGAATAATGGGTAACAGAATCGGCGCGGTCATTACGATCACGGCCACGGGCGGCAGGAAGAAACCGGCCACCAGCAGGAACAGGTTAATCACCCCCATCAATGCCCAGCGGTTGATCTCCAGGTCGGCAATCGCGGCGGCCACGGTTTGGGTAATAAACATGGAGGAGAGTGCATAGGCGAACACTTCTGCGGTGGCGATCACCAGCATGATCATTACGCTTTCCCGCAGCGAGTCGCGCATGATCAGTTTGATCGGGCCCAACTGCCACATGCGGTAGATCAGAATCGCCAGCGCCAGACAGAGGAATGCACCCACGCCCGCCGCCTCTGAAGGTGTTGCCACCCCGCCATACAGGGCAAACAGGATGCCCGCGACCACGCCTAGGAAAGGCAGAACACGGACGAGCGCTTTCAGGTTGGTATCTACATTCTGTTTAACGTTCTGTTTGAGTCGTTCGACCGACTCCGCCATCGGGTTGTTATAGCCACCGGCCAACTTGCAGGCGATCATCGTCCAGATCATGAACAGGCCCGCGAGCATAAAGCCTGGCACTACCCCGGCAATAAACAGTCGACCAATAGAGGTTTCGGTGGAGATGCCGTAGATAATCATGGTGACCGACGGCGGAATTAGAATGCCCAGAGTGCCACCTGCGGCAATACAGCCCGCGGCGACGCCATCGGGATAGCCGCGCATGCGCATTTCGGGAATGCCCATTTTGCCAATCGCTGCACAGGTGGCGGGGGATGAACCCGAGAGCGCAGCAAAGATAGAGCAGGCGCCGATATTGGAAACCGCCAAGCCCCCCGGCAGCTTGCCCATCCAAAGATCCAGCGAGCGATACAGGTCGCGCCCGGTGGGGGAAGAGGCCACCGCGGCGCCCATCAGAATAAACATCGGAATGGCGACAAAACCAAACTCGGCGATGCGGTCAAAAAAGGTTTCCCCGAAGTAGGTGAGCTCGGACAGGCCACGGTCGTAAATCAGTGCCAGCAGCGATACACCGCCCAGGGCAAAAGCGATAGGGGTGCCAATAGCCATCAGCGCAATTAGCGCGATGGCGACAATAATACCTAAGGTAATGGGATCCATGCTTAGCTCTCCCCACGCAGAATTTCAGCCACATACTGCAGCGACAGCAGGGTGGCGCCGATGGCCATGGGCAGCAGGGCGGGCCACAGCGGTGGATTCCAGACGGAACCCGTGGTCCATCCGCCGTGGAGTGCCTCAAATACATACACCCAACTGGCATATGCCAGGGCGGCACAGAAACCCAACCCAAACAGCGAAGCGATCAAACGCATGATGGTGCGGGAAATGCCGCCCAGCGCATCGGGAACAATAGTGATGGCGACATGGCCACCGGTCATCAGCACATAGGGGCTGCCCATCAGCATCGCTGCCGTTACCGAGAAGATAGTGAATTCGGTCTGCCAACTGGTGCTCATTCCGAGTAAGTAGCGAATAAATACCATCTGGCAAATCACTAATACGCCAGCGATAAACATGGCGCAGGCTAAATAGGCGGAAAGCCGCGAGAGCCTATCCATGACGCGAATGTAGCCGCCAATGATGCCCCTGCGTGCAAGGGCATTGTGAGTCGTTACAGGTGCCATATTTCCCTCTTCAAGCCGGTTATCTCGCCAAGCTAAGCAAGCATCAGTAGAAGGCGGCCACTCCGGTTGGAATGGCCGAGCCGTTAGGCAATTAGCGGTTGCTTACTCGACGGCCAGCGCTGCATCGATAATGGCTTGACCGTTGGGAACGTTCTCTGCAAAGTTTTTGTAAGAGGTCTCCTGGGCTATCTCCAGCCAAGCGTTGTAGTCCTCTTCGCTCATGCTAACGACCTCGACGCCGTTCTCCTCGTAAAGCTCGACCATCTCCTGATCGATGGCGGCAGCCTCTTCAGCAAAGAAGGCTTCTGCGGCTTCACCGGCTTCCATCAGTGCCGCCTGCTGCTCTTCGTTAAGCCCTTGCCACACCTGCTCGGAGATCAGAATTGGCTCGTACATAAACCACAGCGCGAAGTCGCCTGGCTCGGTCAAACACTCGACCTGTTCGTAGAGGCGGAAAGAGATAAACGACATCGACGAGGTGTTTGCGGCGTCCAGAACGCCGGTTTGCATGGCGGTGTAGACCTCGGAAGAGGGCATAGAAGCGATGGAGGCGCCGGCGGCTTCTAGCATCTCTTCAAAGGCGGGGCCAGCGGCACGCAGGTTCTGGCCCTCGACGGTATCGGGTGAGGTTATGCAGCGCTCGCTAGAGGCAAAGCCGCCTGATAGCCATGCGTCTGAGAGCACTCGAGCACCGCCATCGAGGATCACCGCTTTGATCATCTCCATGTATTCGGAGTCATTCAGACGCTGCGCGTGTGCCTGGTTGCGCACTAAGCCAGGCATTAGCGTGGCAGAAAACTCTGGGTGCCGACCGCTGGCATAATCCAGCGGCAGCGAGGTGATATCCAGGCGGCCCCGGGCCAGGGCGCCCCACTGTTCGCGCGCTTTGAACAGCGATTGGCCGGGGTAGACTTCTATGGTCAGACCCACATCCGCTTCGGCCACGTGGCGGGCCATCATTTGTACCATTTCATCGCGGACATCCCCCTGGCCTCCAGGAAATTGGTGGGACGCGCGCAGCACGGTATCGGCGGAGGCTTGGGAAGCCGCAATGGCGAGACCAAGGGCGGCGGCAGTAGAGATCAAATAGCGTTGCATGTGCGTCTCCAACAGTTGTTGTTGTGTGTTTGGATGAGCTTAATATGTTTATCAGCTAGGCTGATATATATATCAATAGGCGCTACGTATGCTAATGTCAACTATATGGCAGCATTAAACGGCTAAGATGGGCCGCGATCCAAGGAGGTAAAACATGACGGGCACCAAGCGATCCAATGCTCAGCGCTTAAGAGATTCTCTTGAGGATGACATCATCAATGGCCGCCGTTTACCGGGAGAGCGCCTGGATCCAGAAGCCTTGGGTCGTGAGTTTGAGGTCTCGCGTACCCCAGTGCGCGAAGCCTTTCAGCAACTGGTCGCCAGCGGCTTGGTGACCGTTTCGCCTAAGAAGGGCACCTTCGTTGCGAAAGTGGGCATTGATCAACTGATCGAGATGTTCGAAGTGATGGCGGAACTTGAAGGCATGTGCGGACGCCTAGCGGCACGGCGGATCACCGAGCAGGAACTGGCCGCATTAAAAGAAGCCCACCAGCGCTGCGAAGCAGCGGCGCTAGCCGGTGATAGCGACGAGTACTACTACGAAAACGAAGGCTTTCACGACTGCATTTACACCGCTAGCCACAACGCCTTTCTGGCCAGCGAAGCGCGTCAGCTGAAGCAGCGTTTAAAGCCTTACCGGCGCCTGCAGCTCCAGGTGCGCCAGCGGGTAAATAATTCCCTCAGCGAGCACCAAACCATCGTGGAAGCCATTGAACAGGGCGATCCCGTGGCGGCGCAGCAAGCCCTGAGCGACCATGTGTTGATTCAGGGTGAGCGCTTTAGCGACTTCGTTTCCAGTGTACGCCGCATGGAGGCGCCGCTTGAGAGGACGGGCTGACTCCAGCCCTTAATTCCAGCCCCTGATTCCAGCCCTAGGCCTAGTGAATTTATCGCTATGTCCCTATCGGTGGGGTAATCGTCCTTGCCGACATAAGCCGCAGCGCTGACACTCTCTCTAATGCTTCGATTCCCCCTTAGCGGAGAGAGACTGTGACTCGCCATGTTGCTCTATTTGCCTACCCCGACTGCCAACTGCTGGATGTCAGCGGCCCCTGGCAGGTGTTTGCCAGCGCCAATGCGCTAAGCCCCCAGCCGCTCTACCAGCTGACCCTGGTCGCCGATGCCGTTGGCCCGGTTGCCACCAACGGCGGCCTAGCCGTGCACGCTACGCACACCTACCATCAACTGACTAATTTACTGCCCCTGGATACGCTGTTGGTGGCGGGCGGCAGTGGCGTGATGCAGCAGCGTGAAATAGCCGCAGTGAAACAGGCGCTTTGTGAGGTCGCCCCAGCGGTAAGGCGGCTAGGCTCTATCTGCTCCGGAGCATTTTTGTTAGCCGCTGCAGGGTTGCTGGATGGCTGCCGCGTCACCACCCACTGGCGCCATGCGCCTCAACTGGCGGATGAGTACCCCGCACTAAGCGTCGAGCCCGATGCGCTCTATATCGAAAGCAGTGGTCGCTACACCAGCGCCGGTGTCACGGCGGGGATTGATTTGGCGCTTTCGCTGGTAGAGGCAGATCACGGTGCTGATCTGGCCGGCCGAGTGGCCCGTGAGTTAGTGGTATTTTTACAGCGCCCAGGTGGGCAGTCCCAGTTCAGCGAGATACTGCGGCACCAACAAGAAGCGGGGCCGCTGCGCCGCTTGCTGGATCAGCTCCACGCCGATCCCAGCGTGGATCATGGGATTGAGAGCATGGCGGATATGATGGCGGTCTCTCCACGCCATTTAACCCGGCTATTTAGACGCTACTTAAATACCACCCCCGGCGCTTACCTCACCCAACTACGCCTTGAGCAAGCGCGTCTGGCGCTGCTCAACGGTCGCGAACAGCTCTCCCTTGAGCGCCTGGCACAACGCTGGCGGCTGGGTGGGGCGGAGCAGCTGCGCCGCCAGTTTCAGCGCTATTACGGCGTATCGCCCTCGGTCTATCGCCAGCGCTTTGCGTCTTCCCATACAGATGATTCTATTCAGGAGAGCGTTTCATGCCTTTAACCGTCACCCTATTGTCGCTCTGCCAGGCGCTACTGGTTACCGGTAATGTTTTGCTGATTGCCGTCTCGCCGCTGATTGGGGCCTCTTTGGCGCCAAGTGCGTCCTGGTCGACTGCGCCGGTCGCCACCCAGTGGCTGGGGTTGATGTGTGCCACCATTCCTGCCTCGTTAATCATGGCCAGGCTAGGGCGTAAACGCGGCTTTGTGCTGGGCAATATCATCGGATTGGTGGGCGCGATGACGGCCGTACAGGCGCTGAACGGTGAGCATTTTGGGCTATTCCTGCTGGCCACCTGGTTGATTGGTATCGGCATTGGGTTTGGCCAGCTCTATCGCTTTGCCGCGGTGGAGGCCGCTCCCGCGCAGCTGCGCGACCGGGCGATTGGCTTGGTGATGGGGGGCGGTGTGCTGGCGGCGTTCGCCGGGCCGTGGTTGTCTAGGGTGAGTCGTGAGCTGGGGGAGGTGCCGTTTCTGGGCAGCTTTGTGGGCTTGGCAGCGCTCTACGCACTGGCGTTAGTGGTGCTGATGCTGACGCAACTACCGCCTGCTTCCCGCACCCACGGCGAAGGCAACGCACTGCCGCTGGGTAAGATACTCCGCCAGCCTGGATTTATTGTGGCGGTGAGCGCGGCGATGGTCGGGTACGGCGTGATGAATCTGGCCATGACCGCCACGCCGCTCGCCATGGCGGGGGCAGGGCACCACTTTAACCACGTTTCAATGACCATTCAGTGGCACGTGGTGGCGATGTTTTTACCCTCGTTCTTTACCGGCCATTTGGCCACCCGCTTCGGCGCCAAGCAGGTCATTGTGGCGGGCTGCCTGCTGCTGGTAGCAAGTGCCTTGGTCGCCCAGTGGGGTATCGGCTTAGCCGGCTTCAACGTGGCGTTGATTCTGTTGGGCCTGGGTTGGAACTTCACCTTTTTGCCCGCCACCGGTCTGCTTACTGAGAGCTACCGCCCGGTAGATAAAGCGCGCACCCAGGCCGCCAACGAGTTTTTAGTCTTTGGCACCGCCGCTATCACTGCGTTGCTCGCTGGGCCCATGGTCAGCGGCTTAGGCTGGGCGACGCTTAACCTACTGCTAATCCCCGTCGCACTGGTGCCCTTAGCAGTGCTGGTGTGGCAACAGCGAGCGAGGCTGGCAAGCGCTTAAAAATCCCCCGGCGCGCACTGCAGGCAAGTAAGCCCGAGCGCGCGCCACTGGGCGACCACGGCGTCACGGTCATCCAGCACCAGCCAAGGTGCAAAGCCGTCGCTGCGCATTTGCTCGAGCAGGGCAGCTTTTACCTCTTCATCATCCACATGATCATCGCCTTCAGGGCGCAGGTACATGGCATCAAAGGGGATGGTGTGGCGCTCTAACCAGCGCTGGGTATGCGCCCGGTGGCTATCCGGGCGGCCGCTGCAAATCACGATCTGCTGACCTTGAGCCTTCAGGATCTTAACCAGTTTGGCCACCGCTTCGATCACCGGCGCTTCGGCCATATGGGCAAAGAAGGGTTCCCACTGTTTTTGGCTGCCCAGCACCCAGTCGCTGACTTGGTGGGGATGAAACTCGGCTAAGGTACCGTCAACATCGACAATGACTGCGGACATGAAAACTCCCTAAACAGAAAAGGTGACTAAACGTGAATGAGTAGAGAAACGCTGGGCAGTGCAGAGGCGATCGCCTAGTAGCCCCTGCCAGGCGTTTAATTCGCTATCACTAAATTGGGTAAATAGCGGCATTACTTGTGATGCGCCCAGTTGGTTGGCGAGCGCTACCAGATGCGAGGCACGCAGGTGAACATTCCAGCGCTGCCAGCTTATTTCAGCCGCGGCTAACTGGGCGCGGCGATCAGGGGTTAGATAACCAGTGTGAAGCAGGCGGTGTTCGGGCCACTGTGCCGGCACATCGTTGCGGTCACACATCAACTGAAGGGTTGGCGAGCAAGCGTTTTGCCCTGCTAACAGCGAGCGAATCGAGTGGTCGAGCCCTGGCCGACGCAGTGTTACAGGCAGTGCCAAGAGCGCGGCCAGGTTGTCGCGAATCACCGGGTCGATAGCGAGCGTTAACTGTCGCCGATCCGCCTCTTCCGCCAGCCAGAGTGCCATTTCCAGGGCGCGACCGGTCTCCGGCACCGGAAACGCCAGTGGCTGATCAAGGCGTTCACTAATAGCCTGAACACAATACGCTTGGGGCTGGTCGTAGCTGCCGTAGGAGGCATCCAGTAGCGCAATACGCGCCGGTGGTGGTGTATCAAACGGAAAAAGGCGTGATTCAAAACAGGCGTCGCCGCTATAGAAAATGCCGCCTCCCACCGCTAAATGCAGCCACACTCCGCCTAGGGAGTGCCCCGCCTGACCGGTGGTAACGGTGATGCCTTCCACCTCTAACGTGCCGCGTTCGGGCAAGGAGCGCCACGCGCGGTTGTGAGGCAAGGCCTTGGCTACCAGCGGCGTGCAGTAAAGTGGCACGTCCTCTGCTAGTTCGGCCACGCCGCCGATATGGTCAATATGGTCGTGGCTAATCAGTACGGCATCCACATCCAGGTTGTTCGCCCAAGTCATGGTGTCATCCGGGTGGAGTGCTCCGCCTGCATCCAGCAGTAGGCGTTTTCCCTGGGCTTCTACCACTATCGCAGCAGGCCCTTTGGCGCCTAAACCACTGAGAATCTCGATAGTGACACTCATTGGTCGGGCTCCAGGCACCAGCCCTGATGAAGGTCGACGGCAACCTGGCTACCCAGGTCAGGCGCGCTGGGATGGTAGGCCAGCAGCGTTTCCCCGCTGGGCAGGCGCAGTGTGAGCTCATAGCGCTCGCCGCGGAAAATCACGCTCTCCACCTGGGCGGCAAGCTGTTTATCTGTGTGAGCTGCGGAGGATGCGGGTGCTGCGCTGATCTGGATATGCTCAGGGCGCACCAGCACGCTTTGGGTTCGCTCGGACGCGATGGCATTCAGTCCGCGCATCAGGGCAGCGCCCTCAAGACGCTTTCCGGGGTGGCCAGCGGCGACCTTTAATTGGCTGCCCTGGCCGATAAAGCCCGCTACCCAGGTAGTTCGCGGCTGCCGATAAAGCGTTTCGGGGGCGCCCCACTGAATCAGCTTACCCGCTTTCATCACGGCGATTTTATCCGCTAGCGCCATGGCTTCGGTTTGGTCGTGGGTGACGTAAACCAAGGTGGCGCCGGTACGCCGATGAAAATCGCGGAAGCTGTGCTCCATGGTGGCGCGCAGGTGCCGGTCAAGGTTGGCCAGCGGTTCATCCAGCAGCACCACCGAAGGGTCGCTCACCAAACAGCGCGCCAGGGCGACGCGCTGGCGCTGGCCGCCACTGAGGGCCTGGGGCATGCGGTCGGCATAAGCATCGAGCTCCACCAGGGCCAGGGCCTGCTGCACCTTTTGGTGATACGCCGCCCCGCGCAGGCCACGCAGTTTGACCGGGTAGCCGACGTTGTCCGCCACGCTCATATGCGGCCATAGCGCATAGGACTGGAACACCATGGCCATATTGCGCTGTTCAGGCGGCATATGGGTATCAGCGCTTGCCAGGGTACGATTGGCTAATTGAATCGTACCGTCGTTGATTGTCTCGAACCCCGCCAACATGCGCAGCATGGTGGTTTTGCCGCAGCCACTGGGGCCGAGCAGGGCGACAAACTCGCCGGGGTTGATCGTCAGCGACAAGGCATCCACGGCCGTCTGTTCGCCAAAGCGCTTAGTCACGCGATCGATCATTAGCCCTGATGTGCCTAGCTCTGCCATGGGATCACTCCTTTGGGTAACCGCGGCGCCAGTAAACTGAGCGTCAGCATCAGTGAGGCGACCATGACCACCACCAGCACTGACACCGCAGAGGCCAGCACGCTTTCGCCGCCCTCGTCGAGGTTGAAAATCAGTACGCCGAGGGTTTCGTTACCGGCGCTCCAGAGTAGCGCTGAGACGGTCAGTTCGTTGACTGCCAGCAGAAACACCAGCAGGCCGCCTGCGAACAGCGCGGGCGCCACCAGCGGTAATATGATGCTGCCCAGGCGCCGCCAGGGGCCTGCCCCCGCGAGCTGCGCCGCCTCTTCAAGAGAGGGATCGAGCTGCGCCAGGCTGGCGGCGACAGGCTTGACGCAGACCACCAGAAAGCGCGCCAGGTAAGCGATGAAAATGAGCCCCAGGGTGCCGTAGAGCGCCACATTGATAATCGGCAGTGGGCGGACAAAGAGCAGAATGCAGGCAATCGCCAACACCACGCCGGGAAGCGCATAGGGGATCTCGATAGCGCTAAGTACCACGCCTCGCCAGCGCTCCGGCAGGCGCTGGAGCCGGTAAGCCAATGGCAGGCTCAGCAGCATCAGCACCACGGCCGCGCTACCCGCCAGCCACAGGCTGTTGTTCACCGCTCGCCATGTGGCGCCTTGACGACCCACCACTTCGGCATAAGCGTTCAGGGTGGCGGTCTCGGCGTTTAGCGGCACGCCCATGGCGGGCACCAGCGAACTGATCACCAGCGCGAGCAGCGGTGCGACCAGAATAATCAGTAAGATACCTATCAGCGTGGCGGTGACCGGGGCTCGCCAACGACCCAGGGTAAAGTCGTGGGAGCGACCACTGTGGCCGCCCAGCCCAAAGCGGCTGCGGTTCATCAACTGCTGCTGCAGCGCCACCCCGGCCAGCGCCAGTAACCCAATCAGCAGCGATAGGGCGGCCATTTCTGCCAGCACACCGGTGCCAAAGTTGGCCATACGCTGGTAGATCAGCGTGGGCAGCACGTAATAGCCGGCGGGAATACCCAGCATGGCGGGAATGCCAAAGTTACCGAGACTTGAGATAAACGCCATCGCGCCCCCAGCGATCAAACCGCTACGGGTCACGGGTAGAATAATATGGCCCCATACCTGGGTCTGTTTGGCGCCGCTAATGCGGGCCGCTTCGATCAGTTCCCGAGGCAGCGAAAGTAGGCTGGTGCGCAGCGCCAGAAACACCAGCGGTGCGCTCTGGATACCCAGCAGTAAAGCGATCCCTTCAGCGGAGTAGAGCGGCTGTGGACTGCCCAGTGGTGGCGCCAAGCCAATGCTTTTCAGTAGTGGGCTGGCCGGGCCAAAGAGCTGCAGCCAGCTTAACGCGGTGACCTGGGGAGGAATCATCATCGGCAGCATAAAGCAGAACACCAGCCACGCTTTGCCACGGATATTGGTGAGCGTGATCGCAAAGGCGAACAGGCTGCCCAGTACCAGGGAGATCAGCATGCCAAGCCCTGAGGTGTAGAGGCTATGCCAGAGTGCTCGCCACGTGCTGGCGCTGTTGAGTACCTGCCATAGCGGGGACTGGCGACCTTGGGTAAGGTCGCTCAACGCCTCAATCAGCAGGCGCAGGCTGGGCGCCAGGCTCAGCAGTACAATGGCGATTAGCAGGCTTGAAAGCAGCCAGCGGTGCTGGCTGCCGTACTTGTTGCCGCTGCCGGTCTTGTTGTCAAAGATGAGAGCGGGCGTCATGGTTACCCGCCGAATAGATCGCTAAAGCGCTGTTTGAACTCGGCTTCCTGCGCCAATGCCTGTTCGGTATCAACCGGCATCAGGGTAATGCTATCGCGCTCGGGGAAGCCTTCAGGTGGGGTCACATCGTTGTGGGCAGGCAGGTAGCCCTGCTGGCTGACCAGCTCCTGGCCCTGCTGGGAGAGCACAAAATCAACAAACTTTTGCGCGGCCTCGACGTTCTCTGCACCCTGCATAATAGCGACCGGCTCGGTCACCGCGCTCACGCCCTCTTCCGGGAACACGAATTCGACCGGCGAGCCTTTGGCAGCTTCACGAATTGGCAGGAAGTCCACCACAATGCCGTAGGGCTTGGTGCCCGCGGCCACGGCGTTAAATACGCCACCATTGCCACCTTGTGCTTCGGTGCGATTGGCGTGCAGGGCGTCGTAGTATTCGGCGCCTAACTCTGGGTTGGCACTAATCGCCGCCATATGGATCAGCGCAGCGCCGGAGTAGAGCGGGCTGGGCATAGTGACCAATCCTTCGTAGTCAGGCCCCAGCAGGTCTTGCCAACTTTGCGGCTGATGCTCGGCGCCGGTGTTATAGACAATTCCGGTGGTGATCAGCTTGGTGCCGTAGTAGTAGCCTTCCGGGTCATATAGGTCGGCGTCATAGGCCTGGCGCTCATCGCTCAGGTACGGCTGTAAATGCCCCTCCTGCTTGAGTGACTCCATGGTCATGCTGTCGGCAATTAGCAGCACGTCAGGGTTGCTCACCCCGGCTGAAAGCTCCGAGCGCAGCCGGGTCATCAAGCGCGTGGTACCGTCGCGTACCCACTCCACTTCGATATCGGGATGGGCCGCTTCAAAGGCGTCAACGGTCTGCTGTGCGTCGCTATTGGGCTGGCTGGTGTAGAGCGTCAGCGTTTCGTTCGCCGCTACTTGAGCGGACAGGGAAAAACTGGCTACCGCAATGGCCGCAGTAAGGGCAGATACCGGGATAGATGACAGGGAGCGCTTCAACATGGGTAAACCTCCAGTGAGTGAACCCCACCTAAGCTACTGTCATCTGCTTACAACAAAGTGACACTATGCTTTCGTTCAACATTTTTTGGCTTTCGTTTGCCGTACTTTTTGCTTTCGTTGTGCTGAGAGGAGCTATGCGCCAGTTCGAACGACGACAACAGCTGTTACAGCGAGTCCACTCACAGGGGCGCCAATCGGTAGACAGCTTGGCAACTGATTTTGGGGTGTCTGTGCAGACCCTGCGTGGGGATATTCGCTACCTAGCTGATAAGGGCTTGGTGCTGCGCCGCCAAGGTGAAGTGCTGCCCTTTCCCGAGCAGGAGAATATCGGCTACGACCAGCGTCAGATTGTAAACGTGGCGGGTAAACGGCAGATTGCGGCGCGGGCAGCAAGCCTAGTGCAAGACCATCAAGCGCTATTTCTAGGTACGGGCACCACGGTTGAGCAGCTGGCCGATGCGCTGAGTGATAAGCAAGGTCTGCATATCATGACCAATAACCTGCATGCGCTAATTAAGCTGTGTCAGCTTAAGTGTGAGTTAGTGGTGGCGGGCGGGCGCGTACGTCGGCGCGACCAGGACGTGATCGGTGGCGATGCCTGGCGTTTTTTCCAACGCTACCGTGCCGATGTGGGAATCGTGTCGGTGGGGGGAATGGATAGCCATGGCCAGCTTTATGATTACAACGACGATGAAGTGATGGCCCGTGAGGCGCTGTTGGCTCATGCCGGTTATCGCGTGTTAGTACTGGATAAAACCAAGTTCGACCTGCCGCTACGCTGCGCCGCGGGCCAGCTGGGGGATTATGATGCTGTCGTCACCGATGTGCCGCTGCCAGACAGACTACGCAGCCCACTGGCTGCCCAAGGCGTACGGTTTTTGGGGTAAAGGTTCGCTTGACTGGTTGCTGCTATGCTTAGAGATTATGACTGGTGTAGCGAGGGAAACAACCATGGCAGGCGGATGGGCAAAAGATGGCGCCGAACAAGAGCAGATGGAGAGCACGTTAGAAGATGCGGTGCAGCGGGCTCGTAGTCAGTTGCCCCGTGGTGAGAGTCTTGACGTTTGTGAAGAGTGTGGCGACCCGATTCCCGAAGCGCGCCGCAAGGCCATTCCGGGAGTACGGCTCTGTGTGGCCTGTCAAAGTGAACGGGACAAGCAGCAGTCGGCCTTTAGTGGCTACAACCGCCGCGGTAGCAAAGACAGCCAACTGCGTTGAACGCAGCTTTCTAAGCGTCTTGGTCGGTGTCCGGTAACTGCTTAAAATAGACGTAGCGGTGAAGACGAATCGCCGGACGAATTAATAGCTGTAAGCTACCAACCACAAATAACCACACGCCAACGGTTTGTACGGCACCTTGGTAAAAAAAACAGACACTGCCGATCGTAAACCAGATGCCCAGCATGAAATCGTTGATCATGCTAAGCACCTCATATCGCTGGTGCACAACGAGCTCGCGATGGCCAATGGTAAACGTCCAGTCGTTCGTCATCGGATCCTGTTGGCGCTCCATCATTAGCCTCCTGATTGAATGTTCATTGAATAAAAATTCGGATGAGTTTCGTTTAATATATTGTACCAACATTCACTTTAACTAAACGTTATTGTGGCACACTATTCAAGTACTCCAAGGTAATGGTTGGCTTCGGGTGTTTATTAATGATGCATGAAAGCCGTAAGTTAGTGTATGGGGCATTGAGGGCGAGTAATGGTCAATGACACGCTGCTAGCAGCGGTGGAAAACGAGTTGCGCAGAGGGCCTTGGCGGTTACGTTTTAGTGAGCAAGTGGAAGCGCGTTTTGAAGCTGATACTCAGCGCCACCGTAGTCGTCAAATGATGGTGTCAGGGCTGATATCAGCGTTCATCTACTGCCTGTTTCTGATCAATGACTACAGCTTTCGCCCTGACTCTTTTACCACAGCCTTGATATTACGCATTGGAGTGATGCTACCCATTGGCTTGCCCATTTTATGGTGGGTCTACCGAGGCGTAGCGCCGTTCCTTCGTGAGACCTTAATGGCAAGCACGGTTGTTGTGGCAACGGTGGTTTCATGTTTGATAGTGGCGGAATCTACGGTTCCCTACTCTTACCTGGATATTTTCTCTTTCGGGCTTATCTTACTGGTCGGTAATATTGTTTACTCATTACGGTTTAGTTATGCCTGTGTGTCATCCGCCATTAGTATATTTATAATATTAGGCTTTGTTTTGCCCTATGAACCAATGCCGCCAGAGGTTAAAAGGCTCGCGATATTTACTATCATCGCTCAAGCATTGTTTACCCTGGTGGCAAACTATCGTTTCGAGCAGAGTGAACGAACCTCCTACTTGCATGTGTTGAAAGAACAGCTTCGCGCTGGATATTACCTCCAAGACAATCAAAAGCTGACGCGGATGTCGGTTACCGATCCCCTGACGAACCTGGCCAATCGACGCCAGTTCGATGCAGTGTTGCCTTTGCGCTGGCAGGAGGCGGCCGATAAAGGCCTCTGTTTAGGCATGATGGTTATCGATATTGATCATTTCAAAGCCTACAACGACTACTATGGGCATCCTCAGGGTGACGCATGTTTGCGTCAAGTGGCTGCTGCCATGCAGGCCAATAGCCGCGATTCCGATTTGGTCGTACGTTTTGG